>Ga0208454_1000099_pt1 | contig 64105 bp, 55 predicted proteins | sample EasRivMeERMZT100_FD_187530 | JGI IMG/M metagenome (GOLD analysis project Ga0208454, IMG submission 187530) | Soil microbial communities from meander-bound floodplain in the East River, Colorado, USA - East River MetaG ERMZT100 (SPAdes) (version 2) | ecosystem: Environmental > Terrestrial > Soil...
CTGCGGCCCGTGCGTTAGCGAGCCAATCCCGATGAGGAAACTACCGACTGGAGAGCCGTGTGCGGGAGAACCGCACGCACGGTTCGGAGGGCGGGGACGGCGAAAGCCGTTCCCGACCCCTATCAGGCTAATTCGGCGGAGAACCAACCTGGATTCCCGCGTGCGCGGGAATGACGAGTCGAGGAAAGCGCTATACGGTGGGAGATTCCTCCATTTTCATTCTCTGTGGGCGAGCGTAAGCTCATGACACACTTCGTGGTGAAAAATCTGGTCTGCTAACACCACTGCAAAAACTTTTACGGCACAATTCACGCGCCTTTGCGGCCGGTCTCGCGCAGCAGTTTTTCCCAGCGTTCGAGTTCCTTCTCGTACTTGTCCAGCGGCATGCCATGTTCCGGGCGCCATTTTTTGAAACCGTAATTCTTCGCGCCGTTGCCATAGTGATATTTTTCTAAGACTCCTTGTCCTTCCGGTCCGAGCAAATAGTCAGCGAATAACAGCGCTGCGTTCGGGTGCGGCGGCTGGACGGCGATAGCGGCGCCGCCGACATTGGTCGGCACGATGTCCATCGGGACCCACTCCACCGGCGCGCCTTTTCCCTTGGCGACGATGACGTGATTGCGAAAGATCGCCGCGCCGGCGACCAATTCGCCCGAGCCGATCAGCTCGAGCAGCGCCGGCGGAATGATCGTGTGCAGACTGATCTCCTGAGCTTTCAACTTTTTCACCATCTCCGGACCTTTGGTCTTGAGAATCGCCGCGATGACTTTGGTGCTGGTGTCGTCGACGGTGAGACCCATTCTGCCCTTAAGAGCCGGATGGAGCAGCCCGTCGTAGTTTTTCGGAATCGCTTCTTTGGGCAGCAGGTTCTTGTTGTACGCAAAGCCGATGTAAGACTCCCGCGCCGTCGCCCAGAAAAATAAACCGCGTTCACCCTTCTGTTTGGCGTCATCGGGATAGGCGGCAAAGTGCGGCGAGTGATAGGGCCGCAGTAGAAACGATTCGCGCTGAAACATCAGATTGGGTTCCGTCGTCTCGATGGTATCGACGATCTGCCGTTTGGCCTTGGCTTCTTCGACCATGCGCTGGGTAATTTCCCCGCCATTGGTGCGGTAGGCTTCCACTCTGACGCCGGCATACTTCGCCTCGAAGGCCTTGATCATGCCCTTATAGGAGTCGCCGGCGAGGGAGGTGTACCAAGTGACTTTGCCTTCGCTCTTGGCGCCGGCGTAAAGCACTTGCTCGCGGTCTTTGCCGGTGTAGGTGACGAGCTCGGAGATCGTCAGCGGTTTGCGTGCTTGGGCGAGAAGCTGATTGGGGAAGGGGATAGCCACAATGAACAGGTAGATTATGAATAGTTTCATTTTTGCCGTGCTCCATTCGCGTTGGTCAACGGTAACGACGAGAACATAATCACACTGCCCGGATAGCATGTTGAATCAAGCGGAGTCAACGTTTACGGCTCGCAAGCCATTCGGCGGGCTTTGGCCTATTGACGAACACTTATTTCTTAAGCGCAATCTGGCGACGCCTACAAGGGGGCGCACTTGAATGAACCCGAATGGGGCTTGCGGGAAGCGTGCGCAGTTGTTATCGATCTGGCCGGATTGAAGAGCAGGTGAGGTTAACAACGACCGGATTTTGAAGGAGGAGTTTTATGAAATTGTTAGTGAGATTTACGTTCGTGCTGATTGTGTTGTTCTTATCGGTTTTGGCTCGCGCGGCCCAGGGTGAAACCATCCAGGCCACACTAAGTGGCGCTCAAGAAGTGCCATCGGTTTCCACGGTGGCTACCGGTGAGTTCCGCGGCTTTATCAATCGAGGGGATGGATCGATCGACTACGAGTTCTCGTACAGCGGATTGCAAGGAACGGTAAGGCAAGCTCACATCCACGTCGCCCAACCAAGCGTGAATGGCGGTATTGTCATCTGGCTGTGCCAGACGACGCTCAGCCCCGCTCCTGCCGGAATCCCGACCGTCCCGACCTGCACCGCTGGGTCAGGTTTGTTTGCCGGGACAATTTTGGAAGCAAACGTCATCGAGGTAGCTACCCAGCAAATTGGTACCGGGCAGCTTGAAAAAGTCATCGACGCGATTCGCGCCGGCAACGCTTATGCAAACGTCCATACGAATCCTTCGACGGGAGGCGAGATCCGCGGCCAGATCCGAGCATCCGCCAGAAAGTGACGCGTTCGAGCGCTGGCACAGGTGGCCCATGCAGAGAGTCTGGCGGGTTGTTGCCGCCAGGCTCTCTGCCGTGGAAGTTCAGAATTCACGAGATTCCCGGGATATCAAGATACAAAGTTCTCATAGATGGGTGGGTCGGAGAGGAGCCAATCTACTGAGATCAAAGGAGAAAAGAATTATGAGAATTAAAAGGTTAACGGGTTTGCTCGTCCTCATCATGGTTGCGGGACTCGGATCGTCCCTAGTCCACGCGCAGAACGTGACAATCACACCGCTCGGCGCGCAAGCGGGTGAATTCTGCGTCGGCGACCGCGCTTTGCTCTTCGAAGATCCGACCGGCGTGCGTGTGCTCATCGCACCGGGGCGAACGGTAAATGGTTCCGGCGATGGCCGGCTTCCCAATCCCACAGGGCCTACAGGTGGCGTCCATGTTTTACTCATCGATCATCCGCATGTGGATCATATCGGCGACGTTTTTCACACTAACTGTGCAGGCACCACGAGCACTCCCTTCGCTTTTCCGCTCGAGGGTAATGCTCCCGAGATTGCGGCGATACACAAATCGGCTGTGCTCGTCGGCGGCGAGTTGCCGGATTTTTTCACACAAAAGATTAGGAATGTCACGGGAGGAACAGCGCCGGCAGGCTGCCCGGCGGCCGGCTTATGGAAGGGGTCAAATCTTTACTATTGACATTGAGCGGGTTTCTCGTTAGAAGCGCGCCATGGCCCGAGCGTTACGCATCCAGCTTGCCGGCAGCTTTTATCACGTCACCTGCCGTGGCAATGAGCGCAAGGCGATCTACCGCGACGACACCGACCGCCAGGCGTTTCTGACCAAGCTCCAAGATTCCCTTGGGATTTATCAGGTCGAGCTCCATGCCTACGTGCTGATGGACAATCATTTCCATCTGATGGTGAGGACCCTGCGGGCTAATCTCTCCGAGTTCATGCGCCATTTTAATATCAGCTACACCTCGGCCTTTAACCGGCGTCACCGCCGGGTCGGCCACTTATATCAAGGGCGTTACAAAGCGATTGTGGTGGACCGGGACAGTTATTTACTGGAACTGAGCCGCTATGTGCACTTAAACCCGGTGCGGATACCCTCGCAAAAGAAAAGGCCCCTCCAGGAACAAGTACGGTTATTGGAGCGTTACCGCTGGAGCAGCCTTAAGGGCTATTGGGAGGTAAAGTACAGAGAGCCATGGGTAACGTATGGCAGTGTGCTGGAGCAGGTCGGCCACAGCCGGCGTAAGTACCGGGAATTTATCATCGACGGGATCGAGCGCGGCTACGCCACGCCGTGGGACAGCGTTCAGGGACAAGTGGTCCTGGGAGAACAGAAGTTTGTCGAGCGGATCAAAGAAGAGGTCGAGGATAAAGGAACCGAGCGAGAGCAGCCCGGCATGCGGCAAATCCAAGCCAAAGCGCCGGCTGCCGTGCTCAGAGCCGTGGCGCGTTATTACGGGGTGGAAGAGAAGGGGCTAACAGGCAAGCGCACGGGGTTACGGGACGAGCGGGCGGTGGCGCTGGAATTGGTGTACCGTCACGGCGCAATGGGACAGGCCGAGATCGGGCGGCTGTTTGGGGGCTTGGACTACACGGCGGTGAGCCGGGAGCGCAAGCGGCTACGGGACAAATCGGAACAAGACAACAAGCTTCGCCGGGCATTGGCGGAAATCGAAAGCCAACTGTCAAAAGTAAAGATTTGACCCCTTCCTTTCGCCAGAGAATCGATTGTTGACGATCGACTTCGCGCAAGCCCCAGCCGTTACCTATTCGCCTCGTCGATGTACTTGCGCAGAAAGGCGATGACCTCGGGGCTGGTCTGGGAGGCGCGTTTGAACAAGCGCTCGCCGGCTTCACCGACTTCGAAACGCGGTTGAAAGCGCATGGCGCCGATGGCGTCTTGCAAGAAATCCTGATCGCGCGAGAGCCCATCGAAAGCCTTGCGCAGAATCGCGACGGTCTCTGGCGCCACTTTGGGCGGCATTAAAAACATCCGCGTCATGTTGGTGCTCGACATGTTGGCCGCGGTCAGCGCTTCGTATTTGATTCCCGACGGCGGCTTGCCGAACAGCTCTCGGTAATAATAGGTGAAGGGCAAAAGTTCCGGCACGTCGCGGCTGACGAGAATCTCGCCGCTGGGCGCGACCAGATCGGTATAGTAAAGCGGCAAGACCATGCCGGTTTTCACCATCTGCGGTTCCACTTGTGTCCGGTAACTCGGCAGAGTTTCGTCATGATACTGCGCTTCATTGCGCTGGACCGCGAGCCGCGCGTCGGAACTGTTGTTGTAACCGGTGACATAGTCGTATTTTAGACCGAGGAGATCGAAGGACAGCCGAAAGCGCACGTCCTTCGAACTACTCACGCCGAGCCCCGCGGCGCGAAACTTTTGCGCCTTTAAAAAATCCGACGGTTTCTTCATGCCCGGCGCGACGTCGGCGCGAATATAGGACACCGTTACGCCATGCACGCCCGTGACAAAGCCAAATTTGCCGAGATCGACGCGCAGCGCGGCGTCTTTGATCTGGTGCTGGAACAGGCTGCCGGTGAAATAGGCGGCCGTGAAGCCATCCGCTTTCGCCACTTCGCCGATGTAGTTTACTGCGATGAGGCCGCCGCCACCGCCCATGTTTTGCACGGTGATGGTTGGCTGTCCTGGAATATGCCGTGACAAGTGCTTGGCGAAAATCCGGCTTTCGATATCGGTTGGCCCGCCGGCGGCGAAGTTGATGACGATGTTTAAAGTCTTTCCTTGATAAAAGGGCGCTTTTTCGGCGGCGAACACCGCCACATAACTCCCGACGAAAACCGAGAAACCCAAAAGTGCCGTCGCCAGCCGCCAATCCTGACGCTTCATCTTTGCCTCTCCTTCCGTTACAAACCGAATATTTTACGGAACTCCCGCGCGTGATCGTCCAGTCCTGAGTACACCTCTTTGGGGACCGCTTTCAACCTGAGTTTGCTTTGATCCATTTTCGCCGCCACCGGTTTGACGTCGCTCCGCGCCGGGATGCGGCGCATCTCTCGGATCATTTCTTGGCCTTTTCTGGACGTCGCGAAGTTGATCAGCAGTTTGGCCGTGTTGGGATGGGTAGCTTTCGAGCTAAGCGCGATGCCGCTGATGGTCACGACGATGGGGTCGAAAGTATCAATCCATTCTACCGGCGCGCCTTCGCGTTTCATTCTCTCAATGCGAAAATTATAGACCCACGCCAGCGGCACTTCGCCGGCGCCGAGCAATTGCGCGGTGAGGCCGTGGCCGCGGCGCCAGAGCGGATCTTGCTTGGCGAGCTGCTGCATATACTTGACGGTTTTCTCCCGGCCCCAGACGGTGATGAGCGTCCCGAACCAGTCGTAGTCGGTGGAGTCCATCAGCATCTGCCCTTTCCATTTGGGCTGGAGCAGATCGGCGTAATTTTTCGGCGCGTCCTTGGCGGCCAACATCTTGGTGTTGTAGGCGAGCACCAGGTTGTTGACAAAGACGCCGGTCCAGTAGCCCTGCGGATCTTTGAATTGTTCCATGAACTGCTCGCGCTCCGGCGCGAAGTAGGGCGCGATGACCTTGCGATCAATCATCGTAGCGATGGAACTGGTCGAGAGAGCGTCGAAGCCCCAAAATCCGCCCCGGGTCTCGCTCAAGACGCGGTTGGCTAACTGCTCTTCGCCGGCGCGCACGAGATCGGTTTTGATGAAAGGATATTCTTTCTCGAAGGCGTCGAGCACCGGTTTCGACGTGTCGATCGCCATCGAAGTGTACCAGACGAGCTTGCCTTCTTTCTTGGCGCCGTCGATTAAAGCGGCTTGAGACTGCGCGTGCAGATTGGCGGCGAGGGAGAGACTGAAGAGAACGAGTGGAAAGAGGAAATGTAAATAAAATTTCATAACACTCCTCAAAGCTACGGCGCGGTCGAGGATGGAAGATAGAAGGTCGAGGATGGCGGGGATCGAAGAGCGCGATCCTCTATCCTCTATCCTCGATCCTCCATCCTCGACCCATGGGATTCTGGTCTAAGCGCGCGGATAGAGTGCATCCATCATTAACCTTTTATGATGCCCCGGCGTGCCGAGATACTGATAGAGCGTGTGCGCCAGCACGCTGTGCGCCATCATCGGGTGGCCGTAGTCGGTACCAGGTCCGGCCCAAACCATGTGCGCGTAATTGGTCCCGTGATAGTAGCCGTCGCTGGCGGTCGCCTTGGCTTCGTGCACGCCGGCGCGCGCGTCCATACCGCTGTCGATGCGCCAGATCACTTCGTAAGTCGCCCAGCGCGCCATGTCGAGATTGATCGAGATATCGACGCAGTGATCTTGCACACGCTGAAAGCGGCCGATGGGCTGGCCAAAGACGACGCGCGAGTTGGTGTACTCACAAGTGATGTCGAAGACTTCCTGAGTGGCGCCGACTTGGTAAGCCGAGAGAATCGGCAGCGATTTGTCCAACGCCGCTTCCAAAGTCGCCCAGCTCGCGCCGCTTGATCCCAGCAGATTCTCCGTGCCAACGACGACCTTGTCGAACTTCACTTCGGCGACGGCAACAAAAAAGCCAATGTGCGGCGTGACGGTGATGCCAGGGCTTTTCGCATCCACCAGCAAAAAGACCACTTTGCCTTCTTCCGTGCGCGCGGCACAGAGAAAATGGGTGGCGGCTTGGGCGTCGAAGACGAAGCGCTTGGCGCCGCTCATCAAGTAGCCTCGCGGAGTCTTGCTTAGCCGCGTCTCTACCGCCTCCGGTCCCCAATAGGCTGCTTTGTCCATCAGCGCGGGCACGACAATCGACGCTCCCGCGCACAACGGTGGCAGCAGCGCCTTTCTTTGCTCATCGGTGCCGGCTTCGTAAATCATCTGCGCGCTCAATATTCCCGAAGTGAACAGCGGACCGGGCACCGGGCCGTGGCCGAGTTCTTCGAACACCACGGCGCAGTCCATGGTTGAAACGCCGGCGCCGCCGTATTGTTCCGGCAACATCATTCCGAGCCAGCCCAACTCGGCGGCTTTTTTGATCAACTGCGGCTGGAAGGTCTGTTTATTTTTGTACCACTGAGTCATCTGGTGCGCCGGAACTTCGGCTTTGACGAAGTCCCCCGCGACTTTTTTTAACATCTCTTGATCTTCGGTGAGTGCTAGATCCATCTTCTTCTCCTAACGGTTGGAACGGTTGGAACTCATGGAACGACTGAAACGAGAAGTTGGTGCGTGTTCCAAACGTTCCAATAGTTCCAACTGTTGCCTGTCGCCTCATGCCTATTAATGTGTCTCCGGCGCGGTTTCCTTGGTCGGACGGCCGAGGCCGAGACGACGGGCGAAAATCAGCCGATCGGTGTCGAGAGTGCCGCCGCCGTGCAACTGACCCGGACCGGTGCGCACCGCATACTCGAAGTCGACCACTTCATGCACCGACAGGTCTTGCACCAATGCATCGGCGCCCATGATCGCCTGCAAGCGTTCGCCGTTGCGCAGGCGCAGCATGCGTTGATAGTAGCGCTGCTGCGGGCCGCCGTAAGGGTGCGGCTTCTTGGCGAAGCGGCGCCAGTAAATTAGCTGATTGAAACGGCGCAGGGTGTTCAATTCGATCGTCATGTCGGCGATCAGGTCACGCACCCGCGGATCTTCCATGATCGGCTTGCCGTCGATGTGGGTGTTGCGGCAGTACTCGATCACGCGTTCGATCAGCGGGTCGACAGCGATGCGGCCGTCGCCGCCATGTTCGAGTTCCATGTGGGTGCTGGCGACTTTCCAGCCGTTGTTCTCACCGCCGATTAAGTACTTCGCCGGCACACGGACGTTGTCGAAGAAGACCGCGTTCTTGATGCCCATCATCAAGTTCATATGCTGAATCGTGATGCCCGGCAGATTCGCCGGAATATGCAGCCAGGCGAGGTTCTCGTGGCGTTTGCCCTGCGGATTGGTGCACACCAGGGTCCAGAGATAATCCGGCGGCAGATGGTGGCCGACCATGACCTTCTGGCCATTGACGACGTAGTGATCGCCGTCGCGGATTGCTTTGGTCTGGCAATTGGCAATATCGCTGCCGCCGTGTGGTTCGGTGAGCACCTGCCAGACGCAAATTTTCGCTCGGGTGATGTCCGGCAAAAACTCCGCCTTCTGTTCTTCGGTGCCCCAGCGGATCAATACCGGCGCGACGATGCGCGCCAGGGTGTAGAACGTGTGCGAGAGATTGAGGCCGTATTTAAATAGTTCGGTTTCGAGTACCACTTGGTGATCGACGGTAAGCTCGGCGCCGCCGTATTTTTTTTCATACAACGGAAACAGCCAGCCTTTGGCGCCAAGCTTTTCCGCCAAGCCGCGGCGAAACTTGTACTCCTCCGCGTCTTCGCGGGTCGACCAAGAGGCCGACCAACGCAGGTGCTCGTAGCCTTTAAACTGCTCGGCCAGCCAGGCGGCGACCTCTTTTCGAAACTCCACTACATGGGGTGGATCGGCACTAACGGTAAAATCCATGGTTCACTCCTTTTTGTTTGCGGTCTAGAGTCTGTGGTCTTGGGTCTAGATTTGAAGCCATACACTAGACTCTAAACGAAATTCATATCACTTTGCTTGCTCGCAATTCCATTATGACAGTTTCGCTGTAGCCCAATTTCGCCAACACTTCCTCAGTATTCTCACCGAGCAGCGGCGCGGGGCGGAAAAATTTTGTCGGCGTGCCGGACATGTTGATCGGGCTGCCGACTAGGTTGCTCGTGCCCATCTTCGGGTGCTCGATTTGTTTGGGAATCCCCAGATGTTTGATCTGCGGGTTGTCGAACACCTCGTGGATCGTGTTGATCGGCGCGTTGGGAATGCTATTCGCGTCCAAGCGTACCAGCCAATAGTCGCGCGGCTTCTTGGCGTACGCTTCGCGCAGAAGTTTGACGATCTCCGTGTGCCGGTCGCTGCGTTGTTTGCGCGTGGCGAAGCGCGGGTCGCCGATTAAGCTATCGAGCTCGCCGGCTTTGAGCAGGCCTTCCCAGGCTTCGTTGTGCCCCGACAGATGAACCATAAAAGGTTTCTTATCACAATCGAGCAGGCTATAAATTCTTCCCTTGGGAAAATTTTCCCGTGACACCGCTTCGCCGCCGTTTAAATAATCAGACACATGGGACTCGATGAAGGCGATGGCCACTTGGAGCAGCGACACGTCGATGAACTGGCCCAGTCCGGTCTTGCCGCGGGCAATTAACGCCGCCATAATGCCGTGGGCGGCGAAGATGCCGGCTGTGTGGTCGACGAACGAGACACCAGCGACTTTCGGATCGTCGAGATCGGTGACAAGGCTCATCATGCCGCTCAACGCCTGGCCGATGGTGTCGAAGCCTGGCTTATCTCGGTAAGGCCCGCTCTGGCCGTAGCCGGAGATCGAGCAGTGAATCAGTTTCCGATTGACCTTCGCGAGCTCGTCGTACTCGAGCCCTAGTTGTTTGCGCGTCGGTGGGCGAAAGTTTTCCAGAAAGATGTCGGCACTGGCGAGCAGTTTGAGCAAAATCTCGCGGCCTTTTTTCTCGCGCAGATTGAGCGTGACACTTCTTTTATTGCGATTGAGCGCGCGAAAGCTCGGGCCGTAGCCTTCATATTTGGGATTTCGCCCACGGTGGGTGTCGCCGCCGTTGGGCAGTTCGATTTTGATGACTTCGCAGCCTAGATCGCCAAGCAAACTGCTGGCATAAGGCCCGGCCACGTGGCCGCTGACATCGATACAAGTGGTTCCTTCAAGAGCGCCGGAGATCATTCGAATGAATACCGTTTCTAAGAGTAGCTTTTCACTTATCGTAATCGAAAAAAGTTTTCCACCGTAGGGTTTATACACCAGGAAAAACTTTGGGCGGCTAAGCTGTAACCGAAGAAGCGAAGAAATTTAACCGTAAAAAGCGCAAAGGGCGCAAAAAAGACATTGGAGCGCGGGTTTTTCAACCCGCGTTAAAAAGACGCGGACAGGAATGTCCGTGCTTCTGTTTTCATGCGGTGAGCCGGTCGACGATTGTTTTAATGTTGTCTACCGCTTCGAGCCGGTTTACTGCGTCGATCACTGCTTCGGTCTGTTTCTCAGAGATCGCCTGCTTCGCGTTGCCGCGAAATTTTTCCATGACTTCGGTCTCGCTCATCGGATTGCGCGGGTCGCCTTTGGCGATGCGCGCGGTATAGCTGTGGCGAGTGCCGTCTTTCAGCTCGACGCTAACTGGGCAGTAGGGGCCGGGCTCGGGGATCGATTCGTCGACGATGACTTTGACTTTGCTGAAGGCGTCTTGCACTTGCGGTTGATTGACTTTCTCGTCGGTGAAGGTCGAAATTTCAAGCTTCCCGTCGAGAAAGGCCATGGCGACGACATAGTTGATGGCGAACTTGCCGCGCAGGCCGGTTTTGACTTCCGGTGCGTAATGGCGCTGGTAGCGCAGCGGCGGGATACTGACTTCTATGTTCATAACATCGGCGAAGTTGATCTTGTGCTCATGCTTCAAATGCAGCGCGGCGTCGGCGGCGAGGAACTGCGGCGCGCTGCATGGGTGCCATTTCAAGCCCATGCCCGGGGTTTCTAAAAAAAACGGCTTGCCGATGTTCTCGATCATCTTGTCGTAGTCGCAGCTGTCCTTGCCGAAGAAGGTGTCGCAAAAACCGCGTGGCGCCTCGAAGATGGCGGCGTCGGCGGTGAAACCGTTGCTCGCCAGCAGAGCGGCTTCGGCGCCATTGCGCGCGGAGTTGCCGGCGTGAAATGGCTTGACCATGGAACCCTGCTGGCGGTGGATGCCGCCGGCGGCAGAGGCGGCGACGCCGAGGGCGGCTTTTAGCTTTGCCGCGTCGAGTTTCAACAAGCTGGCGCAAGCGACTGCGGCGCCGAGGCTGCCAAACACCGGCGTGCTGTGAAATCCGCGGTCTTGCATGTTGGGTGAGTTCGCGGCTAGCTTGCAGATCACTTCCATCGCGAGCACGTAGGCTTTGAGCAAGTCCTTGCCGGATGCGCCGAGATTTTCCGCCAGCGGCAACGCCGCGCCGACGAGCATGCTTGACGGATGGCCGACATGGATGAACGCATCCCAGTCGTCGTAGTCGAGCGCGTGGGACAACAGGCCATTGGCAAACGCCGCGGTGGAGACTGAAGCTTTGGCTTTCGTCCCCCAGATCGATGCTTCGCTCGACGCGCCGAGTTTTTTGCAATAGTCGATGGCGATGTCCGCGACGGCGGTCTTGGAGCCGGCGAGGGCGACGCCGAGCGTGTCGAGGATATGCATCTTGGCGTTGGCCCGAGTTTTTTCCGAGATCGAAGCGAAGTCGGTGTCGGTGACGAAGCACGCCAGTGTGTCAGTAACCGGAGGTGGTGTGGCCATCTTGTTCTCCTGCGAAATGGGAGATATGAAAGTTTATTATCTGATTAAGAAGGCAATAGGCAACAAGCAATAGTAAGGAACGTTAAGGAGACAGAAGCATGAGCGGATGTTTAAGCGGTATCAGAGTTTTGGAGCTGGGCAATTTCATTTCCGGGCCCTACGGCGCGATGTTGCTGGCCGACATGGGCGCGGAAGTCATTAAAGTAGAAAATCCCAAGGGCGGCGATCCGTTTCGCGGCTGGGACTTCGGCGGCGATCAGCCAAACTTTTGGGCGTACAATCGCGGCAAGAAAAGCGTGACGCTCAACTTGCAGACGCCGGAGGGCAAGGAGATTTTCGACGCCATGGTCAAAGAAGCCGACGTGGTGATGGATAATTACCGGCCCGGCGTGACCCAGAAGCTCGGCATCGACTTCGGGTCGCTCAAGAAAATCAACGCGCGAATTGTCTGTTGCTCGATCACCGGCACCGGCCCGACGGGCCCTTACGTCAAGCGGCCTGCATACGACACCGTGGGGCAAGGCATGGGGGGCATGATGAGCGTCTTGATGGACCCGAAAAACCCCAAGCCGGTCGGCCCGGCGTACGCCGATTGCCTGAGCGGGATGTTCTCGGCGTTGGGAGTTTTGGGCGCGCTGATGGCGCGCAATCAGACCGGTAGAGGGCAGCAGGTCGACGCGACGATGGTCGGTTCGATTCTCGCGTTCTTGAATGCGCCGGCGACCGAAACCATGGCGCACGGCCGCATCCCCGGTCCGTATACGCGACCGCGTCAGTCTCAGACTTACGCGTTTGCCTGCGCCGACGGCGCCATGTTGGCAATTCATCTGTCGTCGCCGCAAAAATTCTGGGATGGACTCTGCAAATCGGTTGGCCATCCCGAGATGATAGAAGATCCGCGCTTCAAGACGCGGCCGGACCGGCGCAACAACTATGACGAGCTTAATAAAACTTTCGCGGTGTTTTTCAAAGAACAACCGCGCTCGGTTTGGATCGAACGGCTTGAGGCCAATGACGTGCCGCACACGCCGGTGTACAACCTCAAAGAAGTCTTCGACGACCCCCAGGTCAAACACATGGGAATGCAGATCGCCATCGAACGCAAAGACAAGCCGACGATCCGCACGGTGAAATTCCCGCTGACGCACAGCGATACGCCGTCGCCGTTTCCCTCCCCACCGCCTGAGCTCGGTGAGAACAACGGCGAGTTTTTACAAGCGCTCGGCTACGACGAGGCGAAGATCGCCGAGTTTAAGGAGAAGGGTGTGATCTGATTTTTTCGCGGCGGTTGAGAAGAGTTGTGCGGGCGCCATGGGTGAACGGGTTTGGATAAATTTCACGCGAAGGCGGAAAGGATGCCAAGGGAAGAATGAAATGTCGTTAAGGGGAGAAAAATGAGCGGTTGTTTGGAGGGGATCAAGGTTTTGGAGTTGGGGAATTTTATTTCCGGGCCCTACGGCGCGATGTTGCTGGCCGACATGGGCGCGGAAGTTATTAAAGTGGAGAATCCCAAAGGCGGCGATCCTTTTCGCGGCTGGGATCTGGGCGACGATGAGCCGAATTTTTGGGCATATAATCGCGGTAAACGCAGCATCACTTTGAATTTGCAAACGCCGGAAGGAAAGGAAATCTTTCTTGCACTGGCGAAAAAAGCAGATGTCGTGCTCGACAATTATCGGCCCGGCGTGATGAAAAAGCTCGGCATCGACTACGACACGGTGAGTCAGACTAATCCCGGCGTGATTTATCTTTCGATCACTGGTACTGGGCCGACCGGCCCGTACGCGAAGCGACCGGCTTACGACACCGTTGGTCAAGGGCTTGGGGGCATGCTGAGTCTGCTCATGGACGCGCAGAATCCGCGCCCCATCGGTCCTAACTACGCCGACAGCTTGAGCGGCATGTTTGCTTGTATCGGCGTGCTTGGCGCCATCGCGGCACGGGCGAAGACCGGCAAGGGCCAGCAAGTCGATACGACGATGGCGGGTTCCGTCTTGGCGTTCCTTATCGCCCCCGCGACCGATGCACTCGCGACCGGCAAAGCTCCTGGCCCCTACACCAGGCCGATGCAGTCGCAGACCTACGCGTTCTGCGGCTCGGATGGCGCAATGTTCGCGATTCATCTATCGTCGCCGCAAAAATTCTGGGAAGGGTTGTGCAAGGCCGCGGGTCATGCGGAATTGATCGACGATCGGCGTTTCAACACGCGGCCGAACCGACGCAAGAATTACGAGGAGCTTGCCAAAACCTTCAGCGAGTTTTTCAAAGAGAAGCCGCGCGCTCACTGGATGGAGCGGCTGGAAGCCGAAGACGTGCCGCACACGCCGGTCTACAATATGCAGGAAGTTTTCCAAGACCCGCAGATCAAACACATGGGCCTGGAGATCGAAATCAAACGCCAAGACAAGCCGAACATTCGTACCGTGGCGTTCCCCAATGAATACAGCGACAACAAAAATCCCCACCCGCTGCCGCCGCCGGAGCTGGGCGAGCACAACACAGAGTATTTAAAGCCGCTCGGCTATACCGACGAGCAGATCGCAGAGTTTAAGGAGAAGGGTATTATCTGAAATTCCGAGTTGAGGTAAATCATATGAAACTCTACTACCATCCGCTTTCTTCATACTCGCAGAAAACCCTGATGGCCTTCTATGAGAAGGGCTGCGCCTTTGAGCCGGTGCTGGTCAACTTGATGGATGAGAAGGAGAAGGAAGAGTATAAGAAGATTTACCCGATGGGCAAAGTTCCGTTTCTTCGCATTGAAGAGAAGCAATGGAGCGTGCCGGAGTCGAGCATTATCATCGAATACATCGACCGGCACTGCCCCGGCGGCACGAAGCTTATTCCCGACGATGCCGATCTGGCGCGGCAGGTGCGTATGCGCGACCGATTTTTCGACTTCTATGTGAATGATCCGATGGTGAAGATTTTCTTCGATGGCTTCAGACCCGAAGGACAGAAGGATCCTTATGGCGTGCAGCAGGCTAAGGATCGCTTGGATATCGCCTTTGCGATGATCGATCAGGAGATGGCGAATAAGACTTGGGCGATGGGCGATCTGTTTTCCATGGCCGACTGCGCAGCGGCGCCGGCGCTCGGTTACAGTCGCATGGTTTATCCGTTCACGAAGCATAAGAACGTCGTCGCCTATATGAATCGTCTCGCTGAGCGACCGTCCTTTCAGCGCGTGCTCCAGGAAGCCGCGCCGTATCTGGCGGCGTTCAAGAAGTAGGACCGCGCTCGGGGTTAATGATTCGGTACGACGTAGCGGTCATTGGCGGCGGCGCCGCGGGCTTGATGTGCGCCATCGAGGCGGGCAAGCGCGGGCGGCGCGTTGTCGTAATCGAACATTGCGACCGGGTCGGCAAAAAAATTCTCATCTCCGGTGGCGGGCGCTGTAACTTTACCAACCTCAACGTCACGCCGGAAAATTTTCTCTCGGCCAATCCGCATTTCTGCAAGTCCGCGCTGGCACGCTATACGCAATCGGATTTCATCGCCATGGTCGAGCGCCATGGCATCGCTTACCACGAGAAAGAGCTTGGCCAATTATTTTGCGATCAGTCGGCGCGCTCGATCGTCAAGATGTTGACCGACGAATGCGCCCAGGCCGGTGTGCGAATTACGACTGCTTGCAGCGTGGCCGGGGTGGAGCGTGGCGCAGTTGGATTCGTCGTCAAAACCAATCACGGCTCGATCGACGCGTCGTCATTGGTAATCGCGTGCGGCGGCTTGTCGGTGCCCAAGATGGGCGCCACGAGTTTTGGCTATGAGCTTGCCAAGAAATTCGGTCATGGTGTCGTGCCGACACGGGCGGGACTGGTGCCTTTGATTTTCAGCGCGGACGACTTGGTTCGATACAAAGATCTGTCAGGTGTCGCCTTGCCGGTGCGAGTTGAGTGTGGCCGTCAGAGCTTTGCCAACGCGATGTTGTTTACCCACCGTGGCATCAGCGGCCCGGCGATCTTGCAAATTTCGTCGTACTGGAAGCCGGGCGATGAACTCTCGGTAAATTTCCTGCCTTTGACCGACACTGATGCATGGCTAAGGAAACGGCAATCATCGCGTCCTGACGCTGAATTGAAAACGGTGCTCGGCGTGTTTTTGCCCAAGCGATTGGCGCAGCGCTTGTGCGAAATCGAACTGGGTAGCCGGCCGCTCCGGCGGTATGTGCCGCGCGACTTGGGAGCGATTTGCGAGCGGCTGCAGAACTGGCGCTTTCGTCCAGAAGGCACGGAAGGCTATCGCACTGCCGAAGTGACCGCGGGCGGCGTAGATACCGATGAGCTGTCGTCGACGACGATGGATTCGAAAATCGTTCCCGGTCTTTATTTCATTGGCGAGGTCGTCGATGTCACCGGCCATCTTGGCGGGTTCAACTTCCAATGGGCGTGGTCGTCGGGGTGGGCGGCGGGGCAGGCGGTGTAAAGTCACACCGGCAAAATCGATTTGCTGTGCATGAATGGGTGTGCTAGCTGAACAGTCACGATTCGAGACGATGTGGCGATTGATCAGAACGGAGCGATTCGATGGAGATACCGATCAAAAAGGCCGTTATTGACGATGCACCCCGGCTCGCAAAATTGCTGCAAGGTATAGGATGGTTCGAGCCGTTCAGCACCCGGGAGTTCAAGGACTCGGTATCGCAAGTTGAAAGCCGGCTTCGACAATGTCTCGCGGACGATAGTCACTCCATCTACGTCGCCGAATGGCCGCATGGCGAGATCGCTGGGTATGGCTCGGTGCACTGGCTGCCGTATCTTTTCATGTCAGGGCCTGAAGGTTATGTTTCTGAATTATTCGTTCGTGATGACGTGCGCGGACAAGGGGTGGGCCGGCAGCTGCTCAAAATCATCGAGACCGAAGCGCGGGCACATGGCTGTCAACGGTTATCCCTGATTAACCTGCGTGGACGCGAATCTTACCAGCGGCAGTTTTATCTCAAAGCCGGCTGGCGCGAGCGCAATGAAGCGGCAAACTTTGTGTTTGAGATTTCCTAATCCTGATGCTTCGTTAGCTGTTGCCCAACTCCCTTCCTAAGAAATCCGCCACCAGCGTCCACGCGTGGTCGGCCAGTCCGGGGTCGTAGCACTCGCCATCGGCCATGGCGAAGCCGTGGCCGGCACGGTGGAAGAAGTGCCAGTCGAGCGGTTGGCCGTTGGCCTGGAAACTCGCCATTAATCTTTGCTGCACCGGAATGCTAGCGACGTGGTCTTGGCCGCCGAGGAATATTTGCGATGCACACTTGATGTCTTTGACGGCGTCGTTGGGATGGCGCGGGCGTAACTTGTTAGGCTCTTCGTCGCGCACTGAGGGATAGTAGCCGACGAAGCCCCGCACACTTGGTGTTGCGGCGACGAAGTGGATGCCGATGCGTCCGCCCATGGAGTAGCCGACCACGGCGCAGCGTTTGGCGTCCACTTCCGGTCTTGAAGTCAGATAGCGCCAGGCGTGGTTGAGGATTTCGACGAATTGCCCGTCGGTGGTGCTCTTCTGGGCTTCATGCACACCGTCGGCGGCGCCGAGCATTTTATACAGATCCGGCACGATCGTCGTGTAGCCGAGCTTGGCGTAGTCGCAGACTTTGACTTTCATGTTACCCGTGACGCCGTAGTGATGATGCACGATCATCACGCCGGGGCCGGGCTCTTTTCGATCGGGATGAGCGAGATAGCCTGGCACGCCGTCTTTTTCCTTGGTCAAATCACGATTGACTATGTTCATCGTTCATTCCTCCATTTATTTCGGTATGGGCCAGCGCAGCCATTCGGCGAGACCGCGGCCCATGATCCATTCTAATTCAGTGGCAGAGAGCGATTTCATTTCTTCGGTGAACAACGTCACCACTTGCTTGTAGGGGCACGGCAGGTGCGAGAGATCGGTGCCCCAGAAGCAGCGCTCGGGGCCAAAGGCGTCGACGACACGGCGCACGAAAGGATGCAACGTCGGAAACGGGTACGGTTCGTCGACGTAGCAGGGCAGAGCGGAAACTTTCACGGCGACGTTTTTCAAGCGCGCTAGCTTAGTGACATTGGCTACTGCCGGTTCCAGCGACTTGCCGCGCAAGGCCGAGCTCAATCCCATGTGATCAACTATCAGACGCAGCCCCGGATGGCGTTCGGCGATCTCGCCGAGCTTTGGCACGGAGTTCGGAGCGAAAGCCATCACGGCAACGTCGTAGCGTTCGGCGGCGTCCCAAAACCAATCGGCCGTGCGGTCTTCGATCCATTGTTTGGCGCGTCCGGCGTTAAAAGTCATGCGGATACCGAGCATATGCGGTTGTTGATTCCAGGTGGCCATCAGCGCGCGGCTTTGCGGCGCGGTGATTTTTAACTTGCCCATGACCCGGAAGCGATCCGGATGCAAACGCGCGGCTTCGAGCGACGTGTCGTTACGATCGTCTTCCCAAGTGGGCGGGACAAGAATACACCGCGCCACCCCGGCGCCATCCATCTCACGCAGAAGCTCGTCGTGCCCAAGTGGGACCGGACGATGGGGCGGCGATGCGTCTTCTCTGGCGTAGGGTTTCTCCGCCGTCTCCGGCGCCCAGATGTGAACTTGCGAATCGATGATTGTCATACGGTTACAATGCTCCTCACGACCGCGGCAATACCGGATTCATAATCCGGCAGTCGTGCGGGCGTCAAGGAGAAAGTGAAAACAGACTTCCGACAAGGGCTTGTAGGGCGCACTGTGTGCACCACTGACCGAACGGTGCGCAAGCGCACCCTACGGATTCGGAAAAAAGTGAGCAAGTGCTTTTTCCGCGGCTTCCTCGCCGGTGCGGACGCAGTCGGAGATGCCGACGCCATGATAGGCGCTACCGGCGAGGTCGAGGGTCGGAAATTTTTGTAATACGGATTCGATTCGCGCGATGCGGGCGTCGTGGCCGACGTGATATTGCGGCATGGAATTCGGGTGGCGCCAAATGCGCGTGAAAAGCGGCGGTGCGGTGACGCCGAGCAAAGTTGCTAACTCGTCACGGACGTTTTGCTCGATCGTTTGATCTTCATCGTTAAATAATTCGGGCTGTAGACTGCCGCCGACGAAGGCACGCAGCAGAATTTGGCCTTCCGGCGCGCGCCCCGGATACTTTAAACTGCTGAACGTGCATGCCATGATCTTGCGCCGTTCGATCACCGGCACGACGAAGCCGAAGCTATCCGGCACTTGCGGAAAATCTTCATTGCGATAGGCGAGGTTGACCGTGGCCGTGGAAGCGTAGGAGATGTTTTTCATTTCTGCCGCGACGGTAGATTCGACTTGGCTCAGCAAATCGCCGGCGCGAAATGCCGGCGCGGCGACGATTACGGCGTCGGCTTCGATGATTTCTTTGCCGCTGACTGTGACCCGCCAAGTATTATCCGTATTGCGATTCAAGTCCGTCGCCGGTGAGTTCAAACGGACGGTGTCCGGCGGCAAGCGCTGTGCAATCGAATTGACAAGCTCCTGCATGCCACCCATCAGAGTGACAAACAAACTCCAGCGCGCGCCGCTGCCCGCTTCGCGAGTTTTTTCGCGCTCGCGCTGCGCCGACCACATGGCGTAGATGACGCTGCGTTGCTTGCGTTCCATTTCCTTGAAGCGCGGCATGGTTGCGCTAAGACTCAAATGATCTGGATCAGAAGCGTAGATTCCGCCGACCAGTGGTTGTGCGACCCGATCGAGGGCTTCGCTGCCGAAGCGACGGCGTACGAAGGAGCCGAGGCTTTCATCCTCTTTGACTTCACCGCGTGGCAGAAGGAATTCCATCGCCATGCGCAGCTTGCCGGGCCAGGAGAAGAGCGGTGTTTGCAAGAACGGCCACAAGCGCGTCGGCGCGAGCAGGAAGAAACCTTCGGGGAGTTGAACCAGCTCGCCGTCATGAACGATGTAAATTTTCTGATAAGCGGACTGTGTCGAGACGAGACGGGAAGCGAGACCGATTCGTTCACAGAGCCGGAGCGCCCAGGGTTTCTCCGTGATGAAAGAGTCCGGCCCGGCTTCGACGAGAAAGTCGCCGACTTTTTCGGTGGCGATGGAACCGCCGAGGCGATTGGAGGCTTCGAGCAGCGTTACGTTGACCGCGAGCGATTTTTCTTTCGCAAGTTCAATAACTCGATGCGCCGCGGCCAGACCCGCGATGCCGCCGCCGATGATGATGACGCGTTTCATAAGACCGATGGTCGAGGATGGAAGATCGAGGATCGAGGATCGCGACTTTCCATCCTCTACGCTCGATCTTCGACCTTCTTCACATGACTCTCGATTACGTCAGCCATCATGCGGATAAATGTCGGATGATCATTCGGACAGCTGGCGCGAATTAGCTCGAAGCCGAGATCAGCGGCGATTTTTTTGGCTTCGATATCGAGATCGTAAAGCACTTCGACATGGTCACAGACAAAGCCGATGGGCGCGACGACGATTCGTTTGTCTCCATTTGCGGCGCAGTCTCGGATCGCTTGGCCAATATCCGGTTCGAGCCAAGGATCGCTAGGTCTGCCGCTGCGGCTTTGGTAGGCGAGCGACCAGCGCGGATGATCGAGTTTTTTGGCGATAAGGTGTGCGCTCGATTCCACCTGTCCAACGTAAGGTGAGCCTCCGGCCATTGCTGTCGGCAGGCTGTGCGCCGTAAAAATCAGCGGTGTGCTCTTTTGCTTATCAGATTCGACTCTACTCAGTGTGGCTTGAATCATTTCAGCCCAAGTTTGAATGAAAAGCGGATGGTCGTGCCAGCCGTCGCAGTAGTCGACTGTGGGTGCCGCGCCGCCAAGCTCGGCGCGCGCGTCTAAGATATTTTTCTTGTAGCGCTCCCAACTCGCTTCGGTTCGATGTGACGAAAGGATGAAACCGAGCGCGCGTTTGATGCCGTCGTCAGCCATTTGTTTTAGCGTCTCGCTGAAGAATGGACTCGCGTTGCGCATGCCGACGTAGACGGGAAGGTTACGATTGCGGGTTTTCAGCAATTCTTGTAGCGCCTCAGCTTGGCGAAGGGTGATTTCGTTGAGCGGCGATTTGCCGCCGACCGCTTCGTAGTGATGCGCGACTTCTTCAAGACGCGCGGCCGGTATCGGAATGCCTTGGGTGACGCGCGCGAGAAACGGGCGGATCTCTTCGGGACAGGTCGGGCCGCCGAACGCGATAAGCAACACAGCGTCGTATGATAAAGTCATTGCTGAACGGCTTTAACCCTCACTCTCCTCGCACAGCGGGCGAGGAAAGCGGCAGTCGAAAAATTATTTCAGACTTCCGACCTCTGACTTCTGATTTCTGACCTCGGTCATTTGATCAGCCTATTCGCCCGCGCCAACAGATTGGGGTCGATGGTCACGCCGATCTGTTTCGCCGTTTTGAGATTGATCACGAATTCAAACTTCATCGGCTGCTCCACCGGCAGATCGGCAGGCTTGGCTCCCTTAAGAATTCTGTCGACGTAATATGCGACGCGCCGGTAGCTCTCCGCGTCGTCCGCCGCGTAGGACATGAGCCCACCGGCCTCTACAGCTTGTCTTCTCTGGTACATCGACGGTAACCGGTTCTTTAAGGCAAAGCCGATGATCCGTTTTTCGTTAGCAAACATTAGCGGGCTCCCGAGCACGTAAAGTCCGTCCGGGCGCTGCTTGCTCAGTGCGGCAAAAACCCTTTCGAAACCGTCCATCGCTCGCACGTCCCAAGGCTGAAGAGTCAACTTCAGCGCGCGCGCCGCGACTGGGAGAACATCTTTCACATCGATTACACCGCCCGGAACCGGCTCGTAGAGAACCGCGACACGGGTAAGTTTGGTAACGGCTTCTTTTAGCAGCTCCAGCCGCTTCCCGCCCAGCTCTCTGCCAAGGTTTGTAACGCCGGTGACGTTGCCGCCGGGACGGGCAAGGCTTTCAATGAAGCCTGCGTCAACAGGATCGGTTCCTTGGCCCATCATAACGATAGGAATCGTCTTGGTCGCATTCTTGGCCGCCCGGACCGTCGGGGTCCCTCCTGTTAAGATGATATCAACCTTCAGACGAACCAGCTCGGCCAGAAGCTCGGGGAGCCGATCGGACTTCCCCTCCGCATATCGGTACTCGGTGGCGATGTTCTGTCCTTCTATGTGACCATGCTCGCGCAGGGCTAGCCTAACCCCCTCGGAACGGATGGACTCACTAGCTGCATCGGACGACGATATATACCCTAGCAGCGAGACTTTTTTCGGCTGCTGCGCTCGAACTGGAAAGGGGAGAGCCAAGAGCATCGAGCAAAAAGCTCGCCGAGTGATTTTTTTGTGCATGGCTCCATCCCTTGCCGACTGAAATACTTACTTTCTTACTCCGGTTTCCGATCTGCCGAACTTTGCGGCTCTTTCGCTAACGATGAAACCAATCTTTCGTTTCTTCGGCTCCGGTGGTTTCATAAGCTGGCGGATCGCGTCAAAGACTACCTTGAACTGAGCATCATACTTCGTCTCCAGCGTTTCCAATTTCCGCGCCAATTCAGCATTGGTGGTGAGTAATTGGCGCAGGCGAACGAAGGTCCGCATGATTTCAATGTTAACCTCGACTGCGCGCTTGCTGCGCAGAACGCTTGAAAGCATGGCGACGCCTTGTTCCGTAAAGGCGTAAGGTGGATGACGCCGGCCACCCCAAGCGAAACTTGATATCGCAAATTGCGATTTCAAGTTGCCAACCTGCGCCTTCAAGCTTTGGAATTCCGCGTCACTCAGCTGAAACATAAAATCGTCGGGAAAACGACGACGGTTGCGCTTAACCGACTCGTTCAGTCTACCTACGCCGACTCCGTATAGCAGCGCGAGATCGGCATCAAGCAGCACTCTGTGGCCGCGAATAAGAAGAATCGCTTGCTCAATTCGCTCGGCTGAAACTTGCTGGGTCATTTAGGATCTGTTCCCTAACAGCAAATCTAATTTTGCCTTCTTTCTTAAATCACTTGATCAACTTATTCGCCCGTGCCAGCAGATTCGCGTCGATCGTCAAACCAATCTGCTTGGCTGTTTTCAGATTGACGATAAACTCGAAACTCATCGGCTGCTCAACTGGTAGTTCAGCTACCTTGGCTCCCTTCAGGATTCTGTCCACGAAATATGCGACGCGACGGTAGCTCTCCGCCAGGTCCGCGCCGTAGGACATGAGCCCGCCGGCATCTACAAATGGACTGTCGACATACATCGACGGTAACCGGCTCTTTAACGCCAGGGCCGCGATCCGTTTATGATTAGCACGCATAAGCGAGGCCCCGCTGGGCACGTAAAGTCCACCGGGGCGCTGTTTGTTTAGCGCAGCGAATACCTTCTCGAAACCGTCCGCAGCTCGTACCTGCCAAGGCTGAAGAGTTAACCGCAGCGCGCGCGCCGCCACTGGGAGCTCTTCTTTCACCTCGCGTGCAGGGTCCGGCACGGCCGGATCGTAGAGAACCGCCACACGGGCAAGTTTGGGTACCGCTTCTTTGAGCAGCTCTAGCCGCTTCCCGCCTAGTTGTGCGGTAAGGTTTGTAATTCCGGTGACATTGCGGTCCGGACGGGCAAGACTATCAATTAAGCCTGCCTCGACGGGATCGGCCCCTTGGCCCGTCATAACAATAGGAATCGTTTTGGTAGCATTCTTGGCTGCTCGGACTGTCCCGGCCCCTCCTGATACCACGAGGACATCAACCTTGAGACGCACCAGCTCGGTCGCAAGCTCAGGGTAGCGATGGTTCTTCCCCTGCGCATATCGGTACTCAAAGGTGATGTTCTGCCCTTCTATGTAGCCACGCTCGCGCAGTGCCAGCCGAATTCCCTCTGAACGGGCGGAGTCGCTAGCTGGATCGCTCGCCGATAGATATCCTATCCGGGAGACTTTCTTCGGTTGCTGCGCTCGAGCTGGAAAGGGAAGCGCCAAGAGCATCGAGCAAAAAGCTCGCCGAGTGATTTTTTTTTGCATGGAGTTTTGCCCTCACCCTGCCGTCTCCCGCAAGCGGGCGAGGGTTAAGAATCGGTTCGCCAAAAGTCAGCAAGTTCACCGCGCGCTCAGTTCGTGCACGGCGTCGACCATGGCGATGACGTGATCGACTGGAGTTTCCGGCAGCACACCGTGGCCGAGATTGAAGATATGTCCCGGACGGCCGCCGGCACGGCGGAGAATTTCCGCTACTCGACTTTTGATTTCTTTCGGTGAAGCGAAGAGCGCGACCGGATCGAGATTGCCTTGCACGGCGACATCGTGGCCGACTGCGGCCCAGCCTTCGTCGAGATTGACCCGCCAGTCGAGGCCGATCACGTCGCCACCGGCGGCGCGCACCTGTTTCAGCAAGCCAGCAGTACCGGTGCTGAAATTGATCACCGGCACGCCGGGCGTGACGGCGTCGATGACCGCCTTGGTGTAAGGCTGGACGAACTGTTCGTAGTCGGATGGCGTGAGACAGCCGGCCCAACTGTCGAAGATTTGCACGGTTTGCGCCCCGGCGGCGATCTGGCAGTTCAAATATTCACCGATGACCTCGGCAAGTCTCTCCATCAAGCGCTTCCAGACTTCCGGCGCGTTATAAAAAAGTTTCTTGGTATGAACGTAGTTTCGCGAGCCACCCCCTTCGATCAAATACGAAGCCAGAGTAAAGGGCGCGCCCGCGAAGCCGATCAAGGGAACTTTGCCGTTAAGCTCTTGGATGATTTTTTGGACGGCCTTATAGACGAAGGAAAGCTCAGTCTCGACGTTGAAATCTTTTAAGCCGTCGACATCTTTGCCGCTGCGCACCGGGTGGTGCAGAATCGGACCGTCGCCTTGAGAGTATTCCAAACCCACGCCCATCGGTTCGAGAATCAGCAAAATATCGGCGAACAAAATCGCCGCATCGACGCCGAGTTTTTCTACCGGCGTCACCGTGATCTCAGTGGCGAGATCGGGCCGCTTGCACAGCTCGAGAAAGCCGTGCTGCGCGCGCAGCTTGCGGTATTCTTCCATATAGCGCCCGGCTTGGCGCATGAGCCAAACAGGAGTGTAAGAAGTCGGTTCGCGGCGGCAAGCGGCAAGAAAGGGATGTTGAGTCTGTGTCATGTTGCAGTTTTAGGATGTGAAAACAGTATGAAGCTTTGTTGGGAAAATCAACCGGGGCGCTTGCGCGGCGTGGCGGCACCGATGGCGTCTTCCCCGTACTTTTCTCGCAGCCGGTCGATTCCTTTGTATAGTTTTTCCATGGCACCGCGCTGTTCGCGATTGAGCAGCGGCTCTTGCCACCCGGTGGATTGTAAGGCGCTGGCGCTGACGCCCAAGAGCCGGACGGGGCGGCCGGGGCCGACATTATGGCGCAGCAAATCTTTGACGACATCGAAGATTTCCTTGTCGAAACAGGTCGGCGACGACAGCGTGCGCGAGCGGGTAATGGTTTGGAAATTGGAATAACGGATTTTCACCGTCAGGCAGCGTGCAAAAAACTCCTCCCTGCGCAGTCTGGCGCCGACTTCCTCGACCAGTTCCCAGAGCACTTCTTCCATCGCCGCGATCTCTTTCAACGGTTGGCTCAAGGTGGTTTCATTGCCGACCGAGTGATCGTGATGATGATGGCGTTCCGAGGATTCTGCGAGATCGAGATAGCGCGCTGCCGATTCCGGTTTCTGCAACAGATCGCCGATGGTTTTGACGCCGCGTTGAAGCAGACTCTGGTGGGTTTTGGGGCCGACACCGGGAATCATTTCGACGCCTAGGGGCGCAAGAAAGTCTTTTTCGGCGCCGGCGGGAACGCAAATCAGTCCATGGGGTTTTGCCAAGGTCGCGGCGATCTTAGCGATCACGCGGCTGGTCGATACCCCACCCGATGATGGCAGGTCGAGATCCCGTTCAATGCGACGAATGATTTCCCCGGCAGTCTTGAGCGGCGGACCGAACAGTCTTTCCGTGCCGGTGAGATCTACAACGCCTTCGTCAATCGACAGCGCATGAACTTCGGGCGAGTACTGCTCCAAGATTGCGAATACTTTGCCTGAGAACTCCACATAAGTTCGCCGCCGGTTCGGCAGAAAGATTCCTTGCGGGCAAAGCTTCCTGGCTTGAAAGCCCGGCATCGCCGAGCGCACGCCGAATTTCCGCGCGGCGTAGGACGCTGAAGTGACCACGCCGCGGCCGTTGCGGCCGCCGACGATCACCGGTTTGCCTTTCAAACTCGGATCGAGCGCCTCTTCCACCGACGCGTAGAACGCGTCCATGTCGATGTGGAGGTACCAGCTCACAACGAGTGCCGTGATTCAAGAGAGAATGAAGATGGTCGAGGATCGAGGCTAGAAGATTGAAGATCGCGATTTTCGATCCTCAATCCTCTATTCTCGACCCATGGTAACATAAACCGCCGTGTTCGCATTCCATTATTAGCGCGCGTAGAGCGAATTGATGAAGCCCGAGGCTTCGATCTTTTGCACGAACGAGTTGTCATAGAAAACCTCGGGTTTAGCTTGCACGCCCCTGGGACTTTTCACGACTTCGAGCACGGCCTGGACTTCTTGCTTTGTCATCAGCGGTACGCGCTGATAGGCGCTGCCGTAGTCATCATAAATACTCTCTAAGGTTTGGCGGTTATCGGTCTTGAGAAATTTCCCCATCGCTTTAAACGTGGTCTCTTTGTCGGTGCGAATAATCGCCAGCGCTTCGATATAGGCTCGGAGAAATCGGCTGATGGAATCAGGCTTTTGTTGAATCATTTTTCGCGTCGTACAGACGCCGACGAAGACGAAGGGAATGTTCATCTCGGTGACGTTGAGAATCGGTTTCAGACCTAACTCCAGGGCTTGAGTGGTCGTCGGCGCCGACATGAGTCCGGCCTGAGCGTTGCCCGAATTGACCGTCGTCACCAGCGCCGGCATGTTGCCGGTGAAAAGAATTTTTACATCCTTGTCGGGAACCAAGCCAAAACGGCGCAGCACGATGCGGGTGGCGTAGTCGGTGGAGGCGGCGGCTTGCGTGGCCGCCACCGTCTTGCCTTTGAGATCTTGCACGGTTTTGATCGCCGGATCGCCATAGAGGTGAAAAATAAATCGGTTGATGTTACCGGCGACGTAGATGGTATCGGCGCCTTCGAGGGCGACATCGATGCACTGGTTGCCGACCATGCCGATCTCCTCGCCGCCGGCGACGATCGCCTGCACTGACGTGGTCGCCGCTAGATAGTTCAGACTATGTTGCAAGCCATGCTTAGCGAACAGCCCCAGCTCCTGCCCCAGCCAAAGCGGCGCCATGGAACCGCCGAGAGCGTTGTAGACGATGCGCATGCTCGGCGCATCGGCGGCCGTCGTGCTGTGAGCTAACAATATTTGCAGCGCCAAGGTTATCAATACGCTGCGCATGGGCAGGATGGAGCTTTTCCTTGAAAATCTACTTTTCATCTTTGCCTCCGTGGCGCTTGAAGCATTAACGCTTGTACAGCGAATTGATGTAACCGCTGAATTCGAGTTTCTGCAAGAAGGAGTTGTCAAAGAAGTCTTCCGGCTTAGCCTGATCGCCCTTCGGATTCTTGACGACCTCCAAGACTGCTTGAACTTCCGCTTTCGACATATAGGGCGCGCGCTGCAGCACTCCAGCTACGTCGTCATAAACCGCTTCGACCCATTGGCGATTATCCATCTTCATGTTTCTGGCCATGACCTTGAGGGCGGTTTCTTTGTCGCGCAGGATGATCGAGATCGCTTCGGTGTAGGCCCTCAGATAACGGGTGATGGCATCGGGCTTCTGTTGAAGGACCTTGCGCGTCGTACAGACGGCGACGAAGATAAATGGAATATTGAGGTCGGTGACGTTGGTAATCTGCTTTAAGCCCAGTTCTTGCGCCTGATAGGTCGCCGGCGGATTGATCAATCCGGCCGCGGCATTACCGCCCTTTAACAGCGATAACAACGCCGGACTGCTGCCGGCGTAAATAATTTTGACGTCCTTGTCAGGCACCAAACCATACTTGCGCAATAAAATGCGCGCAGCGTAATCCGTGGACGCCGCCGGTTGCGTGGCGGCGATGACTTTCCCTTTCAAGTCGGCCACCGACTTGATCGCCGGATCACCGTAAAGTCGGAAGATGAAGCGCGACGCCGTGTTGGCGATATAGACCAAGTCAGCTCCTTCCAGGGCGACATCGACGCACTGATTACCGACCAAGCCGATCTCTTCACTACCGGCGGCGAGCGCCTGGATCGCCGTGGTGGCGGCAATATATTGGAGGCTATGCTGTAACCCATGCTTGGCAAACAAGCCAAGATCTTGCGCGACAAATACCGGCGTCATGGTACCGCCAAGGGCGTTATGCACGCCGCGCAGCGCCGGCGCCTCGGCGGTCATCGCGTTTGCCGTTAAGATAAGTTGAAGCACTAATAGCGCAACGAATGCGAGGTCGACTAATCTTGACCGACGCGTCATTTGAGCCTCCCGCAATCAATAATTGCCCCGGAGAGTAAGAGAGTGGGCCAGTTGGTGTCAAGGGTATGGGGAAGGTAGTTCCAATCGTTCAAACGGTTGCCAAGGCTTCGCTGATTCAGAGAAAGCCACGCGATGTCTCCCTCGGGCATCTTTCAAGGGTTTTCCCGCCTTACGCCGCGGACCGCGGAGGAGAATACGGCGAGCAGGGTGAACGCGCTCAGAACATAGATCGTCGAAGAGAATGCGTCCATGAAGATTTCCGGCGCGGCCCGCCAGGTATCGGGGGAGTTCACTTGGCTACTGGCCAGGCCTGCGCCGCTGAGCAGATAGCCTAACAGGGTTGCCGACAGGGCGACGCCCATGGCGCCGCCGGCGCGCGCGGTGGTGGCGATCATGCCGGCGGCGGCGCCGAGCTTTTCCGAACTGACCGCACCGAGAACAGAGCTTTGATTGGGCGCATTGAACAGCGACCAGCCGATGCCCCAGAGCACCAGCGGCAGCATGATTCGCACCAGCGACGCGTCAAGCTCGAGGGACGCCAAGAGAATTTGCGCGATCGCTACAATCGCGCAACCGGTGGTGCAGAGCACACGAGAGCCAAAGCGATCGGATAGCGCGCCGGCGATGGGCGCCATGATCATGATGATCACCGAGTCGGCGACGATGATCCAGCCGGTTTGGGTCGGCGAGTAGCCGAGCAAGCTTTGGAGAAAAAATGGCAGGAGAAAATTGATCGCTGAAAGGGTCGCGGCGAGGATGAATAAGCTCGAAAGACCGGCGCTGAAAAGGCGTATGCGGAACATGGAGAGAATCAAGATGGGCATTTTGGCTCGGGCTTCGGCGCGCAAGAGAAAGTAAAGCGCGCTAGCGGACAGCGCGAGAGTCAAAAGAAACGTCGGATGATGCCAGCCGACGCGCGGCAGCTGATCGATCGCATAAATAAATAGTCCGTTGGTTAGAAGGAGCAGCAAAGCGCCGGCGATGTCCACTGCAGTTTTGCCCTGCATGCGTGTCTCAGGGACAACTTTCCAAGCTAAGTACGCGCCGGCCAGACTAAACGGCAGATTGATGTAAAAAATCCAGCGCCAGCCAATGCTGTCGATCAAAAATCCGCCGAGTGACGGCCCGATGAGAAAGCCGATGTGAAAGGCGGTTGATGTCAATCCCAGGGCACGGCCCCGATCCTCCGGCGGCAAGTTGACCGACACGATGGCTCGGCCGTTGGCCGCGATCATCGATCCGCCTAGCGCCTGAATCGCGCGGAAAAAAATCAGCTGACCGCTTGTTTGGGTTGCGCCACAGAGCGCGGACGCGGTGACGAAGATCAAAAAACCGAGGGTGTAGAAGCGGCGCCGGCCGAACAGATCGCCGAGCCGGCCCATGGTGATGATCAGGCCGATCAAGACCAAGTCATAAACTAATATAGTCCACTGAATCGTCGTGAACGGCGTGTCAAAAATTTTCGTCAGCGTCGGCAGCGCCACCGTGATCGCGCGCTGATCGAGGCCGACGAGCGCTTGGCCGATGCAAACGCTGAGCAATATCAGGCGCGAGGTGCGCTCAGTCGTTGTTTGATTGTCGATCACGCTGGCCTTGGCTGTTCAGAGATTACCGTCGTTCTCGTTGAGAACCGCGCATGGCGGAGAAAGCAATCGAGAGAATAGCAAAGGCGTTGATCAAATGGGCGGTGAAGCTGAACGACTTTAAGAAAACTTCCGGCGAAGCGGCCCAACTCTCCGGCGATTCAATCTGCTCCGGTGTGAGGCCGTTGGCGCCGAGCGCGTAGGTCATGATCGCACCGGATATTGCGATGCCCATGGCGCCGCCGATTCTTGCCGTGGTCAGCGTCATGCCGGAGGCGGCGCCGACCTTGTCGCGTGGCACGGTGCTCATGATCGCGCTCTGGTTCGGCGAATTGAAAAGCGCCCAGCCGAGGCCGATCAAAAGCTGCGGCAAGATCATTTGAAATACCGTCGAGCGCAAGGTCAGCGAGCCGATCAGGTATTGACCCATTATCATAATCGTGGCGCCGACGCTGCAAAGGATGCGCGAACCGAAGCGATCGGACAGACGGCCGGCCACCGGCGCCAATACGATGATCACCGCGGAACCACCGATCAAGATCCAGCCCATCTGTGTCGGTGTGAAGCCCATGAGATTCTGCAAGTAGAAGGGAATCAACACACTGATGGCGGATTGGGTTGAGGTTAAGAAAAAGAGACTCAAGTTCGCTGCCGTGAAGAGACGATTGTGAAACAGCACCAGGCTTAGGATCGGCGTCTCGGCTCTTTGCTCGGTGCGAATGAACAGCCACATAGTCACGACAGCGACGACAAAAAATGTCATGACGAGCAGATCACGCACACCCTGGTGCGGCAGCCGATTGAGCGCGTAGATGAAGCAAATGTTGGTGAGCAGCAGATAGGATGCGCCGGCAAAGTCGACTTTAATGTGCTGCTTGCTTGGCGCTCGCTCCTTCAAGATTTTCCAGCCGAAATAAGCGCAGGCCAAGCCGATCGGGACGGTGAGAAAGAAAATCCAGCGCCAACCCACCGCATCGATAATAAAACCGCCGAGGGTTGGCCCGGTAATGTAGCCGACGTGAAATGCCATCGAAGTAAAGCCGAGAGCTTTGCCGCGCTCCGACGGCGGCGAGTTGACGGTCACCAGGGCGCGGCCATTGGCCATGATCATGGCGCCGGCAATGCCTTGCAGCACGCGAAAAGCGATTAACTGCGCCGGCGATTGGGCGACGCCGCAGAGCGCGGAGCCGGCGACGAAAACTAGAAAGCCGACGATGTAGATCCATTTGCGGCCGAACAGATCGCCGAGCCGGCCGAGCGTGAGCACTAAACCGATGACCGCGAGGTCGTAGACCAGCAGTACCCATTGGATAAACGACAAGTCGGTATGAAACACATGGGTGAGGGTCGGCAGCGCGACCTGAATCGCTCGATGATTGATCGCGACCAAAACCAGACCGAGCGAAACTTGGTAGAGCACCAGCCGAGAATGGCGGCGCTCTTGGTCTGTGATGTTTGAATCAGCCATGCCGAAAATGAAACTTTTGATTTTGCTGTGAATGAGTTTTCACCACGAAGATCACCCTTCGACAAGTCTCAGGGCAGGCTCCGGACACGAAGGGTTCGGATGAACAGAACTCCGAACTTCGTGTTCCCTTCGGCTTTGCTCAGGGCATGCTTCGTGTCCTTCGTGGTGCCAGAGTCCTTTAGAACTCATCAGGTTATTGACACAAAAGCCGGAAGAACAAAAAAACAGAAGGGGCATGCCGGATTGGACTGCCCCCTATGAAGTGATCACAGCGGAAAACTATCGAGAATGACGCGACAAGGTTTCGTCGAGCTCGCGCTGAAGTTTTTCCTTGGCGCGCTTGCGGCTGTCTCTGGCCTTGCTCTTAAAAACTTTACCAGGCGGTGGCAACTCCTTACGAACCCGCGCCAGACCTATGGGAATTTTCTTCGCCAGCGGGCTCAATGAATTGTTCTTTGCTCGTAAGTTTCGTCCGGCGCGGCGGCTTTGCCATGGCCGAAGCTTAATTCGCCGTCTTCCACGTCGACCCGCACGCAATCGCCTTCGGTGAATTCCCCCGCCAGAATCTTAACCGCCAGCGGGTCCTGAATCAATCGCTGGATCGTGCGCTTGAGCGGGCGGGCGCCGTAGACCGGATCGTATCCCTTGTCGGCGAGCAGCGCTTTGGCTTGTTCGGTGATTTCAAGCGCCATCTTGCGGTTGGCCAAGTTCTGGCGCAGCCGTTTGAGTTGGACTTCGACGATCGCCTTGATTTCGTCGCGGCCGAGATTATTGAAAATGATGGTTTCGTCGACCCGGTTCAAGAATTCCGGTTTGAAGGCGTCGCGTAAAGCGGCGTTCACCCGTCTTTCCATTTCCTTGCGGTCCGTAACCGCAAGCTCAAGAATAAACTGGCTACCGAGGTTCGAGGTCATGATGATCACCGTGTTCTTGAAATCCACGGTACGGCCCTGTCCATCCGTCATACGGCCATCTTCGAGTACTTGCAACAACGCGTTGAAGACATCCGGATGAGCTTTTTCAATTTCGTCGAACAAGACGACGGAGTAGGGCCGGCGGCGCACCGACTCAGTCAGCTGTCCGCCTTCGTCATAGCCGACGTAGCCTGGAGGGGCGCCGATCAAGCGCGAGACCGAATGCTTCTCCATGTATTCGGACATGTCGAGGCGCACCATCGCCTGTTCGTCGTCGAACAAAAATTCCGCTAGTGCGCGGCATAGTTCGGTCTTGCCGACGCCGGTGGGGCCGAGAAAGATGAACGAACCGATGGGGCGGTTCTGATCTTGCAGGCCCGCGCGGGCGCGGCGCACCGCGTTGGACACGGCGATGATCGCGTTGTCCTGGCCGATCACCCGGAGTTTTAGCCGATCTTCCATCCGTAGCAACTTCTGCACTTCCCCTTCGAGCATCTTGGCAACCGGAATACCGGTCCATTTGGCGACCACCTCAGCGATGTCTTCGGCGTCGACCTCTTCCTTGAGCATCTTCTGATTTTTCTGCAGCTCACCGAGTTTTAGATTGGCCGCTTCCAGCTCTTTTTGCAGCTGCGTCAGCGTGCCGTAGCGCAACTCCGCGGCACGGTTCAAGTCGCCTTCCCGCTGCGCCTTTTGCTCCTCGACTTTCGTCGACTCGAGTTTTTCCTTGAGCGAGCGAATGCGCTGGATCGACTCCTTCTCGTTCTGCCAATGCGCCTTTAAACCGCTGGAGGTTTCCTTCAAATTGTGAATTTCCCGTTCAAGCTGGGCGAGCCGCTCTTTCGAGGCTTTGTCTTCCTCGCGCTTGAGCGCCTGACGCTCGATCTCCAGCTGCATGATTTTGCGCTCGACTTCGTCGATCTCGATGGGCATGCTGTCGATTTCCATGCGCAGCCGCGACGCCGCTTCATCGATCAAGTCGATCGCCTTGTCGGGCAAAAAGCGGTCGCTGATGTAGCGCTCGGAGAGTGTCGCCGCGCCGATGATTGCGCCGTCGGTGATGCGCACGCCATGATGCACTTCGTAACGTTCCTTCAAACCGCGCAGGATCGCGATGGTGTCTTCCACCGAGGGTTCGCCGACCAGCACCGGTTGAAAGCGCCGTTCCAAGGCGGGATCTTTTTCGACGCGCTTGCGGTATTCGTCCAACGTCGTGGCGCCAACGCAGCGCAGCTCGCCGCGCGCTAACGCGGGCTTGAGCATGTTAGACGCGTCCATGGCGCCTTCGGCGGCGCCGGCGCCGACCAATGTGTGCAGCTCGTCGATGAATAAAATAATATGACCGCTCGCTTCGGTGACTTCCTTGAGCACCGCCTTGAGCCGGTCCTCGAACTCGCCGCGGAATTTTGCGCCGGCGACCAAAGCGCCCAAATCGAGCGCCATCAGGCGTTTATCTTTCAAGCCTTCAGGAACGTCGCCGTTGACGATGCGCAGGGCCAAGCCTTCGACGATGGCGGTTTTGCCGACGCCTGGCTCGCCGATCAGCACTGGATTATTTTTGGTGCGGCGCGACAGCACTTGGATCACCCGGCGTATCTCGTCGTCGCGGCCGATCACCGGATCGAGTTTGCCTTTGCGCGCGAGATCGGTGAGGTCGCGGCCATATTTTTCCAAAGCCTGATATTTTTCCTCGGGATTGGGATCGGTAATGCGCTGCGATCCGCGGATGCTCACCAACGCGTTCAAGATTTTGTCGCGCGACGCGCCGGATTCCTTGAGGACCTTGCCCGCTTCGCCGCTGTCTTGAACCATGGCCAGGAGCAAATGTTCGGTGGAGACATATTCGTCTTTGAGCGTTTCGGCTTCCGCTTCGGCGCTCTCGATAATCTTTTTCAGCCGTGGCGTGATGTAACTTTGGCCGGTTGCCCCGGTAACTTGCGGTAGTCGATCGAGGGCTTTTTGCAGCTTGTCCGTCAACGTGTTGAGCGGCACGCCGAGTTTTTGCAGCAGTGCGAGAACCACGCCTTCTTTTTGTCCCAACAGCGCGAACAAAAGGTGTTCGACATCGATCGCTTGATGATGGCGCTTGTCGGCAAGCGATTGCGCTTGCTGCATTGCTTCTTGAGATTTGGTGGTAAGTTTATCTAAACGCATTGTTTCCCCCACATGTGCGGGGAAGTTAAGCATCGGAATGGGACCTGTCAAGAAAGCGCAGCTGCGTTGGACCGGCGCCGGAGCAGAATTCAAATCGCCTTAAATTCCTGCGATTTCAGGCTCTGCGGAGGTTAACTGGCATGGGCTATTTCGGCGGCAATTGGAAATACTCAAACATCGGTGGCGTGGCAGCTTGGACGGCGGCGGCGCGATCCTGCAATAGGATGCCGTGGGCCGAATTGATCTCGAATGGATACTCCCCCGGCAGCACCGCCGTGCTGCGCATCTTGCGAACGGTCAGGCTGCGCTGAAACCTATCGCCAGCGCGTTGCACTTTCAGCATGAAAGTTCCCGAGGCCAAGAATTCTTCTATGCCAAAGGTTTGATCGTGGCTCGACCGGCTGGAAAGATGCGCGGTTAGCAAGTTGGTCGTGCTCATTTGCGTCTGGATCAAGTTGATCAGTGAGCGCGCCTGGTCTTGGGTCGGGCAATTGGCGTCGGCTGGCAGAATGAACGGTGTCACCGGGTCGATGATCAGCAGGCTCGCGCCTAGCCTTTTGACGTAGTTGCTCAAGTCCGCGACGATCTTCTGCGGGTCGATGCCTTTTTCGGTCGAGCTGGCTGAACGTCCGCTGAAATAGGGCGAAGCGTCCAAGATCGCCAGGTTTTTCTCCTGGATATGATCCTGCAAGTTCCAGGAAAACGACAAAGCTGAGTCGGTGATCTCCGACGGCCGCTCATCGACGGTGACGTAAACCGCCTTTTCGCCGAGACTGAGCGCCTGCTGGAGCAGCTGCAAACAGGCGATGGTCTTGCCGGTGCCGGTGTCGCCGGTCAGAAGGTAAGTGCGCCCCTTGACGAAGCCGCCGTTAAGCAGCCGATCGAGTCCAGCGATGCCGGTGGAAATACGTTGATCGCTCATTGAGTCATCCGTGTTTAGTGATTTTACCGCACAGCGATAGCACGACGCCCTCGCCCTTGACGATATCGAATTCCAGTTGATGCGGTTTGATATCGGTATAGCGCATTTTTTCCACGATCAGGCTGCGCGCGAAGTCGCCGTCCTTCCAGATCATCTCCAGAACAATGGCGCCGGCGACCAAATACTCCTCGACGCCGTGGATGGAGCGCTCGCCGGTACTCGGCACGGCATAGGAAGTGAGGAGGTTGGTTGACGGCAGCGAAGCGCGCAGCTGCTGGATAAGCGAGCGGGTTTGATCTTGAATACGCGCGCCGGAGTCCCGCGACAACACGAACGGACTAGCGGGATCGAGCACTAATCTTTGCGCGCCAAACTGATTGACGAAGCCGGCGAGATCGCCGACCGCCTTGTGCACGTCGATTTGCCGCTCGGCACCGGAGAGCGAGCTAAAGTGGCCGGTGGCGTTCAGGATTGCCAGCTGCTGATTTTGCATATAGGGTTCGAAATCCCAACCGAGCGAAGCCGCTTGCTCGATCACGTCCATCGGGCTTTCATCGGCGGTGACGAACACGCCCTTTTCGCCGCGCTTGATTCCTTCGTGGAGAAATTGCAAGGCGAAGATGGTTTTCCCGGTGCCGGGCTCGCCGGTTATGAGAATCGACCGCCCTTTGGGAAAACCGCCCTCCAGGAGCGGGTCCAGTCCGACGACGCCGGTCGGCACTCGTTCGGTCTGAATCATGTAATGGCCTCTACTTGCATCATCAATTCAACTTCGGTTTGGCGGATGCCAATAAATATCGTTCTTCAGGCTCTTGTGTGGTCAATGTGTCAGGTCCACGTTGTTTTATTCACCCCGAAGGACACGAAGGGTTTGGACGATAAAGACTCCGAACTTCATGCTTGTAGCCTGTGGTGAGCGTAGTCGAACCATGTCCTTCGTGGTGACAACATCTTCCTGCCATCGTCAAACTTTCCAGCGGCGCTTGGCGACGAACCGGCTGCGCCAGCCGCGCTGCTGCGATTCGCCGTCGATCTGCGCCATGCCGGTTTCCGTCGCATTCAACGTCGACTCGAGGCTGGCTAATCGCTCCAATCGCGCGGCGCTGATGGTCGATTCACTGCTGCTCTGTTCATTGGCTGATTTTTGCTCGCTTCGTTGGCGGCGCAGCGCGTCCATCTGATGATGATACTGTTGTTCTAAACCGCTGGCGCTGGCCTGGTGCTCTTCAAGGGCCCATTCTTTCTGGCTAAGCTCCGCTTGCAACGACGCTAGCTGAGCTTGAAACTCGGTGCGCATGCGCTCGACGTCGCCGCGGTTCGCGGTTGCCGCCTGGGAGGTGGAGGATTCCAATTGGTTGAAGCGATCTTGAATTCGAGCCATCTCGGCTTTTACCCGAACCAGCTCGTCGTTGCGATTTTGTAAGATCTGATTGCGCTCTTCGACTTCATGCACCAACCGGTTCACTTCTTGGCGCAGCGATTGATCCAAACTTGATTGCGCCGCGCCGTGTTCTTCCAGCTCTGCGGATTTTTGCTGGAGCGCTGAATTAAGTGCGTAGATCCGCGCCGCCGTTTCTTGGCGCATCTGTTCGGCTCGGCTCAACGCGGTGAGCTCGGCGTGGCGCAACTCGACTTCCAACTCCTCGACCCGGCGTTGCAGCGCGCGCGCCTGCGCCGCGGATTTTTCGAGTTCAGCGTCGCGCAGATTTGTGCCGCTTTGTTGCTGGTTCAGCTTGGCTTCTAATTTTTGCAGCTGAGTGCGGTGCGCCGCGGCCAGCGCTTCGACGGCAGCGTGCTGCTGTGCCAGCGCCCAACTGGTTTGCTGGAGCTCTTGACGCAGGGATTGTTCGAGGTTGGCCTGATCGACGCGGCTGTTTTCAAGGGCGGCGGACTTCGCTTCCAGTGCAGCAGTGAGCGCCTCTAATTGCACGCTGTAGTCTTGTTTGATTTGCTCAATGTGATCGGTCGTCGCACGTTGCGCTTGCTCTGCCGCAAGCTCTAGTTCGAGGACGCGCTGATTCAGCGTGGCGGCCTCCGCCTGAGCCGTCTGAAGATCCCGGCTGTGGCTCGCGGCCAATTGATTCTGTTCGCTCAGGCGGCTTTCGAGTTCTTGCAGCGCATTTTTCTGGGTCAGGGCCAGCCCGTGCTGCTGGATCAGCTCGCTAGTTTTTTCCTGTAGCTCTTGGCGCAGCGCGGCCAACTCCGAGTCTAACAGGGCGCGCGCCCGCTCTATCGCTTGCGCCTGGGCTTGGTTGCTCGCTTGTTCGCTGGCTAATTCATTGACGCGCGCGTGCAGTGCCGCGCTCTCGGCGCCGGCGGCGGCAAGATTTTCGCAGCGCTCGTGCAAATCTGTTTCCAGTTGAGTGGCGCGTTGCGCCAGTTGATGATTTTCAACGCTTGCGTTATCGGTCTGCTCCCGCGCCTCGGCTAGTTGGCTTTCCAGGTTTCGTAGCCGCGTCTGATAATTCTCCTGTAACGCGGCGATTTCCTGCTGGTGCGCCTGACGGCTCTGTTCGGTCAGTTGTTGCGAGTCCGTGCTCTGCTGACGTGCCGCCTCGGCTTCGGCAAGTTGTGCCAATAGCTGGTTCAGCTTGGCATTTAGATCGCCGATTTCGGCGCTGCGGCTATCAACCAGCAATTGCTTCTGTGACACCTCCAACTGCAGCTCGTCGATCTTGTCACCAAGCTGTTGGCGCAGTTCGGTGAGGTTGACCTGGACGCCAGCGAATTCGTCGGTTTTTGCTTGTAGGCGCGCTTGCAGTTCGGTTTGGATGAATCCGGCGCGCTGCCAATTCTCTTCGGCTTCTTGTCGGGCTTGTTCGAGGGCGCCGTGACGTTGGCGCAAGGCGGCGATTTCCTCCTGCGCGCGATCGAGCTGATTGCGGCCGAGCTCGGCATCATTTCGCTGTTGGTCGAGTTGGCCGCGAAGTTGGGCGATTTCACCGCCGAGCCGTTCTTCGACATTCTGGAATGCGACTTCGGCTTCTCGGAGCGCGGCTTCTTTCTCGGTCAGGGAGGCATGCAGCCGGCTGAGCTCGTCTTCGAACTTTTGACGGCTTTCTTCAGCGAAACGTTTGCCTGCCGACTCGGCCTCGGCACGGGCGTTTTCAAGTTCGCTGTCGCGGCCCGCGAGCTCATTTTGGCTGCGCGCCAGTTCTTGTTGTAGCGCTTGGATTCTGCCGTGTAATGCCAGCTCGACGGCGCTGACGGCTTCGAAGCGCTGCGTCAGCTCGCGTTCTTTCCGAGCGATTTGATTGTGCAGCTCGGCGATTTCGTTTTCAAGGGCCTGCCGTGTTTGCTCGAATACGACTTTCTCGGCCGCTGCTTGCTGGTGTGTCGCTTCGAGCTCGCCGATTCGTTGGCGCAGTGCACCGATCTCGTTCGCCGCGGTTTGCCATTCACCGTCGCGAAGATCGAGCTGTTGCTGCTTTTGTGCAAGCTCAGCGCGCAGAGTGGCGTTCTCACCGCCAAGAGTTATTTCCAGTTCGGCGTGCGCTGCGGCGTTTTGCTCTGCGCTCTGATCCCGTGCAGTGAGTGCGGCTCGTAGTTGTGCGATTTCGGTTTCGAAGCGGGCGCGGCTTTGTTTCAACTCAGCTGCCGCGTCGACTTCGGCCTGGCGCTGGCTTGCTTGCAGTGACTCCAGACGACTGCGCAGCTCGGCGATTTCCGCTCTCGCCCGATCAAGATGCTCGACAGTGTTTCGCGACCAGGTTTGTGCGTCCGAAAGCTGGGCTTGCAGCTCCGCCAGTTGCCCTCGAAGGCCTCGCTCTAGTGCTTCCGCTTCGAACTTTTGTTGTTGGAACGTCTGGCTATTCTGTTCGATCTCAGAGCGCAGCGCGGACAGTTCGGCCTGAAGATTTTGCCGATGGGTCTCGCCTTCGAGCACGGCGGCCTGAGCGCGCTGGCCCACCATTTCCAATTGACTGATATCACCGTGCAAGCGCGCGATCTCGCTGTGCGTAGCTTCCAGCTCATTGACGCGGTTTTCGAGTAAGCGCCGATGGTCGTTGCGTTGGGCTTCGAGTTCGCCGATCTGAGCCGCAAGCGTTTGCAGCCGAGTAATCAATTCGGCGTGCTGTTCCGCGATCCCTTCTTTTTCCACCAGGTCGGCGCGCAGCCGGGCAAGCTCGGTTTGATGCTCTTGGTGGATACGAGCCGCGTCGTTGGTCGCGGTGGCTTGAGCTTGTTTGAGATAAAGCTCCATCAGGCGCGTCTGCGCTAACAGGATGTCGATCTCATTGAGCAAGAGAATCGATGGATCGGTTGTCGGAAAGGTACTTTGGTCCATAAATGCTATTCGCAGCCCCTGATTTCGGAGATCGCCTTCGATGCAATCGAATTTCGGCCAAGGACTAGGATATTACCAATTGTTAGCTAATTACATGCCATCGCGAAAAACCAAACCACCGCTAAATCAGCCAGTTAGAAACCAAGGTCCAGTGCTTTTCGGCGCTGGAATCCGCCCGAGTGAGGATTTTTGGACATTACCGTAAAATCTCGGACAAAAATGTCTCGATGCGGACAAAAACGCCTCAGGGTTCCTTTACGGGAGCAAGGTCCGATGCGCGCGATGATCGTTAGTTAGGATTCGCCGCGGTTTGAAAAGGGCGTAGCCGGCGGCTAGAATCCGGCCCCATGCCAACATACTTTCGACCCAATATTGACGCCATGAACGGCTATCTGCCTGGCGAACAGCCGCGGGACGATGGCTTTATCAAGCTCAACACCAATGAAAATCCCTATCCGCCGTCACCGAAAGTTTACGCCGCGTTGAGAAAAGCGATCAATCCCTCGCTGCGTCTCTATCCCGAGCCGCGGAGCGATAGTTTGCGCATGGCGGCGGGCGCTGTTTACGGCGTCAAGCCGGAGAATATCATCGCCGGCAATGGTTCAGATGAAATTCTTTCGATGTTGCTGCGCTCTTTTATCGGCCCGGCAGGCCGCGTCGCCTTTCCGGTGCCGACCTATTCGCTTTACGACACGCTGGTGGAGATTCAGGATGGTGTTTCGGTTCGAGTGAATTACCCGGCGGAATTTTCTCTGCCGGAAGCATTGGCCGGGCAAGATGCCGCGCTGACTTTTCTCTGTAACCCCAACGCGCCGTCTGGAACGCTGGTGTCCTTAGCCGAGATCGCCAAGCTTGCCGGCGGGGTCGCCGGGATACTCGTTGTCGATGAAGCTTATGTCGATTTCGCCGCGAGCGCAGTTGCGTCATCGATACCGCTGATCCGCCAGTTTCCCAATCTCGTGGTGATGCGCACATTTTCCAAGTCTTTTTCGCTTGCCGGCATGCGTGTCGGTCTGGCCTTTGCGTCCGAGGAAATCATCGCCGGGATGATGAAGGTGAAGGATTCTTACAATTTGAATCGATTGAGTTTGATCGCGGCGATGGCGGCACTGAGCGACATGGCCTGGATGAAACGCAACGCTGAACGGATTCGGCGCAGCCGCAAAAAGCTCTCAGCCATGCTCACGCGCATGGGTTATCAAGTCTCTCCATCGCACGCCAATTTCATTCTGGCGCGCAAGCCAGGTCAAAACTTACAGCCGATCTACGAAGAGCTTAAGCGCCGAAAAATTCTCGTGCGCTATTTCGACACGCCGAGCTTGCAAGATTGCCTGCGCATCACCGTTGGCACGCCGAAGGAGGTGCAGGCGTTGCTCAACGAGTTGGCTGGCATCCATGCGTAGGGGCTCATAACACCATTCACCACGAAGGACATGGTTCGACTACGCCCACCACAGGCTACGCGCACGAAGGAGTAACGAATCGGTGCGCAAGCTCACCCTACGGCGCAGGCGTTATTCCAGCGCACGCTGTAATCTAGGTTTTGAATTTGTCTTCGCACTGCATGGGTATCGCTTCGCTCAACCCATCCTACGGGCTTGGCGTGTTCGCGCGCGCGTGATAAGAACCTGTGCTTGAAGGGTGCTGACGGTCGGACAATTTAGGCAAGCCGGCCAAAGGAGTTCAGCCATGCCGAAGATAAAAATCATCGAGCTGGATCATATCGTGCTCAACGTCGGCGACATCGACCGGTCGCTTAAATTCTACACCGAGGTGTTGGGGTTGAAGGGTGAGCGCGTCGACGAATTCCGCGCCGGCAAAGTCGGCTTTCCTTCGGTACGGATTAACCGGGCGACAATTATCGATCTGTTTCCGACGAAAGATAGCGCGGCCATATTAGCTTCGGAGAAAGTCAACGGCAACCTCAATCATTTCTGCTTGGTGGTCGGCGCCGACGATTTCTCCGGGATTGTTAATTATTTAGCAGAGAATCACGTCGCGGTTCGCGAAGGACCCGTGTCGCGCTGGGGCGCGCAAGGGCGGGCGACTTCAGTCTACTTCTTGGATCCCGATGGCAATGAAGTCGAGATTCGTTGCTACTGAGCCAGCTGCGGCTTCACGCTGCCGGAATCTTATCCAGCTTGACCTTGACGATGCGCCGGCCTTCCATGTCGACGATGGTGAGCTTGTAGTCGTTGTCCTCGACCCATTCGCCGCCGCGTGGGATGCGTTTTAGCCGCGCCAACATGAAGCCCGCTAGGGTGTGATAGTCCGGCGACTCTTCGAACGGCAAACCGTAATCGGCTTTGAGATCTTTGAGCAGCGCGGAGCCTTGGATGACCATGGAGCCGTCGGGCAGACGCTCCACCGGACCACGTTCTTCGCGGTCGTATTCGTCGCGAATCTCGCCGACGATCTCTTCGACCAGGTCTTCCAGGGTGACCACGCCTTCAATTTCACCGAATTCATTGACCACCATTGCCATGGCGAGGCGGCGGCGCTGGAGCTGCTTCAATAACTCACTGGTCGGCAAGGTGCTTGGAACAAAGTAGGCTTGGTGCAGGTGGTCGCGAATGCGAAAGTCGCTTCGCTCCTGTAAGGCTTTGAAAACGTCTTTGTTGTAGAGAATGCCGATGATCTTGTCCAAATCGCCGTCGTAGACCGGTATGCGCGAGAAGCCGCTGTCGACGAAATCCTTGGCGACCTCGGCGAGGGAGGCGTGGGCTTCGATGGCGTGGATCTCGGTGCGCGGTTTCATGACCGCTTTGACTGGGGTATCGGTGAATTCGAAAACGCTGTGGATCAGCTCTCGTTCGGTTTCGTTGAAAATTCCTTTGGCGGTGCCTTCGCGGATCAGTGACTTCACCTCGTCGACCGAGATGAAGCTGGCGCTTTCGTTGTCCTTGCCGCCAAAGATTCTCAGCACGAAGTTACTCGACGCCATCAGCATTTTTACAAAAAGTGAGCTGATGCGCGCGAGTAATTCGATGGGCCGGGCGACGAAGCAGGCGATTGGCTCCGAGAATCGCAGCGCCAAGGACTTCGGCACCAATTCGCCGAGCACGAGGGACATATAAGAAATGGGTAACACCACGATCATCAACGCTATGGCTTCGGCCCAGCGCGCGATGCCGGGAATCGGTAATTCGGCGATTTGTGGCTTCAAAAAACCCATGGCGGCGGCGCCGCCCAAGGCGGAGGCGAAGGAGCTGACCACTGTGACGCCGATCTGGACCGTCGCCAAGAAGCGGTCCGGGTCGTTTTTCAAGCGAGCGACCGCGGCGGCGGAGGCAACGCCTCTTTCGAGCAGGGCATCGATGCGACTCTTGCGCATCGCGATCATGGCGATCTCCGAGGCGGCAAAAAAGCCGTTGGCGAGGATCAACATGAAAATCAACACTGCCTCAAGCCAAAAAGATTCCAGAGTCATCGGTGTCGTCTCCTAGTTTCCCGCGGTTAAAAACCCAGGGAAAATGACGGCGGTTGTTGTAGATTCAGCAAACGATTATGTTTTACGCGGGACAAAGCCGCGCTGGAGTGAGTGGAATTGTATGGATGGTGAAAATTCTAGCGTTCTCGCGCGAAAAGGCAAGGGCTGAAGTTTACCCCCGCCGCGCTTTCAAGTAGGATGGCGTTTGGGGAATTCCCTTGGACGAAAAACCAAACGAGATCACGTCCATTCAAGGGACGATCAGCCGGATCACCTACCAGCATCCCGAGACCCATTACACCGTCGCGCGGCTTGACGAAGATAGCGGACCGAGCACCACGGTCGTCGGCACGATCTTCCCGGTTTCAGAAGGCGAAGAGATCAAAGTCACCGGCGCCTGGAAGCGCCATCCGCGCTATGGCTTGCAGTTTCAAGTCGATCACTGGGAGAAAATCGACCCGAGTACCATCGAAGGCATCGAGAAGTATCTCGGCTCCGGTTTGATCAAGGGCATCGGCCCGACCTACGCGAAACGGCTGGTTGGCGCCTTTGGCACCGACACCTTGAGAGTCTTGTCGGAGGAGCCGCTGCGTATTCTCGACGTCGACGGCATCGGCGAAGTGCGCGCGCGCCGGATCATGGAAGCCTGGCAGGCGCAGCGCGGCATGCAAGATGTCATGGTTTTTCTCCAGGGCCACGGCGTCGGCGCGTCGTTGGCGCTGAGAATTTACCGCTTTGGTGCCGACACGATCGCCCAGGTGCGCGAAAATCCCTACGCGCTAGCGCTGCAGGTGCACGGCATCGGTTTTCTCTTGGCCGACCGATTGGCGAACCACATCGGCATCCGCGGTGATTTTCCGCTGCGCGTGCAGGCCGGGGTATTACATGTGTTGCGCGCATCCGCCGAGCGCGGCCACTGCTATTTGCCATTAACCGCCTTGACCAAGAGTGCCTGCGAGCTGCTCGGGGTCGACGACGAGCGCATCGATATCGCGGTGGAAAAGCTGGCGGAGCGGGGCGAAGTGGTCTTGCAGGATCAGCCGGATCGGCGCGCCACCCGGGTCTATCTCGTCGATTTATTCGAGGCCGAGCAGCGCGTCGCCGACGCCGTTGCCAGGCTGCTCTCGACTTCGTCGTTTCTGCAAGGCGAGCGTATGCCACGCCCATGGGAAAAGGACAAAGGTGTTTCCCGCGGCGCCATCGATCTGCTGAGCGGTTCGCTGTTCGCCGATTTGCCGACTCAACTCGATGGCGACCAGGTCGATGCTGCACGGCGCGCGCTCAACGAGAAAGTGTTTGTCATCACCGGTGGGCCGGGGACTGGCAAGACGACTCTGTTGATGTCGCTGTTGGCTGTTTTGCGGCGCGCTAAAGTGACCTTTGCCTTGGCGGCGCCGACCGGAAGAGCGGCGAAGCGGATGACCGAAAGCACCGGCGAAGAAGCGCTGACGCTGCATCGATTGCTGGAGTACAATCCGCGCGAGGGCGGCTTTCAGCGCCACCAGGACAACCCGTTGCAAGTGGACGTGATCATCGTCGACGAGGCTTCGATGGTCGATTTGGTATTGATGGATCATCTGCTTTGCGCCATCGAGCCGCATACCCATCTAATTCTGGTCGGCGATGTTGATCAGCTGCCGTCGGTGGGACCTGGCAGCGTGCTCAGAGACTTGATCGATTCAGAGCGGGTGCCGGTGGCGGTCTTGCGGCGCATTTTCCGCCAAGAGCGCGAAAGCCTGATCGTCGCCAACGCGCACCGGATCTTGCAGGGGCAAAATTTAGAATTCGCCGATGCCCGGGAGCGACGCGATTTCGATTTTATGGCGCGGGAGAGCGAGGACGAGATCCTCGAGACGATTAAGGAACTGCTGCGCGAGAGGATTCCCGCCTGGTTGCGGATTCGGCCCGAGGAGATCGTCCAGTCCGTGCAACTCTTGACCCCAATGCACCGCGGCTTGCTCGGCACGATTCAGCTCAATCGTGAGTTGCAATCGCTGCTCAATCCCGCCGGTCAGTCATTGGAACGGGGCGGGACCATTTTGCGCGTGCGCGACAAGGTAATGCAGCTGCGCAATAACTACGACAAGGGCGTGTTCAACGGCGATCTTGGTCGCATCGTCTCGATCGACCGTGAAGACGGCAAGATTCAGGTTGATTTCGACGACAAGCGGGTGGCCTATGAAGCGGACGAATGGGACGAGATCAGTCTTGCCTACGCGACGTCGATTCACAAAAGCCAGGGCAGCGAGTATCCGGTGGTTATTCTCCCGCTGCACACGTCGCATTATATGATGCTTTACCGGTCCATTCTCTACACCGCGGTGACGCGCGCCAAGAGTTTGGTCATCGTCGTCGGCAGCCGCAAAGCGCTCGGCATGGCGATCCGCAACGTCCGGGTGGAAAACCGCAATACCGGTTTAAAAGAAAAGCTGCTCGCCGCGCTGGAAACGCGCGCGGCGGGCAGCGGCTAATTTGAATTGAATAACCGACCGAGGCGTGGGTCGCTGTGCTTGATGCCAAGTTTTTTTAAGCAGGCCCAAATCGTTGCTTGGTTACTATTGACCACCGGTTTGCCCAAATCCTTTTCCAAATCTACGACCGTTTCGATCATGCGCGTGTTGGTGCAGCTGAGAAAATAGCCATCGGCGTCGGCGCGGAAATTTTCTTTGACGACTTTCTTCCATTCTTCCGGTGTGACGGTCGAGTAGGCGTGGGATTCTAGCGCCAGCCCTTTCTCGTGCAGCACGGTATAGCCGGTCTCGCGCAGATAATTCACTTCGAGCTGGTTGGTGGCCTGGACGTAGGGGCTGATTAGCACGAGTTTTTTGATGCCAACCTGGTCGAACGCCTGGGTCAGCGCCTGAGCGGTAGTGATGGTCGGGCAGCCGCTGGCTTGGGCGATGATGTCGACGATTGCCTTTTCATGGTCCAGACCGCTTTCCATCGAGTTGGCCGTGCAATGAAACACGATGACGCTCGGTCTTACGTCGGACAGCGCTTGGGCTGCCTCGATCAATTGCGGCTTCAGCTCGGCCAGCGGCTTACGATATTTTCCGGCCATGCGTAAACGCGTGACATAAGCACCGACTTCCGCGGGAAGATATTTATTGAATTGCGGTTCGGTGAGCCGGTTGGCCGACGGAATGATGAGACCGATGCTCGGTGGCGTGCTCATAGTACCGGCGCTCCCAAGTTGTAAAAGCGGCGCGCGTTGCCGTGCAGGACGGCGGCTTTGTCGGCTTCGCTGATGTCCGGGTTCTCCAGCATCTCGTTGATCTCGTGTTTGCAAAATTCGTTGTTGACTTCATGCGGGTAGTCGCTCGAGTAGACCCAGGGTTTGTTGCCGATTCTTTTGATCGCGTGGGCAATGTCCGGCTCTTCGCCTTCGCAGCCGACAAAGATGCGGCCGGCGTCGACATGGCGGGCGATGTAATCGCAAATTTTTTCCTTCGGTTTCAAATCGAGAAAGCGCTTGCGCGGGTCATGTTGAATGTGGGTTTCCCACGAACGGTCGAAGCGCTCCAAGCACATCAGCATCCAGGCAACTCCGCCTTCCATGAAGCCGAATTTTACCTTGGGATACTTATCGAAGACGCCGTTGAAGACGATGCCGGCGAAGGAGATCATCTGGCCGAAGGGGTGGCCCAAAGCGTGAACCGGGGCGTAGGGAGTTAAATCGTCGAGTCCAAGATTTTCATGGGCGCCGCCATGGATGCCGACGGCGCAGCCGAGCTTATTGGCCTCTTCGTAGATGGGCCAGTAGCGTGAATCACCTAGGTGCGCTTGAATGCCGGTGGAGGGCAACATGATGCCGCACATGCCGAGCTCTTTAACGACCCGGCGCAATTCTTCCACCGCCGCAGTCGGTTCCTGCAGAGGGACCAAGCCCATGGCCTGAAAGCGCGGATTCTTTTTCATGTAGGTATTATAAATCCAGTCGTTATAGCCGCGTGCGACATCGATGGCCCAATCTCGGCTGACGATTTTACCGAAAGCCAAGCCGAGTGTGGTGTAAAGCACGGTTTTTTCGATGCCGACATCTTCGAGAAAGTCGACCCAGCCATCCGGCCCGACTTTGTTGAACGCACCGGGAGGGAAGTCATGCATGTTCGCCGAATGCAAATGGTCAAGGGGCGGAAAGGGATTGAAAAATGGGTGGGTGTCATATTTGTCGCGATAGCTTTGCGGCATGTAGTTGATGATCGCTTTGGTATCCTCGATCACATGACCGTCGCCGTCAATAATCGTGTGGCCTTGAAATGGCATGGGCATTACCTCCTGCTCGGTTACTACTTAAGTCATCAAGACGAACCGTTTTTGTCAAGACTTCGCCGGTGCTTCGGGTGCCTGTCGTTTCGCGTTTCGAGTTAACTCGCAACCCGAGACCCGAAATCGAATGCATCATTAGCCGCTCCCGCCGAACCATTTGCTGTACAGCTGATCGTAGGTGCCGTTCTCTTTGAGCTTGAGCAACCCTTCGTTGACCCGTTTGCGCAGCGGGCTCTTGTCTGGAAAAGCGATGCCGTAATTTTCTTTGCGGAAGATCGCACCGACGGTCTGTACTTTGCCCTTGCCTTCGTGCGACGCGTAGTAGAGCAAGACCGGCGCATCGTAAACCACGGCGTTCACCTGGCCTTGCTCCAGCGCTTGGTAGGCCTCTTCGACTTTGGAAAACTCCATTACGTCTGCGTTGTGTTGGCGCAGATATTCCACCGACGTGCTACCTTTGACGCTGGCGATTTTTTTGCCGGGTAGGTCCTCGGACCCCTTAATGTCGCCGCGCAGCTGTTGGAGCGTGAGTGAAGAAGTGACGCTGGCGGTGAAATAAGCGAGAAAGACCACGCTGGTGAACATCCAAAATACCGCGGCCACCCGTGCGGCTGCGCTCTTGGGCATTTGATCCGCTTGAGCCGCTAGAGAAGCGAGCGACCACCAGGCGGCTTCGAATATCCCGCGGAAATACGATTTATTTGCCAGCAGGCCGCCAACCGGCCGTCGCTCGAAAAACCAAACGAGATGGGCCGGTATGAGGATGGCCAATAGAATGGCGCCGATGAGTTGCCAAAAAGTGGGGCTGAAAGCGCCAGCAACAATATTCGCCAATATACCGCTTTCAGAAGTTTGCGACGGGACGATGATTTGCAAACCAGCGTCGAACATTGGCTGAGAAAAATCCCATTGCTGCTCTCGCTCGGCGGTTATGGAAATGGCGGCAATACCTAACTGAGCTTCCTGAGTATTGATACTGGCGAGGAGTTCCTTGACCGTCGGCTTGACCACGAACTCGGTCTTGGCGTCGATTTGCTTGGCAATTTCATTCCACAGCTCGACGCTGAATCCGGTGAGTTGGCCCTTCTCCTCAAAGACAAACGGTTTGACGACACGAGTCGCGACGCGGAGCCTCCCCGCTTGCGGCTGTGCGAAAGCGTTCGCAGCGAGCCAGCAGAGAAGCACAGATACGATGAGTTTTTTCATGCTTTTGCCCCACGATCATGGTTACTCGTCCCGACGGCGGCATTCCGGATGCGAGTTTTTTAATCGAGTTACCAGGAGACAGTGCGGGCGTCAATCTGCGGTCACTGAATCGTTGCGGTGACGATCAACTCGGTTTCGTTGCTGCTAGCGCGGTCGCGATAACCGAGGATTTGCCGCGTCACTTCATGCATGCTGCTAGTCGAGCCGCCGAGCGACACCGGTTGGCCGTTGGGCACCATGAGCTCGGTAGCGGCTTCGGTGAAATCGATGACGCCGGGGCGTTCACTGGAAAAATAGCTGATGCGCGGCGTGAGCCGCAACTTAATCTGCCCGTCGGGCAGGGACAAGGCGTGTACCCGCAGGGAAGTGCCGACGTCGTTAAACACAATGCGCCGCTCAATGTAACCGATCCCGAGAGCGTAATTGTGGTAATAGCCGACTTGGCTTTGAGGCACCTGGCTTGCGACCATGAGAATCGATTCGCTCCCGTCTAGCACCAGGGTAAAGATACCGCTGCTGCGTTTCACGGTGGTTTGACGTTCGTTGGCAACGATTTGCCCTGAGGGATATACCGTGCCGCGGCGGATGATCACACCGCCGGAGCCCTGTACCTGTTCGCGATTGTGCGTTTCGGTCTGCTGGGTATCGAGCACGACCCTGATGTGCCGGCGCATCTGCGCCTGGCCTGTCAACCCAACCGCAAAAATTAGATTAACAAGAATGAATGAGCTGACGGCAAGTTTTTTTCGCAACATGGGGGATATTATCCCCACTCACGACCCGCGCGGCAATAGGGAGAAGTCCGTGAGCTTCATCGGATCGTAGTCCGTGGGGATGGAACGTTCTTGGCGCAGGATATCGAGATATCCGCGCGCGACTTTGGGGTTCATGCGGCCGTCTTTGTTCAAAATTCTGATCAGCGTCGCGTAGGTGTTTTCCGCTTCCTGCTGATTCACTTTGAACTTGTCGACGATCATCTTGGCGCTCTCGGCGCGGTTGGCGCGCAGCCAAGCGACGGAATCCATCACCGCGTTTACGGTTCGGCGGACGGATTCTCGATTGGTCTTAAGTTCGTTCTGCGAGGTCACCAGGCCGACGTAGGGGATGTCCGCCAGGTCGCCCAGCTGCATGAATTTCTTGTAGCCAAGCGATACCGCCTTGTCGTCGAACGGCGGTGTCAAAACCGTGCCGACAACGCGGTTGCTGGTCAAAGCGCGAAAACTATCGGCCGTGCCGCCGGTATTGATCGTCTGGACGTCCTTGTCGTTGATCTCCGATTTTTTCAGGAATGCCTGAAAATAATAATAGGGCGAGGTGCGGACGCCTGAGAGCGCGACCGTTTTACCGACGAGATCTTGCGGTTTGTTGATGTCTTTATGGGTCACCAGCACCCAGGGAGAAACGTCGCAAAAGTTGATGACCATCACCAACGGTAATCCGGCCACGGCAGCGGAAATCCCCTGCGAGACCGAGGTAAAATAATTGATGTTTCCCGCAATCACGGCCTGGGGCTGAATCGTGGTGCCCATCTGAATGTACTCGGATTCGATGTTGTATTTTTTGTAGAACCCCTTCTCCTGGGCGACGTAGAAGGGCATGTAGGAAAAGGCGAGGGAGGGAAAGCCGATGCGAATTTTATACGAGATCTCGGCTCCCTGAGCTATTCCTGCAACGAGTATGACGGTGGCGAAGAGGATACTCACTTGAAGTGAGGATTTCTTACCTTCGCCCTTCCTTCTCCCTCGAAGGGCGAGGGTAAGAAAGAGAGGAAGACGAGGTGATTGGGAAAGTCGGTGCTCGCACACTTGGTGTTGAGGAGATCCTTGTTCCATGCCGACTCTCCTTAAGCCGTGGCTGCCTTGGGTTGATCGCCGTTGGCCCAGCTGGCTTGAGCGATTCTGAGTGCATTGGGTTTCGGTAGATTTTTCAGTTCGAAGAAATCCACGGCATTTTTGCCGAGCAGTTTTTCTTTCTGCGCAAAGCTGAGATCTTTGCTGTCGACCACGTCTTTCACCGAGTAGGGAAAGTGGCAATCCCAGTGGCAGTAGTCCGACGCATAGAGCACGGTGTCCTCGCCATTGGCGGCGAACACGCGGTCGAGACCGGTCTCTTCGGATTCGCAGGTGAGCACGATTTGCTTGCTTTTGATGATATCGCTCGGCCGGCGTTTTAGCTCGGGCATCTGCGGCGCGAGCTTTTCGATATGTTCGTCGAAACGTTCAGCCCAAAAGGGCAGCCAGCCCGCGCCGCCTTCCATGAAGCCAACTTTGAGTCTGGGAAAGCGGTCGAACACACCTTCGCCGATCATGTGCATCATGGCGATCATCAGTTCAAACGGAAACGCGGTCATATGGACATAGACATATTTTCTAAAGCGCTCGCTGCCGGCGCCCATGACGCCGGAGACGCCGGGCACGCCGTCGTGGCCGGTCTGGGGGTGGACGCTGAGTGTCATGCCGATGGACTGGGCGCATTGATAAATCGGATCGAACATTTTGTCGCCCATGTTGTTCAAACCGTAAACGTTGGTCGGCAACATCGCCGTGACCGCACCGGCTTTTTTCAAATACTCCAATTCCTTCACCGCGGCTTGCGGGTCTTGGCAGGGAATTAAGCCGACGGCGAGCAGGCGCTTGGGATCGGCGGAACAGTATTCCATCAACCAATCGTTACATGCGTGGCAGAGCACGGAGGAGAGTTCTTTGCTCATCAAGCCATTGACCGTGAGTGCGATTTGGGTGCCGAACAATATGGCGGCATCAATGCCCTCCGCGTCCATGTCTTTGAGCCGGGCGACCGGATCGACCATGCCTTCGCGAAAGCCGCGCGCTTTCTCCGTCATCGGGCCGGACACGCCAGGGCCAAGCCCTTGGGATGCCGACCACATGCGGCCTTCCAATAACATGCGCGAGTTGCCTTCGTTATCCTTCATGCGGATAGGCGCCTGCGAGCGCCATTTTTCCGGCATGCGCGGTCTTAGATCAACATTGCCTTCGTAAACATGGCCGTCGGCGTCGACGACGAGAACGTTATCGAAATTGTCCATGGCGATTCCCTCCGATTTTGTTCGTGACCATCACAGACCTAACACAGCGAAAGTCATCAGAGCAACCGTCAATTGCCGGCAAATAGGTGACAACGGGAGACTCTGGCGGGTTGCTGAATATCCCCGATCGGAGTCCTTCGACGGTCTCAGGACGAACGGAGGATTGGATTTTATCGATGATTTTGCGGTCTTGCTGGGGCTCTCGAAGTATTTTGAGCCTTTTTTCAGCAGCCTGCTCGGTTTGAAAGCCAGCGGGCAATTCGATATTCAACTGAGGGCGATGTTGCAATTATTGAAAGATTGCTTAAACGGCAAACGGCCTGACCGCGATGGAGCTTATTCGTTAACCGAGCTCCAAGGCGATGAGTTGAGTTCGATGCTTTCGACGGCAGCCGGATTACGTGATTTGCACAAAGGCCGGGTGGTCACCTTCTCACCGAAGATTTTTGTGCCGCTGACCAATCTGTGCCGTGATTTCTGCGGCTACTGCACCTTTCGCAAGGCGCCTAATGAAGCGGGCGCGAAAACGATGAGGTTCGATGAGGTATTGAGCGTGGTCAGGCAAGGGAAGTTGCTCGGTTGCACCGAGGTGTTGTTCAGCTTGGGCGACAAGCCCGAAGCGATTTATCCGGAGATGAAACAATTCTTGGCCGAGCGCGGTTATCAGCGCACGCTCGAGTATCTTGTCGAGGCTTGCCGTGTTGTGCTGGAAGAAACTGGGCTTTTACCGCACTCGAATCCAGGCGTCATGGGGCGCGTCGATTTACAACGGCTGAAGGAATTTAATCCGAGCATGGGGCTGATGCTCGAAAGCGTCAGCGAGCGCTTGCTGCTCGCCGGCGCCGCCCATGATAACGCGCCGGATAAAAAGCCGGCGGTGCGGCTGCGCACGCTGGAACTCGCCGGCGAGTTGCGGATTCCTTTTACTACGGGAATCCTTATCGGCATCGGTGAGAATTGGCAGGAGAGAATTGAGTCGCTGCTCGCGATTCGCGAGCTGCACGGGCGCTACGGCCATATTCAGGAAGTGATCGTGCAAAATTTTCGCGCCAAACCGACGATTTCCATGCGTGCGCATCCCGACGCGAGCAAAGACGACATGGTCAAGACGATTGCGATTGCCCGTTTGATCCTGGGCGGCGAGATGAACATCCAAGCGCCGCCCAATCTAACGCCGGATGGTTATGAGCTTTACTTGGAAGCTGGCATCAACGATTGGGGCGGCGTGTCACCCTTAACTCCCGACTTCATTAACCCCGAAGCGCCTTGGCCGGCGCTACAATTGCTTCAGCAAAAAAGCGCGCAAGCGGGCTTCGAACTGAAGGCGCGCTTGCCGGTATATCCGGAATTCATCCGCCCGGACGATAAGTTTCTGCCGCCATCGCTCATGGCTTATGTCGAACAACTCTGCGGCAGCGACGGACTGGTGAAAAACAATGGCCCGCTCGCAAACTTTGCCACACGCCAACACTCCATAACTCCATCGATCCCAGGGCTTCCTTAATGTTCGTCGTTCTCACTGGTGGCACCGGCGGCGCTAAACTTATCGAAGGTCTGGCGGCTGAGATCGATCCCACCGATCTGACGATCATCTGTAACACCGGCGACGATGCGGTCTTTCACGGGCTTTACGTGTCACCGGACATCGACACGCTAGCCTATACGCTCTCTGGCTCGAGCGACAGTGAAAAAGGTTGGGGCATCAGGGGCGACACATTCGTCGTGCTCGAACAGTTGCGCCGGTTGGGCAACGACGCGTGGTTCAATCTCGGCGACAAGGATCTGGCGACGCACATCACGCGGACTCGAATGCTGCGGGACGGGCGAACGTTAACCGACACAACCGATCATCTCCGCCGCATGATCGGTGTGCGGTCGACGATTCTGCCAATGTCGAACGAGCGCGTCGAAACTCATGTCATGACGCCACAGGGCGAAATTTCTTTCCAAGAGTTTTTCGTTAAGGAACGTTGGGCACGCGAAGTGACAGCGGTTCGTTTTGCCGGCAGCGAGGCAAGCCGTCCTGCACCGGGTGTTCTCGAAGCGATTCACGATGCGAAAGCGATTATCGTTTGTCCGAGTAATCCAATCACCAGCATCGGGTCGATCCTCGCTGTACCTGGAATTCGCGCAGCGCTTCAAAGCACTGCTGCGCCGATTGTCGGTGTCAGCCCAATCATCGCGGGTACCGCGATCTCCGGTCCGGCGCACAAGTTGATGATCGCCTGCGGGTTGGAAGCTTCCGCTCTGGGCGTGGCTCGATGTTACGCCGATTTTCTCGAAACCCTATTTATCGCCAACGAAGATCGCAGTTTTATCTTTGCGATTGATCAACTGCGGGTTAAAGCTGTTGCCAGCGACATCCGAATGCCGAATCTAGCTGCCAAACGTCGTCTGGCGCGCGAGCTCTTGGCCTGGGTCCGAAAATAGTCTAAGAAACTTCTTTCTGGGTCGTTTATGAACGTCGCCGCACTGCTGCCTGTAAAAGGTTTTCGTAATGCCAAGCAACGGCTTAGCCCGCTGTTGGGCGGCGCGGCGCGAGAGCTTTTGGCGGAAACCATGTTCCGCGATATCTTGCGTGAAATCAGGTTGGCGCGCGGACTGGTTGGCACCTTCGTGGTTACCGGAGATGACAAGGTAGCTTCGATTGCTGCAGCGGGGGGTGCGGCAGTGATTCGCGAAAGCGCGGAAAGCGGCGAGACCAGTGCGGTTGACTTCGCACGGCTGGAATTGAAAAGTGCCGGTTGCGAAGCGGTGCTGATTCTCCCGGGCGATATGCCGCTGGTACGGGCTCGCGATGTCGAGCAAATTCTCGCGCAAGTTCCCGACCCGGCGCGCGCGCCGTTCGCTTTATTAGTCCCGTCACATGATCGACTCGGAACCAACGCGCTGCTCTTGGCGCCGCCGGATGTGATCCGACTCCGTTTCGGTTTCGACAGCTTTACGTTTCATTCAGCACAGGTGATCGCCCAGGGATTGCCGCTGCGCTGCTGCGAAAATGAACACCTCGCTTTGGATATCGACGAACCCCGAGACCTCGAACGTTTTCTCTCCTACGATTTAAGCGACGGCGACTCGACGCGCATCGCGCGTGAGCTGCTCGGTGCGGCGGCGGAGCTTAAGCGCGGCTTGGTTGCGCTATGAAGCGGTTGGAACTTTTCGGCGTGGAGTCGATCGGTGAAATTATTACCGGGGCTTCACTCGGTCAGTTGATTATTGAAGCATGCTTGCGTCAAGGTGTCGAGCTGGCTGACGATGACGTGTTGGTCGTGGCGCAAAAAATTGTTTCCAAAGCCGAAGGGCGGATGGTGTCCTTGGATGAGGTGAAGCCTACTGAACGCGCCAGGCAATTAGGACAGGAACTCGACAAGGACGCCGCGCTTGTCGAAGTAATTCTCGGCGAGAGCCGCAAGGTGATTCGCACCGGCGGCCGGGCGCTGATTGTCGAGACCCACCAAGGTTTTATCTGTGCCAATGCGGGCGTCGATCAATCCAACGTTGGGCTTGGGATCGTCGCCTTGCTGCCGCAGGACCCGGATCAGTCGGCGCGCCAGATTCGCGATGAAATTCGCAGGCGCACAGACAAAAGCGTCGGCGTGATCATCAGCGATAGTTTCGGCCGAGCTTGGCGCGTCGGCACTGTGGACGTTGCCATTGGGATCGCTGGAATGAAAGCGATTAAAGATGAACGGGGATCAAAAGATCGCCATGGTTACGAACTCAAGGCGGCGGTGGCGGCGGTGGCGGATGAAATCGCCGCCGCGGCGGAATTGGTTATGGGCAAGCGCGACGGCGTTCCCGTGGTGATCGTGCGCGGTTATCAACTAGAAAAAAAGGAGCATGGATCGGTGCGGGAGCTTTTGCGCCCCGAGGCGGAAGATCTTTTTCGCTAGATCGAATCAAAAGATGAATAATTTAACTGTAGCTATCGTCGGTGGCACGGGCAACTTAGGCAGCGCCTTGGCGCTTCGCTTGGGCGCGCCTGGAGTAAAAATCATCATCGGCTCGCGGGATGCCGAAAAGGCGAAGAAGGCGGTGGAGACATTGAAGCCCAGTCTGCGCGCCGGTGAAATGGTCGGCACGACCAACCAAGAGGCGGTGAAGGACGCCAACTTCGTGGTCATCGCGGTGCCGTACGACGGGCAGGCGCAGATGGTGCAGGATTTAAAAGGCCAACTCGCCGGCAAGATCGTCATTGACACTGTCGTGCCATTAAACAAGGTCAAGCCGTTCGTGCCGGCAGCGGGTTCAGCGTTACAGGAAGCACAGCAGATCATCGGTGACGAAGCACCGGTGATCGGTGCGTTACACAATATTTCTGCGGTCGATTTGGGCGACGTCGATTCGCCATTGGGCGACGTGCTGGTGTGCGGCGACAACGCCGAGGCGAAGCAGAAAGTGATGGACATTATCGGGCGCATCGGGGCGACTGCGTACGACGCTGGGCCGGCAAGTAACGCCTATGTGATCGAGGGACTCACCGGCGTCATCATTGCGCTTAACCGCAAATACAAATCGAAGCATGGGAGCATCAAGATCACCGGCATTGCCGGCCATCAACGCGACATGGGCGAGATCGCGCCAAACGTAACCGCGTAAAAGTTACAGGCCTCCCCCCGACATTTTTGTCGGCGGGGTCGTTTGAAATATCCTTCGGACCGTCAAAAACTACGAAACTTTCCCGAGTTCAGGCACTTACCTTCCTTGGCTCATTAATTGCCTATGGCTATCTGCCATATGGCAAAGCACAAGAGTCGATTAGTTCTAGCTGTTGTTTTTTCAATGGTGTTTCTAAGCGGCTGTGCCGCCGTGGGTCTCACCCTATTCGGTGTTGCCGCCGGCACCGCGACCGGCACGTCGGTAGGTTATACGTTGGACGGAATCGCTTACCGGACTTTTACCGCATCATTGCCACAGGTGGAAACCGCGACGCGGACCGCGCTCGACCGCATGGGCATCAAGGTCGACTCGACTGAGAAGACCGAGCAGGGAAGGGCGATCAAAGCGACGTCCAATGATCGTCAGATCGAGATCGAACTCGAAATGGTCAGCACCAAGACCACTCGAATACGCACGGTGGCAAAGCAAGGAATCTTTTTTAAGGACCGAGCTACTGCCGGCGAAATCATTTTTCAAACTGAAAAAGTTTTGGGGTTAAGTTAATGGTTTCGAGGAGGTAGCGAGATGAAAACTTTCGCAATAATATTGTCCTTCGGTCTGTTTCTGGGAACCTCTGCACCAGCACGGGCGCAGACAGCGACGGACAATAACCAAGCCACGCAGATGAACATCCTGGCTGCCAGCCAGGGGCAAACCAAGGTCATTAACAAGACCAGCGGTGATTTCAATTCGTTTCTTGGGTCCGACTCCACCGCGGTTGTCACTGGGTTACGAAATGGAACGCCGATTACTCTGACGCGACCACAAACGACAACCAGCACTACGACCGGTTTGCCGGTGACGACGACCATTACGCCGCCAACCGGCCAGATGGGCCACGGCGAGGTCTACATTTCGCTTGCCTTGGCGAAGCAACAGCTCGGGGCGATGGGAATTACCGAGCCGACACCGCAGCAGCTACAGGCGGCATTGACCGGCGGCACGATTACTCAGACTAACGGCACGGGCGTCACGGCGACCACCACGACGACCGAGTTGCGCGGGATTCTTAACATGCGGAGTGAAAAAATGGGCTGGGGCAAGATCGCTCAGGAGCTTGGCACCAAGCTTGGTCCAGTTATGAGTGGCATGAAAAGCGCTAACCAAAGCTTATCAACCACGACCACCGCTACGGCCAAGGGTAGTGCGGCGACTAGTGCAAGCGGACGGGTCAGTGGCTCGTCTAATCGTCAAATCGTAACGGGCAGCGGTAAGACGCATGGCAACTCGGGTCTGGAGGTAGCGGGCAGTAAAGGTGGTTCCAGCAGTGGTATCGTAACCGCGTCGGGGCGTAGTGACGGTAATGCGTATGGGCGCAGCAGCGGAATCGTTACCGGTTCGGGTCATGGCGGCGGTTCGGCAGGAGGAGCAGCCACTCAAGGTGGCAATAATAACGGGGCTCGACATGGGAAAGGCCAGAGCAAGTAGGCCAGACTCACTCCGCATTCTTTTGGAGGAAATTTTCCGTGAATATGCAAAGACGAGTCTTTTTACATTTATCGCTGGGCGCGGCCGTTTCAATATTGGGTGGTGCTTGGGCGCTCGCGTTGGATACCAAAAGGTCTGAGCACTTTTTACCGGAAGAACGCAGAATTATCGAGGAGTACTACCACCAAGGCAAAAAATCGAAGAAGAAAGGCTTGCCGCCGGGCTTAGCAAAACGCGGCGGCAATCTGCCGCCAGGGTTGCAGAAGAAGCTGGACCGAGACGGTAAACTGCCGCCAGGCTTGCAAAAACGCTTGGAACCCTTGCCCACCGACTTGGACCATCGGCTGCCGCGTTTGCCGGATTATTGGGAACGGGTGATTCTTGAGCGCGACATTATTCTTATCGATCGGCGCTCCAATCGGATTCTCGATATCATTGAAAACATCATAGGATTAGCTACCGGCCAGTAACTCCGAAGTTTACCCGCGTCTGCATTAGCCCACGTTCATTTCATAAGTTTCACTAACCATTTAAGCAACTTAACCGAGACCGGTGGCTCCGGTCTCGGTTGTTAACTTTTGCCTACCGCCCACGTCTAACCTTTTGTGACGGCTAATTGACGATGCCGCTGTCTCAAGCCGATGGTTGACCCGCAAAATTGCCGCGATGAAGAGTTGGTCGTCTTGTGCCAGCAAGGCCGGAGCGAATGTTTTGAGCCGCTGGTACGGCGCTATATGCAAAAGGCGTTTCACATCGCGTTCGGCTTCACTCGCGATACGGAATCGGCGAAAGATCTATCGCAAGACGCTTTTCTGCGGGCGTTTTCGCGGATCAAACAGTTCGATGGCCGGGCGAGTTTTTACACTTGGTTTTACCGGATTCTAATCAATCTTTGTTTGGACCACGCGCGGCGTAGCGGCAAGGTCACCTGGCAGTCGTTGGATGACCTAAGCGAGAAGTCCAATGAGCAGCGGCAACTGGCAGACAGCCGCTTTCGACCGGAGCAGGAGGCGATCGCCGGAGAAGCCAGCAGGCGGGCGAGCGAGACTTTGCAAGCAATGCCGAATAAACAACGCACCGCCTTTCTGTTGCGCAACGATCAGGGCCTGTCGATCGCCGATGTCGCGAAAGTCATGAAGACCACTGAAGGTACCGTGCGAGTTTATCTGCACCGAGCCGTGGCCGCGCTGCGCCAGAGTCTGGTCGAGTTTGTTTAGGGAGTGAAGTGATGAAAAAAAAATCGCCGCTCAGCGGTGCCTGTCGGAATTACGAAGAAGATTTAGTGCTCTATTACTATGCCGAAAGTAGCGTGGCGGAGAGTCAGCGCGTCGAACGGCATCTGTCCGAGTGTATGACCTGTCGGCGTTTTGTCGATGATTTGCGCGGCTTGTTGCCACAATTGGCCAAGAGCCAGGATTTGCCCCAAACTTTTTGGGATAGTTACTACCGCGAAACCGTCGCCAAGCTTAGGGAGCGCGACGAACGAAATAACTGGTGGCGCAATTTAATAGCGCCGATGAAAACATGGCTCGTCCCGACTTTTGGCACGGCAGCTGTGGCCGTGCTTGTTCTCGGTTTGTTCTACGGTAAAATCTCGGTACCTTCGTTCACCGATGGATCGTCCGCTAAGTTGCCTTCAGAAATCATCGCGGATACGAACCAGTTGGAGTTTTTCAGATCACTGGATATGTTGGAATCGCTGAGTCAAATTGAAGTACCTGATGGTGGTGGGATGAAACCTAAATCCGACCGATCAAGTCTTTCGAGAATTGAGCAAACAACCGCGTAGTGATTATTAACATTGCCGATTGGCTGGATGGCGGAAATGAAAATTTTAGGCACGAAAGTGTGGATGTTTTGCTTCTGTTGGTCGCTGGCGACCAGCTCACTAGCTGGTGCTGCTGACTGGCGCAATTTAACGCCCAAGGAAAAGGACAAGATTCAGCGCAACTATCAACGCTGGGAGAAACTTCCGCCCCAGGACAAAAACCATCTGCGTGAAGAGTGGGACCGCTACCAGCGTTTGCCGCCGGATGAGCGTGAGCGCATCAAGCAGAGATACGACTCCGACCTGCGCCGCCGTCGAAAGGATTGAGACCCGTTGGATGTGCGTCACTCCATGGCGTAGTACGAGGCGCAGTTATCCCAAAGAATTTTCCGCTTGTCGTCATCAGTGATCGGTAGTTTCAGAAAATTATTGACCGCCTCGGGATATTTGGAATCGCCGTGCGGATAGTCGGTGGAGAAAACCACATGACTGCCGCCCATGTATTCAATTACTTGTTTGATCGTCGCTTCGTCCGGCTCGACTGAAACCACGCACTGGCGTTTGAAATAGCCGCTGGGGGTCATGGTCAGGTCTTTCGCCCAGACATCACCTTCGCGCTCCCAGCCTTCATCTAAACGCCAGAGCAGCCAGGGCAGCCAACTACAATTCGCTTCCAAGAACGCCACGCGGAGTTTCGGATGGCGCGCGAGCACGCCGCCGCCGCAAAAACTGCCGAGCGCCAACATTTGTTCGAATGGCTGGCCAAAGACGCGGCGCAGCATGATATTGGGCTCCATGCGTTCGCCGATATGATTGCGTCCGGTGCCGGTGGACTCGTGAAAACCCAGCGATAGATTGCTTTCCTCAATGGCGTCCCAGAGCGGCTCATAATAAGGATCATGCCACTTGTGGTCGACCAATGGATTCGATCTCAAAAACACCGCGCGAAAGCCGAGTGCTTTGGCGCAACGGCGCACTTCACTCACCGCGTCGTTCATGTTGTACACCGACAACATACCGGCGCCGACCAGCCGACGTGGATCGGCCTGGCAGAAATCGTACATCCAGTCGTTGTAGGCGCGCGCAATAGCGGCGGCAAAATCGGGCTCGATCCCCGGTTCGACCAGGGCTCGCAGGCCGCGAGTCGGATAAAGCACGCCGACGTCAATGCCTTCGATGTCCATCGCCTCGAGCTGACACTGTGAGGACCAGCCGCGTTCGGCGTGTTTCCGATAGATGCCTTGGTTGCGTTGAAAGTTATGGCCGCGGTCGACGCGGTTACCTTCGGTGGTTTGATTGCCCCACTCGCGGCCATCGGGATAGGCCATGCGCAGATCGCGGACGTTTTCGCTGACGATGCCGCGCGGCGCGCGGGCTTGATATTTTTTATCGATATAGCGCTGCCAAAGGTCCGGCGGCTCCATGATGTGCATATCGCTGTCGAGAATGTTATAGCCCTGTTTCGCCATCGTACGATCCTCCCGATGCCGGCCATAATATATTCCGCTTTAAGGCTGTCAATCAGTTGGGCGCCGAGTTTTTATATCCGTTCGATGCGAATATTGTTGGATCGGAGTGTCGCCAGATAGGGCATCACCGAGAAGCTTTCTCGATCGTCCGAACTGGCGGGCCGTGATGCCGTGAACGCATCTTTAGCAAATTCGCACTGTAGGCTCCGGACCCAGCCGCCAATCGTGCGGTCGGAGTCGACTGCAGCTCACTAGTTGTCATTGCTTTGACACGTCAACCCACGAAGGATAGTCGCGCGATTTCACTTGCGACATCTCTGACAAGCTTTCTCGCGAATCTTGCCTTTAATTGCCCTGCTAAAATAACTACGCCTTCTTGGCACATCGGTTGCTGACTTTCCCAGCTTTCGCCGCAAATGATGGCGTTGACGTTAGGGTTGTCCAAGTTCTCGCATACGGCGGAAAGTGGCTGAAGTAGCAAAGAGACGGGTATGAGTGATTCGGTGAGAAGCATGTTGGGGCGTCCGACATCGCAACCGACGATTCGCGGCAAGGGTTTCCACCCGTCGAGAACATTCACGGAATTTCTGCCGGAGGAAGTTGAGCAATCGATTCCAGATTGTTTCAAGAAAATTGTTAAACAGTTTCCAGACCAAATCGCCGTTAAGGCAAAAGATCGAGCCGTGACCTACTCAGAGCTCAATGTAATCGCGAATCGAGTAGCCCATGCGATCTTGTCTCAGCGATCGACAGCGGAGCAGCCCGTTGGAATTCTTCTAGAAAATGGCGTTGAGCAAGCGGCCGCTATGCTCGGCGCACTGAAGGCCGGGAAATTTTTCGTTCTCCTAGACGCCGCGTTTCCGCAATCACGCATCGCGGCTATATTGACCGACTCCGACGCCAGCTTGGTAATTTCCGACAGGCAATGCTGTGCGACGATAAAGAGTGAATCAAGCGGCGATCGGCAACTCGTCCTGGTTGAATCGATAAACGCCAGCAACCGAGTCCAGGATCTTCACCTGGCGATTCCATCACCTGAAATCGCATGTATTTCTTATACTTCCGGTTCAACCGGACACCCCAAAGGGGTTATTCAAACACACCAAAACCTACTGCACCAGCTTATGCTGCGGACCCGCAGCAGCGCTGTAAACGAGCATGATCGCGTGGCGCTGTTAACAACGGGCACTTCGAATGCGATCTCGAACACTTTTCAAGCGCTCCTCACCGGCGCTACCCTTTGTCCATTCGATGTTAGGGGTGAAGGCGTTCATCGTCTGGCAAGTTGGCTCGTCGAAGAGAAGATTTCGGTTTGTCTCATCAGCTCGACCCTTTTCCGGGCACTCTGTCAAACCCTCAACGGCGCGCAGAATTTTTCCGATCTGCGTTTTCTTCGACTGAGAAGCGAGTCCGCCGACCAAACCGACGTTGAGGAATTTAGAAAATATTTCTCATCGGACTGTGTCCTCGTCCACGGTTTATCATCCAGTGAAACTTGGGCGCTTTGCGAATATGTGATTGACCGCGAAACGGAATTTCCCGCTAACGAGGTACCAGTGGGATACCCGGTTCAAGATAAAGATATTTTGATACTCGATGAGCAAGGCCGAGAACTCGGCGCCAACGTCGTCGGTGAAATCGTCGTGCGTAGCCGATACCTTTCGCCGGGCTACTGGCGGCGACCCGATCTTACTGAACTTAGGTTCAAAGCCGATCCGGTCAATCCTGAAAAGCGTCTGTACTACACCGGCGACTTGGGATTGATGCTTCCGGATGGATGTTTGATTCACAAGGGGCGCAAAGATTTTCGCGTCAAGGTTCGCGGTTACGGCGTCGATTTGACCGAGGTGGAACAGACCTTGCGGACACACCCAACCGTCAAAGAAGCGGCCGTGGTGAGCATCCAAAGTGAATCTGGCGAGCACCGCGTGGCCGCCTATGTAATAACTGCCGACCGGACAAAGATTAACGTTAGCGAATTGCGGACCTTTCTAAAATCCAAGCTCCCCAATTACATGGTCCCGACGGTTTTCGTCGCTCTGGATACGATGCCGCTCACGCCGAGTGGCAAAATCGATCGGATACACTTACCCATGCCCGAGCCGACGCGACCAGAATTGACAAACTGCTATGCGGCGCCGCGAAACTTGATGGAAGAGAAGTTAGAGAGAATTTGGGCTAAAGTCCTTGGCGTCGACCGAGTCGGTATTCACGACGACTTTTTCGAATTGGGTGGCCATTCGCTGCTAGCAGTTCGACTGATCAGTGAAGTGGAGATGAGTTTTGGCAAAAATATTCCTGTCGCGACGCTCCTTAACTCACCCACGGTAGCTCAATTGGCGAATGTTTTACCCAAGGTTAAGAAAACGGTTTCTTCGCCGCTGATTGGCGTGCAGCCAAACGGTTCAAAACCGCCGTTTTTCTGTGCGCACGGGGCCGATGGCTACGGTGGGCTTGCCCGTTATCTAGGTCCCGATCAGCCGTTCTACGGCTTAGCGCAGCACTTGGAAGAGGGAAAGGTCCGTTTCACTTCGATCGAAGCCATCGCTGCTCACTATGTGAGGCAGATACGGAGGGTTCAGCCTGCCGGTCCGTATTACATCGGCGGTCACTCAATCGGAGGGTTGATAGCCCTTGAATTGGCTCAGCAGCTGCAAAAGCTCAATCAAGAGGTAGCGTTACTTGTCGTGTTCGATTCCGGTTCCCCGATGAGGATCCAACCATTGGGTACAAAAGACGCATCCCATCATTCAAGGGCCGAGGATTTTGTCGAGAGACTCACATCACGGCGGCTCAAGGCAGAGCTGTGGTCTATGCGTCATCGGATAAGAGAGACACTGCGGAACGAGACGAAGGCGGTGATGTGTAAGGTCTATCACCATCTCGGGATGCTGCTGCCACCCGCGCTGCAGACCTTTTACATTGACCAAGTGGTTTATGGGAGAATTTACCCCAAAGCCCATCGGAGTTATGTGCCGCGCGCATATTCAGGGAGGGCAATTTACTGCCAATCCGAAGACACTCGAGACCGTGTGGCCGGATGGCAGAAGCTGATGACCGATGGACTAGAGATTCGACAGGTACCGGGGAATCATCTGAGCATGCTCGCAGAGCCCCACCTGCGGAGTCTGGCGCTGACCCTCAAGGAGTGTTTAGCCAAAGCGCAAGAGAGCGCGCGAACTGGTACTCTATCTTTCGAACTAACTAGTCAGGCTCAGTGCGTTGAGAGCTCACAGTGATGCTCGACGAGACCGCACAGCCATTAATGAATGTACGGTGACGGGTAGGATTGAATCGTATTTTTTGACGACTAAAACTCGCGAGATTTGACCGTAGCGTCTTACAGTTCAATCCTAGCCCAAAAAAGCCTTTCAAAGCTTCAACGCTCTAGACTGATTTTTGTTTGTTATGCTCCACCGCTTGGGTATTGGCACGAGGTGCCTAGCCCGCATTTCTCACGACCTGGCAATTGTGGTGGCCGCAAGGTCAGAGCAGTGAGATTTGCGAACAGAGTTAGGGTTGGGAGGGTTGGCAGAGGGGAAAATCCGCAAACCGTGTAGCGTGATCGAGAGGAGTTGGGCCTTGGAGGCGCAAGTTTCGGCTCGCAGGCAAGATTTCTCCATTGGCCCGCTTCAGGCCCCGTCAAA
>Ga0208454_1000100_pt1 | contig 63982 bp, 85 predicted proteins | sample EasRivMeERMZT100_FD_187530 | JGI IMG/M metagenome (GOLD analysis project Ga0208454, IMG submission 187530) | Soil microbial communities from meander-bound floodplain in the East River, Colorado, USA - East River MetaG ERMZT100 (SPAdes) (version 2) | ecosystem: Environmental > Terrestrial > Soil...
CATTACTAGAGCCCCACTCTAGGGATATGCAGGCATTCCAGAGACAGTACAAGAATGCTGTAGTTCTAGGAAAGAAGTTCTGGACGCTCCATGATGCAATGAAAGGAATGTTCTTTGTAGATTGGGAAGTGGATGAGAAGCGTAATACTAGATTATGGAAGTTTAGATTGAAAGAGCCGCCGAGAATTAACGGTGTAGCTAATCCTAATGGAGTAGCTGTGCCAACCCCTTTTAAGGTAAGAAATGAGACAGCGTAAGAGTGAAACTGTAATAGTATGCTTGGAGCCTGACTTACGATCAATATTACAATTGTTATTAGTACGTCAAGACTCTAGTGCATCAGGATATTTCCGACGATTAGCCATAGAAGATTTAAAGAAGAAAGGATTACTTACTGACGAGATACTTACTAAGATTACGGTCGGGTAAACTAGGTATGCCAAACATAATACAGTTTCCAAAGTGTGATTACTGTAATAAGTCAACTGGCGATATATTCTTCTGTAAGCGTTGTCAACGATACTCCCATTTTAGGTGCCTAGTCGAAATAACAGAGGCCGATCGCTGTACACATAAAGCGTATGTACCAGTTCAAGGGGAAGGTTGGGATATTCCATGACATACGATGAAATGATTACATACGTAATTAATACAGGAGTATATCGCGAAACCTTAGAGCAAGGATTACTGGACGTTAAAGGTAAGGGCCATAGTCCAGTACAAACTCCGCCCTCCAAGTATATAGTAGAGGCTGACTCAGTAGGTTATACTTGCTCTAGGTGTGGTGGTGTACTGAATGAAATGTACAATAGCAAAGATAGCATTATCTACGGCGGGAGTATGCTCTATGGTACTTGTCACGCAGGTAGCGTACAATAATGCAAATGTTAACAATGATGCCTCAGCACTTATGGGTTTTTCGTGCTAGAGTAGAAAGGGTTATTGATGGAGATACTTTAGACGTAACTATTGATTGGGGATTTCATTCTTCTAAAGTAGAACGTATACGACTATTAGGAATTAATACACCAGAGAAAACTGGTTCAACACGAGTGGAAGGAATAGCTGCACAGGAATTTACTAGCTTGTGGTATGCTAATGCGTTACATATGGCAAAGTGGCCTCTCATTATTCAAACAGAAAAGTCCGATGCATTTGGTAGGTACTTAGCTACAGTGTGGCGTATTATAGACGGTGCGTGTCTAAATGACGATTTAATTACAGAGGGTATGGCTGTTATTGATATACGTAAGTAGGCAATAAGCGGCGGTAGTCGCTACGCGCTACTATACCCCCTGTGCAATGCGGTTTTTGAGATACGTGTAGGAATGTATTATGCCTCTCCAAGATCGGAAATTAAAGTGTGACAAGTTAGATGGCGTGCATTTATTTGATATAGTACGTCAACGACTTGGAGTAACTTGTAGGTGTGGGCAACGCAAACAAGACTTTGAGTACTTACAAGGTTATAACTTAACGGTACGTGTAAAGATTAAAGGTAAGAGTAAGATCAACTTTAGTGGGGTGAACTAATTATGTTAAAGACTGTTATGTGTATGCATGGTGAGGCTATTAATTTCTATTCTTGCCCTGAATGTTATAAAATGGCATATGAATATAAGCCTGACGGTAATATAACTCTTAGTCAAGCTATGTCTGAGTCATATAGTAATGCTAAGGAGAAAGGATTTCATAACGTAAATCAGTCGTTTGGCGATAAGATGATGCTTGCTGTTAGTGAACTAGCAGAGGCATTAGAAGAATATCGTAATGGGTGTGGAGTGCAAACAATATACTTTGTATTAGATAGTGAGGGTAAACCAAAGCCAGAAGGAGTGCCAATAGAAATAATAGATTGCATGATTCGCCTGTTCGATAATTGTGGGTATTATAATATACCTATTACACAAATATACATGCTAAAGACTGAGTATAACAAAAGCCGCCCACATTTACATGGTAATAAGAAGCTATGATTATTACGACTAAGAATGGTAAACCTTACATGAGTAGCTGTCACAAGGTTATGCCGTTAAAGCGTATAGATACTAATAGCCTGAAAGAACGTGCTCAGCGATTGGCTGAGAAGCATAAGAAATCACTTAAAATTTTAGAAGAAAGTGATAAAAGAGTAAATGGTACTAGCTGAGGCACAAACACACGTATACGGATCACAATGCCACTCGAATGGTATTCGAGGATATGGTAATGCTAATGCAGAAATTATGTTCCTCGGAATCGCGCCAGGGCGTGATGAAGTACGTAAAGGTACGCCGTTTACTGGTCCTAGTGGGCAGTTACTTAATAGTGTTCTGCATAGTGTTGGTCTTGAAAGAGATAGTGTCTATTGCACCAACCTTATCTGCTACTGGAAAAATGATCCGACGCCGTCTGAACAAGCGCCGTGCAGAGAACGCCTCAAAGCAGAGATTAAAGGCATTGGGCCTAAAGTCATATATCTTCTTGGAGCCATAGCTACTGAGGCTTTTGTAGGTCGAGTGCTTGCAGGTAAGAATGGTGCGCGTGGTGCAGTTATATGGAGTGAAGAATACCAAGCATATCTGATTCCTACATATCACCCGTCTGGTATTCTTCAAGGATTAAATGACAGACATGGTAAGGATAGTAGAGGCGGAGAGTTTATCTATGACTTATATCGTGACTTAAAGAAGTGGAATTATGTACGTGAGTGGGGTTCAGGAATTACAAGTGATCCTACTCCTGGAGGCGGATCGCCATTAGCACAAATAACGTATGAGGTATTAAATGCTGAGGGTAGCAATGATAGTATCTCAGCTAAAATTAATGCTTTTCTGGATTTACTACCAAGAAATAGTCCAGTCGCCTTTGATGTGGAAACTTATAATCCTTCCCCTGATACTATTGACGTGTGGGGTGATACTCTACTGTGTTTTAGTATATCTACTAGTGAGAGAGCATGGGTCTTTCCGCTTGAACTAATTGAGCGAATGAAAGAACCAGAAGTAGCTAGTCAAATTCACTGGCCTAACGATATTCAGTGGACATTCCACAATGCACAATTCGATACACAGATTATAAAGAAGAATCTTGATATATGGCTTACAGTTCATGAAGACACTATGCTTATGTCATATAGTCTTGATGAGCGTGGTGGTGTGCATGGATTAAAGACATTAGCACGTGAGTATCTAGGTGCAGGATGGTGGGAGCAAGTACGAGAAAAGGGTAAGAAGCGGCTTAGTGAAATACCACGAGAACTATTGTACGAGTACAATGCTAAGGATGCGTGCTATACGGCTCGACTTGCAGAGTACTTTAAGCCACTACAAGAGGCTGACAACGTTCGACAAGTATATGAGAACATACTTATACCAGCCGTTAATGCTGTAAAAGAAGTTCAGTATCGAGGCTTTAAAATTAGTCGTAAGAAGCACATGCAGTTTGCTATTGAATGGGGTAAGCTGTATTTAGAACTAGAAGAAAAGCTACAACAAATGGCTCGGGACAATGGATGGGAAGGTGAACTAAATTTACAGTCTCCGATACAGATTAGCAAGTTTCTATATACATATCTTAGCTTACCTATTAAGAAGATGGGCAAGACTGTAGCATCAACTGACATGGAAACGCTAAAGGAATTAGCTGGACTACATGAATTTGTTGACGAGTTTATTCGATATAGACATGTAGCTAGGTATTATGATACTTACATTACAGGGTTCGGTAAACGTATTAAGGAAGACAGTCGAGTACACGCATACGTTAAAATTCACGGTGCTCGTACAGGACGATGGAGTTATGGCGACCCTCCACTACAAACCATCCCCCAAACCTACGAAAAAGAAGGAGTAGAAGAAGACTTCCAGCAAACTAGAGAAATGTTCATACCGTCTACTAAAGATCATGTGATCCTTGAAGTAGACTATGGTAAGGGGGAGATTTGGTGTGGGCAGGCTCTTAGCGGTGATCCTGTCATGCTTGAAGACCTTATGAGTGGAGATTATCACAGTAAGGTAGCATCAGATACTCAGGGAATACCATTACAGGAAGTAAACAAAGAACATAGATTCAAGGCTAAGAAAACAACATTTGGAGTTATGTATGCGATCGAAGCCAACAGTCTTAGCAAGCAGATTAAAGTCTCTAAGCTCGAAGCTCAAATATACATTGACCGATTCTATCGGCGTTACCCTACTTATACTAAATACGTCGAGTGGGTCAAGAAGCAAGTCTTACAGTTGGGGGAACTGGTTTCTAAAACAGGAAGAAAGCGAAGATTCTTCATACTGGACAGTGGTGTACGCGCCCTCAAACAAGCCGTTAACTATCCAATTCAGTCGGCTCTTGGTGACTTCACAGTACTATCGTATATATACTTACACAATGAGTTTAAGGCTAGGAGTCTGGACGCGCACGTTCTCGTACAAGTACACGACAGCCTTGTTTTCGAGGTCCACAAATCCTGCTTGGACGAAGTTACTACATTAGTTCATGATGTTATGACAAAGAAGTGGTTTTCTAATTTTCCACGCTTGCCAGTAGAAATGAGCATGGGGCCAAATTGGGGTAAGACTAAAGGTTTCCATGACTGTGTGTTGAAAGGATGTGTAAATGAGTGGGCGAGTACCTGATAACTGCCCTAAGTGTGGAGCAGTAACGGATACAGAATCCGCAGTAGGTGTAAATGAAAATCACACTACGTATATTTATTGTCTGTGGTGTGAGTATGTACTAGATGGAAACTATCTCGACGATGAAGGAACGGTGACTAAATGAGTACTTCTAAGAAAGAAAGATTACTTAAAGTAATTTTACTTTTGCGTGATCTACCAAGTGCAATCGTATTTAATGAATTAGTTAAAGACAAAAGTAAAGCTAAGGAAGCGCAGCGTCATATTGACGCTGCTGCTGAAATACTTTACAAAGAATATATGAAACAGTATTAGGAAACTTAGAGAATGAAAATTCTTGCAATTGATCCTGGTGAGACTAATGGTGTAGCAGTATGTATTGATAATTGTTATATGACTACAATACTAACTGAGCCAACAGACTTCTTTAAGTTCTTTCAGGAAGGCTTAGATGCTGTAGTTATAGAGCAGTTTGCTGCTAGTGTAATTAGTAAATATGGACTGCACACAGTCCGTATAGTTGGAGGTATAGAGATTCTTTGTAAGTATTTAGATGTTCCGTTAAAGCATCAGACTCCACAATCGCGCTTAGCATTTGTAGATTTTGCTATTAGACTAGTACGTAAGCAAGGTACTTATACGTCTATCGGAGACAGGCATCATCATCAAGTAGATGCTTTAGCACATTTATTACGTTACCAAAATGACATAGGTTCTATACGTATAAAAGGTGATGATCTAATAACTACTCAGGATAGGAGTGTAATTGTAAGTTTGTAATACAAGTATCCTTAATAATATCTTTTATCTTAAAACTCGCTTTGCACAGGGGTTAGGTAGCGCGAAGCGTAATAAAAAGGGGGTTGTATGCCTGGATTTATTTACGAAAAGGAGGCTACTAGTTTGGGGGCAATACATAAGTTTATAAACATGCCTGAAAAACGTGAGTGTGGAGGGTGTGGACAAGAATTAAGTCATCCCGATCATATACAACCACAAACGTATCGCAAGCCAATCAAGGGAAGGTTTGACCTAATCCCGCCTGTGGCTTTACGTGCATTATCTAAAATATACGAAGAGGGTGCGAATGTATATGGAGAGAGTCAGTACATTAGCTCGCCGATGCCTCATAGCGTAGTAATTAATCACTTAATTAATCACTTGACTCTGGCTCAAAGTGGAGATAAATCAGAAGATCATTGGGCTAAGATAGCATGGGCTGCTTTCACAATGATAGTGTATGAAAGTATGGATTTAGGAGAAGCTGACTTAACAAGGTACGGAGTAGTACCTAAGAAGAACGACTAAACAAAAAACAGGCCAGTACAATTAAGTACTGGCCTGTTTGTGTGTGTGTGAACTACTGGAACAAATCCTTTAAAGCGTAAAAGAACAGGCCAGCAGAAATAAATGAGAAACGTGCGATAGACTCGTGTGCCCTATAATTAATAAAAGCGCCTATAGCAAACAACACTATTGCAATTACAAGACATATAATCTGTGGTGTTACTGCCATGAGTCTTCCCTTTCTATACGCTATTTTTCCATTCGTTAAAGTACGGTCCTGGGCATGATGTGGCGTAAGTGGTGTTATGTGCCATCTTTACTAGTGGCTTCTTTAGTTGTCGTTCACACCACAGACGAGCCTCCTTTAACCCGTCTATTTGTTTAGGCGTAGGACGTACATCTCCTGTGTAGCATATACCAATGGCACGCTCGTTACGTCCTGGTGCGCCATTGTGCCACACACGACGATCTAGGTCTTGTGTGTAGTAGAACTTACCTGTGGAGTCTATTATTATATGATAGGCGATTGCAGGGAAGTCTGCTTGTGCAGTAGGCCCGATCTGATACTGTGCTATGGCCTGTACGCTAGTAACTATTGGCGATGCTGTGTAGTGGAAGTCTATACTGTCCACGATGCTTATGTTACGTAATGGGTAAGGGTACCGTTGATCGTATCCTGATCGTACAGGTAATTTGCCTCGTAGGTCTACTGGCTCAGTAAGTGAGGCTACTTCTGAGCCGCTCGGAAAAAATATGACTTATTAGCGGATTTATAATACTCCATCTTACCAGTAGTAGTTAACTGATAAGAGTAGTCTGGATTAGGGTAGATTTCGTGTGTTAATGGGGTGCCAACGACTGCTGGCCCTAATTGATTTGCTAAATCTTTAAAGCCAAAAATAAACTCTGGTGCAGTTGGCTGTGGTGTTGGCGTTGGCTGTGCGCTAGCTGGTTCTGCCCAATCCTTACCTAGAATAACATCTAAGTAATGGTGCATCTGTCCTACATAACAAGACGGTACAACATCCTCATGTGGGCATCGCCAATTACGTGTACCATCCCATGTAGGATGTGTAAGCCCATCCTTTGTGTATCCTGCTACGTTGGCTGGCCCCCAATTATATGCAGCTAATGCTTTCTTCCAGGAACCAAACTGATTACGATATTGTTTCATTACGTCCATAGACTTAGTAAGATTATTGAAAGGGTCTTCCCAATCACTCGGCGGATAGAAGCGTGAGTTTAACTGTCCTAGTCCTTTAGAGCCTGTAGGAGAGGTTAGTACAGAACCGTCGGCTCTATAGTGATTCCAATTTGACTCTTGCCGTATTTGCTTGTTGTACATATCGTCAAATGGTATACCACGTATGGCACAGCCATCTTTAGCAAATACTATCCACTGAGGCTGGTCAGCATTAGGATTAGTGGGCATATCAGGTTCCTCCTGTAAGCTAGCTTGATTCATAATTAAATCATAGCGCTCTGGGTTGTGTGCAATATCAAATGCCTCAGACCACCACGGAGATGGATTGAACCATTCATATATGAAAAAATAGGACTCTAATCCCTGTTCTAATAAGTATGTAAATATCTGTTTCTCTTCTTCTAAGTCACCGTTGGCGTGGAATTCTGTTAGGGCTAATGGTAATGTAGAGAACTCTTGTGCATACAAAGTATGTTCAGTGTGTATATTCTCGAGATTATCATATGCATGGAAGTTAATTACATCGTGACGGAGTGCTGCATCTTTCCATAAGTATACGTAGTCCATACATTGATGATCTTTGTTTGGAGTGAATGCAGGCCAGTGCATTTTAGTGTTAGGTAGAGCCTGCCGTAGTATACTTACTAAACGAGTAGCGAAAGCAGCTATTGTAGCATAGCGTCCAGGCAAGTCTTGGAAGTCGTCTTCATTATCTCCACGCTCGTAATTTAAATCTAATTCATTAGCCCATACAAGATCAGTTACTTGTAGGCCGTGAAGCTCGTCCAGTACCATACTAGCGTATCGAGTAGCACTCCAGTTTAGTTCTGCTGGCCGTTTACCAGGGGGAGGTACTATACGATATAATACTTTCTTTCTATTATCATATGCCTCGTTTACATGCCAGTGCTCGCTACTCAACATGAGTAGTGATCCAGGCAAAGCTAGTATATGATCGTTTCCATGTGTAACAGGTCCATTAGGCCAGCCCACGCCTATCATATAATACCTATACTTTATAGTTTATCGAAGCGCGGTGTAACGATACGTAAAGCCGCTTTCATTAGTATACCCACCAGCAACAGACCCACCAACAACGAACCCGTCACTAGCATGTAAATTGTTGTTAGTCAGTGGGCCACCAATGGAACTAGCTGCGAATCCTACACCAGTACTAGCAACTGAGCTATGGATTACTGCTAAGGCGGGCTTGCTCTCAGAGGTTATAATAACAAGCTTAGGTACAAATCCTAAAGTTATTTGCCTAGCATTGGATCCATCACCAGAATACGTGCCTTGTACTCCTACTAGAGAAAATGCCGCAGCATGTAAGCCGTCTACCATATCTGCATTTAAGTTAGTATTTACTGTACCATTACTTATAGGTACATTACCGCTAGCATTTCCTGCATGTGCGCCATCTACCATATCCGCATTTAAGTTAGTATTTACAGTCCCGTTACTAATGGGTACTCGTCCACTAGCGTTACCAGAAAGCAAACCACTGAGCAAAGCTGCATTTAAGTTATCATTTAAAGTTCCGTTACTAATAGGTATATTACCGTTGGCATTACCAGACTGCTTACTATCTAGCTGATCTGCATTGAGGTCTACATTTAAGGTGGTGTTATTAATAGGTATATTACCAGTAGCATTGCCAGAGTTTTTAGTATCTAGTAAGTCTGCGTTTAAGTTAGTGTTTAATGTACCATTGCTAATTGGGATTAGGCCAGTACCATTGCCAGCATCTAAACTATCTACTTTGTCTGCGTTTAAACCAGTACTTAATATAGCGTTATTAATAGGTATATCACCATTACCATTACCAGCATTTCTATTATCTAGTGAGTCTGCGTCTAATCCCGATCCTGAACCATCGTTGTTAGTATTCCATAACTTGAACCAGCTACTAGGACTACCATTGATAATCCATCGTATGTAGCAATAATTATCATTAACGAGCCCCATAGCCATTTGTATTCTATGATCCACACTGTAGTTATAGTATCTATTTTGTATTAAGTACCAGTTAACAACGGCTCCAACTGGCCCGTCAACTACTCCACCAGGGCTATTTTCTATGATATAGAAACCAGAACCTAGAGCTAGAGCAGCAGCAAATGTAGTATGTACAGGGCTTACTTGATTAACTTTTTGCTCTAGCATAGCAGCGGACGGTAACAGTCCCCATGTAGCTGTACTCGCCCCTGTACTGTATAATGCTTTATTTATACCTCCTGGATCGGCATTTCCAAGAAGTACCCTGAGATGATTCATATTATCTCTAGTATAAGTATTAAACATAGCAGCAGTATAGATATCGCCTGTTGCTACAGTGGGAGGGGCAGTCCAAGTCATTGTAAACGCTCCGAGTTTTCAGCCTGTAACTGTTCTAATGGTTCGTTTATGAACCATGTTCTATTAGCAGGATTAGGACGCTGTAGTAGTGTTTTTTCTATTTCATTCAGTACAGTAGGCTCTGGCATGATAATCATACGACACTTCCCACCTATATCGGAATTGCCACATAGAGCGCATACCATTATATGTGGGCCTTTTCGCCATACATATTCTGCACCTAAACAATTAGGGCAGTCTGCAAGTAGTCTACTGTGCGATATATGTACTATCGCAGGATTTTGGTCACTAATATTCTTCTCGTCTGGTACAGTTATCCCTGAGCGTCTTGCGGTCTGTATCCATTTAGTACGCCAAAAGTCCCTTAGAGACATATCAAAGTTTGACTGCCCGTCTATTAAGTGCTGAGTTTGAGTTTTAGTTTGGGAAGGCATTATGTTAGTCTCGCATTTATTTTTACGTAGGCAGTTTGTCCTAGTAGTATTGCCGAGTGTCCAGCCGTTAGTCCAGCGGCCACTGTAGCTCTCATTAATGGAAGTATAGGACTAGTTCCTATTACACTAAGTGCTGTGACGTTAGTAGACCCTGCTTGTGTGTATACCTTTAAGTTAGCTATAGTATCTACGCTTACTGTAGGAGTAGCCCGTTTACGTTGAAATGGTACTAAGAAATCTGCTACTGTCGTACTGGTACAGAAACCAGTACCTACAGCAGTATTAACGTTGTTACCAAGTACTTCAAAATATCTCTTACACAGTAAATCTTCTATAGCATATGGCCTTACATCATACGGACCGCAATACGGCCCTGGTCGAGCAGTAAGGCCACATACTGAAAAGTCATTTGATACAGTACCAAGTACATTAGGCTGTACAGATGTGCTCATCTTTAAAGCAGATAGCCATGAGCCTGAAACATCTTGCTGATTAGCTCCGATACCTAAAGCGAATCTAATTCTTAGTCCAGTACCAGTCTCATAGTTCCAAGTACCAGCAGTCGGACTAGCAGGTACAGTTATACTTTTTTCTTCCCACGTATTAGCTGCGTTTATAGTATAGGTACCTATATAAGTTCTATCACTACCATCATTTACGAAAGCTATACTATATACGCCAGTAAGTGTAGCTTTCACCCAAAACCTAATAGTAAACTCTCTTTGTGCTAGTATACCCCAAAGAAATCCCTCAGTAAGATGTTCTAGAAAATACCAGTCAGTAGCAGGGTCTAATGAAGCATCAGGCGTAGTTACTAATACTCGTAAAGAGTATGGTATTTTTGAGGCATTAACTCCAGGAGTAGGAGTATTAGTAGATATTGCTAAAGTAACTGCTCCCACTCCCCCCGCGGTATGCCAGCGCCATTGATCGGGGCCATATACTAAGTTACCAATTGCAGGGTAAGATAATGCATCAGACCATATTAGAGGTCCACCGTTTACAATAGGATTAGTATTCCATTGTCCATTATATGAATTATCTATAAGAGCTAGGATATTGTCATTTGCTCTATTAATAAGCGAACGTAACCCTAGACCACCTGCTGCTGAACCAGGAGGGTCAGCAGGTTCAATATCTGGTAACTCAGGAATACCATTAGGAAAGTCAGTCATTAGCCTTATCCAAAGAAGTCATTACCAAACTCGTCAATACCAAATCTAAAGGCTTCATCTTCGGCAACTAACTCACAACCTAATGTACAGGATACTAATTGCCCATTTAATATCTGTACTGTTTTGCTTTCTATGAAGTAATCATGATCCAAACCTTGTGCCGTTACAACAACATGTATTCTATCTGATATCCTACTTCTCATTATAAATAATGCCGCATCAACATTACTATTATGCACTGTAAGAGTTAACTGATCTCTGGGTTCTCTGTATCTAGTTGCAATGGCGTTTACAATATCTTGTGCAATATTAGAATTAATCTCAGGCCAAATATCCACAGCTAAGCTGGAGGCACGATACCTAGCTAAAGAAAGTGCTACATCCACAGTAGACTGAACATGTGGAGTAGTAGTTATTACTAATTCTTGTGCTCTAAGATAAATACCGTCAGACTCCTGCCCTGATGGTCCCGTTATAACTGCACCAGCAGGGCCTGCTGTTATAGTAATACCTATATGTGTTCCACTAGTATTACTTAAAAGAACTGCGGTTACAGCACCACTAGAGACTAGGTAATCTACAGTATCTACTGGAGGTATAGCATTCTTAACAGGGTTATTGAGAGATGTCCATAAGGTCTTAATCTCATCAGCGCCTAATGTTAAGACTTGCCCGTAGTTCCATTTCTGGCCCGCTGGTGTAGTCAATTCTCTAACATTAGTTGTAGCAGTTACGTTGTTCCAAACCTCATCAGGATTTTGATTGAATACAGTAACAGGATTATGATATATAGGATTTCTAAAAGGGACAGTTACAGGATCAACTATCATATCATATAAATACCATTGTACTGTATTAGACCTATAATTATTTATTCTATATTGCCTACCCTGAAAGTGTATCACTACCTGTTCGTCTATAACATCTGCATATAAGAATGATCCTGGTCCCTCAGTAATCATTAATTTAGGAAATATATTAATAGGTAACTCATCGTCCATCCAGAAATAGTCTATTATTGCATCACCAGTATCAAAATCTCTAAAATTTGCTGGTATACCTAATTGATCGCATATAGCATGTAATATTAAATCTACTCTAGTATTCTCCATTAGTGGTAAAGTAACTCTCTTACTAACAAAGAATTCAAAATGCCCTAGAGAACTAATAGCTACGGATTTTATTGCTGCCAAAGTTTGTGGGGCCTGATCTACATATCCAAAGAATATAGTAACAAACTCTGGATCATCTAATGTCCAGTCTTCTCCATCAAGGTCAATAGTATCTATCATATCAACATGTATGTCAGAGTTATGATATAATGCAGCCGCTGTAGACGGTCCCCTATTTACGAATCCTGCTAACGGACCAGCACCGTTATTATATTTTCCGTCTTGATTATTTAGAACAAACTCCATTGTTTCAACACGGGCAGGTGCAGTACTCCTAGCTTGGTCCCTTCCCCACGTTGTTGAAAAAGTACCATTTAATACATCGTTAGTTACTTCCCAATAATCTGAGGTGTCAGCATCCGTACCTTCACTCCAGTTTACTACTATTCTCTTTTCTAAAATTCTACTAAGCTCGGTCATACTCGCAACCCTGGAACGCCGACATTTCTACCAGTCTTAGCCATGAGCTTCAAGCCGTAAATCATAATATTTTGTATCTGCTCATTACCGATTAAGACTGGTATCTGTATGGACTGCATAGGACCATCGTTACCATTATTGTAATTAGCTGTAGCTGTAGTTCCTAATAACCGTTCAGGCTGTCCAGTTTCACCAGCTATACCCATCTCACCAGTACGCAAGCCTACCATTAATGTAGGTTCTACAATGTTCTTACCATGCTGGTAGCCTTGAATTATCTCTAAGTAGCGACGAGTTTCTCCAGGCATGTAGCCTTCTTGTAAGCTACCTTCACCAGCATTGTAAGCCCACAAAGCATTGCGTACACCTGGATTACCATGTAAACCACTGTACCTACGTTCCAAGTAATGCATGTATCGTGCGGCTTTGGTAAGAGAATCTATAGGATCATAGACGTTTACACCTAGCATACGGGCCGTGCCGTCCGTGAACTGTGCTATACCCTTAGCTCCAGCGGAGGATTGTCGTCGTCCAGTGATAACATCAGGATCGAAATTAGCAGACTCTTGACGCATCTGCCGCCCGAATAACTCTGGATCGCTAAAGTTTTCATTTTGTGCTATCTGTCGTGCTTTGCTTTCCCAATCAGTAGCCCTAACACGAATAACTACTACAGGACCGTTAGGGCCGAATGGATGTAATTCTAGTATCTCTCCAGTACCACCAATACTAGCCCCACCAAGCGGATTAATAAATCCACCCATGTATGGTACAGGATCAATAGTACTGCCTACTGGATCACCGCCAGGACTCTTACGTACTTCATAATGTAAGTGTGGAGTATTCCACGGCTCTAGTCCAGTAGCACCCAACGTACCAATTAATTGACCACGAGTAAGGCGATCCCCTGCTTTTACCGATACATTATCTAAGTGACCATAGTATTCATATAATCCAGTATCACGCATCCTAGTGATAAAGCCCTCACCACCAGCACTTTCACTCGTAGTATTTACTACATCAGCGTCAGTAAATGCTCCAAGTGGTGTGCCTCTACCACCATTAGGACCAGGCAAAGTTAAGTCAATACCTCTGTGACGTGAAGGGCCATTTGCCCACATGGCCCCACCAGCAAACGGGCCGTTATATGGAGCATTATAAGGGAATAACGTATTAAACTGCCCGCCTGAGCTAGCCCCTACACCACCACCGCCGTCCATTCCACCACCACGACGCCCAGGACGGCCATCATCAGGACGTTGAAAGCCAGGGGCAATAAGTCCGCGTTGTTCTAACTCATTAATCTTATTAATAAAGTCACGTAAAGGTCCATCCATTACATTACGTATACTTTGGTTTGTATCCCTCTCCCAACTATTCCACCATATTCTTTGATTTTCTATGCCTTGACGTATTCTTCTGTGTGCTTCTTCATTACGAGTAATTAAGCCTTCGGGGCCGTCGTATACATCATGTATCTTACGCTTCTCTGCGTCGTAAGCTTCACTGATAATCCTGGTACGTTCATCATAAGCAGCTTTTGCCCGCTTATGCATCTCTTCCTGTTTGGCTAATAAGCCATCAACAGGATGGTCATAAACTGTCTTGATAGCCTCTATTTCTCTTTTGTAACCCTCTTCTACGAGTCTTGTACGTTCCGCATAACTCTCTCTAGCATTATCTATAGCACGTTTTAGTGCAGGAATGGAGCCTGTAAGCGGATCGTCATATGTAGCCTTAATGTCTTTTTGTTCAGCTTCATATGCTGAGTGAACTATTCTAGCTTTTTCAGCATACTGCTTTTGAGTTTCTTCTTTATTCTTACGTAAGCGTGCTAGTATACCATCAACAGGATCGTCGTATAAGTCTTGTAGTCTCTTCTTCTCATCATCGTAAGCCTGAGCAACAACTTTCTTACGATTATCAAAGTTTTCTTTTTCTTCTCTCTGTCGTTCCTTTAAAGCATCGACTGTTCTTTCGTAAGTCTCATTTACTTCATCACGTTCGCTTTCATACGCCTCAGTTATTTTTTCTTTACGGCCTTCAAGAGCGTCATCTTCTTGCTTTCGTCTATCAGCTAGCAACTCCATTTGACGCTCATGTTCAGCATCTTCACGAGCGCGCTGATCTTCTATATTTAGTTTTCTAGCCTCAAATGCTTGATCTTCTGCATAACGCTGATCGCTTACAGCACGAGAATAAGCTTCATACCTATCTCTAACTGCTTCTTTTTCGGCCTCAAAATTAAGTTTAACTGCGTCTGTTCGCTCTTTAAGTAGAGCTACCTGCGCGTCTCGACCAATTTCTAATTCAGTTCTTTGTTGCTCAATATGATTTTTTAGGAGGTTTAATTGGTCTTCTAGATTTACTCTAGCGGCTTCTTTTTCTTCATCTAAAGATGCTCTACGAGCAGCAACTTCATCTGTTAAAAGTATCTTAAGATTATCAAATCTTAATTTAGCAGTACTTTCTCTAAGATCATACTCAGCTTTAATAGTCGCTTCTGCGAGCTCGTATTCTGCCTTTAGCTGCTCTTCCCTATTCTTAAATTCTTTCTTAGCAGCATCTTCACGGAGCTTAAATTCGTCTTGTAACTGATCCTCTAGTAAGGATAATTCATCACTTACAGCATCTTTTTCTACTTTAAGAATTTCCTCAGCAGTCTCGTAGGACTGCCTGATACGCTCTCTACGTATCTCTTCTTCTATTCTTCTAACTTCTGTTACATCGCCTTTACGCTCAGCTATAGTAAGAGACTGAGTAAGATCAGTTATTTTGTTTTCGCCAGCAAAAGCACGCTGTAGACTATTTACGGCTCGTATTCTAGAATCAAACTCATCTAAACGAGCACGCTTCTCTTCTTGTATAGCCCCTAACGTTGCGCGCTTTTCTTCTTCTATCTGGTTTAATCTAACATCTCGTTCTTCTTCTAATTGATTAAGTCTAGCATCACGCTCTTGCTCAATCTGGTTTAGTCTAGCATCTCCTTCAACCTCAATAGTGTCTAATGTTACACGTTCTTCTTCTTCAAGCTGACGTAAACGAGTTGTATGCTCAGCCTTTAATGCGTTTTGTCTATCTTCTATATCATTAATAATTAATTGACTAGCTGCCTTAGACGCTTCTACTTGCGACTCGTAAGCGTCATTTATTATTTGTAATTGTTCTTGGTAAGCTTTCTGTACTGCTTGGGTTTCAGCCTGTAAAGCTTTTTCTACATTTCCTTGTCGGGACTCTAATGCTTCTAGTTCTTGTTCTTGTCTATCGCCTATTGCTCGATCTTCTAACTCACGACGACGATCAACACCCTCATTCTGTGCATCTAACGACCGATCTTCTAATTCACGCTGGCGCTCTATCTGGGCTAGACGTGCTTCTATACGTCGATCTTCTTGTATTCTAGCATTCTCTCTGGCTTTCTCTTGATCTTCTATACTCTCTAATGCATTATCACGTACTTCCTCAGCAGCCTGTAACTCTTTTTCTTTAGTATCTTCTGCTTGATCTAATCTAGATTGGAAGTACTTTTCCCTACGTGACTCTTCTATTTCTATATTTGCTAAAGCATTGTCACGAGTCTCATCAGCAGCACGCATTGCTAAGTCTTTAGCACGCTGCTGTTCAGCTATTTGTGTTTCTACAGCATCTACTATTGCGTCTTTCTCAGCATCCAAAGCTTCTAGCGTATTGTCTCTAGTCTCTTCTGCTAACTCTTTACGCTTATCTCGTGCAATTTCTTGCTGTGATATTTGCTCTTCCGCAGCTTTTATTACAGCTTCTTTTTCTACTTCTAAGCCACGAACAGCATTCTCTTTATTAGTTTCAGCAGTCTTTAATTTCTCATCACGCTCGACACGTAGCTGAGTCATCCTCGCGTCGTGAGCATCATCCTCAGCACGCTTTTCATCTTCTAGAGCTTTTATCGCTCCATCTTTTCTATCTTCCGCTGCTTGTATAGCAGCATCCTTCGCGAATCCTGTTTGCTTTACTACATTATAATAGCGTTCGTCTTCCATCCGCATCTCTGCTTGTAAAGCAGCTTGAATGGACTCATTTCTTTCTTTGTTAGCTTTCTCCTGTGCAGTTAAAGCTGCTTTTAATGCAGTTTCAAATCTATCAAGTGCTTGCTTTTGCCTAGCCTCGTTATCCTCACCCTCTTGTAGAGTTGGACCAATAAATCCAGGCTCACCAGGAAACGGATCACGAGCCCCAGCTGCCGCTGCTTCTAAAGCATCTAATTGTCTAATATATTCTTTTAATTCAGCAGTGGCTGCTATCCAATTACCAGCATGCTTAATTAATAAAAGATTAAATTGGGAAATAATATCCATAGCTTTTTGCTGACGAGCAGAATCAGTTATAAGTTTTGTCATAGCATTAGCGACATTAGTCATAGGAGGAAGTACTATTTGTAAAGCCTGATTAAGTTTTCCTCCTATAGATTGACTTAGCTCAATAGTCGCTTTATTCCAAGCATCATATGTACCTAAGTCACTTTTAGCTCTATCTGTAATAGCACTTTGATACTGTAGTGACTGCTTTTGCGCTTCTGCTAAAAGTAGCTGTGCCCTTTCCGAATCTGATAAAGTATAGAAATGCTTACGTTGTGCTTCTGTCATTAAGCCAACGTTACGTACAAAGTCTCGACCTAGAGTTAGGCCAAGCTTTTCCACAGCCTCACCCTCACCACGGATAGCTGCTTGAATATCTCTAGCAGACTGCTCCATATCTCTACCACTCTTAGCAGAATATGCAGCAGTAAGTGTAGTAAGAGTCTTAATTTGATCGCTAGTCAAAGCATAGTTTTGCCGCAAGACTCCAAATGCTGTAATGCTGGCTTGAACCTCAGATGTGGCTCTATTAGTTTGTTTTCCTAAAGCTTCAGCAAATCTAGTATATTCAGAAGCTGAAGACTTGTAAGTTTGCGCTAATTCAAACTGGACCTGTTGAAGTTTTATATTTGCAGCAACTGCCTCTGAAGTTACTTTGACTACGCCTTGTAGTCCTACACTAACACCAGCTAGAGCAGCACCAAGAGCTATAGCCGAGCCAGTGACACCCTTAAAAGAGGCACCTAGAGTATTACTACTCCCAGATGCTTGATTAATAGCAGTAGCTATTTTAGCAGACGACGCTCTAGCCGCAGCCTCACTCTGAGCAAATGCACGAAGCATCTGCTCATTGTTTGCCGTCATTAAGAATTCAGCTGCACCCAGACCGTATCTGTTTGCCATACTAGTTTAACTCACCTAAGCCACGTCTACGCTATCGCTACCAATCATAGTCTTAAACGCACGCTTCATCTGACGAGCAGACTTAAGTATCTTACCATTAAAGGAAACTACATTATGCGTATTAAACTTAGGCATAAGTAGTTTAGTTATACCTCTAAACCAATCTCTACGAGAACTGTTGCTAATGTGGGGTAGCATTACGACATCTGCCATCTGTAAAGCAGCTAGTGCTTTTATGCGCTGCATTTCTCTTACATGTGCCTCAAACACAGCAGATGTCATAGTAGGAGTAATTTCGAATCCATGATATACTAAGCGGAGATCGGGGAGGATTCTTGAATAGTCGAGTTCTGATCCGTCTCCGCTTTCACTTCCGGGTCGTCGCTTTCAACTTCCGTAGCTGGATTCTCTTTCCAGTAACCTATATACTTAAGAGTCTTAATACAAAGCCCATTCTTTTCTTCGTCATCAGATGCAAGTAAATCAGCTTCGTCAAGACTCATTCCAGGTATTAATGCTAAGAAACTATCTCTAGCAAATATCTGAAATGCAACGTCACTGAATCCATTAGCATCTACGTCTTCTCTGAATCTCTTACTTACTTGATGTAGAGTTGCTTTTACAAGTACAGGACATCTTGGGCCATACTTGTACGCTTGTAATACTATAGGCTGAGTTTTATAAACTTTAACTCCATCAGGACCATCAAGGGACTCTTCAACTATACGATTAATTCTAACAGGCACATGCTCAGGTACTAAGTCGCCAAGTTCAAGTATGCCAACCATAAATATATAGGAGGGTACGTAATGTACCCTCCCATCCTCCCTACTACGGCAACATGGGCTCGATGTCTCGAATCTTAGCAATACGAGCAGGAGTTACAGTTGTATCAGGTAACAACTGCACTTCCAATGGAATCATTGCCTTGTTATCAGCAGTAAAGTCAAGTGTAGGACTACCCATAACCTGACCCTTCCAGCCGATAACTCTAACAGCTTCATCATCACCGTTATGCTGAATGTCGAAGCCTAAGCTAATGTAGTTTTCAGCAATAGTAGAATTCAAGTCCCAATCACTATGGCCGCGAGTACCTACACCAGCGGCCACCGTAGTAATAGCTCCCTGACCAGTAGCATCAAGGATATTTGTCGGGCTAAACTCAGCTAAGTTTGTGCTCATACGCACATCACGTCCAGTAGCAGGACGCAGGACAGGGTCAAGCTCTTGATCTACTCTAATCTCTGCCCTATCTACGCTTGACGTGAAGTGCAGACCACCATCAACATAACCCGACTCTACCCACGGAGCAGGCATAGTACCAACAGTTCCCCATGTGGTACCATACAGAACAGTGTCAGCGGGGATAGCGTTATCGTTATCCCAATCTACAACGTATACCTTGTAGTCTCGACTAGCGAGTACCTTAGCTTGATTGAACGCCATGTTTTACCCCTTAATTTAGTTGCGCGTTAGCGGCTAATAGTACCCGCACCCTCACCTACACTTACAGCTTTTGTCTCAACTACAGACCCTTTACTAGCTGCCTTAGCTGCTTCTGCTTCACTACTCTTTAAAGCAGAAACAGGAGTAAAACGATGGCCTTGCTCAGTGTACCTATCAACTAACGCCTGTGCAAAATTACCAGTAGCCCCACGCCTTACCCCTTCATCATCCTCAGTCTTCTTGAAAAGGTGAGACGGACCGTCATACCGAAACTCAGGCATTACTATGTCTCCAATCCTGGAAGAACTAACGCAGGCTTACGACCGTGAGCATTAATATTCCATACTAATGCAGCAGCCTTCTGTTTAGTTATTGGTTCTAATAATCCTAACGATACAGTACCAGCATCAAAGTCTGTTTCCTCAGTACCAAGCTTCTTAGCTGTCTCTGGATGACCAGTGGCAAAATCTGGTAGGGACTTTGCTAATACACCTTGTATAGCTTGGTAACGCTCTAACTCTACCTCCGTTAAGAAATTCTCTGCACCGTACCTACCAGCATGATACCAGTAGGCGTGCAAACCTTGCATCACGCCGTTAAAAGGTAATTCTATGCACATATCAGTAAAGTACATATGCTTACCTTTACAGCGTCTACATCGTAGTACCTCACCTAATGTGCCTTGCCGTATCAGAAAAAACTGACTTTCAAGTAGCTTTTTCTTAGCCGCCTGTTGTTCTGGACTTTCTACCCACCACGGAATTTCTACTTCCGCTTCCTTTCCGTTAGGTAGTTGTACAGCAGTATGAACAGTTTTTCTGTCTCTAGCTTTTGATAAGTCATAAGGTACTAATATTTGTGGCTTTTGTGGGTTAAACATTAGCTATGCACCGATCCTATCTTAAGCTCATTGCACAGGGCTGGGCCTAGCGCCCGAGCGGTTAAATCCCTAACGCCGCGCTTATATTCACGTTCGCGCCTGAATAGTGAGTACGAAGCCACACACATTAGCTTACTGGTACGCCAGCCCACACAGCTACATATGATACCTGTGTGAACGGGAGATTAGTAACATCAGTGTCTATTAGCTCGAATGGTCCTGACTCTAGCTCTACCCAAGCTACTCTACACTGTCCCTGTGTGAATCCGTGTACTTCGGCGCTACCCTGCCCTGGACATATGACAGGATGTACATTTAACCATAAATCATATGCTTGGTCTGGACTCGCGCCGTAGAATTCTATATCTAAACGTGAGGAGAACATACCTACTTCATACCACCGCTCTATACCAGGAGAGCCATTGATACGTATTACTATTGCCTTACCTGGAGTAGATGTCCATGACTTCCGTAGCGCACCAGCGATACGAGTAGTTTGTGCGGTGACTGTAGTTGAGGCTTCCAGTCGCTGTATAAATGCTGCTTTTATATCAGGTAAGCTAGCCACGTAATGCCGCCTGTAAGTACTGTGTTACTTTCGGTGCCCAAATGTCTAATGCTTCCCTAAGCTGTGGGTGATATCGGAATTCATGATATAGAGTATGTGGAGCATCGGAACCTACGGCGAGAGTACGCTTGCCTCCTGTTACTATATGTAGTTCGGCGAACGCTTCGTCAGCCATTTGCCCCGTCCACTTGTGTAAGTTAGCATGTAAGTATTGTTCTATGTCCTGCCGCAAGTTTTCCATAGCTCGATTTATGTCGTCATTTATTGTTTTAAGTACAATACCCCCGCGCCAGGTTAGTTTGTAATTTGACGTATTGTAAGCTACCATATTAATGCTATACCTACCACCGCTGTGGGTTTGTACCACGTAACTGTAATAAGTAGTTTGTTACTGAACCAAAGCCCATTGCTGGTTCTTTTATTTCTACATATAATGGGCCAACTTCTACTATCGTTCCATTAGAGTCTTTTATATTAGTTATTCTGTCGAATACTTTTATTGGATCGTCTTTAGAGACTAGTAAAGTAGGAGTCTGAATAGTGGTTATTGTATTGTCTCGATTGACAAGCTGTCCTTGAGATACATAGTTACATGGTACATCAACTGTTGCTGCACCCCAATCTAGTACCTCCATGTTCCAGTCGTCTTCTTCGTCTGCTGCGACGTTAGAAGCTTCTCTAGTATACTTATGATAGAGAGTACTCTCTACTAAAGTTAGGTACCCTTGTAGTTCCTCAGACGATAGCATCTTTAAGCATCCCTACTGCATCTTCCACGGTTTGAATATGTACAAACCAAAAGCTCCAGGCGCAGCGAACATAATAGCTAGTACCAATGAATTAAAAGGATCAGTCACAATGATCCAGTTTTCTAAGTCCTGTAACCACCCGTATACTACTACTAAAGAGGCGTATGTTATGGCTGTCATAAGCATTAGTAAGAAAGCGTACACTCTCTTCATCTCTAAGGATACTTGCTTATGTATGAGTCCTATGAGTGCTCCCAATGCTAATAATCCATAAGCTATGAAACAGAAGAATCTAAGTACAACAATAAGTACAGTTAGCCCCATATCTAAAGTCATCCCTTGTATGCCTTTAATACTAACTGCGCCATGTCGTATGTAGACAAAGCTTCATCTGCTATGGCTTCAAAATCAGCTTCCTGCATCTCTTCTAGTAATCTATGCTTCTCAATTATGATCTGCCTATCAATAAAGTCTGAATAACTTTTATCATCTACTACTCGTAGGCTAACTAGTGGGTACATGAGTATTACTAGTATTATCCCTAATGCTGCATGGATAGCAACACCAATTTTATATATTGGATTTACATAGTAAATATTTGGCATTAAATTCATATAGATAAACCACGCTATGTGTAAATATGTTAAGATACTAAATCCTATAAATCCTGAAAACAGAGTCTTAACTACAGTCATCTTTCGTCTAGATGTAGCAGCATCTATTCTTGGTATGTATACTATACCTAGTATAAAATACACTAAAGCAGTACATACCTTTAGCGCAGCTAAGATTGCTTGTTGTAAATTTACACCAGTATCATCCATGTTCCAATCGGTCCCGTTCTGCTAATAACCACTTTAGTTTTTCTGCTCGTATAGCTTCTACAGACTCTCTGAGGCTACGAGCGGAACGTAAGGTGCTTTCAATGCTTACTTCTATCTGCTTGGTAATTTCTTCTGTAAGTTTTCCTGCGATTGTATGCTCAATCCCAGGATGTCCGCCATCGCCTGTAGTGATTTCGTGTTCTCCTGAGTGACTATTGTATTGTCCCTCATCATCTGGATTAATGCTAGATAAGTGGATTGCATTCCCTGTAGTCTCTGTTCGCAATCTTCTTCTGTTTTTTGTAATTGTGCTTGATGACTTTTCTCTAGATTTTCTATGCGGATTTTTATTTGTTCTCGTTCGTAGGTCAATTGTGTTTGCGTAGCAAGTAATTCCCGATCTCTGCCATTGAGCATTATCTTGAATACTAAGCCCAAAGGCGTAGTTAATGCACCTAATAAGACAGTTATTAATGCTATCTCTCCAGTAGTAAATGTTATGTCCACTCACGACCCATTCCTACACAATGTACACTGAACGAGGCGGTAGTAAGCTGCGTATTTCCGCTGATATTTCTTCGTCGCGGAACACTACTGAAATCGCCCTGTTGTCATTAATCGAGCGTACACGTTGCTGTATAGGATTCATTGAAGAATTCATTTTACTGGCTGCAAGTAGTATAGCTGCTAGCTTTACGTTAGCAGGTACATTAATGGTGTGAGTATAGGTTATTTCTATGGTATCATATGGTGATATTCCTGGGAAGCCTACGCTACTAGCTAACCTAAGTAAGCCTCTGCTAGCATCAGCTATTTCATATCCAGTACCACTTGCAAGAGTAACCCAACTTGAACCTACGTATGGTGAGCGTACCCGTACTAAGGTTACTCCAGTAATAGGCCGTCGAGATACGTATATGAAATCTCCGCGTACTAATTTGAGTTCCGTTGCAGGGCTGGACGGATTCCATGACTTACCTGTCTGCTGATCTATCCATGCAGATGCAGCTTCAAGGTAGAATGTAGCTTGTACTAATTGGTCGGATGTGAGCGACCTACCCATGTAGGTCGCCACATCCTGTGCTGTCGCATACGCCATAGTAGTTTAGTACCTTAAGTGCGTGTGCTTACTAGGGTATGCTACTTGTTACGCTCAGGACCGCGTACAGCCTTATCGGTAGTGGAGGCCCGATCGGCTGCCTTAGTCTCAGCGTTAACTTCTGTATCGTCAGCTTTCCGTACCTCTACTGGCGCTTCTGGAGTTAACCCTTCATCTTCCTTAGCATCTTCTGCTGCCCTATCCATCTGTAAACCTGCCTTAGCTACATCTTCATCACTAAGAGTAGCTACTGGTGCATATGTAGGACCAAGCTTCGTGTGGCCTGACTCCATCATTGCACGGCGGTTGTTCTGTTCCATTTCAAGAGTAGCTTGTTCAGCTAACTTGTCGTGTACGGAACGCTCGTCGTACTCTTCGCCATCACCAAGAAGACCAAACTTCTTAGCATCTTCCATAGAAAGACTACCATCAGGACCAACCAACAGGAACGCTGCATCAGGACCAAGCTCTACAGTTTCAGTCTTAGCAAAATTCGTGTAAATCGGCTTACCTGTAGTGTTACGCCACATTGCAGTTCCTTTCGATGTTAAGTCTATAAGGTTAATCGTAAGTGCCATTTTTACGCCTACGTCTGTGCCCCGATTACAGTCCAGGTCACGTTAGAAATCGTACCAGTGTTGGAATACCAAATACCAGTAAGTATATTTACTAATTGCTGTCCCTTTTCGGCTATACCTACACCAGTACCAGAAGCACCGTTAACAGGTACTCCAGAGAACGCAAAGGGCTTCATTTCCCAATGCGCTAGGCCACCAGAACCAAGTATATTTCCACCACTAATTACAGGCATGTAAAATTATCCTTTCTAAAGTACAAGGTAGTTATACGGGAGGATATAACTACCTTGTACTCTAGATACGCGCGCATAACGTGTGCTTAACTGTGGGGCTGGTTAAGCACCAGTTACCGTAGCAAAGGCCGAGGCACGGTAAATCTCTAAGGAGAGCCGTTCCTCGATACGAATAGCAAGTTTGTTAGCAATGAAGTAGTCAGAGTGCTGATCGCTAACATCCAGTGTTACACCCATCTTACGGGAGATGTGGGAGTAAAGCTGGAAGTCACCAAGCAGTAAGGTATTCTCTGTAGCAGCGGGAGTGCTAATTACAGGAAGTCCCCATACACGCTCTACACCAGGATCAGCGGGCGAGCCCCAAATATACACACCGTCTGGAGTACGCAAGAGGCGTATAGTCATCCAGTCATTCGGGTGCATAATAACACCGCTAGGCTCAGCGAATCCTGTACCTGCTACTGTACCACGAACCTTCGTCATAGCCTTGAAGATTGCATCAGGTACAGGATCGGCACCTACAGCCTGAGTCTGAATACCAGCCTTGTTGTAGAAACCAGTCAGGTCAGGAGTAGTACCGCTACCATTAAGAAGCTGATCTTCCTCAGCTAATGCAAGCATTGTACGCATACGGTTTTCGATCAATGCTTGAAGCTGTGCTACATCGTCAAGCTGCTGACGAGTAACAGGAATCCACGTAGCAATTACCTCAACAGGTACGGTGCGCTGCGTGTATGCTAACGCGGATTCTGGCTTAGCCGCACCCTCAGCTACAGTATCGGCTGCGTTAGTAAACGTCGTCTCTTCCATGTAGACAACTGACGGCTGGTCAATGTTGTCCTGTGGAACTAAGTCTGCTACTACAGGCCGACGTAGTGCATAAGGTACAAGTAATCCACTACGGGTACTTTCAGGCGGAAAGCCAGCAGTACTCGTCATAAGAGTCTTAGCAGTAAGATCAACCTCTGGAATTTCAAATGCGAACCGAGGCTTTGCAGCACCCTTATTCGTTAAGTAAGTCTGGTTAGTAGCAATAGCCTTAGCAATGCTAAAGTTCTTTGGTCCTCTTATCCCATAGCCTTCGTCGTCATCATCTTTAGTAGCTTTACCAGACGGCAGCGGTACAGGGGAATGCTCACGCTGTACCTGGTCACGAATACCACTCAATTCACGCATGGTTTCGTAACGCTTCATACCAGCCTGTAAGTCAAGATTCCTCTTACCAATATCCTCTGCTACTTCATCTGACATATTCATGTCAGGGTGCTTCTCAAAGATACCATGAAGCTCTTGGCGCTTTTCGGCGAGAGCCTCACCGATCTCAGCCATATTAAGGCTTTCCCAAGTAACGGTGTCCGTAGCCATTATACTAATACTCCGTTTAATTGCGCTTCAAGCTTAAGGAAATCTATGTAGGCTTGCTTTCCAGCACTAGCAGCCTTGCCGTCAGTGTCAGAATCACTAGGTGCAGTTTCATCTAGAAGTGCTCGTATTTCAGTTACAGCAGCTTCTAGGTTTGTAGCTACACCTGACATACGTTCACGGCGTGCGCTGGAAATTGGCCTACCCTCTTTACGCCTGCTATCGGACACCGATTTGGAGCGGCGTATGTATTCAGACGCCATAACACATAGCGTATCTGCATGAGCAGCATAGGTCATAGTTTGTGTCTGCCCTGTAGCCACAGTAACAGGTACAAACTCAGTGTGCGGTTCTACTTGCTTAGGATCACCTAGCAGTAGTTCTCCAGAATCATTCCGCGAGTACGATACCTCCCAATAGGATTCCTCTTCGTCATCCCATCGCCACATCATAGCGACAAAATGATCGTCGAATGTAGCTACTACATAACTGTAGCCACCGTACATTTCATCAGTAAACTGTCTATCGCGGAAGGCTGTATTTAATTCATCTTTTAGTTCCTCATAGGAACCGTCTACTTTTCCATCCAAAAACTTAAGTACATTAGTATCAATGTTATTATTGCTGCTATCAATGTCTGAATGAATGGTGATCGTAGACGTGTTAGCAGCTTCATTTATTGTAACCTTATGATCGGCACTTCTCGTTTTAACTTCTAAAGTGCCTGTTTCTCGATTAGCCCCCACTAGTACGGGACTAACTTCAAACTCTTCTGTAGATGTAATAAAGTTAACTGCCCGTCCGTCTTGCTCACCCTTTTCCTGCTTTAGTACACGAAAGCCCCATGAGTACTCTTGAAGATCACCCATGCCTTTAACAGTCTCATAGGCATCTTTACCCCAAGAAGTATTTAAAAAGAAATTACCTTCAAATATAGCTTGTTTGCCATCGTTTTTGATAGTACCTTTACCAATTGGCCTAGACCAGTCATGTGACCATACTAACGGTATTTGCTTACCATTTTTAATAGCCTCCGACTTGATGACATCACCATCACTATCTATAACATCAAAGACGGAGAATACTGCTTTTAAAGTACCTTCATCTGTAAGTTCTTCTGCTTTAAATTGGTACTTCTTTAGTCTAGTATCTGTAGTTGTCATTATTCATATAATCCTTACGGAGCAAAAGCTATGTCGCCTTTACCTACAGTTGTTTCTATTCCATTCGCCTCTTCTACATGTACCCTACAACGATACGTAGTTTTAATAGTTATAGGATCAGTGTCTTCTGGATTTATAGCTACTATTACTACACCGTCTTCTGAGGTACCTTCTAAAGCTATACCAGCACCTAGAGACTTTCCTATACTCTGTACAGGAGCAGCAGCATCAGGTAAAGCTAATGTAGCACTAAATGTAACTGTAGCTCCAGTTAAGTCTACTGGCGTAGATACGCCATTTACTGTACGTACTATTGGTACACGTATGAATACTGTATCACCACGTACTAAGTCAAAATAAAAATCAGACACGAGTTACACTCGCAGTCGCGTTGTTATGTAAGGTAATATCGGCTGTTCTCTGGTTTACCAATGTTATATTAGCTGTAGGAGTAACTAGCACAATTATTATTTCCGCAGTACTCGACATCCCTAGCAAAAAGCCTGTAAACGTTACGCTAGTTGCTCGTCCTGCTACAAACTGTGTCTTTAATTGACTTGCGCCTCTAATATTACTAGTAGATTGTCTATTAGCTATAAACTGTGATCTTAATCTAGCTAAGTTACGGATATTAGTAGTGGATTGCCTATTAGCTATAAACTGTGATCTTAATGTAGCCGAATTACGAATTATTGAAGTGTTAGACCTGTTCGGCACAGTAGCTATAGCCATATGCCCATATGAAGTTGTTATTATAATAGTAGTACTAGCTCGTAGTCCAACACTACGTATGTGTGATCGTGTACGTGTAGATGTAGTGCTACTTGATCCACGTATTGCGGTAGAGGTCATACGCCCTATAGCGCGTAATGCAGCAACACCTTCCGTACCAATAACTGTAAGAGTAGTAGATGCTATACGTGCTCGACCATGTATACGTGCTAATGCAGTGCGAGCACTAGTAACAACTAAACGTGAATCAACCGTTCCACGTTCACTTGCAATACCAGCAGAGGCTTTCGTAGCTTGTATAGTAGCTCGTATAAAGGAACGTAACGCTGTTGTAGTAGTACCAGCATGTACACCAGCAGTAATAGATCGGCCAAAGCTCCGTATGTTAGTTACGGTTGCAGTCGCTTTTACTCCTGAATTGACAGCATGTGTAGCCGCACGTATGGATGCAGTAGTTATACTGTTTCGTGTGACTACTATTATTTCTCGAAGAGACGTACTATGTATACGCGCAGTATTTGTACTAGCTTTAATACTAGTTGTAATTAGCCGCGCTGTACCTTGTATACGAGCAGTGTTAGCTACAGCTTTTGTAGCAATTATGGATTGACGTATTGTACCACGTATACTTATAGTAGAAGATACTGCCTTTGTACTAGCCGTTAGTAATCGACCTACTGCATGTATTCGCGTGGTATTGAATGCCGCCTTTGTACTAGTAGTTACAGCCCTATTTGTTGTATGTATTCGAGTGGTATTGGATACTGCCTTTGTACCAACACTTAATAGTCGGCCTACTGCATGTATCCTAGCATTAGAAGTACTAGCCGCATCCTTTATTGCAATATCAGATAGCCTACCTAATCCATGTATACGAATAGTATTTGATACTGCTTTTGTAGCACTAATAACATCTCTGCTTAATCCATGTATACGAGCAGTATTTGATACTGCCTTTGTAGTACTAGTGATATTTCTGCCTAATCCATGTATACGAATAATAGTTGATACTGATTTCGTACTGACATCAGATAGCCTACCTGATCCGTGTATCCGAATAGTATTTACAGCTCCCTTTGTAGTACTAGTAATATTTCTACTTAATCCATGTATAAGAGTAGTATTTGCTACTGCTTTTGCAGCAACGTCAGACAGTCTACTTAATCCATGTATACGAGTAGTATTTGCTACTGCTTTTGCAGCATTAGCAATACTTCTACCTGATCCATGTATACGAGTAATAGTTGATACTGCTTTTGTACTAACAATACTGGACCTACTTGCGCCATGTATACGAATCGTGTTTGCAGCTACTTTTAAGCTAATATCAGAGAGTCGCCCTAATGCGTGTAATCGAATAGTATTAGATGCTGCCTTTAATCCTAGAACTACCTCCCTACCTGATCCTTGTATACGAGTAGTATTTGCTACTGCCTTTGCTGCTATTGCTATTACTCGCTGTGTACCTCTTATGGAAGTAGTAACTGTACCAGCATGAACACCTGCTGTTACTGAACGGCCATCTCCTAATAGAGTTGCTGGTAAACCAGCGCCTACTGCATTTATTCCTGTAAGTCGTAAAATCGGTCCGCTACCAGACTCAGGGTCAGACTGTGCTTTATCACCTAGACTAATATATGCTTGTGTACCATCAGGACTCCAGGTAAGTCTACCTACTACGTACCCTTCATATGGAGCAGGAGGTATCCCACTACCATCTTGATGTTGATGCCCAGGAGCATAATTAACGAATGTTAGACGACGCTTATTTGCACCTGTACTATCCATAAGCCATATGTCCATAGGTAGCCTATCGATAAATGTATTATCTCTATTCGAAGCCCACGCAATTACTCTTGGAGTAGTTGGTGAGTAATGAGCATGTTCATCCCAATTGAACAATTCTCCCGACTGACCATGAGAACCTACCAAACGAGTTACATTTGTGCCATCTAAGTCACAAATGAATATGTCCAATGTTTCTTGTACGTGATTAGCAACAGCTACGTTACCTGTAAATATTATTTTATATACACCAGCACCTAGTCCTGGTATAAATTCATGAGTTTCATAGAATTTACCCTCAGGGGTAGGGTCAACAATAACTGGTGAGATGTTTGCAACTGATGATAATGTAGGTACTCCACCAGGCCAGCTTAATGTAGCGGTATTAATTCTCCAGTATCCATATGGTGCATTAGCATCTGCTGCTGATCGTAAGCTAGCCCATGCTACACGTAAGCCATCTTGGCTTACGCAAGGTTGTAGGCTACCTATTGAGCCATCAGTATCATATTGCCATACACGAGTATGTCCTGTGCCATCTGCTGCACATACCCATAAATCACAATGCCAGCCTTGTCCTGGTGTCCCTGGTAGCGATGGCCCATCACGCTGAGCCATGTATAAGATATATGTACCTACAGTTGGACGTGTAAACCAAAATCCGTTTCCACAGTGCGATTGCGGCGCACCAGAAACGCCATATGTTAAAGCAACTTTGTTGCTTACGAAATCAGAATCAACAGCATACATGTGGAAAGTAAGAGTACCGCCAATATCAACATGTTCACTATAGAGTACCCTATTAGAGCCTAAATGATCCCAACGTGGGGCCGATGCTCTTGGATGTACCATATGAGCGGATACAAATACACCCTTACTACCAAATGACTTTATTTGTCCGTTAGCATAAAAACCTGCTGCTCCAGACGTAGCAGGTGCAGTCGAACCTGCAAACGGAGTAGTACGTCTATGTGGTTGCGGTTGGTAAGGAGTACGAGTAGGTTGCGGACGAAATAAAGACATGTGTAGTTAGTAGTTAGTATTAGTTTTCGTCTAGTACTAGTACAATGTCCCAACCACCTAATATAGATGGTGCAGCTAAAAACCGAACAACAAATAATGTAGATGGCGGTACCAAAATCTCTTCTGTAGGATCGGGTTTATATAAGTATCCTGCTGTATTAGCAAAGGCAAAAGGATGAATACTAGCATACGTACCACCAGAATCAGCCGAAGAGTTAACACCAGAACGTGCGGTACCGCCAGCAGGCGCGGTGTTACCAGTTAATCCAGATGCAGGTCCGTCTAACGGTCGAATATTACGTGGAGTAGCTGCCGTCATTGTTAATGTACCAGCAGTATTACGAGTAGCTAACTCACCACGTACCATCGCTAATGTAGTAGAAGCATGCTGACTAATCTCTATACGCTTTATAAGTACGTGAGCCGCGGCATTATTAACAGCAGCACTTTGAAATGCTACTAATACGAAACCTGTACTTAGTGTCAAGTTTTCGCCTACTAGTTCTGTTACACGGCCCACGTTTTAATCCTTTTTAGTATGCTACTGTACTAGCAATTGATTCATTTGTCTATGACCACTTAAACCAAATGGTCTACCATGTAATTCTGGTGTATCTTGTGGAGTGTAAGCTACGTATATTCCAGCCCAACATAGATGTACTTCGCCAGTATTAGCATTTGTTTTAGCAATACGTACTACTGGCTGTGTAGTTAGAGTTACTGTTGGCGACTCTGTAACTGGACCACTTCTAGTATACCAGTTAGTAGAATATGTGCCAATAGCTCCAACATTCACCCCCGCTAGGAATGTATTGCTAGAACCGCTAGCAGGATTGGATAGGATCTCTACTGTACCAGTTTTGCTACCCGATGCTGCTCCCTCTCCATGAACCGTAGTAGCATGTACTGCCCTAATGATGTCATCTTCTTTTAATCCGAAATTACTATATGACTGACATGCTAAATCTAAATTATTTGGTACTGTCGCATTTGCATTTTTAACCTGAGATGTATTCGTATCAGCGGTTGTCGCTACACCAACAGGAGGAACATTATTTACTGCTTCGAATAAGTTTGTTGTTCCTCCTGCACCACCTACCCAAGAATTGATAGCACTATCAGATACAGGTAGTAGGATACCAACTTTCCAACTACCCCAAATAGTAGCTAAATTTGCGTCATCTGATACAATACCACTAAACAACAGATAAGCCGTTGTTGCATCAATCACACCAAAAACTTGTCTACCCTTAGCGACTGATGCAGTAGTCGCTACACTAGCCCATTCTTCACCATCTACAAATACCCTTCTACCATTACCACTAGACCAGCCTACATCAAATTCTATCCAGTGTAATTTCCCATCAGGTATAAAGGCTTTGGTACTTGTAGCATCGAGAACAAGTGCCCTACCAATGCTTAATGTCCCATTTGAGTTTAGAGTCAACATATCAAAGTATGATGTTCCATCAGATAAAGCAACAATTCTAGTACCTGCCGATGGTAAAGCAGCTATCCGTAACCCAAATCTTACTGATCTATAAATTGATGGCACCGTACCAGCACTATCTACCTGTCCCAATTGTACGAGTGCTGCCGCTGCTGTCGGATTTGTTCGTACTTCATAGTTATGACTTGCACCTAGTGGTGAAGGTACAATACCTACTGTGCCCGACGCAAGATTTGATTCACCACCCGCTACTGCTATTGAACCCGACTCTGGCCCATATATGTTTGTTGTAGCCATAGTATATTAATACTAACAATATCAGTACTGGTAAATACTAGTACTAATCTATCTGCATGGTAACGCTAGTGACAGTGTGAGTACCCTGTGCGCCAAATACTTCAGCAACAATACGCTGTAAGAAACCAGAACCTACAGCAGTAATATTAATAGCCGCGCCACCACTCGTAAGAGACAACTGCAAGTCATCAGTTGTAGCAGTAATAACAAAGTAAATAGTACCTTCAACTAATGGAGCAGGTAGGGACGCTCCAGGCACAGCCCATACTACAACAGTCTGTCCGTTGGTAAATCCGTGTGATGGAGCCTCTAATATATCATTAGCAATATCTGGTACTGCAAACGCTTCAGGTATTCCTGCACCATTCGGTACCATACCCTTAAAGTCACCAACAGTAATAGCGTCCCAACCACCAATCCATGCTACAGTAGAACCTGCTGGTACATCAAATACTGGTGCAGTAGATGTAGCTTTGCTTCTACCTGTAGCAGCGGCCCAGGTCGCGACCTCTCTAGTGTAGGCGGGAGCACCACCAGTAAGCTCGTTAGTACCAGTAGCACTATACGCAGAGTGCAAACTAAAGTGGGTTATGCCCTCGGCATTGGCTTCATCAAGGGCATCTAACATTACACGTACTGCTTGGTCGCTAAATCTCACGTTAGTCTCCTTTTAACTATTATTCGTTATAATAAGCTGAAACAGCTTCTAAATCGACCTTTTTACCGCAATTTAAACAATCTACACGAGTTCCCATAGCATGTGGATTACCGTCTTTATCTAAAGCGTCCACAGCCATAAAATCTCGACCAACTGGCACAGAATAAGCGAAAAATGCCGTTTTTTCGCACTCTGGATGCCTAATTTCACGTAATCTAAGCGCCATTCGTGTACTCTCCTGGTCCAATTGGTATAGGATTAATCTTAGCTAATGCTTCGATAAAATCCGTTTGTGATACATAACCATTTTTACGTGATCTATTTTGTGCTTCTGGATCGTCATTTGTAGGTGCTCCGCCCTCAGGATTACCCCCTATATCATCCTCATTATCACCAGTATTATTTGGTGCTATAGCAGTACCAGGAGATTGCGCTACAGTTACTCCATTCGGTACGTACCATACGTCCGAATCACTTACTGGAGGATATCCAAGTTGCTTTCTTCCTTCATTAACAGATATAATACCAGTAAGTACATCACCACGCACCCTAACATGTAGAGCATTAATATCAGGCTGCAATACCCTAACTTTACTAATATCGTACTGTATAACATGAGTATCTATATTATGTAATTCAGGTAGTAATTGATTAGTTAGTGTTTCGGCAAAGTCATCCTGCATAGGAATCATGCAGCTTTCGTATGCAGCCTCCCTTGCCTCACTAAAGTTAGCAAATGTGGAGTGAACTAATCCTGCACCTAAACCTACCACTACAGCAGGTACACCAATAGCTGCTGTAATTCTTTCTTCATCTGAGTGCCTTAAAGCAGTTAGATTCATTTGTTCTGGATCGAATGCTAGCTTTTGAACATCAATAGCACCTGACATTATAAGCGGTAATCCACGATTAGAGCCTGTAAAGCGTTGCGTATAGTCTTCTTTTATCTGTTCTGCATCTTCTAGAGCTATGGAAGAGTCTTTAGTACCACTAATAATAATTCCTGGTACTCCACTATTCATCAATAGTGCAAGCTTCCAATTAGCTGCTTCGTTATCACCTAATAATTCACGTAGTAGAGACGAAAATGCAGATATACCATATCGAGGATTTTTTGGATCAAAGCCATCTCTAAAATGGACAATATCTCGCGGATCAATTTCTTGCTTAAATCCATCAACTTCGTATACATAGTGCTTAATAAATACTGTATTGTCATCGGGATCACCTTCGGGTACAATCATGAAGGATGGTACCCACCACAGACTATCTACACGCCCTCTACCGTCTATGCCGCCCTCAGCCGTGGAGCGCATTTTTAATAAATAAGCATTTCCAGTATAAATATAATCAGCCACAACGCCCTTGAACATAGCAAGGCCGCTATAGTGACTATTTGGCCTCTTTAGGAGTTTTAGTAATCTACTATTTATTACTTTTACAATATCCTGTGAGTCTACTTTGCCAACCATAATTGGTGCTTCAGACCAATTACGTTGAATCCAGCGAACAGTAGCTACAGCAGCAGAATTACGTACCGCTTCATCAGAAGCATGATAAGTATTTAAGTTTAAAGGTCGCCCACGGCCTAGTATAGTAAAGAACTGTGTTGCCGCAGTCCCCCACCGTACAGTGAGTCTTTTAAGAGTATTTACACTTCGAGATAAGAGATTCACTTAACGCTCATTAACCAGAATGAAAACTACAAGTAATATAACTACTATAATAACTATTAAATCAAAGGGTGGCCTATATCGCGGCATTAATTTATCCTAAGCTCCGTACTTTCTGCTTCTCTTCTTTTTCGTCAATCATTAAGTGGGTGAATAGCCATACAGCAGCATCTAGTCTATCAGGGCTATCCATCCCAGGTTCCCACTCTGTTAGCTGTGTCTCTAACTCAGGAAACTGTCCTAAGTGGTGTATTCGTTCTTTTTCGTATAAGGTGGAAACTGGCTCTGCTCGTGTACGCTTACCTCTAGAGGCATGTACTAATGTTACTTTTAAGTGTGGTGCTAGGGACTGAATTACATACTTCACCATAGCGCCACCATTATTTGCTTCTGCAACCACTTCATCAGCATGGTGTCTATATACAGCGGATACTACTTGCTCACCCCACTTAGCAGGATTACCTTTAATCGTCTCATCTGCTAGTAAATATCCATGTGAGCTAGTATCACGCTTTTGACCTTTGATACCACCTACAACTATTCCACACTCTGATGTTTCATCAGTAGGTTTATCGGAGACTGAGGGGTCTACTGCAACAATAATTTTTGTGAGTTCCGGTATCTTATTGACACGAGTTTTGTCTATAATATCACTAGTCCATAAAGCGTTAGGATTATCGTCTAGTACTTCTCCACCAATTTCTTGTCGTCCTAGACGTGTACCCTGATACGTACCTACAATGTCTTTAATCCATGCCTCAGATACATTACCCCGATTAGCTAATGTACTCTCTGTAGTAACATGAACGGTATCACCATTCTTTGCTACTAGGTCTTTAACTATTTTAACTGGTCTAGGTGTTGACGTCGCTACGCACTGAGGATTGATTCCTAAGCGTAGACCGAACATTAAGTTATTCCAAGTTTCTTCTAAGTATCTCCATGCTGCAATCTCATCTGCCCAAGCAAAACCACATTGAGGACCACGTAGTAGGTTAGGCTCATCAGCAGTAAAGCATAGTGCCTTTGCGCCATTGGGCCAAATAAGACTCCTAGTAGTACTTCTATAAACAGGACGATCCCAGGGAGGGCTAATAGCAAGTATACCACTCTCACCCTCAATCATTACATCTCGAACGTCTGCTGCTGTACGTCCTACTAAGTGGATTCGTTCTATTGTTTCTGCTTTTTTACGTGTAGTCTCTGCACCTGTTCTTGTCTTACCTGCACCACGACCACTCTTTAGTAGCCATACACGCCATGCCCATGCAGGCATCTTTTGTGAGTCTCTAGCCCAAAAGTCCCAATCATAAAACAGTCTTTCTGCTTCATAATCAGGTAGCTGCTGTATTTCATTGTAAACGTACTCAATTCCGTATTCGCTTATTAAATTGTGGACTGATATATTAGTTGGGTGATCTACAATTACCATTATTATTCAACGTTTAGTAGTTCTTTTTCTAGTTGTCCCATGTAAGCTACACACTTTTCGCCATATGTAGAATCTTTACCATTAGAAGACTCTTGTAGAAATTCCGTTACAGCCTGGAACTGGTCATGAAATTTCTTAGGGTCTTCTATGTATCGTTGCATCCATAAATTAAATACTCTTATCATATTAGCATGACGCATAACTAGCCAACATCTTCTGAGGTGGAAGGTACATCAATAATGTCGGATTCTTTTTCTCTCTTCCACTGTTCTAGTCGAGTAACTAGCTTCGTCTTCGTAGCATTAGCATTCGCTACTTCACCATTAAGCTCAGGAGTTGGCTGATTGGATAATGTAGCAAATGTCTGTAACAACGAGCTAAGTGCCTTAGATATAGCATCAGGACTCATCGAAGGTAGACTAGCCTGATACGCTAACTGTGTCTGCGTGATAGTCTCAAACAAGCTCAGTACCAATAATGCACGTAAGCCCTCAGTGAGACTTGCAGCATCACCACCACAAATTAGTGCTACTAATTCTTTTTTATCTACACCAGCACGTTCGGCAGCTAACGGTAAATTACCACCAGCGGCTACAACAAACTTCATTAATTCTTGTGGGCTGCGTGTAGTTGGAATCATAATCTCTTTTATACTAACCTAGTTCTTAAAGAAGCACTTAGTACATACCCACTTAGTTTCATTTTTCTTAATTAAGCCATTAGTATGTATACCACATAGAGAGCATTGCATAGTTCTCGACTCCTGTACACAGTATATCACATGTACAGGCTGCGTGCGGTATATGTTTTTCTTTATGTTTTTCCAATAATAAATGCAGTATTGTTTTTTCGCGGGAATCGTGCTATACTGTCTATAGCAGGAGAGCGCATGGCAGATATATATTATATTTCAGACTCAGCATACGAAAAGTTATTACAGTTAGCCTCTGACCAGGGATTTACTAAGTTTCATTACAAGTCCCACAGAGGCTTATCAGATTTTCTAAACAAACTAAGTTATAGTGAATTTATTGATACTAGATCGGAATTTATTAAAGAACGACATAGTAAATTACTAAAGGAACATCGACGGCCACAGTGGGCACACGGACTATCTCCTAAGCTACCACGTTGTCTAACATTAACTGACGAAGCAATATATAATTATGTAGAAACAGCTTTAAGGCTAAAAATACATTTATTGCGTAGACTAGTACGTGGAGGGCAACCGAATCGAAGTGCCGTAGCTATTTGTGGATTAGCTTTAGAAGCTTTAGGAGCTGGTTTTATACATCCAGTACAAGTACCAATCTGGTCTGCACCAGCAGGCTCGCCAGTAGTAAGAAGTAACAAGAGTAGCCCAAAATCTATTACAGACTCTTCTCTACTAGAAAATCCGTACATAATCTACTTAAGAAAAATACCAAAGAAAGTAGCAGAAGGTTAAAATGGAAGAATATCAAGTGTGGAGACAAGCACAGGGATTAGCACGCGCCACTCCAAAATACCCAAAACGTTCTCGACCATTTTTTGTATCCGATAACGCTTTTGAGGGGCTACATAGACTTGCCGAGCAATTTGGATTAATGCATGGTACTAAGCCATCAGCTAGTGGATTAGTAGAAGCCATTGGCTTGAATACTATTCTAGTATATCAAGAAGAAGAGACAGACTCAGGTTATGGTTCAGCAGCATATGTAGATACTGACGGACTTACAGTATCACAATGCTTTGAATTAGGTAAAGAAGACTACATAGAAAAAAGGCCGATGGCTTTTAGCACATCGGCCCTTGCAGGAGGAAGGAAACGGTCTAGAGTCTTTGTAGAAGCCTATGTTAAAGGCTATACTACTGGATTCATAGACGACGAAGTTAGCTATGAACCAAACTCATTTGAAGCGTTATTTGAGACTAACACCCCTTCTAATGAGTGATTCTGCAATACGCTGCGCGTCACGCTGTCGCTGCTGTGCCCTATGGTCGTCAAGCAACCTACGCTGAATATCATACCTATCGCGTGCGCGCTGGCGTGCAGCTTCTTTTGCCTCTTCTGGTGTACTATACTTACGCGGACGGCCTCGACGCTCTACTTGGTTACGCTTTTCTTCTTCCAAGTCATACCCCGTATATTGCGCTAATGCTTCACGAATAACGCACGTTAGAGACTTATCCCCTCTTTGTGCAAATTTATCTGCATGATCTCGTTGTTCCTCACTTAGTTTAACGGTGATAATTACTTTTGCCATACCACCCCCACACAGTAAGCATACCACAGAAAAGCGGCAATGTCAATAAAACAGAGATTGCAATTTCGTTACAAAAAGGTATTACTTTTTCTTATATAAGGTATAACGATTTGTTATACCTGTTGGACTGAAAGGATATTATTAATGAATATAGAACCAAAGACTTTCATTTGTGACTCTTGTGGAGAAGAAAGCATAGCAGAGAGGTCAGAAGAAGAAGTCATACAGGAATATGAAAATAATTTTCAGAGGCCATTCAACAAAGAAGATGCCGCTGCAATTTGTGATGATTGCTACGATAAATTCATGTCTTGGTATAGACAACAATCTTCTTAATAATATCTTTTATCTTAAAATTGCGAGTAGCACAGGGGCTGGGTCTGGGCTACGCCCGTAAACTACAGGTGTTTTGAATATTTAACTTGTACACAAATGGGCTGATCTAGGGGCGGCGCTTATATTCAGAGATACACGCAGGAAGGTAATAACTAAAAATGGACGCTAAAGTAAAAGACTTTTTTAATTTTAAAGTAAATTGCCCTAGTAATGGCGCATTTCACTGTGAATGTTACTACGCAATTATGAGAGACGACGATGGCAAGCTAATACATCGACAGTGCTGTTACTGCGACGCTGAGCCAGAATAGGAGAGAACATGGATACGTTTAATGTGTATGATGGACTTAAAATAGTAAATAAGCATAGATGGGAGAAAGACTGCATTAGGTGCGGGATGCATATGACTTTCACACAAACAATGTGTAGGCACTGTAAGGGACACTTTTGTAAGTGGTGCATGAGTATGCATCAGTACTTAGACCGAGCGCATGAATAAGCATAAGATATGGGTGAAGGAATGAGCAATCAAGGCACCGCTAAAGTGCTAAAAACTATGGACGGCGATATATTGTACCTACGATTAACGCCTCTTGATTCCGATATACCTACTGTATTCTTTGGGCATTCAATTATGTCAATAAGTCCAAGTGACCTTGACGACGATACTGCACTCGCCGTTGTATCGTTCCTTACTGGAGAAAGTATAACAATGGAAAACTCATATAAAGAGGTCATGAGTGAACTAGGGATTCTTAAGTATTTTGATATATAAATAAGTGCGAGTACACGTAACTGAACACACAGTTTTTGTAGTTCTCACTGTTTAAGTCGAAAGCTGTGGTAAGTAGAGAGTCTATAGACAGCTGAAAGATTTATAGTCCCTTAATAATATCTTTTATCTTATAATTGCCTTTGCACAGGGTCCGGGTGTAGGGCGTAGCCCGTAAATGGTAGGAATCGTAAAACTTAACTTGTACATGAGGGTTTGACGCGGGGCCGCGCTTATATATCGAGATAGCGATTAGGGATTAATGAATATAGAACAGCACGGACATACGTATACTGATAGCCTGCACGTGAACGGCGAGGGGCGAGTGAGGGCACAGAGGCGCAATGGAATACATAAAGTACTTTAAAGATTATGATGGACACTTGTACTGTATTAGATTGAAAGAGTACCATAGTGGAGTTAATAGGCTATTCTTTGGGCGTAGTATTACTGGATTCTCGCCTGCTAGTGATGATACAGCATTTGTTCACTTGATTGGAAGGGAAACAGTTAGAGTAAGCGAAAGCTATAAGGATATACTGCAACAGGTCGTGTTGCATAATTCCTCTTTAGAGATGGAGGAATTACAAGAATGGGCGAGGAGTACCTAACATGGCATACTTGGGAGTAGTAAACTAATGGCATACTTTAGTAGTAAAGTTCGGAATGTAAGCCTATGGACGGCGAATGGTGCACGGTGCCAGATTGCACCCGATAGTACTTATGCAGCGTATGACTACATAGGTACGGATTCGATGTATGATATTAGGCTGGCTTTCCTTGATAGGCCAGGGAGGTACATTGAGTTAACTAAGGGTAAGGCAGGTGTACCACAACTGAATAACGGCAACCCTGCTTTTCACCCGCTGTGGCCTGCTGTACCTATTATAGTATTTACTAGTGAAGCTCCTGAGCATTACTTTGACCACATACCAAGTGTCGGCGACCCAGGCGTGGGTTTGTTCCATGACGTATGGGCAATGAACGTAAGTACTGGTAGAGTGTATAAGCTTACAAATTACCCTATTAAGATGACGCTAGAGGATGGCATTGTAACTACAGGTTCAGTGTTTCCGAGATTCAATACTGATGGTACTAAGCTATTATGGACGCATAGGTACGCTAGTGGCGGCGGAGTTAGTACGGCGAGTGATTGGGGTAAGTGGCGATTAATAGAGGCTAACTTTAGTGTTAGTAGGGGGCGGCCGAGCTTAGGAACACAGGCTACAGTGTATGATCCTGATGTAGCAACTACTGGCGTAGGGAACTATGTAGTTAGTACAGCAGGGTACATACCTAATACTGATGTAGTTGTTATGGCAAGCAATCATGATGGTCAGCATGAGTACAATATGGATTTATACCTGTTGGACATTAGCGCGCACTTAGCAGCAGGTGGCGTGGGTAGTGCGGGTATAGCTAACTTAATGCCGCTATGGGGTGCGGGTACATGGGAGGAAGGTAGTGCAATATGTCCGATTTCAGTACCAGGTGGGGGATTCGCTGGCGCGGCAGGACACAAGATACTTTACATGAGCAGCAAGACTACACCCTTCGCGATAGATTACAATCAGGATTGGGGCGGTCAGGAGAAGTGGAACGAGTTGTGGTACATGACTACTGACGGCTTAGTGAAGGATCAACTCACTAAGTTTAATAAGTATGTACCTGTGATCGGCGGGGGTGGGCCTGGAGCAAATATTGATGATAGTGGAATGAATGAGGGACAGGGAGTATATGATGAGTTCATCCGTCCTTATGGACGAGCGCACCCAGCAGTAATGGGTTTCAGTCCTGACGGCTTAATTATACTTGCTGCTGTGGGTAGTCGAGCTGATGCGCCGTACCCCGAGGAAGGTACGCATATAATTAGTATTTATCGAATTGATTTGAATGAACTTTTGTGAGTACTAGTATGATTTGAGATATACTATACATCTAGTATGATTTGAGATATACTATACAACTTGTGTATGGTTGGGAACCCCCACGAGAAAAATTGTAAAATTTGCGATTATCCACTACGGGGGTGATAATTTATTGATACAGTGTATCAATGCACAAATGCGCTCAATCGTTGCACGCATTGCAACTGAGCATTTGTGCATTGATACACTGTATCAATACATAATCAAAAGAGAAGACCCAATGAACCGTAATTGATTCATTGGGTCTTTTGTTGCGCTACGCTAACGGCCATCCGTGCGGTATCTCTGGCATTGTCGCTTGGTAACTAATCGCAACACACGGTACACCATTGCGCTTATTGCGTGCGACATGCTCCGCATTATCACAAACAAACATGGTGTACCGTGGTACAACCGTTGTGACAGTGTACCGTGCATCCTCTAGGCAAACCTTCACCATACGGACGTAATCCTCCTGACACCGCATGGTGGATTGTTTCCTCATTGTTAGCGTACCGTGGTCGTATATCGCAACATACATACACCCTCCCTTGTAGGAATACAGTAGGAACCTACCCGTATTCCTAAGTACATCCCTAGTATATGCACATAATAGATACTACTTACCAACCCATTGACCAAAATTAACTATACATATATCTATACATAAGTATAGATATACTAAAAGGGATCGTAGGTAAGTGGTATCTATTATGTGTAAATGTTATGAGGAAATGAGGGGTTATACACCCCTCATTCCACGCACTCACTCCACGCTCATACTATCCACATACACTAGTTCTTCCTTAGCGCGTGTCACGCTAACATACTGTAAGTTCTTTTCCTGTACTAACTCCCATTCCTGCTTTGCCCACCTACTCGGCATGAGCCCACGATCCAAGACAAACACTCGCCGTGCTTCCAGCCCCTTACTCTTGTGCACACTAGCGCACACTACATACTTACCCTTGATACCATCCTCCCCTGCACTCTTCGGAAACATGGTATCAATCGTGTCGTTTAGGTAAGTAATGTCCTGCTTACCGTCATCAATCAACGAATCACTAAGCAGCAACAGGCAATCAACCTTGTCTGCCACTGCCGCCGCCTTACCCTCCTGTTTCCGCTCAACACACCTACTTACTTCCGCCGCGCCCCACTCCCGCAACCTACTCTGAAACTCACTCAATCCCTTACACTTACTCCCTGCAACCCGCCGAATAAGTGCCTTCAACCCTGCACCAATGTCCCGTCCCATCACCTTGACAGGTACCCTAGCCTTCAGGCACTTATACGCCACGCCTAGCAACGGTGCATTATTCCTGCACACCACTAGATCATCCTTACCCTCACTCCACCTCCAATCTTCCACACTCCATTCCGACACCCCTCGCACAATCCCTACACTTGCCCCTTCCCGTGCTTCAATATGCGGCACGTATTGTTGTGCCTCACGTACCACACTTGCCGCACACCTATACGAAATACTGAGCGGTAGCTCCACGCAACCAAACGTATCCCTTATGAGCGCCATGCTATCAGCATCGGCACCCCTAAAGCCATATATAGCTTGGTACTCGTCGCCTACTGCAATCAACCGTGCATTCCCTCGCGGACCGCTTTGCAGCAATCTTTGCAGTATGTCACGCTGCACGGCGTTAGTATCCTGGCTTTCGTCCACCATGACGTACTGCCACGGACTTCCGTACTTATTGCCTACCCTTGCACCCAAGAGTGGCACAAAGTACAGCATATCGTCAAAATCAATCATACCCCCGCACCCAACAATATCGTTATTCCGTGTCAGCACCGCCCGAGCGCACATAATCACGGCCTCATCACTAATAGAATCGTCATCCGATTCTATGTCGTAATGTGCCATCAAAGCGCGCAATTCCTCCGCCGACTGGTCGGGCATCATTACGTTAGCTTTCATGAGGCTAACAAGTTTCTTGACGGCACTCTTGGCCCCACTAAGCGCCTCATCCTTACCGTACAACTCATCAAAGATACCGTCCACTTTATAGGCGTCGGTATCCTTTGGGCCAAACTTACGCCCCGTTCTACTCTCAATCACTGGCACAATCGCTGCACGACCTAGTGCATGGAACGTACTAGCTACTACGTTCGCGGGTAGTTTACGCTTTAGCTCTTCAGCGATGGCCTTATTGAACGCCAGGAATACGCCACTCTTCCCACTCTTTGCCATCTCCCGCGCCAGCATGACTAGCGTACTAGTCTTACCACTACCAGCAACCGCCTGGATAATACCGTTACTCGTTTCCGTCTTGAACCAATCTAGAATCGCCTGCTGATATACGCTAGGCTTATGCTCAATCGGCGTACTAACCTCATTCCGAACGGCGGGCGCACCATACTGCCCATGTCCGCGCCCCGTACTACCGTACTTCTTAGGCTGCCACTTACCGTAAGCCATTACACACTCCTGGTCACGTTTGTTTCGTTCTGACAATGCTTCAAACATGCACGGTTCGACCGCTCGCGGCCACTCTGTACCCTGTGCAAAGAGCTAAAGATACAATCCGTGCACGCCTACCGCTCACACTTGCACGTACATGGTTTGCCATCATCAGGCCGTAAGTGACCAACTTACGACGACAATACATGCGCCATTCGACGCATGTACTGTTTCGGCATTACTACTCCAATCCGAACTCGGAACGGTTGTATACCATGACCGCTCTGATATGCCGCACAATCAACGCCGTAACGTTATCGTGCACTCTCTCACTATTCACGCGGGCCGACATCCAAGTGCAACGCAATCCTCCATGCATCACGTTGCTACTATAGATGTTACTTTGAACGTTCAATACACGGCAGATATCGTCCGCCGCCGTATCCTCCGAAACTGTCACGTCTAGTCGATATGCACAGAACATGACCAAATACCCCAATTCCATGGACTATCTGCACTAACGCGCTTGACGAAACTATTGTCAAGCGTATCCGAAACGATAATCGTATCGTTTCGGTACTTATACTCTAACAACCTGACGCACTGGTCGCGCATACCCTTTACCGAGTCGGTCCAGTAGACAATCTCATTGTCCACGTATGCACGAAACCTATCACCGCGAGCCTTACGTGCCATTCCTAATCCCTCAGCGACTAACGACCATCGCTGCAATAGCCAACGCGGCTACTGCGTCATACATCACGAATAACGCTAACGCAATCAAGCGCCGATCCTCAGCGTTCACTACAATCTAACCTCGCCTCTATCGTCTACGTCCATTCCGAACGTAAACACCGCCAGCATCTCCGAACAATCGGCGCAAACATCGGCGGCGTATGGCTGCATGCTTACAGTCATGTGACCGCAAATACTGCACGGCATCTCGTCGTCGAACATATCCCCATCATGCGCGCGCATACGTCACCCCTTCCTGTACTTCCTCCACGGTGTACATTCGACGCATACCACAATATCGAATCAACTCGTTAGCTGATTCGATACTGATATCTGCCACTGAACCGTCACTAGTCACCACAACGGCGTGCGTGCTAAACGCTGGAATAGTGATGCTACTCCAAACATCACTATCTGTCAGGTGCCGTACAACGTATTCCCTCATGGTCGTTACTCCAACGTCTCGAAGTACTTATAGATACGATCCATGACCGTATCGTCTAGGGTAGTGCCATAATCGGCGATGCAATCAATACCGTTACCCAACACGACAAAAAACCATGATTTTCTGTCGCCATTGCTAACGCTAACGGTAGACTCATCAACGGAAAAGATAACGTCTAGCGTTTCCTTTTCCGTCAATACTTGATACCGTTCTTCCCCATCGTGTACGTGTGTCACGATCCAGCCAGCGTACTTTAGCTGACGGATCGCGTACCGAATGCACTTCTTTTCAAGTGCAATCCGATCATGGGCTATGTTGCACGGTTGCCTACACGTTGTACTGCACTTACCCTGCACCATCGCTATACCCTCACAATCGCGTTTCCTGGCTCGTACAGGCCGCTATGGCCCACTAGCGTACTTTCGTACCCTAGTGGGCTATGGCGGACCGTCAAGCCTTACCGTATCGCTTTGCGATCCACTGATAGAACGCTACGTAAACGTTTATGTCACTAGGGTCTGTAGCGTAAAGCAAAGCGATTGCCATAAAGACAATCGCGGGCAGAACCAAGTAACCCAACACAACTTCCATGATCGTCACTCCTGGTCGGCATACGTGCCGCACTAACCCACTAGCTTTCACTAGTGGGCTAGGTCAGACGTAGTACCATAGCGTGCCGCTCATAACGGCCACGCATAAGAGAGTAAAGAGCTAATGAGACGTATTGCTGACTATGTACGCTACCGTCACTTACCCGATTCATCCCTACGTAACTGCCTACACTGTCACCAATTCGAGGCGTTCACTTCCGCCGTACCGATGGCCGCTAGCAGTGTTCCGAGTCTACTGTCGTTCGTTCTGTGAACGTAGGGTGTAAGGCTAGACGCCCGCGCTGCACGGATGTTTTACGCTCGCCCCCTGGTGGGGCTTGCAACCGTGTCACCAGTTTTATGCGTTGAGAGTGGAGATTACTCCGCCGTTCTTACTAGTGGCGTTTCCGTCCTACCAGACCGTTGTACGCTAACGGACCAACGTGTGTCGGTAGACTACTGTCGCCACTCTCAACTTGTAAATGTGCCCGCCCGTGCTTCAAGTCACAGTATGCTCCTTTCCTGGTCGGCCTACAATAGATATGTGCGCCCAAAAGCCTCATAACGAGCGCACTATGTATCCTATAATTCAAGTATGCTCATAACCCTACGCTTTGTGCAGTCGAACGGCGAGCTAATGATACAGCGTATCAATAAACACTACATGACAATACTGTCAGGCAAATACACTTTACATCGTGTCATTTTGGCTATTTAGGGATATCGTTTATCTCAATTAGGGTAGTGTCTCCGCATGGTTTGACACGTATTGTCGCTGTACGGGCCTACAAACGCCATTTTCAGGGTGTACAATTTGAGCTAAACAAGTTTAGTACACTAGATCGGAGTTTTGAGCTAAAATGTAAAGAAATAACTAATAAAACGTTTTACCTCGAATAACTAGAACATTTGTTCTACGGCGACCGATAGCTAGGGATATTTACTCTACAGTAGTTTTATTCTAAGGGTATTTACTATACGCTAGTTTTATTATTCCTTTACATTAGCAAATATGTATCACGGAATCTCGGCTGCGCGAGCTACCCTGTGCAAATCGCAAACTTGCGATATGAGATCGCAATAATGCTAATTTTGAGATAAAACGTTTTATGCCGAAATTTGAGATAAAACCTTTTTGTAGAACATATGTGCTCCGCGGCAAGTGTAGCAAATTTGCACTCTCATATCTAACTTTTAGACTAGAACATATGTTTGGGGATATTTACTATACGTTAGTTTTATTATTTTACTAAAATGCTGGGGGATATTTACTATACGTTAGTTTTATTATTTTACTAAAATTGTCGAGTTTGCCGATCTAATAACTAGACAATTCCTCCCGCGGTAGAACAAATGTTCTGTTAGTATGGGCTAACAAAAAAGGCTAGCACATGCTAAGGCTTATCCTTAGTACGTACTAACCTTTTTCATTAGCCTATACTTTCATCTCAAATTAGCTTATGCTCATACACGCCGTTAGCGTAGGCTAACCTATTTTTTAGGGTCCAACTCAAAAAAGGTACGATGGGTAAAATTCAGTCGAAATATTTTAAACTAGAAATTCAAAATTTGTAAAACCAAATTGAAATTCAAAATGGGTTTACAAATTGGAATTATTAACATTTTGGAATTCTGATTTATATTTATTCTTCCAAGTTTTTGACTGGTTCTAGTTTGCAAACATATCGAATATTGTTTGGTAAACTTAGAATAAAGGAGTGTGCGAGGTATTCACAATTAATCTTCTTCATTCCTATATCATACGGATCGAATGGTGGACACTCTCCCTTTGCATGAACTATACAGGAATCGTAGTTACCATATATACTAACTCCTTCCAATGCTCGGTCATCAAAGCGTTGCCTGCTTTTCCGTACACTATCCATAATGGCACGTACTAGAGTACCCTGCCGTGGTATGCCACTGTTAGGTACGCCGAATGTACGTTGAGTATCAATATACTCATTTACTGCATTAGTAATCAGGATAGCTTCTTTTTCTTCTAATACAGTAGTTACTAGTACACCCTCCGCATTAAAGATACCATATTCCTTTTCTTCATGCAGATCATATGTATCTAACTTGTACGTCCAGTGTCGGTCAACGGCTTGTAACTTCTGACGGTTAGCGTTACTTTTACTTGCCACTATTACTCTCCGATTCTACACGCTTTGCACAGTAGGTCGCTTGCTATATTCAGTCGCTTTAGATCGGCATACTCGTCATTCCTTCCACAGTAAGCACAGCCGTTTTCCTTGTCTTGCACTCGCTGTAAGTGCTTACAAATATCAGGGTTAGCACTACTCTTCTTTACTGCCCAGGGACAGGTACAGTACCATACACCATTCTTAGCTAATAGCACACTATAGCTACTACCCTTAGCTACATTGTATACTCGGTATTCTGTCTCGCTTACCTTGTGCGCCTGTAGCCTTTCAGCTACAGCGCGCACACGGTTTAGCTTACTATCTGCCATTCTTCCTTACCTCATTGTAGCATGTAAAGTGATAATAGTTTGCACTAATCTGCATCATTACAATAGTTTGTACTTCTACTGCATGTGTGCCGACAGGGTTTTGGCAGTAATCACAATATGTACGCATGAATTTATGTGGTAGAGCTACACCGCGAGTCTTAGTGTACATTATCTCCACTCTAGTTTAGTGTAGGGTATTGGTCACTAGGAGTACCGCTGCTTTATGTGCTGTATCCTTACGGTATACAGTATCCTACATTGGTTAGCTAACTACTTCTAGCTTATTTATCGCGCTATCAATCGCTCGCAATACTACATCATAGCTACGCTCGATCTTGGCACGCTTAGTGATATCCTTTTCCTTTTGGCTAGTTAGCTTCTTTTCTGCTCCCTTGATACGCTTTTGATTATCTAGTGCTCCGAGAATCGCAAGCCGTTCATACTCCGTTAGCATGTACTGTGTAACGCTTGATTTTATCTTAGTCCTGGTAGCCACTGTATGATACCTCCTGTACTCTTACTGTACCATATATGCCGTTTGCTGTCTGTTCCCTAGAGCACACTTGATCGAACTTACGAATATTCTTCCTATGGCCTAGATAAATATATCCGTGGTACCTACCTTTACACTGACACTGACATACATCGTTAGTAGCATACTGACATCGACCATCGCACAGCGGATATTGTTTGATATACTTAACCTGAGACTGTGCCACCGAATAACCTCCTAGTCTCTATACTAGATTTAGTTCGGTAGGCAAGCTAGGCGGTGAACCTAGTACACACTCTCTCTTGCCTTATGGCAGCTAACGTAAACTCTACCTTATGCGCGTTAGCCTTTACTGTAGAGTTAGCCCATCTTAGTACGTTTCTTAGCATAACTCTCCGCACACTTCCAAGAGCAAAGATGTCTAGGCTGGTTTGTATCGTGGTACACTACTAGTCCACTAATTAACACTCCTTCCTCATTAAATGTAATGTAGTTACTGCACGGTCGTCTAGTTCGTGCATTATTCTCACAAAATGTCTGCTTTGTACCGTTAGATCGTGGAAGATACATACTTAGGTTATGCTTCATTTTATCCTCAGATAAATTAGACGCCTCATGTACCAGTAGCTAGCATACTAGTACAATCCATTTACTACATACTCGTCGCGTCCTAGTTTCGCGAGATATATGTGGCGTCCCATTGTTATGTCTTTTGTGCCATGAGTGTATGGTTTCCCTAAGATATATGTTTATTTGTGTCCAGTAGTAGGCTAACGGTTCTATAAATCGCCCGACTCATCTACTACTGTATAAGCCTTACGGCTAAGGTTTACCTAATGCGTTGACACGCATTGTCTATCCTCCTGTTACGGAATACGGTACCCTGCATCGGTCATGAACCGTCGGCATCTTATGCGTGCAGGGTTACTATTGATAGCTAGTAGCGTTAGCACTGCGTTAGCAGGCTTAATAGCCTTGTGTATGTACTAAGTAGCATAGCTATAGTTAGCAGTGATTAGCTTAGTTAGCCTTGTGTGTTGATTAGTGAGAGTGTAGACTGCCGTTGCTTCCTACACTCTCACTATAGCACGTTTTACGCGCTGTGTCTGTTCTCTAGGTTACATTACTCGTCGTCGTCATCCTCATCATCGACCAGGGATGCAAGGTCGATGTTACCCTCATTGTAAGCCTTAAGAAGAGACTTAATCAACTCGTTACGCTTCTTGCTAGCGGCCTTTTGTGCGGCCTGCCGTTCCTCGTCAGTGGCGTATTTCTTAGCACGCTGACGGATAACATTAGGCAACTCAACATCGAACGTATCTGCAAGCGTCTCGCGGACGAAACGCGCAAGGGTCATATTCTCGCCACTCTTAGCTGCCTCATCGAGAAGCTTAATCTTCAACTCAACAGGCATCGTCACCATAACACTAACGCGCGTTCCTGGTGCCAACTCGGTAAGCGCCGCTCGTTCGTCCTTATCCTTTTCGTCGTCGTCGTTATCGGCGCCGTTTGCGTTCTGTGTCTGTTCGACATCCTTAGCACTGGTAGCCATCGTTCCTATTCCTTGTGACCGCGCTTCTGTGAGCGCCGCGCCATTCCTTACACTCTTAATGTACCACACCCTATAGGCTGTGTCAATAGGTTTTCAGCGGATTTCGGACCAATTTTAGAAACTCGTTTGATCGTAGTATGATCCGTCTGGAACTAGAACAAGTGTTTCACTTGACAAGCCCATTATGAGTATGGTATTCGCGCGCACGCGCGCAGCTAACTAGAATAGCAGGAGAGTCCGAACGGCGGTTGGAGGGATATTTACTGTACAAGAGTCAAATACCTGGCCTACTGGGGATATTTACTATACATGAGTCAAATACCCTCCTACGCTCTTGTTAGCCTACGCTAACTACTTGCATTAGTACGTGCTTATAGCTTGCATTAGCATACTCGCATGGGTTGCATTAGCCCGTGTGTTTCTGGTATAGTGTCATTAATGTAGTAGTGCAACGCTTTGATTGAATACATAACAGATATGCTAATGAATACGTACCGCTATAGTCTTGATAATACATACAAGGATTACAAGTGTAGTACACTCGCATATTGCAAGTGTAGTACGCTTGACGGTGCGTCGCGATTAGTATTAGCTAACGCTACATACAATAATTACATGCGCTACAGGGTAGTACGCTCTCACTAGCGGAGTGATGGTGTACTGCCTAATTTTATTTGTTCGGGTGTACTAATGTAGTTAGTTTGTATGAATTAGTATAGTTAGTATGTACTCACTAAAGCACTAAGCATGGGAGGTTAGCATGGGCTAAGGTAATGGGTTAGCCCATGCTCAGGTCCAGGGTGAGCATAGGCTCATTCGATCGGCGAGGGGATGCTAAGGTGTTTTGAATTCTAAGTACAACGTAAAAAGAGTACGATGGGTAAATTCCAACTGAAATATTTTAAACTGAAAATGTAAAATTGTGAAAATGAAAACAAAAACCAAAATGCATTTACAAATTGAAAATGTTAACAAAACGGATTTGCCGCTACGCGCTACAACTACCCTGTGCAACGGCGAACAAATGTTCTTATTCTCCAAAAAATAATACATACTTGTTTTTTTCATATAAGTATGGTACTATGATATAGACAGGAGATCGCGAGATGCCCACTGTAAAGATAGTAAAAAACAAATCAATTACAGATATATTAACTGACCAGGATATCTCAGCGTTGGAAGTAAATGTCCTAGTAGCACTAAAGAAAGGCGGTAGCGAACTACAAGTAATAGACCTGATTGATAGCGTGCGTAAGCACAATGCAATGTCATATAAGTTTGTAGACGACCGTCGTTTTTATCATGCAATAGCTAGACTAGTTAAGCGTAAGTATCTAACGTATGGGTGAGGGAAATGGCACGTAAGAATAGTAGCCGCAAGATGCCTAACAGGCCACGGTACCTGCCTCTTATTGGTGATCCTAGTCCACTACCGCCAGTACAAGATACAACTACTAGTGACGATATTGCACGTCAAATGCTGCATGAGGAAAAAGTTAACGGCTTTAGTATTGACGATCAATTGGCAAACATGGATGAAAGAGAACTATTTAATATTGGTCTACTGCTAGGTATCAAAGCAACAGATATGCTTGGAGTTGATAAGTGTATTGAACATAGAGGAATGAAGGAATATATTGGTGTAGTTAGTAGTGTACGATACTCATTGGATATTGTATGGTGCCGTGGTTGTTTTGTTTCGTATAGGTGGCCTTAAGCACTGAACATGGGTATAGCTTCTCGACTATTCAAAACTTATTGTGTAAGGTGTGAGAGGCGTACTCAGCACACTTTAATTAATACTGTAACAGAAGCAAGTGTTGAATGTAAAGAGTGCTACCGTAAAATATATGCATATATTACATGGGGAGATAGTGAGAGTGCCGAAGGCCAAGAAAACGAGAACGGTAAAAATTAATCGCACTTATACTTTAACTTCTATTAATAGTCCAGGAATGGACGAAGAACTGGATATCATAGAAAAATACTTAACTCGTACTTGCCTAGACGAAGTAGCAATTAGACAGTTTGCAAAAATATTCAACGCTAATATATCTATTGAGATACATAATGAGTAAATGGGGACAGGCTGAACCAGAGAGAACAAATTGTAGTATATGTACTTATAACTTTATTACTATAGGTTATCTACCGTGTGAATCTTGTAAGCAATATGTATGTGAAGCATGTTTCCAGTTTAGGAAGCAATGTTGTAGCGACATGACAATGATTGATGCACGTACACTTAAGCGTAGAGTACCTGATATGTTTGTTGAAAAGACGATTGATAGTAAACCTACACAAAATCCTCACTTGCATACAATACAGTGCCAGAGTATTAGATGTATGTATCGTAGTACCTTTGGCAAGTACCCTAATCCAAGTATAATAAATAGAGAGTATAAGTTTTGCCCTATGTGTGGTTCTGACGCTATAGTAACAGAGTACAATACTGAGGAATACTGGAAGCTACTAGCAAAGAAGTATAATATACCTGCTAATATACTTAAGAGCCTCTATGATATATGGGATCGTAAAGAATACGAGCGGTTCCAAGACTTTGTAGCTGCGTTCACAAAAGAGGCTTTGGCAACATAGGATGACTAGTATGGAGTATATTTTAAATGGTACTAGCTGCTGAACCATTACAAGAAACTACCAATGAGTTACTTACTTTACGTGAGTATCAACGTATAGGTCGGGACTTCTTAATAGATAAGAAGCGTGCATTCTTAACTGACTGGCCGGGTTTGGGTAAGACACTACAAGCGGCTGAGGCTACTGTAGAATTCCCTGCTATAGTTAGTGCGCCTGCTTACTTAACTGAACAATGGTATAATTTCCTTGTTAAGCAGTATCCTAACAAGCGTGTGATTATGGCTACTGGTGCTACTATGCATCGTTTTGAGCGCCAGAAGATGTTAAATAAGCGTGCCGATTGGTATGTAGTAAACCACCAAATGTTCCGTGGTTGGTTTACTATACCAGAATGTAAGACGGTTATATTTGATGAATGCCATCATCTACGCAATCGAACCGCGTTACAGTCTAAGGGAGCAGCAAAGTACGCGGCTAATATGGATAGACGGGTTTATATGTTATCAGCAACTCCCATGTGGAAAGATACTGATGACATTTGGATGCAGCTTCATATTGTCCAACCGCAAATCTTTACTTCTTACAGAGATTTCGTGGACTATTTCATGCTTGTTGATGAAACAGCCTATGGACCCAAAGTACTTGGATTAAAGCGTCAAACTAAAAAAGAACTAGAAGCTATGCTTTCAGTTCTAATGCTAGGTCGTTCATATAAGGATGTAGGACGGCAGTTACCTGATACAATTGAAACAGAAATTATTGTAGACTTTCCTAAACCTATACAAGAGAAGTATGACGAACTACGAAAGAAGTACCGAGTACAATTCAATGAGGATGAAACGCTCATACTTTCTAGTTACTTGCAGGTACTGCGGTTACTACGCTTGTTCACAAACTTTAAGGATAAACAAGAAGCAGCCCTTTCGCGCATTGAAGATGTTGATAAGCCAACATTGGTATTTACATGGTACATTGATACCGCAGAAGATATCTCAAAACTGATAGCGCAACGGTTCGGTAAGGATAATGTGTACTGTTTAACAGGTCATATTGATCCACAAGAGCGCCATAAGTTAGCACACGAAGCACAAAGGAAAGGTAAGCATATTGTAGCTACTCTAAGCTCGCTTGGTGAAGGAATTAATCTGTATCAATATCGACACGTTCTCTTCTATGAAGAAGATTGGCCTCCTGGACGAAACTACCAGGGATTGAGTAGAGTTGTACGTGACCGTAATGATGACGGACACAATACTGAACCTGTATTAGTATCATACGTCCATGTCAACCGTAGTGTAGATGTCGCTATTCATAAGTCTAGTAAGAAGCGATCGTCTAACATCAAACAAGTTATGCAGGACATATTACTATAAAGGAATGAGTATGAGAGATTTGTCAGGCTATCAAGCTAAGATTGTCTGTGATACTACAAATGGTGTAGGTACTCGTGTAACTACATTTGAGCTACAAATGCCTAAGTGGCTTGTAGCCGAATTGAATACGCATCGTAGTGCGCCCGAGGTTACTCGTCATCTTGCCCGTAATAGTGCTAGTAGCAGAGCAGTACCTACATCACGTATCATTGCTGCTGTTACAACCAACCCTGTATACCCTACAGGATGGGAACTACAAGAAGATTTTATAGACGGACTGATTAATAATCCTGTTGTACCTACTGATTGGCGTGAGAACACAGGAGGTATGCAACAGGATACTATTCTTAGTGACTCAACTATAGCTACGCTTGACTACCTCTGGTTGCGTGCTAGAGATAGTATGATAAACTACGCTAGGCGTATGCTTGAACTAAAGGCTGATAAGCAGCGTGTGAATCGAATGCTTGAACCGTGGATGTGGACTAAAGTAGTAATTACTAGTACGGAGTGGGATGCATTCTTTGAACTAAGGAATCATCCCGCTGCACAACCTGAGTTTGGACACATTGCTCACTTAATGCATACAGAGTATAGTTCAAATGAGCCTAAATTAGCATACTGGCACATGCCATATTTACTTAATGATGATGATTTACAAGATGAGCATATAAACTACTTAAGAGGACTAAAGTTAGCAGGACACGAGCTTGTTAATCTTAACACTCCAGTCTTTGCTTATTTGCTTATTAGTGCTGCTAGGTGTGGGAGGGTTACATACTATCGTCAAGGAGAGACTAAAGACTTACTAGATGATATACAGCGTGGACTCAGCTTTGCTAATAATAAGCATTGGTCACCTTTAGAGCACTGTGGTAGATTAATGAACGATAACAAGTGGTACGGGCCATTCTTCGAGTTTAAATCACTACGTAAATATTTCCTTAATGAGTCTGGAAAAGGACGCCGACGGTGAATAAAGACATTATGGTAGCTGATATTAGAGTTATATTTGATAACACAAAAGGAGTATTTGTCGTAGGATGCCATACTTGTGAGCAAGAAGTAGAAGCCCCGCTAAACGCTACAGCAACAATTATCAATATGATACCTGAGTTTTCTGTTAAGCATCTACAACGATGTGGGAAGGAAATACAGTGATTGCTGACGAACAAGAACTAGATCAAATATGGGAACCATATCCGCTACAGCTAGGAGCAGTAGTTCGTATTAATATTAGTAACGAATGTAGTGTTGAGATGGAGTCAAGATTACATATTGAACAAATTAATAAAACTTTTGAGGATAATAGAAAACACGCCCATCCAAAAGCTTATGATAAACAAATAGGAGTTGTTATTGGTATAGAAGATGATCCAGATAGACGAGGACATAGATATAGAGTTTTTACCATCAAGGCTATATCCCACAACAACGAAGATTTATTAGGAGCAGACTTTGCAGGCGTAGAGCTAGAGTACATAGAGAGACATTTAACACGGCATGAATGGAGCTTTGTTGTAGGTAGTGCAGTTCTCTTTGGCTTGCCTTGTCCTGAATACTGGAGTATACATCGAGTAGAATACTCTGATACAGGAGAGCCACAGGACAAGGTTATTTGTATGGGCAGCTTACTAGACAATACATGTGGAAGGCATAGATAATACGTACTTTTCTACGGAAAAAAGTACCTACTTGAATATTTCCTATATGTGTGGTACTATGTAATAGTGGGGAGAAACGCACCAGTCATGATTACATCTATTAGCGACATTCAGACGTATTTACGCTGTCGCAGACAGTGGGATTACCAGTCTTCAAATAGGCGCAACCTTACTCGCGGCGGTATGAAAGCACCTGAGTTAGAACTAGGCACACTTATCCACGCTGCGTTAGCTGATTGGACACTTAGACCAGACATTGATCCCGTAAAGCTATTCATGCAGCATAGCGCAAAGCGTCTAAACGAAATTCAGAAGCAGTATCTAGAACTAGTAGGTACAAGTATTAGTGACGATGAACTATCATCATTCTATGCCTCAATAGATCTAGGCAAGGATATGATAGCTAACTACAAAGAACACTGGAAGACTCCACTACCTAATAACTTTGAATATGCATTCCCTGAACAAGAGGTTATAGTAGATATTCCTGGCACTGAACATAGATGTAAGTCATGCTTTGATTCAGCATATAAGAATGAAAGCATAACAGTTATTTACTCAAATGATGCAGAAATTAAATTCTCTGCTAATAGTGATTGTCCTAAGTGTCATGGTACTGGTGTAGAAAAGCATCAAATCCGTGCTATTCTTGATGGCTTGCTAAAGAGTAAGCGTGGTACGTATGTTGTGCTAGAGCGTAAGACATTTGATCCACGCTATGCCCCTACTGAGGAAAGTTTACAGACTAACTTTCAGTTTGTAGGGTATACATGGATCGTGCGTGAGTTAGGTATGACACCTGTAGCTGGTGTAGCCTATGATGGACTACGTAAGCAAAAGGCACCAGGAAAGACAGGTAAAGCAACACGATTGGAAGACTTGTTTATCCGTACAATGGTGCAGTTTACAACTGAGCAACTTGATTTATGGGCAGTAGACCTAGCGGCTATTGTTAATGAAATGGCTAACAATCCTGTGATTTATCCTCATAGGCCGTGGGATGGATGTCGTCGTTGTTCATTCGATAGCCTGTGCCAGTCACAATCACGCGGCGAAGACTTTGAGCACTTGATTCAACTTAACTACGTACAGCGGCCAAACACACGCCCTATTCTTACGGTGGTAAATAACTAATGCCTGTTCTGAGTGATTTTGATTTACTACAACTTGGTGGAAGATTAACTGAACCTTTCATACCTACTAATGTACAGCCTAATAGTATTGATGTGCATTTAGGACAATCGGTTAAGTACTCAAACATCCCTGTCGATTATGTGTATGATATGCGAAAGGCACATCTTGACGGGATTGATTACACAGAACATGATCTAACTAAAAGTGACTTAATAATTCCATCAAGACGATTTTGTTTAGGGGTAACTCTAGAAACTATTAAAGTACCACAAGTTTATTATAATTATGCTGGAATCTTCTCTCTTACTGCGAAGATTGAAGGTAGGTCAGGAGTAGGTAGGACAGGTCTTTGTGTTGTCAATGCAGGTAGAGTAGACACAGGATGGGAAGGTAAGCTAACATTAGAACTATACAACTCGGAGCAGTTTCCTATTGTGTTATTCTATGGTATGCCGATCGCACAAGTAGTATATGAGACTACAGTATCTCCAGTAGGCATACCCTATGGTGCACCAGCATTGCACAGTAAGTATCAAGGTGATACTAAAGCTGAACCATCAAAGATGTGGAAGAATTATGCTGATTGAACTTAGTATAATATACATACTATGTGCTGTGTCTATCTGTATATCACTCTACTTGTGGTACAAAGTAGGAGAACTAACAGAGGGAAGTAGTCATAATGCATGGACAGTAGAATATAGACTAAATAACCTACTAAAGCGAATAGAGAAGTTAGAAGCTGCACAGAAGATAGAAGAGTAAACACTATGGGCGTGGACCGAACGGTTTGACGGTGATTGTCTTATAAACGGGGCGGAAGCATAACTGGTATATGCAGGCGTCTTATAAGCGCCAGATAGTGCGTTCAAGTCGCACCCGCCCTACCGAGTAGAAAGATGACTAATACCGTGAGGATTAGTGGTGAGTAGTTAGCTATTCGGACTAGCTAATTATCCTATGCAGCATCTTTCTACTCATGCCCGCATGGCGGAATTGGCAGACGCAACTGATTTAAAATCAGTCGCCAGTAATGGCATCAGGGTTCGAGTCCCTGTGTGGGCACCGAGTTAGAGATGCTACTAATCGTGAGGTTAGTAGGAAGTTAAGTAGTATCGTGCCCATCAGTATTACTTAGTTTCTGCCCACATCTCTAACTCTACTAATTGCGCGGAGGAAGGTTAGGTATTGATTGCTTTAATTATCGGCACAGCTATGCTTTGGTGTCAAGAAGCAAGAGTAACTGGATATGTCAGGACGGAGTTTAGCTCATATACTTATGACGGTACACACATCATGACGGATGAACCTATTGTAGCTGCCTCGTGGAATATCCCTATTGATTCATATGTATGGATAGAAGGGCTAGGGACATATAGAGTAGCAGATAGGGGTCATCTAGGATCGTCTGGATGGATTGACATTCCAGTATGGTCTAGACAAGAGGCATACTCTTTGACTGGTTATCGTACAATTTGTATACATCCAAGTGGACAGTAATTATGGATAAAATATGGGGGCTACCTATAGTAATAGTAGATAATGGTTCGATACCTAACGATGTTATTATAGTCTCTAACCAAGAGTTACACATTCCGCACGCAAATGAGGTACGTACTATGAAGCGCACTGTACAGATTGATGTAACGACGAGCATTCCTGTTGAGGTGGCACAAGAAGCATTGGCTAGTCGAGCACTTGAACTATTGAAGCGTGAGATTGAAATGGCTACTCGTAAGGCTATTCGTGAGTTCATTGCTAATGGTATCAGTGCTAGCCTTGAAGACTTAGCAATTAAGGCCGAGAAGAAGACGGTGAAGTATAGTGGATAAATGGATGGCTGCTATGTGTATGTATATCCTAGTAATTGCGGCAACACTAGCGGGACTAATCTTGCTACTAACAACTGGAGGTAATTAGTGGTACAGAGTGTAGTTGACGATACGGCTTCTTACGATATTCCAGAGACATTCGGTGGAGTACCTATTCGTCCCATTGCTAATATTAGTACTAGTATGGGTACGTTCATGGCTTTGTATGGGGGAGGGGGAGTAGGTAAAACAGCAACTATTGGTAAGGTAGCTCATAGTCACGGACCGCTATTGTACGTTGATGCTGAGGGTGGAGGTAAGTCTATTACACATATTCCAGGAATTCATATCGCCGAGGTTACTACATGGAGAGAGATAGCTAATATAACTCGTGACTTGAAAGGAAAAGCAGGTAAGTACCCCTTCAAGACTATATGTTTCGATAATTTATCGGAGATACAGTCTCTATGCTTAAATGATATTGTCCCAGTAGGTAGCGCAGTACAAATTCAGCATTACGGCGAAGCTACAGCTAGAATGCTAAAACTTACTAGGGACTTACGAGAAGTAGCACGTACACAGGGGGTGCATGTATTTCTTATTGCATGGGATAGTCCAGAAATGAGTGAAGGTGGAGTAGTCACAAAGCGTGGAGTAGGATTCACTCCATCACTCGCACGGCAGTTTCCAGGGATTGTAACCTATGTCGGTTATTTACAAGCCGTTGATGGGTACCCGACTATACGCAGACTTAGCTTCACTGTTAGTAGCAAAACCGATGCCAAGTTCCGTGTATCACCTAGTGAAGCTGTTGCGGAAATACCGCTTGAATTATGGATTCGTCAGGAAGATAACATACTTGGTGATATTATCGAGACAGAAGCAAAAGGAAAGAAGTTCCCTGCCAACAAGTACGGTAAACCCAACGAGACTGAGCGTGAGAAAGAGCGAGTGCGTATCTAGTACACGTACTCATACTAACCTACATACATTCTGGTACAGGAGTAGAGCACCGCCCATAAACAGAACAAGTTAATCCAGTCCACACCCCCAACATCTAAACACTACCTACTAAGTCACATAGTTTAAGACGCGAACGGTCCGCTTAGTAGGTAGTGTTTATTCAGCATAAACCTACAAATGTAGGCATAAACCTACAAATGTAGGTACAAGCCTCCTCCCGTTAATCGGGCAAGAAAGAGGAAACTTCCGTGCCAATTATTGACTTTAGTGGTGTGCAAGAGCTTGAAGCTCTTCCCGAAGATACGTACCCCTGCATCATTGCTGATATCAGCCGTGAGACTGCAAAGGAAGCGGGAAAGTACGACTACTACAAGGTAAAGTTCACGGTCAGCGATGATACCTCCGACGTTAATGGGCGCTCAGTGTACCGTAACTACAGCCTTAGCCCTAAGTCGCTGTGGGCACTTAAGCAGTTCATGGTTATTGCTGGTACTGACCCTGAGAAGTTCAGTGGTGAAGTGGACACAGACGAAGAGATGCTTGAGCTTAAGGGTGCAGAGGTAGACGTTACTGTATCCGTTAAGACCTATAACGATAAGCTCGTTAATGAGGTCACAAAGGTAGCGCCTCCAGGTATCTAAGAGTACACCACTAGTATTAGGTGGTCAAGTCAGCGGTAAAGAGTATGTGTACGGAGGCTGACTGGCATATACATACTTACCACTTTAGGAGAACATAATGCGTAAGACTATTGCAGCGTTTGTTTTCGCACTCACCTTAATGGTGACTACTACTAGTGCTACTTTTGCTGCTCCGTCGCCACCGACGAATGGTGGTAACGGTGCTGGTTCTAGTGGTAATTGTACTGGTCCTGCCAGTGAGCGTCCGACTTCCTGTCAGTCGCCAGGTGGTGTATCAGGTCGCTAACTAAAAATACTGGCGCCGTAGGGTACTTGGAAGGTAACAACCAAGCTAGTATTTGTGTAGTAGTACATCTCCAAACGCAGTTGGTCAAGCGAACAACGTAAAAGCGTGCGTTGCCCATTTGGGGCATAGGAACCACTACCACGCTACTGTGTAGACTACTACCCTACATTTATTATACGGAGAATAATTATGACTGAGGAAGATTTTCAGACGAAATATCATACTTACTCAACATATAATTATGAGAATGCGAAAGCCGAAGCAGAATCAATTACTCTTAGCGATGGAAGGCATCCTGAGGTAATAGGCTTTCCATTTGGACAAAATATCCAATATTGCTTAGTTCTACCTAGAGCAGCAAAATATATTAGTAGTCTGTATCTAGCTAGTTAGCGCATAGGACCGTTAGCTCAATCGGCAGAGCACATGGTTTACATCCATGAGGTTCCGCGTTCGAGTCGCGGACGGTCCACCAGAGAGGTTTAGTAACCCTACTGTGATGGACGCATCCTCCTTAAGATACTCATATAGTGGACTGTATACAGTTCGGCGAACAACTCTCTGAATGTAGAGTACGCAGCATAGCTGTGGACCGTAGGGGAAGGTACCCCCACTCAATAGGTACAACGGAATCTGTGAGAGAGACACAGACGTACTCTACTCTTTATAATATCTTTTATCTTAGAATTCGCTTTGCACAGGGCCTAGCTCGCGCAGCGTAATTCGTAGTACTACCAAAAGGATAGCGTAATGCCAATAGAAATCACTAAAATAGATATTCAGCCAGAAACTTTCTACGACGAAGAGACAGATGAAACCTTTGAATTGCCTGCACGTATTGCTCTAAGTGGAGAGTGTGACGTACATAAAGTAGGGGCTTATGTACCTATTAATGCCTCATGGGCATACGACGATCCCAAAACTATGAAATTACTGACCAATCGCCTGCTATATTATATGAGACAAGAAGGCTGTACTTGTGTAGATAATCATCCAGATTATGTACCGCCAGTAGTCGACGCTGAACGCTGAACGTCAGGGGCGCGATTATGAGTAACTATCTCAACCAAAATGTATTACGAATAGCATCACATAAAGGAAGACAAAAAAGCTCACTAGCTGATATATACAAACAGAAGTACCGTAACTTAAACGGGCGGCGAAAGAAGCCTAGTAAGCTACCTAAGAGCAAAGAACGAGAAATATTCTACACCGAAACAGAATACAATAATATACCAAAGACTTCTAATGCACTACCGAAAAGACATATCGACGAAACCTTTGAGGAATACTACAACAGAATACGAAGTGGAATTGTATGAGTTAGGGGCGTAATCGGATAACATGAAGTTAGCCGAATTTCTGGAAGAAGTAGTAACTGGTGGAGAGGGCTGGTTTAACCTTTGCCACGCGAAAGCTAATGGTACAGGATGGAAAGAAGAGTGGTTCAGATACCCTAATCAGCTTAACGATATATGTAGTAGAATAGGCCAGCTAAAAGCAGAAAATGTATACTTCTCACCGTACTTGTTTGAGACGAAACAAAGTACAAAAGAGGCTGCGATTGTCGGTCGGACTATAGTCGCCGATCTAGACGATGCTAATGTATTAACTATTCAACCACGACCTAGTATACTTGTGCAAACAAGTGCTGGAAGGCATCAAGCATATTGGATACTAACTGATGCTCTTTCTCGTAATGCTCATGAACACCTTAGCAAGCGCATCACTTATGGTATTCCTGCTTGTGACCGTACAGGATGGTTTATCGGCAAAAGGGTTCGCGTTCCTGGAACTAACAATTATAAGTGGGATCGTGACAGTGATATCGTTAGAGTGCTTCCTTCAACACATAAACAACATACAGCGGCAGACTTCCAACACTTACCAGAAATCCCTACACGATCAACTAATTCAAATGAAGAGGCTGGAGACGCAGATAATTTTATTAGAGACGCGCTTACAGTCAGTAGCGGCCCTCAGGAATTCTTAGAGAAAGTACGCAGCAAGTTACCACCTAAAGTAGTTACACAGTATAACTTTGAGGCAAGGGACCGTAGTGCTGCACTGTGGACACTGAATATAGCAGCTTTCCGTGCAGGACTAAGTTCTAAGGAAGTATTCTTCTTAGCACGAGGTAGTGCTAATAATAAGTTCACCAGTCTCCGATTCAACGGCGATGTTGAATTGATGAAGGATGTTCTGCGTGCACAACAACAAGTGTACAGCGAGCATATGTCTGGTGATTACAGAGAAAAGATTAAAGAGATTAGGCGGTTTCCAGGATTGGGACACGAGAAGCTAGCTTACCTTGCACAAACAGTTAGAGAGAACATGAAAGCTCGCGGACAGTTCATCAACTGTGCCGATGGTACTTCATGGTTCATAGACAATGTACTTGGTAAGCCTATGGCGGTTCTAGCTCGCTCAGAAGCTCTACAAACAACACTGGATGCATGGTATGGACTCAATCCTATTGAACGCGAATCAGCATACACTATTGGTCACTTATCGTCCTACGTAGCTGGTCTGCCTCCTGTGGGTAGACTCGCTGCGCTATCCTACTATGACATGGACACGAATGCACTGTACCTGCATACTGGACGCAAGGAAGTTCTCAGGGTTACTTCACGAGACATTACTACAGTTACAAATGGCTATGACAGCTTAGTATTCCATTGGGCATCTTTAAATGAAACAATTAATCCTCACTACAAGCACTATGACACTAAATGGGAGGATATTCTCTTCGAGAACGCTTTAGACAATATGATAGGATTGAAGATAAGTGAAGCTAAAGCGTTGCTCAAAGTGTGGATGCTTATGCTGTTGCTCAGAAGCTCTGTCGTCACGCGTCCTATACTCTGTATCTTTGGTCAACCTGGTGCTGGAAAAAGTACTTTATTCAGGCGTGTATATACTCTTCTTTATGGGAGGGGTCGCAGCCTTTCTAGTATTACTACTCCTGATAACTTTGATTACGCAACGGCTTCTGATCCTTTGGTAGTATTTGATAATGTTGATACATGGGAACGGTGGCTACCTGATAGACTTGCCCTCGCTGCGGCGGTTAGCGAAGTCAAGAAGCGAAAACTGTATACTAACAATGACACAATTACTCTTACTAGACAAGCATTCATCGGTCTTACAGCCCACAACCCAAAATTTGGGAGAGAGGATGTTACGGACAGACTTATTATCCTCACTCTCGAACGACTCAAAAAGTTCGACAGCGAGACAGATATTCTAGGGTATATACATAGCAATCGTAGCACCATTTGGGGACTAATTATTCAAGACATCCAGAAAATCTTAAGTACGGAAGTACCTGTTAGTGGATTCACAGACTTTCGTATTCAAGACTTTGCTCGTTACGGAGCTTGGATAGCAAAAGCAGTAGGTATATTAGACGAGTTTAACTCGGCACTTGCTACCATAGTTTCGGAACAGAAGACATTTGCTATGGAGGAAGATGGCTTATTACTTGATGCACTGTATAAGTACTTAACTATTAAGCACAACTCGAATGAGGAACAAGTATTCCGCCCGCCGAGTAATTGGTGGGCATTACTAGAGCCCCACTCTAGGGATATGCAGGCATTCCAGAGACAGTACAAGAATGCTGTAGTTCTAGGAAAGAAGTTCTGGACGCTCCATGATGCAATGAAAGGAATGTTCTTTGTAGATTGGGA
>Ga0208454_1000101_pt1 | contig 63731 bp, 99 predicted proteins | sample EasRivMeERMZT100_FD_187530 | JGI IMG/M metagenome (GOLD analysis project Ga0208454, IMG submission 187530) | Soil microbial communities from meander-bound floodplain in the East River, Colorado, USA - East River MetaG ERMZT100 (SPAdes) (version 2) | ecosystem: Environmental > Terrestrial > Soil...
CGTTCCAAGAAGTTGTAGCGCATTGTTCGTAGTCCAAGAGTACTCTTGATAACACCACTAGCGATGAGAGCATCGACCCCGTATGTCCAGTATCCTGACTTCTGGCTGTCTAGAGTAAGGTACCCGGTGTCAATACTCTTGACACCCTTGTGGTCCCACAACTCGATAGACTTGGTCGGTCGGTGCTTCATGATGAGATCAATTACACCGACGTACCAACCTAAGACAGTTCCTCGACTTGACTTGATAGGAGCTTCGAAGCGTTGCTCAGTAGCTAGAACTTCCCACTCGTCATCTTTCCCGTAGGTGTTCACATAGCTGTCGAGCATGGCAACACCGAGCTCGCCTGCATCGTTCCATGTACCGTCCTCATCTCTAAAGCCTATGGCTGACTGCTCTTTTAGTTCAGACTCGTATGCTTTCTCAAAGAGCAACGTAGGACTAGGGCCACGTTTAATCCCTGGCTTATAGTACCCTTCGAACGCTTTGTGAATCAGTGACCCGAATCTTAGAGGGGGAGCATTTGTCTTGCTCTTTAGTCGTCTCATGTAGAGCCAGTACCAGCGATACCTACATGAACGAAATGCGGATCTTTCGGACGACGAGATGTACGGAGTAGACTTGGCGCTCATTCGTAGCCTCTCTGTTGTAGTTCGCTGATCCCTCCGTCTCCCCATGCCGCGCGACTTGGATCATCAACGGAGGCATCAGCGGCGCAAGCGCACCCTAGCCCAGCGCCAGCCTAACATAGCTCGAAGATTGCTCAATTAGTTTCGAAGTTACTAATCGATCGAAACCTCAATCTGAGCTGCTTCATAGACAAGGTCAAGACCGTCAGCCACTTTGCCACAGGACTCTGAAATCTTTCTTAGTGTTTTACCATCGAGATCAGGATCATTTCTGATCACAACAGCAGCTCTCTTTAGAAGTCGAGCTGCTCCGTTAATGTACTCCCAGGCTTCATCATGAGTTCCTTGTTGATTTGCATTCGGTCGTCTGGAGGCTGCAATGAGAGTGTCATTGACAGTCATGCCTGGCTTGAGAATCTCAAATCTCTTCCTGTCAGACACAATAATATTGTGTGCCTTCCAGCTTGCCCCTTTCACCCTCTTGTCTTTCGGCCAGGCAAAAGACGTTGAGCGATACTCTCTGATGGTTCTGAAAGCTCCCTCGTATCCGATGTCAAGCAACCATCTCTCCAGAGACAGAGTAGAGTCAAGCTTGACATTTGCTATACCCTTCTGGCTTGTCGGTTTACTTACAATAGGAGCGACTCTCAAAGCAAGATCTCCCCACTCCCACTGAAGTGCAAACTCTTTAGTTATCAGTCTCTTGCCCTGCTCGACGAGCCGACTATACACTTCACGATTCATCACAAAGCTCCTTTTGTAGTTTGATTTTGTAGAGCCGTTGCTTACGCTAGCGTACAATAAACAGTCGCGCTAGCCAGTGAAAAGAGTCTATTAAACCGTTACATGCTGTTATGTACCGGGGCTGACCGCTGCGTGCCGCTGTGCTTGATACTTCGAGCAATCACGCATAACTTCGAATGCCCTCGCGCGCGCGCATGAACGGCTCGAGTGATTAACAATCTTCTCTCGCGCGCGTATATGCGCTCGCGGGAGCAACACGAACTACTAACTAGGCTCGCGGACATACGTGCGTTGAGCTCTCTTGGCTACCCTCAGACAGAAGTGTCTGATGGCGTCTCGCTCATGCTCCTTGGCAGAACCGGGTAGCCAAAGATCCCATTCTTTCAGACGTTTGTCAGTAGCATGTGTCATCGCTGCTGACGGTTCTTGAAATATTGGTGACGCCACTCGGCTGGGACCGAAGCCAGCACGGTTGTAAGCGTCAGCCAGACCGTGTCTGTAACCCAGGAATGCAGCTGTGACCCTTACTGGGCTCAGCCCTTCACGCTCTGAACTTTTGATCCGAGTTAATGTGAAGTTCTCTATCACCATCTCATAAGGTAATCCTGCCTTTCGGCACCTGAACTGGAAATCTTGCCAGGATCGATGTAGCTTTCGCATCTGTTCGATCTCGTCACCCTCAAAGGTCTCACTTTCGAACATTTGAACACCCTTCAGTCGTTCAATTACTGAACCTTCTTCCCACACCCTACCCTGGGCGATAGCTGAGTGGTGTCCTGGATCAAGTGCCCAAATACAGACAACACTCATTCTGGTGTCCTCTCGGCAGCAACCGGGAAGTCGGCTTCCGTGCCGCCGAGCGCGAGCCATACGCGCAGGCGATCCTCACGCGAGCGCCCGAGGATGTACTGCACCGCCGTCACGTTGTCGCGGCGCTCTACGACTTCCAACGGCCCCGGATTGAACTGAAGCCTCTCGGCATCAACCCCGGCAGCGAAGTAGGCGCGGGCAATGTCCTTCATGGAGGTAACCGCTTCGGGATACGACAGGTGTCGATGATCTAATCCAACAACCTCCCGTAGCGCTGTCTCTGCGCGTTCCCTTCTCTCCTTGTGGTGATGTGCGACATCCAGAAACGTGTTGGCCCGGACGCGCTCATCATCGCGCTCCTTCTCTGCGCGTTCCAGCCGCGCCTCAAGCGCGTCGAGCGCATCGGCGGCAGTCCTCCACAGGAGGATGTCCTCACTTGTCTCGTCCGCGAACTCGTTGTCGTCGTAGAACGGAAGCGCCTTTTCGGATAGGTCGGCGTTGTCGCGTAGGCGTTCGGCCGTCTCGCTGTGTGTCTGTTCCGGCCGCGAAGTCATGGTGATCTCCAAAGTCGCCACAGAAAGAAGAAGATCGCTACGAAGATGGCAGCCTGGGCCTTATCCCAACTGCTCACGAAGCACCCCAGCACTCAGGGCAGTCGCGAGTCAGGCCGGTTTCCGGAGTCGCACCACAGGTAGAGCATGTGGTCGCCTCACTGTCAGCGGCAGCAAGGGCAGCGCGGGCGTGTAGCCCTGTGTGCACGAAGCGAGCAATCTGCGCCGTCGTCTTGGTGCCGATCACGTCTTGCGAACCAAGCCAGTGGCGAAGTTCGGGCGTATCCTCGGGCAGCGCTGCTCTAAGCGTGGCGGCCTGCCGCACAGCCGAGTCTCGCTCGTCATCGAACGCAGCGAGGATGGCGTCCACTGCTGAGTCGTTGCGGTCGCTGGGCCAGTCGATGCCAGGGTCTAGCGTGGCATAACGCTCAGCCTCGGCTAGCTCGGCGGCGAGCCGGTCGCGGTCGTTCAGAAGCGCATCGCGGTTGTCAACCTCGTTCTGCCATCGACGGGTCATCTTTCCTAGTGCACGTTCAGTGGTCTCTAGCTTTTTTCTCGCAACCTTGTCTCCTGGCTTGCGAAGTTCCTGCAAAGATATGATGTGATCACGTTGTTCCTTGATACGACACTCAAGTCTTTTCGCGTACTGCTCCCACGATTCAACATCTGTACGTTCGTTCATGAGAACTCTCTGAACGGACCACTCATCACTGATCTCCCGTCTCGTAGACGAATGTTACAAGCTGCTTGCCTAACAAGTTCCACTGACCCATGGCTAGCTCGTGTTCTTCGATGTCTGTATGTCCTGTAGCGATTGACCTCATCACTGCGAGTCCTGTGTAGAACAAGGCGTTGCCGAAGCGCTCACAAATAGCGATGGACATCTCGGAGGTCTGTCTGTCCTGATCATCGAATTGAGTAGAGACTGATTCATAAGTCGGAGTCTTCTTTGATGGACGTTTACGAGGCATCAGAGATATTCCTCCCCCAAATGGTGTCAGCGGTCTTGTCGCAATTGAGACACTCCCAGCGAGCCCTGTAACGATTTAACTTCCACAAGTGGCCCCAAGGCCAAGTCCAGAAGCACTTCCAAGAGCGACGGCGACGCTCTTTCTTGGCTGTCTTCCACTTCGAAATCAGCTCGGTTTTCTCTCCCATCAGACCCCTCGCAGTCCATCCTCAAGAGTGCTGCCACAATACTCGGCCTCGAGCTTTAGCATATACAGTCCGGCATCTTCTAGACACCTAGTGATCATCGACTCTGTCCGCCCACCGCCATGAGTGCTTGAGAATGCTCTCCAGGTCTCTATTCTGTTTGCATGGATTGCCATCTCTTCTCGTAGTTCATCGACGATGTGTGGTTTGCCTGACTCTTTTAGTGCCATGATTGCCCCCTCATCCTTGATACTCTGGACAGTTACCGACAAGTTCGGAAGCCTCTTCACGGACCTCCTGCAACCAGTCATCTACAGGCTTTGCACCTTCTTCTGTATCGGCAGTTGGTTCCCAGTTCTCGAGGTCACTGGCCCATGACTCGAGTTCCTCAGCTACAGTGCGACAAGCTTCTGAAGTGAGAGCTCCGCTGCCAGAAGCTGACTCGATGTTGTCTGCTGCCTCACTGTACTCGGCTGCCACATCGTTGGCTACGTTAGCGATGTCTGCAAGAGCAGACTGAAGATCGTCTGCAGATTCATGGCCATCGGGAGTGAAGGCATCAACCTCATCCCAAAGAGGACCCATCTTGGAGTTGCTGAGCTGACTACGACGAGGATATCCGCAATCTACATGTTGCTGTTGAGTAGCCGAACGATATTTGGTCCAGTGGAAATACTCTTGACCAGCAACGATTGGCTTGCGACACTTGACGCAGATGTACTCTTTACCTGCACTACTCTTCCGAACTTTGTGAACTTTCGGCACGGTGCTCCCTTATGAAGTAGACGATACCTTGAGCAATACCCACTAGCACTGCTCCTGCAACTAGACACAACAGGATTATTCCTACTGTATCGAAGCCGTACACATCTCCTGTAAAGAGAAGAATGACTGTCAAGATTACTGCCCAAACTTTCACTCGGTCACCAGTTCAATCTCTTCTTGTGTAAACGGTCCCTTCAGTTCTCCTGTACGTTGAAGAGCTGTCGTCTGGCTCGGGTGATATTCGTGGAGAAAGTAGGGAGCTTTCATCCCGATGTGATCAGCAGCAACGAACATGATCAAGCCAGAGTCTATGACTCTGACTTTGCTCCCCCATTGAATGCGTTCTTTGATTTTGGCCATCACTGTTCCTCTCTCTTCATCATCTTGCGTCGTAGGTCAAGGATATTCCAGTTTCTGAAACCCTTCTCATCGTTCAGCTCTTTGATGTCCTCATCTACTGTGTTTCGACTGCGGTAGTAACAGCAACGAACACGATGGATCCTGCTGCCACGGTGGGCTCGGTCTTCGAACTGTTCAGGCTCATCAGGAATGTATGTCTCATCGAGCAGGTGAACTGAATCAGCTCGATCTAGTGTGAGACTTACTCCTCCCGCACCGTAGGTAGCCACCACAAGCTGAGGAGTACCCTTCTTGGTACTTTGGAAACTAGAGACAATGTCTCTAGTTGGCTCCTTACTACCACCAAGAATGGTCTTGACTATGTAACCCTTCTCTTCTAGACATCGAGAAACCATATTTACAGTCTCTCTGTGTTGGCTACCGATGAGAGCCTTTAGTTCGTGCTGTCCTGGCTCGACTCCGAACTCTTCGAGCTTGGCCATCAAGTACGGTAGCTTGCCAGAGTCCTCAGTCGGGAACAGTTTGAGTTTCTCAATAGTTCCAGTGCCAATGCACTCGTAGCACTCGTATCCTCTGACTTCTCCGGTGCCTTCACACTCTTTGCAGGGGACATCCTTGCCTTCTACCCGACAAAGAGCGGTTGCGAAGAAGCGTAACCTGGCGTACTCGGCTAATGCGTTGGTCGCATTGAGATGGTGCTCTTCAATCTTGACCTCAGCATCACGAGCAAAGGATTCATATTGAATTCTCTGCCTGGGTGTCATCTTGCACCAGACATCCTCATATTCCTTGGGAGGTAGATCTGGAAAGACCTCGAGCTTGAGTCGTCTGACCATGTAAGGTGCAAGGTGGCGATAGAAATCTTGCTCCTTGCCCTTCTTGATACCGCCCACCCTCCTGAACCCAGCCCAGTCGACCTCAGTATCAAGCCAGGTGTTCTCCCAGCGAGACTTGTTGGTAAAGTTTTTCGAATCAAGCAAGCGCAACGGACCAAACAGGTTAGTCTCTTTACCACCCATCGGAGTACCTGACATGAAGTAGAGCCGCTCGTGCTCTAGCGAAGCGATAGCTCGAGCACCTAGTGTCTTGAGATTAGAGAGTCCAACCTTGTGGAACTCATCTACAGTTACAGTTCCCCAGAGAATTTCAAATAACTCTGGATACTTGTCGTAAACATTCGTTTCGATTCTAACCTTTTTGCCCTTCGCCTCGCTATATCTCATCTCGTACTCAGCTTCGAAGCGAACCATATCCTTGTTGATGACTAGCCAGAATGGTTCTCCTGCTTCGTAGAGCCGCCAGGCTTCGACCACATCCTTGACACGGTCCTTGAGCTCTTCGTGAGCAAGTACGGGAACAGTTATGAACTGCTCAAGCTCGGCAGCCCAAGTAGCTTCGATGGCCTTGGTCGGTGATAGGATCAACTGCGGCATGTGCTCGCGCTCGCCTTCGTAGACGGCTGCAAGCACATCGCGTGTTTTTCCCGTCCCCTGTTCGTTGGCATTGATGCACGACGTTTTTGACATAAAAACGGCATCGGCTCTTTGATGCGGCCACAGAGATTCAGCCAACTTAGGCAGCAAATCAAGAGTGCGCATCTGCTCTAGTGGATAGTCGTCAGCTGTAGAAATCTTTGACAGATTTCTACTCCTGGTAGCCTCGAGCTTGCCCCAGGCTAGCATGCGAGGACCGACCACCAGCCTGCTACCGTACAGTCTTCGCAGCAGCCGACCAGTCTCTAGCTCAGCAGGAACCGACCAGACAGCACTCTTCTTGCGCCAGCTGCTACCGGGCACAGCCTTGATTGCTCGAGTATCTCCGGCACTGTACGGCATCTCAATAAGGATCCTCCGCTCGCTCTTGTCGAGCTCAGCATAGATCCCTCTGAACTCAGTCACTTGGGATTTCTGAAGAAGTTTGTGCGGGCGAGACCTCTGATCTTGCCCTTGCGGATGGCACGCTTGGCGACAGCTGCGGGACCACGTCTGATCGCGTTGGCGTCAGCGCTTACCCTCGCCATTTTGAATAGGAGGCTAGTCAGTCGCATTTTCTCTCTTTCTGTGTCTCTCTATAGTAGAAGACCATAGACAGAGTTTTCCTTCATCAGAATACTGATGAAATATCCCGATCTCATCATCATCGATCATCTCGATCGACAAAACACAGCCATCGGGCAAACGAATACCAATCACTTCTGGTTCATTGAGAGGCTCAACAAATACCTCCACATGCTTCGTCAGCTTGATCATATGGTCTCCTTGTAGTTGTCGGGAATCTTGGCGGTCTTGTAGCAGTAGCAGCAAGAGCGACCGATGAGCACAAGATCCTTTTTGATGACTGAGTAGACAGTTCGGCACCACCAGTCTTCGTCTACCCAGAAGATCCCGTCGCAGCTAGGACACTGTACTTGCAGCCTCGAGTAGTTGCCCTCCTCGTCAACAACGTAATCGCGGGCAATGATGTCGTAGTCCTTTAGCAACGATTGTGGTTGCGGTTCTGAAGCACCCATGTGCTGTGGAAAACTCACCTTCCGTCCCAGCGATACACAGCCAAGAGACCTGGTAGTTCTTCACTTGCAGATAAGTCACCACGACAGGCTCGAAGAATGCACTTGCGAATTTCTCCTTGTAGCTCACCACGCTCCTTATTCTCGGCAGCAATCAACTCAGCTCTCGTGTTGAGCAGCGAGCTGATAAAGCTCCCGAGCATATAGACAGCGGCAACGATCAAGCATGCTATCCCTGCCAGGAAGAGCCAGTCTTCAGTTGTCATAGCTGGACTCCTTTCTTAGAAATCTGATTTCGCCAGAAATAGTTTCTGGCCTGGAGACCCTTCCGTCATCGATCTGGTATTTTCTTGTTCTTCCTCATATCGTAGATGCCGTATTCAATCTTGGCATCGAGCTCTTCATCAACGATGATGTCGACAGCCTCCATCGTGCGGTCACCATTGATCCTATGCACACGGAAGGTAATCGGCCAAGTGATTGGCTCGTTGATTGACAAACTTCCTCGAGATGCCTCACGGTAAGTCATCTGAGTACAGTTCTCTTCGCCTTCAAAGACCACCCAGTTTCCAAGCTTCGGATCGCGTGTCTCACCCATCAGTTTCTACCGTTCTCCTGCGCTGTCCAGGGACCTCGGTGCTAGCGGCTTTGGCCAGCAAGACTCGAACACGTTCAAGTATTGCTTCGTACTCAGCCATCAGTCCTCCTTGATGCTGATGATCTCGAAGTCTCTTAGTTCTGAGACTTCAGAGATTTCAATCCCGTCGTCTTCTGCTATCTGCCGAGCCTCGGCTTCACTTTCGGCATCGATCACCATTGTGCCTTCAGCGTATGCTCCGATAACTATCTCATAGGTGGGCATCAAACCTCCTTGACGTTTTTAGACTTGACGATTTCGTAGCGCGGTCGACCACGCCAAGAGAATACTCTGATTTGGGTGTGGTCTCCGATTACCTTCTCAATCGTGCACGGTATCTCTTGAACACGGCGCATACCGCCCCGAGGCTTCCTGTACCAAATCGCTCTCCTAGCCATCAGGTGATCCTCACCGCCATCATCTCTACAACTCCGTCACTTGCATATCGATCTGCCGACGGGGGAGAGTAGGTGCAAGAGGCTATGCGCCATCTGCCTTCACCGAGTATCTCTGACATGATATTGTGGCCTCTACAAACCGCTTCTGTCAGGTGTCCCCGTATTTGAAGGACGACTGGTCTGCCTGGTCCGTAGTTGATTGAGATGACTTGAATCACGTTATCTTCACCGCCTCGAAGTTGGGGATGATGTGTCGATTGATGTAGTGACCGACACTTGCTGAGCAGCGACACGCTACTGCGCGCTGTCTGCTCACACCTGGATATTCGTAAACCGCGCCTCCCTTGAAGCGGACGTACATACGTCCGTCCCGGTGCGCGACAGCCTCGACATTGCTGCTCGTGACCTCTTGCCAGACGAGTGGTTGAGCTGGGTAACGATGTCTAGATGACATCGACATACCTCATGCAAGTTTGCAGAAGGTGGTCATAGTCACCAGCTGTTGCCTCGGCTCTGAAGTCATTTATCACAGAGGCTGATACACCTGATCGCTTCATCTCCTTGATGACAACTCCCATGATTGCAAAATGATTGCCATCTGTACCAAAGAGCGTCACCTTGATATGAGGAAACTTAGGGACCATCGTCGCCAGCCCTTGCGATAACTCTGTCACCAACGAACTGCCAATCCTCCCAATGACTGGTGCTGCCAGCCAGATCAAAGATCTCATCATCGGTCATGTCTCCGTCGACGATAAGAGTGATTGCAACTAGAGCGGTGACGTAAATGGTCCTGTTGAGCATCGCTTGTTGTGCTGCTTGAGCCTTCTCAACTTCTTTCATTCGTAGCTCCTTTGTAGCGGCAGGGCACAACCCTACCTGTGGACTGCACGTCTTGTGCTCGAAGTTAGCCGAACGTCAAAACAAGACTGTTTCGGTTGGACTCTGACGGCTGTGGGAAGTTGAGAATCATCCGCCACTCGCGGTCACTCGGAGCATCAGGGGATGCATAGAGCCTTGAGACTCCTACTGTAGTGGACAAGTAAAGAGTCTTATAGCTACCGAATATGTCTCTCTCTGTGTGAACCTCGTGCGTCTGGTCACCAGCAAAACTCTTCAGAGCAAGAACCTCACTCTGGGCCACGACGTAGCCAATACGTCGCGGATGATGTGACTTAGATCTATCAGTTGGTCTCCGATAGATCGCGTATCCCTTCAACACTACTCTCCTCCTTTCCGGCTTCGTACCCTTCAAGATAGCCGATAGTCTGGCCCATCTCGTAAGCCGTGTCAACCGCTTTGATGAGGGTGTCGTCGAAGATCTCGAAAACTTCAGACCAGAGCGGGACACTTTCCTGTTCCATTCGTTTCTCGAAGTCTGTCCAGAAGTTGTCGTAGGCCAAGTCTTCTGACCTATTGCCTGGAATCATGTTGCTGTTGACACCTGGCGGTAGATCATTCATGATGTCAGACGGCAGTAGACTTTGCCGGCGAGTAGGTCGGCCTCAGTTTGGGACATCTCGTTGATGTCGTGGGTTTTGGAGCAGAGATAGTCGTACATGTCTCCGCCAATGTCTACAGCTCGAAAGTAGAGATAGCCTGATCTGGCTATTCTACTCAGCTCGTCGGTACTTATGTTGTCACCAACTTCGTGACTGATCAGTTCGTACCTTGACAGAGACTGCTCCTCAGCCACAGCAGGATCGTATGGAAGTGATCCGACACAAGGGAAGAAGTGGAAGTCATTGACAAGCATTCTGATGTATTCAGCTTGTGAATCTCTAGGCTCCTCGTCAATCTGGTCAGCGTAGGTTTGGGTTACAACCTCTAGTACGCTGGCATCCTTGATGTGTGGCTCAGCGTAAGGATAAACATCTCCCCCGTACTGCCGCCCTGGGCCGTACTTGCCGAGGTCATAGCAGTCGGCGGCATGGACATGGAAAGTTCCCTTACTCTGATCTCTCAGGTTTGGCCCTAGCACTACAACATCCATCAGTCCTCCTGTCTTACATTGTCGATGTATAGAGCCTTACGCCTAATGGATTCGATGAAGTGTTCTCCACCGTCGTAATCAAAACCCTCTTCCTCCAGCCGTTCTCTGAGATACGACCAGGCAGTCCAATCGTCCCAAAAACGATCGCAGTTGCCACATCGCTCGACGAAGTCATGCTCTGAGTTACCGTTAGTTGCCATCGGCCATAGATATCCCTGGCCACTGCCGCAGGTCTGGCAGATGTCAACTAGAGGACGCTGGTCGAGGCGCTCGCTTTCCCGCTCATCGTCCCATCACCGAAAAGACCACGACGAGGAACGCGCAGACGATTAGGAACAGAGTCAGGCTCGCGCCGCTCATTCGTCTCCCGCCGACCCAGCAGCAGGGAGCGCGTTAGCGCCGAACGTTGGGCTGCATCCAACGTCGGGCTGACAGACGCAATGAGGGAACGCGCAGGCGCGAGGCCGTCCACAGTCCATGCATTGGTCGCGTACGAACGTGGTTCCGCCACACGTAACGCAAGCCGCCGCGCTCATCTCCAGTCGCCTCAGCAGCTTCTCATCAGCTTCGTCAGCTTGATCGCGTTCGACTGAGACCATGACGTTATCCCACTGCCAGGAGAGCAGCATCTCAAGTGCGACTCTGAAGTTCTCCAGTGCACCAAGAGGTTCGGGGTACTCGTCACTCTCAACTTCGATGATGATGCGAGCTTTCATGTTACTCCTTCCAGTTGGGTCCGAGCTCATCCTCAACGATCTCAACAAGCTCGGTGTGCATGTTCATGAAGACTTTCTCCATATGTTCGTGAAAGTCCTTAGCCGCTCCGTTGCGCTCGACATCGTACTGATTGGTGACGTAGTCTAGACACCCGATGGCTTTTGCCACCTGCTCTCTGTGGATGTCTCTTTTCTCAGCCACGGCATTGAGCATCGCCTCGATGAGTCCTGCACTTGCCATCACCACTCCTTTCTTGCGGCGTCAGCCTCGTACGCATCTTCAAACTCTTGCTGTGAGATACCAAGTTCTTTGAGCTGAAGAACAACTTCATCAACATCCATTTGAGCGGTGTTGACACACAGGATAATCTCTTTCAGAGCATTCTTCTGTGCAGGAGTCATCAGACCCTCGTTTGGTGATAGTCGAGAGCGATGTTATAGCAGGGGATCAAGCTGCCATCGGCGGGCATCACGACCAGCCAAGATTCCTTGAAGGTCTTGCGGTATCCTCCAAGGGTCATCTCTCGCTTCGTGTAATGCGCCGACGACGTACCTCCCATGATCTTGCTGACGGTGTGGTTGTGACGGGTGATCCTCATCTTCTTGCCGTCAAGCTCGATGAATTTCCGACCTTGTCGGTATGCTGTTCTGATCTCAGTCGCGCTGTCTCGGAACTGACGATCAGTCTTCTTCTTTGTCATTGCTCCACCTTCCTACGTAAGTCGTGTCAGACCAATCACCTGACATCATGTGTTGAGCAAGCAGGATGTCACTGGCTGCCTCGGTGATCAAATCGGCTATTTCCTTAAGTCCTGACAGCCTCCTGCTATCGGACATGTGCTCGCCAACACCGCTGAGTAAGGTATCGAGCTTCCCTACCGCTACGAGCGCGTTAGCTCTTCCTGTTCCGACGACATCTCGCGCGTTGACTGTAATCACGATTAGTCCCCGAGATCTCGTGCGTATACGATGTTGTCAGGGTTGAGGAAGTGACTCCAACCCGAGTTCGAGACCTTAAGTGTTCCGTCAGGGAACAACTCGTGAAGTACCGCTTCCAGCGTGACTCCCCCAACGAACATGAAGAAGTATCTGTTTTCCCTCTCGAGGCCATTGAATCTACAGTCCTCAATCATCAGGCAAGTCCTCAGCCAGTGGTTGCAGCTTGATGACTGTCGCTCGGTCGAGGTAAAGCCACGTCCTTGGACGGAGGTCGTCGGGCGTTGGTAGGAGTCTGGTGTAGTCGTCGTAGTTGCAGCAAATCGCAATCGCGTCAAACATTGAGTTCTCGACGACACACAACAGAACTTCTCCTTCAGGTGTCGCTTCGAAAAGCGGCTGTCCAATGATGGCGATAGCGCTGTGCATGCTGACCAGTTGCATGGCCTTGTTCTTGCGCTCTGGTACTTCGATGTAAAGTATGCTGCCCATCAGTCCTCCTCTGCCATGATGTACTCGATGTGAAAGTCCTTGTGCAATAGGTCCTCCTTCAAGAGCCTATCAATAGCTTCCACGGTGTCTGCTGCGTTTGCGGCGCTGATGCTGTCGATCACGATGGTGATCTCGTAGTTGGGCACCTATTCCTCCTTCTTGATTCGCTCGTAGCCTATCTTGCTGAGACCTGACTTGGTACGCACGTCAAAGAGAGCACCTTCAAGGTCCTGTGAGCGTTGGCCGGGTGCAACGATTTCACGTGTTACTGTTCGGCCAAAGCTGTGTGTTGCTGATGTTCTCTGGTGTACCCAGACGGTCTTTCCGTCAACGATCTCTGGGGTCCTGCGGCGGTCGACAATCTTGTTACTAGCCATCTGGCATGCTTCTCATTTCTACAAGTTGGTTGATGATTTCGTAAGTGCTCCAGCCATCAACTCTCTCCCAGCGGTCTTCGCACCAGCGATAGACAGCCTGGAATGAGTCGCCCATGTCGATGACGCCGATTGTGAGTTTGGTTTGATCTTCGGAGAATGAGAACTCCTCCTCAACCCACAGGTCGTAGCTGACATCAACGCTTGGATTGTCTCCGCTGATGTCAGCCGCGACCTTGTCGGCCTCGACTCTGAGCTTGTTTATCAGGTCGAGATGGTACATGACTCTGCTATACCTTGCGGTAGATGTTGAGTCCGATCTTGACGCCTTCCTTCTGAGGGACATCCTGGTTGCCTCCGGTTGTGGCGATGATCTCGCTTTTCCCTGAGGCTGACTTGCCCTGAGACTCGCTCAGGTCGACGGTGATTACGAGCTTGTTGCCGGTGACCTTCATGTCCACGTTCTTCATGATGTGCTCCCTTTCTTTGGCTTTTGGATGTTGACTGAGTCCGCACCAAGTGTGAGGGCAGCTTGCTGAAGATCGTTGGCCTCTTCCTTGGTGTGTACCCATTTGACGACAGTGACAAGAGTACTATCGTCGTCGCTGATTGTCGGACCTTGCGGGAACTTGATCGTTACGGTGTACATCAGACCAACATCAGGAGCAGTTCCTCTGCTCCGTAGACCTTTTCTGCTCCGCAACTCTCACACTCGTACTTCCTTGCATCTGGCTCGACATTGTACGCTTCCTCACCACACGCAGTGCAGAAGCCGAGACTGTCGTCTTCATTCACAGCTTCGATGATTCTTTCGGTGGTGATCGAAGTGTGCATAGACAATCACTCCTTTGTTTGTAGCGGTTTGTAGCGGTTTGGATGCGGCGTCAGGGTAGCCTGGCTACCCTTGCACGGCTCTGTCGCCTCTCCGGGCTTGCTGGCTAGCCCTGCGCCGCATCTGGTGTGAACTCACGGGGTTGGTTTTGGCAGACACACACCAAGCGCGTGCGCCAAGACGTCCGTTACTGGTTCGAGACCGATCATCTCACCTGATACTGCTGTCAAGCAGCTTTGATTTGGGTATCTGGCTGAGAAGAACCAGGCGAACCAGTCTTTCTGCATATAGCTCCCTCCTTTCAGCTAGTCGCTCCCTGAAGGGTCCAGCCCTGTCGCCCACGCCACGTAGTAGACGGAGCCAGACCCTTCAGGCAGCGAGCCCTCCAGACCCAGACTGAAGAGCCGCTGCTCTCTTCGCAGTGTTAGGCGACTGTTGTCGTGTCACCCTACTGTGAAGTCTTTAATCTCGAGAAACCTCATGCCGTGATCTGTGTAGACCTTGACATAGGGCTGTGCTGCATACCCGACAACTTTGTCCACCGTCCGCCGTCCCCACTTGTCCAAGACCTTGATAGTCTTAGGACCGGCAGGGACGACAGTTGGTGTACCGACGATTCTCAACTCGATCGGGTCGAAGCGGTCGTGATAGACCCAGATACGTCGACCAGGCTTGAGTATCTCTTTCAGCCTGGTTAAGTCGCCGAGGTCCTCGAGAGTTAGGCGTTTCCCTTCGCCTTCGGCCGGGTGCGCTTGGTTCCCGGCTTGGCCGTCTTGGTTGCCTTCGGCTTCGGCGGGTTGAGCTCGGCTCTCTTTGACGCGATGTTCTCGGCCTTCGGTGTGAAGAGTCCGAGCTTCTCGAGTCCGACCTTGATGAAGCCCTCGCTCTTGCTGGCCCTCGCCGCGAGCCATCCCCAAGAGCTGAAGCGGTCGACCTTGAGACGCGCTGTGTTGATGTTCTTCAGCAGGGTCTCGTCATCCTTGCCGGTGATGGCCGGAACGTCTCCGTCCTTGACCGCCTGGATCATGAGCAGGAATGCCGCCTTGCCTGCGGTGATGGAAAGGTCTGAGGCTACTGCAGAGAGACTCTCTCCCTTGTTCTCGGTACCGAGCGCCGGGTGCTTGCCGACACGCTTGAGCAGAGCTTGCGTGTGGCTGGCTTCCTGGTTCTCGCGCTGCTGACGCTTGGCCTCGGTGTCGGCCTTCGCCTTCTTCGTTGCATCGGCGTCGGCCTTGCCGTTGTCCGTGGTAGGCTTCGAAGCTTGAGGCTTCGTAGCGCTGGGACGGGTGCGTGCCATGTGATTGCTCCCTTTCTCTTTGTTTGTAGACGACGTACCTTGTACGCCCCACGGATCCTACTACTTTTCGGACCCGAAGTTGTTCGAAGTTATGTAAGGTGTTACGCTTGAAAGAGTTTGACGACCGACAGAGCCCGAGATACCGGCCGCCACGACTGTCTGCTGACGAGTTCACGCTGTTCCGGGGTACCTCATTCCCGCCACATCCGTCCGCTCCTTCTTTGTGTTGAGCACGGTGTGAGTCGGGCACACCGCTCGGGAAGTTTGTGGTAGCGCAGCTGATCCTGAGCCTTGCTTGCGAATAGGCCGGATGCTCGTTACGGTAAGGTGTCCGCAACAGACAGTCGTTGTCGTTACTTGATGGTGACAACGAGACCCTTCTTCGGGTTCCGCTTGACGTCCGCTTTGAAAGCGTTGACCTGGCTCGCGTCGATCTCTTCCGACCAAACCTCATGACCGTCGTCCGGGTCGAGCACAGACACGGTTATGCGTTCGGTGTCGTGCTCGTAACCTGCTGCTGGGTTTGTTACTACTGCACCGACAGCTGGACTATAGCTCACGAGTTCGATCTGGTTCGGGTACTGCTCTATTAGGTCTAGCAGTGCCTTCAAGATCGCCGAGATCCTCCTTCGATGAAATGTTCGTTGGTCGTTGTTGATCTTAACTGTCAGTTCGTACATTGGCTCCTCCTTCGACTCGCGCAGGCGCGCAGCGGGAAGCACTTTAGCCGAAAATGGGTGGTGTTAGTTTCGAAAAACTCTCCCGAGCGCATGTATGCGCGCATTACCTTCTCTGTCTCCATATACTCTTTGTTCTCTCTACATATAGAGACACAACGTATGCGCTCGAGGGAAGAAAAAAAGTGCAATACGTAGCTAGCGGCCCATGCGCGTTGTGCCTGCGCGCGCGTACGGGGACAGAGCAGGGACGCGCGTTGCAGTTTTGGCTGTGTGTTCTTATTCTTTTCATCTTTTACTTACTATTCGTTGGACTCGCGCATAGCGCATGTATGCGCTCGGTGACGGGCATGTATGCGCTCGAGCGTGAGTCGATTAGATTGCTTCAATAGAGGTTTGACCGTAAAGGAGAAGATCAGTTGCACCGATTACACGCTTGATCGAAACTTCTCTGGCCGAGTACCAGTCTATGAAGCTCTTGTCATCAGTGTTGACCCTGCTCTCACGGTGATCTCTTACCTGAGAAGTGGCGTTTTGCCAGAGGGGCTCGATGAACTCACGGTCAAGTTGGAATCTTGGTGCGAAGTTCGAAGCGATATGGTCTATTGTTTGGTTGTCCAGTTTGTCCCACTTGTCCTCGATCCTGGCACCGTGGGTGTAATCCTCGAAGCCAGGAGGCGGCTCGATCCACATCTCAGCATCGGTCCATACTGTTTTTTCTTTGCGACGATAGAGCATGCAGTCACGGACTTGGTCCTCTGATTCAACCCAGTGGTCCACTAAGTAAGTGAACTCCCAGGTAGTGCCGTTGTGGTCAGTGTGCTCGAAGTATTGTTTGGTCATGATGCCTCGATTGCCTGCATGATCAGAGCTTCGATCTGACCAAGAGCGTGATTTTCGTCGGTGATGTCGTCTCTCACAAGCATTCGAGCTTGGTAGATGGCTGCCTCAGCCAGCTCGAGACAGAAGATGTAATAAGAGCGTCCGACCAGATCAAGCTCTTGCAGCTGATCCGTGGTGACGTAGCTTTTCTGCTTTGGTTCCATTGCTACTCCTCGTTTGTGCAGTAGTTGGGGCACCATCCTTCGCTGTCAAACTCTCCACCACACTTCGAGCAGTGGGTGTAAAAGTATGAGAGGTCTTTTTCTCTAATGCTGGTACGTGTCTCGCGGAAGGCTTTGAGATAAGCCTCGCGGTGCGGGTGGCCAATGTGTGGCGGTGGAAGGTCGGTGTCTTTGATATGGTGATGGACAGTCCGAATGGCCAGATCGACGTAATATGCTTCTCCTGGCTCTTCCACTGTGTTACCAGTCCTTCCGGTTACGAGGGGTGGTGATGATGATCCAGAGTTTCTTGAGATAGGCGATGATAGTTATCTCCTTCCGGCTTTGCTGATGGCGTCTCTCATGAGACGCTCGTGTTGGGTCATCTTCCACAGATTTGACATGTGGTTTACTCCTCCTTGTCCAGATCGTCGCTTTGATCGGACAACGGGTCGTACCCGAGCAGAGCTTATTCTCTCTGTCCGGGTACGGTGGTTTTGGTGCTTTTCGGATTGCAGGAAGTCTAACTTATCCTGTTGTGTCATGGGTTGAGACATGTTTCTCTGCTTACCAGTGCAAGCCGTTCTTCATTTTCGGCTCCTTTCGATCTCTGCTTGGTGAGAAGCTCGGGGCTGCGCTTGGCTTTTTGCTACCTCTCAGCCTCTTGAGCTCCTTCAGCTTCGGCTTATGGTTCGCTGCTACCCTGGGACGGGTGTCGGGGTTTACGGTTTGCCGCGTTCCCATTCCGGCTTACCGGTCTGTTCCCGCTCTATGTCCACCCAGAGCTCCTCACGAAGCAGAGCTTTGTTCGCTTTTCGCTTTGGGACCCTTCGGGTAAGACACCGTCGTTGGTATCTTACCCTGTTGCTAGTCGCTAGCTGCCGGTGCCATTCATGTAGATGAGGCAGACGCCGTGAGTCTCGTGCTTGCCGACGCGGACCTGCTTTGCGTCCTCCTCGCTGAGAAGTCGCTTCAGCTTGAAGTGAACGTGAGCTGGGCGGACGGCAGGGAAGTCGAGCTCGATGTGCTTGAGGTCGGCTTTCTCCTTGAGTGCCTGCTCGATCGGTGCGCGGTACTGCGCCTCGATGTAGGTGCCGCTCGTCTGCTTTACCTCGGCAGCCTCGCTGGGAGTCATCTTCAGGGCCATGATTGGCTCCTTTCTTTCGGGTGGGTGATGTCTTACCCGAAAGGTCCCTTTAGGCTAGCCCCGCTACCCTAAGGGGACGGTCCGCTTACTGCGGGCCGATCCCGTAGCTACTTAGGTGGGTTAGGCAGCGCCTTACGGTATGGCCGTTTATGGTCTTAGTTACTACGGCTTCACTTAGGCAGCGCTCCCCGCTTACGATCCGGCTTAGGTAGGAACTACCCGCCGGGCCGTTAGCCGTAGCTGTTTTACGGTACCGTCTTAGGTAGCGTACCGTAGGCTTACTTACGGCGTCGCAGCTTAGCACCTTAGTGCCTCCTTAGGGGTAGGTTATACCGTCCCCTTAGGGTAGCTAGGCTTATAGTCCGGAGGCGGGGGCGACCGCCGCGTAGCGCGCTTTAGTTAGACCGGATTTTTAGGACCCCTTACGGGTACCCCTTACCGCCGCCGCCGGTTAGGTAACTCCGGCCGCGCCCCGGTAGTTTAGCCGCGGGGTTACCCCCCGGGGGTATAAGGGGTTATACCGACTTCTAAGTAGTAAAGGTCCGTAGCCTAGTTAGGCTACTAGTAGCCTAAGCGGTAAACGGCCGCCGGGCGTAGCCTAAACGGTAAACTTCGTATACGCCCCGTCGGGCTAAGGGGTACCGACCGAATACCGGGGGAGGGTATAGCCCGACGGGGCGGTAAAAAGCCCCTATTAGCGGGGAAAACGTAGGGCTCTACGGTATACCCTCGAACCCCCGGCTAGGATGTTTGCGGGTACCCTTAGGGGGTACCGGCCGCGTTTACTAGTTAGGCTACGTTTACCGCCTAGTAAACGTTTACTAGTTAGGCTACGAAAATACGCGAAGGGTCCCCTATTGCGGTGTGACACGCGTCCATCCTTTTGGAGCTCTGTTATCTTCTCGGTAAATTACTCGCATTTTGCACATCAATATAGATGAGCTACAGTACCCTGTTACGAAGAGAAGGGAGCAAGACAATGCCCAACAGCCTCGGTCCCGGACAGAAAATTAAAAATCCAACAAAGGAACAACAAGAAAATCTAACAAAATCGGATAACGCTCTACGAAACAATCGAAAGAACCGCAAACGTGAAAGAATAAAAGCCTCGCGGCCAAAAACCAGGACTCTCCCCAGCATCAAAATCAAGAAAAAGAGCACGAAAGAAAACGGGCCATACGGACCAGAACGCTGGAAGGACCCGGACAATCCTGAAAGCATGGAGAATCGCCCAACATTCTATGAAGTAAGAAAGCCGAAGGGAGCAGCGAGAATGGTAGGTGAAATCTGTGGGGCCAAGAAGAGGGCAAAGAACGGAGGCGGAGCTTGCGGTATGCCGCCAGGGTGGGGAACGCCTCACCCCGGAACAGGACGGTGCAAATACCATGGGGGAAATGCTCCGACGCACCTCAGAAAGAGTTGGAACGACGAGCTGAACCGACTACTAGGAGCAGAATTCGAGATCGACCCGTTAAATGCGCTCTTGTGGCTGATACGGATGTCGGCAGGAGACACACTTTATTGGCGTCAAGAGGTTGTGCGCTTGCAGACAATCCACGAACAGACCAACGGTAAGAGTAAAACGGCTACCGTTACAAATACAGACGACAACCCGTGGTACGCCGAAGAGACCATCATGGGGCAGCAGCTCGTGCTCGCTGCCAAGAAGTACGAGCAGGCTCAAGAGCGGCTAGCGAAGCACGCCAAGATGGCGCTCGATGTCGGGCTGAATGAACGTCTAGTGCGAGCTGCCGAGATGTACGGAGAACTAATCAGTAGACTTGTGGAGGGCATCCTAACAACCCTAATCTGGGACAACCCGAATATTCCACAGACCCTACGCAACAAGCTCCGTGATCAGGCAGCGATCATCGTACCACAGAAGTTGATGATGCTCGACAACACCCAGCCACAACTCGGCGACCCGAGTCTACCAGTCATCGAGCATGGCTAAGCGATGCGAAAAGACCGGGAAGAAGAAGTACCTCGACGCCGGTAAAGCAGCAGGAGACCTCAAGCCAGGTGTGTACCGCGGACTATACCTCTGCATGTATTGCGGGTTCTACCACATGACCAAGCGCAAACAGCTCAGACAGCGGGCTGGCGCACGCTAGCCGACCGCTCAGCTAGGCTTCACCACCGTCAACCAAGAGAGGAGTAATGGAATGGCTGTGACAGCGAAGTTCAAGGTGGCAAGAAAGTCGAATATGAACTGGGCTCACGAAGTTGAGCTAGTTCCTGATTACGGCGAAGGCCGTAATGCCGAGTGGGCTGCAGCGACACCCGCAGGCATGATTCGTTTGACCATCAAGAACGAGCTAGCTGCTGATCAGTTCGAAGAGGGACAGGCGTACACAGTCACCTTCGAGAAAGAGTAGCAGCACAATGACTCTACGGTGAGTGCGGAGGGTGTCCTCGGCCACCAAGAGTCTAACAGCCAAGTCCATAGATCTCCAGAAGGTACCAAACAGAGCCGAAGGAGGGTAGTAAAGATGATCATGAACCGGAATGACTGGAGTAAAGCGAGAGCAAGAGCCGAACAACTAGCTGATCAGCTAGGTTGTTGTCTCCTGGGTGTCTCCCTAGCGCTGGAGCATGGTCGTACTAGATACTTTGCTCGACTGCTGCTCTTCGACGAAGAGCTGAAGGTCGAGCTGACAGCGTGATCTCATGAGTAGCATCAGGATGGGTGACCCGCTCACCCCTTGCACAGAGCGGGAACTTGACGGCACACACGAGTGGGTAGCAGTCCAGCAGGCAGGCACAGGAGACCCGAAACCCAACGCACGCTACTGTCTGAACTGCAACGCCTTCGATCCGGGCCCAATGGATCTGTACGTCACCAAGAAGGACAGCCTCGTACCCATTTTCCCAGCAGCGACAAGATCATTCAGACGTATCGTAGGTCACAACCCCGACGACACCACACCGAATGTCGATCCAGAGACGAGTACAGGAGACTTCTGATCGCTACTGAAACTAAGAAGGGTCTCTCTGAGCTAGAGCTTGGAGCGTTGCTACAGCTGGCGGAAGGTCTGTCAATTGCTGAGTCGTGCGCTGAGAGCCATGTTGGTCCTGACACGATCAAATCTCGTCGCAGGAGTGCAATGAGAGCTCTCGGTGCAAGGAACAGCTCCCACGCGGTAGCGCTCGCCTACCACAAGGGGATTCTAGAGCCATGTCAGTCATAACTTCCCGCCCAGGTCTTCCACCGGGAACAGGGCAGAATGCTGCTGATAGGCTCTATCCGCGCTCTAGTATGTACCTCGAGAATCCAAAGATGTGGATGGAAGATGTCCTCGGAGAGTTCATCTGGTCGAAACAGCTCGAGGTCATAGAGTCCATCAGAGATCATAAGCAAACAGCAGTCAAGAGCTGCCACGCGAGCGGGAAGAGCTTTATCGTCAGTCGCGCAATTGGTTGGTGGATGGATCCGCGAGTACACAAGCTGGGCAGTGCATTCTCACTCACTACCGCGCCCAGCTGGCCACAGATTGAAGCGATCCTGTGGCGCTACCTCAAGAGGGTTCACTCGAAGGGTAAGCTGCCAGGTCGTATCGCGGGAGATTGTCAGTGGCACATGGCAGAAGCTCACGCTAAACGGAAGATCGGAGATAGCACTGAGGAACTCATTGCTATGGGTCGGAAGCCTGCTGATTACGATGAAGACTCTCTTCAGGGAATCCACGCACGCTATGTGCTCGGGGTGATCGACGAGGCTAACGGAGTTCCCAAACAACTCTTCGATGCAATCTTGTCAATTACCACCAACGACGACAGTCGTGTAATCGCTATCGGAAACCCTGAAGACCCCAGTTCACACTTCGCTGAAGTGTGTAAGCCAGGATCAGGATGGAATGTCATCACAATTCCGGCCTGGTGCACTCCGAACTTCACCCAGGCTGTCTGCGAGCTCTTCGAGCGAGTACGCATAGGACCAGAGGAATCAGTTCCTGAAGACATCAGTAAGGAACTAATATCCCCTAACTGGGTCAAAGATCGTGCTAAGGACTGGGGGATTGGCTCTCCTAGCTGGCAAGGAAAGATCGAGGCTGAATTTCCAGAGGTCACCGATGATACTCTACTCAGTCCTAGAATGATCAAGAAGGCGATTGCTTGCCAGCAGCCGGGCCTCGAGCCTGGCCAGTATGGTGTAGACATCGCTCGATTCGGCACAGATCGCAGCGTGGTCTATCGAAATCGTGGCTTCCATATCAGACTTGAAGATGACTGGGCAAAGCTCGATACTGAAGAAAGTGCTGATAGAATCGAGAAGATTCTTAGAAGTCATGGTGCTAAGAAGCTCGCAGCCAATATCGACGCCATTGGCGTAGGTGCTGGTGTTTTCGACAAGCTCAAGCACCGAGGGCTTAATGTCAGAGCGATTTACGGTTCTGAGAAGCCTAGAAATGCGAAGCGATTCCGCAATCGTCGCGCAGAGATCTATTGGACCTTCAGAGTGCTGATGGATGACGGTTTGATCGATCTAGACCCTGATGACGAGCTTCTGATCAATCAGCTAGGCTCCATCAAGTGGTGGGAGAACGACGCCGGGCAGATTGTGATCGAGAGTAAGGACGACATGAGGGATAGGGGATTGCCGTCCCCAGACCGTGCTGACGCTTGTGTCCTTAGCATCGTCAAGCGTGGTTCAATCAAGGAAGACGAGCACAAGCTCGGAGGAAAGAAAAAGAACAATTCAATCGCCGGTGACCTTCTAGACATGGTCATGTGAAGGGAGCAAAGATGGAATGGTACGAAGAGCCGTATAAGGGTGGTCCGATGGTTGTGGTGGACGGTTTCCCACGATCACTTTATCCACCAGACGCTGTTGACGAGAATAAGGCACCCTCTCCACCAGGACCTGATGTGATGGCGTACAAGCGCACAGTCTGTCGTGCCCAACGCTGGCTGCCATGGGATCCTGATAACTGGGACGAATATTTCAACAACAAGTTTTCACACGGCCGAGGTACGGGAATGGTCAAAGATTCTGGCGTTGCGGGCGTTCAGCGGCAGCAAGGAATCGAGCCGACAGGATGGATTGGAGCAAGTACATTTAACTTGCTTCGCTCGATCAGAGTACCCACAGGGCCAAATGAAGGACAGATGGCAATGGACTCTGTTGCTATCAGTTTGATCAATGAGGCATACAAGATCTGGCACCCTTCAACTCTTCCTGAGCCGCATCCAGACCCCACAGCGATTCAGCTTCCGACCAATTTCACAGCGACTCACATGACTGCCGGTCTGGACGGATATCCTGCCATAGATGTCTTCGGCAAAGCCGGACAGAAAGTCCTCTGCCCCTCTGACGGTTCAGTCAGGAGACTGTCAGGTCGAGATCCGATTGAGGGCGGTGTTCCGGGTTCAGCCTACGGATGGAGCATGTATATCGTCGCAGACCATGCTGACTACTATCTGACTCACTTCGGTTCAAGAGCTATCTCTCTGAACCAGGAGGTCAAGAAGGGTCAGCTGATTGGCACGATCTGTGATGCAGCGGTTGCTGGGATGCCAACAAGCTCTTCACACATCCACGAAGGAAAGAGAGAACTGTGATGGACTCAGTCAGAGTCAGATACGTGCTTAGAGCCACCGTGGCGGCAGCACTCGCGGTACTTGCTGTTTTGAAGGCCAGCATCGGTGAAGGTCTGACATCAGCTGAATGGGTTGATCTGGTTTATGCTGCTGTCGGAACTTTCGGGGGATATCTGGGACTGGGAGCTCTCATTCCTCAGGTTGAGCCTAATATTGGAGTGAAGAAGCGTGGCTAGGCCAAGAATCACAACCACAGCAGGCTCTAAGCCTCCAGTCAATGAATTGGGGACGATGGGTACTGTGATGGGCGGTGGCTTCGGTGGAGCTACTCCTGCTTGGTCCGCCTACGTAGACACCAAGGAGTATGTCCCTGACATCACTTGGCCGAACTCTGTACGAGTATACAACGAGATGAGGACTGATGCACAGATCGCGGCTCTGTTCTTTGGGATCACAATGCCGATTCGACGCTACAAGTGGCTGATTGATGCCAACGGAGCGAGCCCTGACAGAGTTCAGAGACTTGCTAATAACATGAACCTGGACATCAAAGACGAGGAGCCACTCCCGCGCGGGCGTATGAAAGACCGTTTCAGTCACGATGCGCACCTACGTCGCTCATTACTCGCGCTCTTCTACGGTCACATGTTCTTCGAAGACATCGGATTCATTGATCTGGATAGTCTCTGGACTCTCAAGCATCTTCGTGAGAGAATGCCAGAGACCATTCAGCAGATCAATGTAGCTCCCGATGGGGGTTTGGTCTCGATCAAGCAGTGGGATCCGAAGGCAAAGGAGATCCCTGTTGACAACCTTGTCGCCTATGTCTGGGACGGAGATGGCGGTAACTGGGTTGGAAGGAGCTTGTTCAGAGAGTGTTACAAGAACTGGCTCATCAAAGACAGACTCCTTCGTATCGATGCCATCAATCACGAGCGCGCCGGTGGAATTCCTATGCCGACTGCCGCTGATGATGCGAATCAGGATGATGTCGATGCTCTGGCAGCACTCGCCTCAAGGATCAGAGTTGGTGAGGACGCAGGAGGAGCACTTCCTCCCGGTACTACCTGGAATCAGATCAGAAGTAGCGGAAGTGATGTGATCGCCTCTATCCGCTATCACGATGAGGCGATGGCCAGAAGAGTCCTGATGATGGTCGCGATGTTGGCTCAAGGTGGTACGACACTTGGGTCGTACTCTCTCGGTGAAGTCTTCAGCGATTTCTTCTCGCTGGGCCAGGAAGCTATCGCCAACTGGTATCGCGACACTACACAGGCATACTTCATCGAGGATTACTGGGACTGGAACTACGGTCCTGAAGATCCGCTCGTCCCCCTGCTCGTCTACGACAAGCAAGTCGATGAAGCACTCCCAACAGTAGACTTGGTAGCGCTCGTCGATGCTGGTGTCCTGATTGCTGATGACGAGCTTGAGGACACACTCAGAAAGCAAAAGAAACTTCCGCCTCGTGGTACAAATCCAAGAATTCAATCTTCGTCGACGAGCAGCGGCGGAGCGACGTCGGATGGAGGGGAGTCGGTGAATGCTCCCTCCGCTACCCCTCCGTCCGACTGATAAGGAGGGAGCGAACATGCCAGGTGGGACAGCAGGAGCTAGATTCAAGGCATCAGGGGCTGTCGTAGTTTGCTGCGTTCATGGTCGAGCCAAGCGTAAGGTTGCTGATCTGACCTTCGACCGCTCAAAAGAGAAGGTGCAGCTCTGTCCCTGTTGTGAGAATCTCTTCACGACAGTTGACGACACACCCAGACAATGCGACAGTTGTGGTGGTTTCCCGATTCACCTACCGGCCGGTCCAATTCCTGAGCCGAAAGGAGTTATTTCATGAGTGTGATCGAAGAGAGAGCGGTATTCCTGTGTCAGAACACGATGTGTACACTGGGATCACGCAAACAGGAGGGGAGATTTGCTGGAGGGATGACTCCTGAAGGTCGAGCTCTTCTCACAGGTGAGCCTGTCGAGAGCTTCGAAGAGGGCGTTCACTTCGGCGAGGGGGTTTGTCCGAATTGTGGTGTGCTCGGGCTATCGACAGCTGATGAAGATGGTAACATCCAAGTGCACAAAGTTGTCGAAAAGGTAGGAGACCCACATCAGGATCTTCACGACGAGATCAACACCAGAGTTCTCGACAAGAAAGACCCTCTAACAGCAGTTGACTCTCAAGAGATCTTGAAGAGTGCTGTTGAAGCTCGGTTGCATGCAGAGACTGAGGCCAAAGCATTCGAGGAGGTCAGTGATGCGGAGTAACGGTGGAGTGATTCTTCCCGGTCAGCAGTGGCATTTCTTTGAAGCTCTAAAGATCGCAAGGGCTGTTCGAAGGAATGGTTATGCCAGGTCAAGCAAGATCGACAAGATGCTTCATGAATTCATGGCTGAGATCTTCCCAGAGGAAGGGCTTAACATCTATCTTGGCCAGTTCCCAAAGAACGATACACGGCTGACATCGATTTATTTGTGTTTGTTCTCATCTCAGACTGCCTCGACAGTCATCACCGAGGCTCAGACGATGGCGAACATCACAGAGTCAGCCTGGACGAACTATGTGCGTCAGGAGCTTGCAACAGCTACCTGGGGAGCGATTGCTGATGATGGGACGACAGGTAGGAAGACGACCTATCCGCAGGTCACATTTCCGACTGTCGGTGCTACAGGTGGGACGGTAAACGGTTTCTTCTACTCTGATATCCTCTCAACCACAGGCGACAAGTGCGTTGCCCAAGTGAACTTCGATGATCTGACGGCAGTCGTGCTCGCTCAGAACGACATCATCAAGGTGACACCTGCAATCGAACTACTTCACTAGAATGAAGAAATCTCTAGTCATCTTGTCTCTGCTGACGGGGTTGGCTCTTGCCTCGTCAGCAGCACCCGCGAAACCGACAGATGGCTCCTGGCGCACCTACTCACAGAATTTCAACGAGCCTGTCGAGCAGTGGACGCAAGGTGGTGCGTTGCAGCGAGACTTCTCTCTGTGGGTCGTGAACCCATCATTCCACGGCTTCAATTACGAGTGGTGCTTGTGGGACTCTGACGATCACATGGAGATGTCATTTTCAGGTGTGTTCGAGCCAGGCCACACGGCGTCGATCACGAAGTGCTTTTACGCCGACACTGGGGAGGACATCCACTACGCCCGGTCTGCCACTGAAGACATCGAGGTAACGGTGACGGTCAGATCTGGTCCGCATACTCAGACCGTTACCGGGGAGCATGTCGCCTGCATCCTCGGCCCGGACTACGACCTTGACGGCGACGACATGCAACCGATCGAAGGGTCGAACGCCGACCCCGCCCTGTGGGGCAAGGCCGTCCTCTCTTACGTGACGTTCACGGCTACGAATACTGGACGCAAGAAGCAACACTCGTACGGATACGCCTACTATGGCTTCTACGTCAACCAAGGGCCGGGTGGCGGCGATTGTCTTCTTGGTCAACGATTCGGGTATGACCCCGCGTGGCGTCTAGGGGCAAGTTGACTGATATCGAGAATTTGCGTGCAGAGATCGTCTCGCTGACTGTAAACAAAGATCAGCACGCAGACACTCTCGTGTTGTGGGCAAAAAGACTAGATACACTTTCAAGCCCTTGGTGGAAGCGTCTTCTGTTCCGCCTTGACGGGTGGCCTCCGTGGTGGACAGTCGCTCAAAAACCTAGATGGCGTCCGTGGCGTCGGTGGTGGGTGAGTTAGATGTCAACAACTACTTTTCTTCGAATTGCGCCAGCATCTGCCCACCGAGGCACAAATACTGCCAACCTCGCCGGAGCTGCATCTGGGTGGATTGCCAAATTGCTGTCTCCTACGGCCGGGACAACTTTGGTTGCTCATTCTACGGCTACTGTTGGTGGGGCAACTCTTGGCATCGAGGTTACTGAAGGTATAGGTGGTTTGCCATTCGAATTTTTGTCTGAGCCTGTAGACCAGGACTTTACAATGTCTGGGACGATCACCGCAAACTTATGGGCCTCTGAAAGCAGCATGAATGCGAATGTGGCAATTAACGTCGTAATCGACAAGGTAGCTGCCCTAAACGGTGCAATTACCAATGTTGTGAAAAGCACTCGGGTGACAGAAGTTGCGGTTACAACCAGGGCTGTCAACAACTTCACAACTGGAATGACTGCTGCCGACTACACCGATGTTTCATTCCTCAAAGGTGACAGAATCAGAGTTCGAGTATTCGGTGATGATGCTGGAACAATGGGCTCTGGATTCAACTTTAGCCTTGGATTCGATGATGATGTTGGTGGGGCTGATGGTGACAGCTTCATCACCTTCACTGAGACGTTTGGATTCATAACAACTACTCCAACAGGTTCAACTCTCTACTTGAAAAACAATGAACCAGGTGAAGGATTCGTTCAAGATACGGGATGGGTAGTTCCAGGTGCGTTTTCAAGTGCTGATAATGGCGGCGGTGCCGCATGGGCAAGTCCAAGCAATGCTGCATCGAGTGATGATGTATACACAACCTCGGTCACGACCCCTACTCTTCCGACTGATTACTTGTATGGGAAGCAACTTGGTCTTGCCTTACCTGCTGGTGCTGTGCCATTTGCTCTAGAGGCTGAAATAGAAGGAAAAGTAGACGCCGGGACTGATTTTGCCGATGTTGTTTTTGTTGGGGCTGACGGAACGACCGCTCTTTCTCAAACTCTGTCGCTTCCGCTGGGAACAGCTGAGTCAGTAGCTACTATACTGTTCTCTTCCGAATATTTCACTCAGATTTTGACAGAAGCGATTGTGGAAGATGTTGACTTTGGTGTTCGCATTTCATTTCCGTCAGGATCCGACATAGCTATTAGCATAGACAGAGTTCGTGTAAAGGTCTACTACACTCTAGGAAATGGGCAACCCTATGAAATGTGGACCGCAAGAGGAAATGGAGGCGCAGCTAATATTGGTTGTGACACCGTGGCGGGTTGGGCAACTCCGGTTCAGTTCAAGCGATCGTCGTCTGGTGATCCTGGACAACTTCTTGTAGAGTGGTATTCAAAAACAGTAGAGGCTTTCACCCTTGGCTCTCTTGTGTTGGCGAATATCAGAGCCTTCGTCAGCAATGCTGGCGCCAATGCGAGTCTAAAGGCTGAGATAGCAGTTTGTGACAGTGATGGAGGGAACGCCTCAACATGGGGAATCGCTAACATAGAAGCCCTTACGACCAATGGCTCTGTTGGTGAAATAGGAACTTCGGATGGTGCTTACGAAGCGTGGATTTCTGGCGATGATGTCTCTGTTACTGCTGGGAAAAGAATACGATTGCGTCTTTACCTCGATGATTGTGGAAATACTTCTATGATCTCAGGGCACAATGCTCAGATTTCATTTGATGGTACAACAGGTGGTGCGGCTGGAGATTCATTCATCACCTTCACCCAGACAATCACTGAGCAATCTCTTGTCACTGTACCACCACCACCGATAATTGTTCCTAGCCCCGCTGTCACGCGCGCTTCGCGCTGGTAAAGGAGGATCATGTATTACATTCACGTTCGAGACGAACATTTCAAGATTCCACCGTGGCCAGGTGAACGTCGTCTAGGGCCGTACAGCAAGGAAGATGCTGAGACCCAATTTGCACACGACCAATCTCTTGGAAATCTTGATGTTGTTGGTGTGTTCTCTGAGCAAGAGTCAGAAGCAAGAAATAACGATCTTTTGGAGGAGTGGTCAAATGTCAGCTCCTGAGTATTCAATTCCCACTGGTGGCGCGATCACTCTGACTGCTGCCACAGCAAAGTCGATTTTGGGAGCGAAGGCACATGCGAACTCAGGTCTTTTGCTCAGAAAGCTGAAGATAGGAGTGCTTGGTGTCTCTGCCTCAGCTGTTCCGGTGCTCATCGAAATCTGCTACTCAACCTGGGCCACCAACTCGCCAGGAACTAACTCGACATCGGTCACACCAGTTCAGAAGAATGGTCGTGTGCTCACGGCTGGGTTCACTGCTGGAAAGACCTGGACTGCTGAGCCCACAACTCTTACAGTCATCGACGAGGCTACAATCGCCGCTTTCATGGGAGTACTGTGGTACGACATTCCTCTTGGTGATGAGTACGACTGTGCGCTAGCAGAAGGTTGGGCAATCCGTGCGAATGCTCCAGCAGGTGTAGATATTCGAGCAACCATGAGTGTGAGTCGCTGTTAGATGTCACGTCTCGGTCGCGCACAGCCAGCACCACCAATTATTCGTAAAGGTTTCAGCCAACCTCCGGAGACTTACAACAAATCTGGCGTAGCGATGTCTGGTGCAACTGCGGCTGGCGCAGATGTTTCTGAGTTCGTAGAGTTTGGGACCGCGAGGGCAGTTGGGCTTGGAGCAGGGGAGGGAGCTTGGGAAGCTGTAGAAGCCGGTACAGCTTTCTCTGGTGCGACCGCCACAGGATCAAGGACGACAGAGAAGTCTAAGAATGGATTGGCGATAGCTGGAGTTCAAGGCTCTGGAGCGGATGTTTTTGAGGCCGTTGAAGCGGGGACTGCAATGGCTGGAGCGCAAGGAACCGGCGATCAGCAAAAGGAGATAGGCCGTGGCGGTACTGCTATTGCCGGCGCGCAGAGTACTGGGACAGATGTCTTTGAAGCGGTAGAGGCTGGTACTGCCCGTGCTGGAGTGCAATCTCAAGGTGCAGATGTTGCTGAGCACTCAGAGACTGGAACAGCGATAGCTGGTGCAATGAGTGCAGGGATCGGTATCAAAGAATCTGCTGGTAAGAGCGGCATGGCCATTGCGGGAGCAACTTCTACTGGCGCTGATATTTCAGAGTTCTCTGAAATGGGTACAGCTGTTGCAGGTGTGCAAGGATCTGGAGCTAGTGCAAAGGAGTCTGCTCCGAAAGAAGGAACAGCGATTGCAGGGGCAGTCGCTGCTGGTGCTGATGTTGCTGAATACTCTGAGACTGGCACTGCTGTCTCTGGTGCACAAGGCTCTGGCCAGAGTAGTGCTGAAGGAACGAAGACAGGTACTGCTCGCTCAGGAGCGTCAGCGACAGGGGTCGCTCAGGAAGAGTATTATGAAACAGGAACTGCTGTCTCTGGAGCAACGGCGTCAGGAGCAGACATGGAGGAGCGTAGCAAAGCGGGAACAGCCATAGCTGGTGCAAGAGGGTCTGGTGCAAAAGCTTTGGAGTTTGTCCGACAGGGGGCAGCGATAGCAGGGGCGCTCGCAATAGGTTTCAGGAACATCAATATTGGTAAGACTGGAACTGCTATTGCTGGAGCGCTCGCTCGTGGAATAAGGACTCTGATCGCAGCGATCAGATTTGGGACTGTGCGAGCTTCAGATGAAGCAGTAGGTACCATAGAGTCAACGACCCTCAGTGCTGCGACAATTGATGCTGAAGACTTTGAGGGACCATCAATCGAGGCAAAGGACTCCCTGATATGACAAAGATGTATGAGCCCGGAAATCTTGTGATCCTTCAGGGGGTATTCAGACAACGTGACAAAACCCCTCTGATTCCTACTGATCCAGAGTGCAATGTGAAGCACCCAGATGGAATAACCTACACAGCAGTAACTCTTGATGCAACACTTGATCCAGGTGTGTACGAAGGAAGTTTCCTCATAACATTGGAGGGTACACACTGGTATGAAATCCAGTGTACACTGCCTATTCCGGTGAGAATCGAGAGGAGCTTTGTTGTCGGCCCTGAGCGGGTGATAGCGCCGTAAGTAGCCAACGGCCGACAGGCCAGCTATAGTGCCCAGCAACCAAGGGAGGCCAGAATGGCAAGCAAAGTCGAAGGTACGAATGCCAAGCCGATCGGAGACAAGACCGAAGTTCCGCAAGGATCAAGCGATGGTGCTCATCCTCCGAAGCTGATCCAGAACTTGCCTGCAATGGGTCCGTACTACAAGCAGCCTGGAGCAAACGGAGGTAAGAAGGCGTAGCAATGCCTCCGTCGCTAGTAACCATCCCGAATGTTCCTCTCGTCGAGGTCGGATACAAGTGGCCAGCGATGAACGGTCCAGTAACCTTCACACGAGAGGATCTCGTGGATGCAGTAGCGGCTGCGAATAACGATCCGACCCTACCCAGTCCTCGTTTGAAGTTGACGTACAGTGAAGATACTCACGGCGATGCAATTACTGAACCTTGCTTCGGTCGTGTCACTAACATGCGTTTTGATGAGGACGAACAGACGGTTTACGGAGACTTCGAGGGAGTTCCTGCTTGGCTCGCTGAAGTTCTACCGGCTGCATATCCTAGTCGGTCAGTTGAGATAGTTCACGGAGTCAAGACTGCTTCAGGAGGAACCTGGCAAGCTGTAATCACAGCAGTCCAGCTTCTTGGAGTTGAATGGCCAGGTTGCATGTCGCTAGAGGATCTTCCGCTGTACTACGGCGACAAGAAGCCAAAAGATGTTGTGCTCAAACTAGGCACAGCGATGGTGAAGGGAGGAGAGCAGTTGTCAAGAAGCCTGATGTCAGTCAATGTCGATGATGTTCGTCGGGCGTACTACGAGCTGCTCGAGTCCGAGGGGAACTATTCATGGTGGTGCAAGGCGGTTCTTCTCGAGCCCGACCAGCTGGTGGTGGAAGACGAGTGGGAGGGTGAACTGTATCTCGTCGACTTCACCATCGGGGACGATGATGAGATCAGCTTCGGGAAGCCGAAGGAAGTCAAGGTCAAGTACGTCCCAGTTCCGAAGACGAAGACAGAGAAATCGAATGCTGCCAGCTATCTAGTGGCGGGGATCGAGCAAGCAGGACGTAAGGTCATGGCCAGCTACGCGACCGCCGAAGAGTCTGGTCGCGTCACAAGACCCGAAGGAGGCCAGAGCATGGACGAAGAGAAGCGAAAGAATCTCGCTGCCAAGCTGGGTCTCGCCGAGGACGCGACGCTGGAGCAGATCAATTCGAAGCTCCAGACTCAGGCACTCGGTGATACGCCAGCAGGAACTGATCCCGATACCGAAGCCGGTAACGGTAACGGTAACGGTACCGAAGACGATACCGAAGACGATACTGATAACGGCGACGGTGAAGAGACCGAGGCCGGTAAGAAGCCGGTGGTGTCGCACTCGGCAGCGGACACGGTAACACTCGACAAGAAAGCGTATGAAGAGCTCAGAGCAGGTGCCGCCGATGGCAGAGCAGCTCGTGCCACTCAGCTCGAGTCAGAAGACGGTGCATTCCTGTCTGCTGCACTAAAGGAGGGTAAGTTTCCTCCTGCCAGGATGGAACACTGGCAGAGCTACATGAAGTCAGATCGCGAAGGTGCTCGTACGGCGATTGAAGCTCTGTCTCCTGGTCTGATTCCCGTCGAAGAGCGTGGCACTCAGACACCGTCCGAGCTGGCAGCTGGAGGGGAAGCTTATCCCAGAGGTTGGTTCCCTGAGCTCGCGGCCAGAGAAGCGAAGTTGAAGCATGAGGCAGAACACGGTCACCAGGGTGTTCGTGTCTACAACGAGAGGGTGATCTAAGTGGCAAACGATTGCATCCCGATCTACGAGCCTGGCGGTACCATCACCGCTCATTGCTCGGGCGCAGTCACAGGTCGTAGATTTGTGAAGCTCACAGCAGATGCACAGGGTGGTGGCTTCATCGGTCTAGACTCTGATGCGCTTGGCGGTAACATCGTTGTCGGTCCTTGCACAGCGACTGCTGAGAGAGTCCTCGGTGTCGCAAACAGAGATGCAGCCTCAGGGGGTAAGGTAGGAGTTCTTGCAACTCCTGGTCTCGTTCTTCCCTGCGAAGGTGGAGCGGCGATCTCAGCTGGTGTGGAAGTGATGGTTGACTCAGTTGGTCGTGTGATCACTTTCGCAGTGGCTGCCAACCGTTACTCAGTCGGCATTGCTCTTGCTGACTGTACAGGGATCGGCGCAATTGCTGTCGTCAAGATTCATGGCCACTCGCATCTCGGACCGGCGGCGTGATGACTCGTAGAGAGGAGGAAATCATGGAAGGCATTCTGAGCTACGAGTCGATGTCGAAGCTTTCGTTCGCGCAAGCAGTCGAGCATCCTCTCGGTCCTCCGACTGTCAGCGGTACCAGCTATACCGTCGACATTGCCCTCAACCAACCGACCAGGATCACACAAATGATCATGGATCTGACTCTTCAGCGGTTCATCGCTGACAGAGTCTTCACATCGGCTGGGGGAGTCACTGGCGGCGCAGTGGTGTACGACGTTCTGACCACCAACGAGCTCTACCTCGATCGTGATGTCAAGCAAGTTGCTCCTGGCGATGAGTTCCCTCTCGTCACAGGTACTCGCTTGGCTCCCAAGGTCGCTGAGCCTGAGAAGTGGGGCGGGAAATACTTCATGACTCGTGAGGCAATCAAGCGTAACAACGTCTCGCAGTTCACGATGAGAACTCGCCAGCTCGGCAACACAGTCGTTCGCAAGATCAACCAGATCGCGATTGCTGAACTCGATGCTGCGATCACAACCTATGGCCAGTCGGTCGTGGGAAACAGCTGGGCTGATGTCATCACCGCAGGTTCAAGCGCATCGAACTTCAACCTGTGGCCGGCATTCGACTTCATGAACATCCAGACTCTGTCGGACAATGACGAGCTTGGTGTTGTCATCGATCTCTGGCTTCTGAATCCGCAGGAATGGCTCAGGCTTGGATCGATCTATGGCCAGGGACTTCTGGACATCCTGGCCTCGGCAGGACTCTCTATCTTCGTGTCTCCGCGTGTCACAGCTGGTGAGGCTTACGCGCTCGCTTCAGGCATGGTTGGAGAGATGAGGGTCGAGTTCCCGCTGGAAACCGAGACAGCAGTCGAGGGTGCTCCGACACTGCGTCAACGCACATGGGTTCAGACCTCGGTGTCCCCTGTGATGTTCGTCACCAACCCTTACTCGGTGTACAAGGTCACCGGGCTCGCAGCGTAAGGAGGATGACATGTCACTGAAGACAGTCAAGGTCAGAGCATTCGTGTACGCTCGTGTGGTTCCTCACCCGTATCTCGAGGGCCAGGTCAGCCACACAAGAATGGTTGCCAGTCGTGGTGAGCAGGTCGAGTGGGATGATCTGATCCCGAAGGACAGAGCTCGGGCTGAGGAGTTCGATGTGTTCTACAAAGAGGGCGAAGCGCAGGTCAATCGCCCTGGTGTAGACACAGCGGTACTAGACCTAAACGAGCCAACCAGCGAGGAGCCGATCGGTGAGATGACGATTGCTCAGCTGGCCGAGTGGATCGAAGGCGATGAGCCGACGATCAACGAGTTGCTCGAGTACGTCGGCAACGACAAGGATCTGGCCAAGAAGGTTCTCGAAGCTGAGAACCAGGCAACAGGGAATGAGCCTCGTAAGGGTCTTGTTCAGGGCTTGACAGCCATCGTTGGCGACGCCTAGTTAGATGCCGGTCAGCGAGTACACCCCAGGGATCGATGATGTCGGAGATCTTCTGCGCGCCCGAACATTCACTACAGGCGGACAGGAACTCGGTACATTCACTGAGGAGACTCGTCCAACTGACCAGCAAGTTCTGGGAATCATTGAGAAGGCAGCGGGGACAGTATTTCTGTCTATTGGAGATGACATCCCCGCTGCCCTCTTTTCGGAAGCGAAGCACGCAGTGACACTCCTTACTGCGATGATGATCGAACTCAGCTTCTATCCCGAGCAGGTGGCAGCTCAGAAATCAGCGTACGCAGAGTATAAAGAGCTCTACGAAGAGCTGATAGGCACGAGGGAAGAGCCAGGATCGCTAGTCCTGGCTGTGATCAATGCAGCTGAAGATGGAACAGTAGATGTTGTGACTCATCTTCCGAAGCCTACTGGTACCTTCCCTCCGACCAAGGAATTAATCTGGTGAGTGTCCACTTTGTAGCATTCGGATTCAAACAGTCCGCTGCCAATCTCCGCAAGATGGGCAGGGACGCTATGCTGTCAATGAAAGATCCACTGGACGAGATTGTAGACGACATCACTGAGATTGAAGAGACTGTATTCAACTCAGGTGGTCGTCGCGCTGGAGGATCTTGGAAGAGGGTAACACCGAGATGGCAAAGAAGGAAGGCAGCAAAGGGTCTCGATGCAAGAACAATGCATGCTACAAAGAGACTTCGCAGGTCTCTTACATATCGTGGTGACCCTGAAATGATCCAAGATGTCAGACCACTCGAGGGAACAATCCGCTTTGGCACCAAAGTTCCGTATGCTGAGATGCATGCTAAGGGTCTTCATGGAATGCCTAAGCGTCCGGTGATCACATTCACCCAGGGAGACAAGAAGCGCTGGGCAAAGAAGATTGCCAAGTTTGTGAAGAAGGAATATTCCGGTAGAGCCAGAACGAAAAGGAATCCATGAGCACTATCTTCGGGAATGTTATCTCGGCCAGGACTGTTGAGTGGGCTGTCCAAGGAACCCTTCAATACTGGCTTGAGACCTATCTCAGAGATCGTGAGATCAGTCTGGGAAAAGAAGAAGGATTCTATGCCAGACCGAGATCATACAAAATCGTGAACGCTTGGGACGACAAGAATCCTGAGCACGCTACTCCATTTATCGCCATCGTTAGTGACGGACTTGTCGACGAGCCCTTGCAAGACGGTGAGGGCGGTCTCAGAGCCGAATGGCGAATAAATGTTGGGATTGTCGTAGAAGCTAGTACAATAGAGGATGCAGAGTTCATCGTCAAGGACGTGTATCTTCCAGTTATCAGGATGATCCTGTTGCAGAAGCAATCGCTCCGCGACTGGGCTGATCCTGATGCTGAACCTCTTGGCATGGGAACTCAGTGGTACGACGAGCAATACCCTGACGTCACCGGGGACTTGGAGCGGTCGCTCTTCGCTGGGCTACAGCTCTTCAGTGTGATGGTCCACGAAGTTGTCAACAGGTACGGCGGTCCAACTTCACCCGCCGATCCTGACACCCAACCCGGCTCGAGCTGGGAAGAGTTTGAGAGTGGCTCAGTTCTTGTCGAGAAGGTCGACGAGGTATGAAGGGAGGGTTAGTGGATAAGTTCAGGAATGTAGGAGATCACCCCGAGAACCTCGCCGACGGCGGTGTGGTCGGAGTCGGTGAGTTCGCTGATCTCTCAGCAGAGGATCAGAAGGACAGCCACAACAAGGGTCTGATCGAAGATGGTAAGTTGATCAAGGTCCCGACCCGTGGTAAGGAGGACTGATGTCGTATCGTCCAGGAACAAAGGTCATCACTCAGACTACTCCTCCGCCGAGAAGTTCTCCGACGGACACAGGGGTGTTCTTTGTCGTTGGCCTCACCGAGAAGGGTCCACTATCAGCTGAGCTGATCAGAAGCCTTTCAGAGTACACAAGCAAGTTTGGAGCGAGAGTCTCGTACGGAATGTTGTACGATGCAATCGAGCTCTACTTCCGTGAGGGAGGGAACGAGGCATACCTCAGTAGAGTTGTCGGCCCTGCCGCTTCGATCGGTTTCAAGGATATTTATGACGCCGCTGGTAGCACAGGCACCGATGTCTCTCTCACAGCAACGGCTCTAGGTCCAGGAGCGTACAGCAGCACAATCACGGTCGACATCATCGCGCCTCTGGTTGCTGGCTTCAGAGTTCAGATCACCGTATCGGCGGTCATAGTCGAGACTTCACCAGATCTAGCTACGCAGGCAGACGCAATTGCTTGGGCTGCTAACTCGAGCTGGATCAGATTTACACTAGGTGTTTCTCCTGAGAACCCTCGAGTGCAAACTGGTGTGCTTTCAGCAGGAAGCGACGATAGAGCTAGCATCGTCGACTCGAACTGGCTAGCAGCACTTGATCGTTTCACCGCTGATCTCGGTCCTGGTCAGGTCGCAGCACCCGGCAGGGTCACTGATGTCGGTTACGTCCAGCTGAACGCTCACGCGATGAACAACAACCGTGTGTCCTTGCTTGATGCAACCGATACTTCTACAACAGCAACCATTCTTGCAGACGCTGTTGCTGCCAGGAGCAACGGTGACTTCGGATCGATGTGGTGGCCGTGGGTCAGAATCCCTGGTCTGACTTCAGGGACTTACAGAATCGTTCCTCCGTCTGCTCTGATCGCTGGTTTGATTGCACGCAGTGATGCTCAGAACTCAGCCAACGTACCGGCAGCTGGACAAAATGGAGAGTCACTGTACTGCGTTGGACTTAGTGTCGAGGGGCCAAACACCCCGAGTGCTCAAGTTCGTGATCAGCTCAACACAGCAGGCATTGATGTCATCAGGACAATCTTCGGTGGCATCAGAGCTTACGGCTGGCGCTCTCTCGTCGACTCAGTCGCAAACCCGGCTTGGAAGAACTTCGGCAACTCTCGTCTGAGAATGGCGATCACAGCCGAGGCTGGTGATATCCTCGAGTCGTTCTTGTTCAGAGAGATTGATGGTCGTAACTACACGATCAACGAGCTCAAGGGAGCACTTGTTGGGCTCCTTACAGACTACTACCAACAGGGATCGCTGTTCGGTGAGACTCCTGATCAGGCATTCTATGTCGATGTGGGAGCTCAGGTCAACACTCCAGCAACGCTAGCGAACAATGAGTTGCATGCGGTGATCTCTGTGAGGATGTCACCGTTTGCTGAGTACATCGAACTCATCATCGTGAAGCGTGCAATCAATGAGGCGGTGGTCTAGTCATGGCTGGCCCGACTCGTCAAGACACTCAGCGGATCACTCTGATGCTCCAGGACCCTGCGAACAATGTCTGGAAGGACTACGGAGTCTGGGACAAGAAGACGGGTGGTTCTGTTGACTCAGAGGACTACAAGTACAAGCCCGGAGGGATGGCTGCTCAAGTGTCTCTCGGTGGTACCAGGAACATCGAGGATGTCACACTCACTAGGCTCTACCGTCACGAGCGTGATCACCTTCGGTTCCAGAATCTCATCAATTGGACAGGGCGAGCTGAGTGTATCGTATCTCAGTTCATCTTGGATGTTGATGGGAATGTGTTCGGAAGCCCGATCGTCTGGCGCGGGAAGCTGAAGACCACGACTCCTCCGGAACATGACTCAGAGTCGAATGATCCCGCATTCATCGAGCTGGTGATTTCACCGACCAACGATCCGGTCGTAGTCTAAACAAGTAATAGGAGGGAGCGAACATGCAAGAGATTGATGAAGAAACAAGAGATGCCTTGCTCGAAGAGCCATCGGTGGCGCTCGAGCAGGACGAGGTCATAGACCAGAACCTGCTCGAGCAGCTCCGTCAGCGTCGTAAGGAGCTGTTCGAAAACAGATCGGCTTACATCTCGATCACTGGCTATGAGGATCTAGGTCTCGTTTGCCAGTACAAGCTGCTCGACAGTAAAGAGATGGATCGCATCGCTGAGAAGGTCAGGCGTCAAGTCAAGAATAAGGTCGACAGAGGTATGTTTACTGCTGTCGATACTTTCATAGAGGCGTGCGAGGGACTCTATCTCGAGCGTGAAGGGGCATATGTCCCATTCGATCCAAACCGTCAGGGATTCCCTCTGAAGTACGAACCAGCTCTTGCTGAGTTTCTCGGCTTCTCGGCCGACTCAGCTCGCAAGGTTGTGTTCGGACTATTCGGCGACAACGACGCAGCCATCGCAGGACATGCGATGAGATTGCAGCGATGGTTCATGAATACGAGCCGAGAAGCCGATGAGGATCTCCTGGGGGAATCCTAGAGGGACGCGATGAGATTGAAGTGGCTGCTCAGGTAGCTCTAGCCGGGATGGATCCGATTGAGTTCCTAACAACCACAGATTCCGACCGGCGGCTGGCTATGCAAGCAGTCGCCGTTCGTGTCTCATCGTTGTCCCAGAGACTGGATCAGAATCGAGCTCGTCAAATAGCCAATGCAATCTGGGGAGCTGTGAAGAAATAGATGTCAGCCGATGAGTGGGCAATCATCCGTCTTGAGTTGCAGAATCGCCGAAAATTCCAGGCTGATGCTGCTGCCGCCGCCAAATCTGTGGACAGGATTGATGACTCAACCAAGAAGCTAGGCGACTCACAAGCGGAGACCACTCGTCGTACCTGGCTGATGAACCAGGCTCTCTTCACAGTTCGTCGTCTGGTGTACGGCTTCACACTCGCGATCGGGGCAGCCGCTGTTGCGGTCGGATTCCTTGGATTCAGATTCAACATGATGATGGAGACTGCTCGAGTCTCCTTCCGCGTGCTGCTCGGCAGTGAGCAAGCTGCGGTTCAGGAGCTCGAGTATCTCTTTGAGCTCGCTGCTAAGACACCGTTCGACTTTCCTGGTGTGCAAGACGCTGCGAGGAAGCTTCTTAACTACGGATTCTCGCTAGACCAGACCAACAGGTACCTGGCAACCTTCTCAGATATTGTGGCTGGTTTTGGTGGAGACACCACAGTGATCGAGCGTATCGTCAGGGCATTCGGCCAGATGCGAGCTAAGGGTCGGGTGATGCAGCAGGAACTCAACCAGCTCTTCGAGGCTGGTGTGAACGCCACTGAATATCTGCGTAGAGCCTTTGGACTCACTGACGCTCAACTGCAAAACATAGGACGCTTGGGATTAGGTGCTGACGTTGCAATCGAGGCAATTGTCAGAGGTATCAGCCTCGACCCGAGATTTACAGGAGCAGCTGAGGCTCTGCAACAAACGGCGCAGGGTAGACTCACCACATTCCAGGACTACATCAGTCGTTTGTTCGGGCGCATCCTAACTAGACCATTTGAGATCTTTGGTACCAAGCTCGAGGCGACCAACGATGCTCTAGTGGTCCTAGACGAAACGATGCAGCGTAAAGGCTTCACTGCAATGATTACAACACTCGATGGCATTGTCGGTGCAAGCGGTCGGTTGCTAGCAACATGGATGTTCCTGATGATCTCGGGTAGAGCAATGGCTGTTCTGTTTACAGAGACGATCATTCCTGCATTCACGATTGCCTGGAGAGTCCTCGGTCCTGTGCTGATACCGCTGTTCCTGCTACTGGCCTACACTCTTGATTTTGCGGCTAATCACACTACGATCTTGAGGTACGCACTGGCTGGTCTGATCATATATCTCACTCTGACAAGAATGTCTCTTCTCACAGCAGCTGTTGCAGCCAGAACTTTCTCGTTAGCTATGTTTACTCTTGGTTTGATCACAGGGACGATCACACTTGCAAGAATTCTTCTAGCAGCCGGAGGGCTAAGAGCAGCACTTGTGTTGCTGTTCCCGAATGTAACCAGAGTAATCAGAGTTCTGAGGGTAATGGTTATCCTGATCAGAGGGGCAGTGGTAAGATCGTTGACACTACTCGCGATTAAGTTCGGTTTGGCGCGCGTAGGGGCATTCGCGCTGACAGCTGAATTGTTTGGACTTACTGCTGCGTTTAGGCTTCTTGCGATGGCTGTCCTATCATTCTTCTTGACGAATCCAGTTGGCTGGGCCATCCTGGCAATTGCAGCTCTTACAATCTTGTACTTCAAGTGGGAAGCTTTCCATAACCTGGTGAACAGGACATTCAACTTCATCAGGGATAACTGGCACACCATCGCGCTTGCCCTGATTCCAATGTTTAGACCAATCATTCTTGCTGCCGATGCGCTTGCCTTCATCATCAGGAATCTTGACAAAATCAAGAGTATTCCATCATGGGCAGCTAGACAGATAACTGGTGGACAGCGCGTTGCTCCAGGAGAGGATAATTTCTGGTCTGGGTTGATTACAGTCCCTCATTTCGCTAAGGGTGGAGTGATGCCCTGGTCAGGATGGGGTATGGTAGGTGAGCAAGGGCCAGAGATGATGTGGATGCCGCGTGGCGCTACTGTGGTGCCTTTGGATTCTTCCCCGAGCATGTCAGGGCTAGGTGAGTTTTCTATTGAGATTCCAGCGCCGGTACAGGTGATGCTAGACTCAGGAGTATTGGCTGAAGCTGTTGCCAAGATCAAACTCTCTAAGAGAGCAAGAGATTGAAGCCCTCACAGGTAACGATCAGGTCTGAAGACCCGGTTATCTCTGTAACTGGGCTGCTCGGTCCTGACGGTGCTCGAATCACTGACGGTTACGGTGGTTGGGAGATAGTTGAGAGACCTCGTCGTCAGGGAGTTACACTCTGGACAGGTCGTCCTCCGTTTACGATGACTCTCGACATCATCTTCGATGGTCTTAAGAAGCTTGATCCAATCGAGATTCTGTGTAGCTCTCTTGAGCGGCTTGCATTGCCTCCAAACGAGAGTGAAGAGCCTCCTGTGGTGAAGGTGACTGGGGTCCAGATTCCTCGTCCGGGGCTTCCCTGGGTAGTAGAGAATATTGCCTGGGGAGAAGCGATCAGAAACGGGTCAGGACGAAGGTTGCGACAAGTTGCAACTGTCACACTGATCCGATACAACAAAGAAGACCGTTTGAGGGAGCAGAAAGCCTCTGCTAGAGCTCGTTCTACTACGATGAATGGTCGTGTAGTAGAGGCAAAGTCTGGCAAGAGAATCTATGTAGCAAAAGCGAGTGATACACTCGCCAGCATCGCTGCTACACAGCTAGGTGACATCTCACGCTGGGCTGAGATTGGTGAACTCAATGACATTCGTGATCCTAGCAAGAGCCTGGCGAACAGAAGGATCAGGCTTCCATGAGTGCTGTAGACAAGACCAAAACACCTAGAACTCCTGCACCTAAGTTGCAAGAGAGTCAGCTCAATGCGATCATCAACGACGTAGATTTGAAGTCGTTGAATCTTTCCTTGAAGGGTTATGCGAGTGAATGGATCATCGAGGCCATAACTGAAGCAGTTGTGGAACGTACTTGTGAAGGTGCGAGCACTCTATCCATTACCGCGCTTGATCGTGATCGAGTGTTAATCAACAGTCCTTATCTCGCCTCTGATGTGTATACCGAGCTCGACGGGCTCTGGTTCGCCCTTGTCGGTGTAGACAAGAGTGGCGACTTCGTGACTCTCATCTGGGAGGATCGTGAAGTATACATTCTTCGAAAGTATAACAAGCCTAAGACAGCAGTGTGGGGCAAAACCACTAGAGCTAAGTTCATTCGTGACATGGTCAGAGAGGTTAAAGAAGTCAAGATTGACTTCATTTGTCCAGAGATAGGGCTTCTCAAACCTATCGGAACGGACACTTCTACTGACATTGCTGCCGACCTGAACAGGAAGCCAGGATTCGCAGACGCTCATGACCGAGCTAATGCTCGCGTAACTGTGAAGAATGTTCCAGCAGACCGAGAGCAAATGGAGATGATCTCAAGAGTCCTCAATGTTGGCGTGGCAATGAAGGTCAGACGCAAACTCCTTGTCTGTGCCGTCATGACGATCACAGTGGAGAGTAATGCTCGTAACCTTGATCACGGCGATCTAGATAGCGTAGGACTCTTTCAACAGCGCTCGAGCTGGGGGACAAAAGCTGAAAGAATGCGTCCTGAATACGCAGCTGGTAAGTTCTATGATGCGGCTAAGGATGCTGATTTGCAGTCACCGTGGGCTCAATATGGAGATCTCTGCCAGTCGGTTCAGAGATCAGCTTTCCCAGAAGCCTACCAACAATGGTTGACTGAGGCGAATCATACAGTAAAGAATTTCGGTGTAGCTGGGTCAGACGGTGAGACCTCAAGTCAGACCGAGAATAGCCAGGGTGTGTTGGTAGCTGAAGATGGAACTCTCTTCCTAGGAGGAGCAGCTGGAGCTGACTATCAGTTCACGAGAGGACAGTTCTCGCAAGGTCAGACTGGTCGTCAGAAGGTAAAGAGAGAGGACACTTGGTCAGCTTCTGGGCGGATGGCTGATGAAGTGAACTGGAGACGCTTCATCGTAAACGGAGACTTCTACTACGTCAGTGAGCCCTTCCTGTTCAAGAGCAGACCAAGATTGGTGATCAAGGACGAATACGATGAGTCCATCATCAGTCTCAACTTCAGATACGAAATTGGTCAGGCAAATGCTGAGGTTACAGTGACTGCATTCGCCAAGCGCTGGGCAGCACCACCCGGCAGCATAGTGCAGATCGATGACATCGGTGTACTGAGAGGTCGATGGCTGGTGACAACAATCAAAAGATCTCTCTTCAGTCCGATAGCGACGATCACTATGAAGAAGCCAAGACCAATCTTGCCTGAGCCTACGCAGGCTGAAGCATTTGACGAGTTCGGTGAGAGCACAGACCAGAGCGCTTCTACGGCTGCATTGGCTAGTGGCTATGTTGCCCCTCTTCCGACTGACGGAAATCTCGAGGTCAGTGAATTCACAATGCTTGATGGTGAAGAAGGAGCTCCCGATGACTTTGGTCGTCATCATCACGCTGGTAAAGACTGGTATGCACCTGCAAAGACACCTGTTGTTGCCCCGATTGGTGGTACAATCATTCGATCTGAGGACAGTGGCGGAGATCACACAAGTCAGAGTTTTGGCGGCGTTGTTGCAATGAAGCAAGACAACGGTATCGTTTGGCTGTTCAGACATGTTGAACCTACCGAGAGAAAAGTAGGTGCTAGAGTTCTGCAGGGAACTGTTATTGGTTACGTCTCTGAGTGGGACAAAGCTCCTGGAAGCACTCATGCTCACATCGAGGTCTGGAAGACTGAGGAGGGTGGATACGACTACGAGAACATGCTTGATCCTGTGAGGGTCCTGAAGGACGAAGTTGACCTCAAGGATTACTTCAAGCTAGGTGAGCGCAGCTATAAGGGACAGGGGGAAGTAGGGTGAGTTCGGTTAGAGACGATATACTTGCGGAGAGAGCTCCGCAGGTGCAGGGTGGTGCCTGGCATGCAATCATTGCTAGCGATCCAGGTGACCAAGATGAGAGGATTTACATCACTATCCCGGAGTTCTCAAATACGCTACAGTGGGGGCCATGTCGCTGGCAGGCAAGATCAGATACGGCATTGCCAGCTAGAGGAGACACTGCATTAGCGATGAGAAGCAACCGAGGAGAGTGGTGGGTGATCTCGTGGTGGCCATTCGATGACTGATATTCCGCACTTCACACTGCCCTTCAAGTTCAGAGCATTCGGCGGTGGACAGATTGTAGCTGCTGTGGCTGAGCAAGACTCAGAGGATGACATCTTCTCCTGCGTTGAACTGGTGCTGAGGTACAAGAGAGGGTTTAGACTAACCCTACCGACCTTCGGAGTAACTGACCAGATCTTCTTTAGCCCTGACTTCGACAAAGATAAGATCATAGAAGAGATCAACGAGTGGGAGTCCAGAGCTGATCTCAGTGTCGAGCATATCGATGACACTGTAGACGAACTCATTCACAGAATCTTGTTTACCGTATCGTCCCGATCAGAGGACAGCGGAACCGAACCGCACGAGGAGGTCTAGGTGCCAGGGTATATCGGAATTCCTGTAGATACGAATCCTGACGATCTAGCCCAGGACTCGTACGATTATCTTCAGTCGCAAATACCGGGCTGGGTTCCTCAAGAAGGAAACCTCGAAACCGTGATGATCGACAGCAAGTCTCGAATTGACGCTGAGATACGTGGGCTAGCGTCTCGTGTACCTAAAGATATCTTCCGGTATCTTGGCTCTATCGTGGGTCTTGCCGCGCTCGAGGGGGCTAAGGCCACGGTCAACTCTACCTGGACAATGATCAACAGCCTCGGCTATACGATACCAGCGGGAACGCTGGTAGGCATCCGCACCGCAGGTGACGAGCTTGTCACCTTCGAGGTTCTGATTGACTATGTCGTTCCTCCAGGTCAGACTGTCACTACTACAGGTGGTGTGACTCTCATCGCTATCGAGACTGGAACTCAGTTCAATGCACTAGGAGCTCCTTCCGCGGTCGCTGAGCTGATTACGCCATTGGACTTTGTCACAACAGTGATCTTGGTAGCGGCGACAGCTGGCGGTGCTGATGCGGAGACAGCTGACGAGTATCTCGATCGTTTGGCTGAGCGCATGTCAATCGTTGCGCCTCGCCCGATCATTCCTGCTGACTTCTCAACGATGGCAAGGCTAGTAGAAGGGGCAAATGTCGCGAGAGCTGTTACCATCGATGGCTATAACGCAGACTATAATGCTCTCACTGCTAACCAGGCTAGCGCCGAAACTGATGCGACCGGATGGGGGAATGCCGCCAACGCTACTCTCGCATCTTCTTCTGCGCAGGCTGCTGAGGGAACTAAGAGTGTATCTCTGACAGCGATCGCAGCCGCCGATATGGCAGCTCGGACCCCAACAGGACAGACACTTGCTGCGTTGCCGGGGCAGAAGTGGACTGGTGTGCTGAGCATCAGAGCCAATGCTACAACAAGGTCTTGCAAAGCTCAGCTGGTGTTCAGAGATTCTGGAGGTTCAATAGTCTCTGGTGGTACCATCGACGGTTCTGCTGCTTCTGACAGCAATACTGCATGGACTGTCTATACAGTGACTGGAACTGCACCAGCGAATACAGCTTGGATCTCTATTCAGTCATTCGTGACCGGGCCAGGAATCGGTGAAGTTCACTACGTTGATAAAGCGACACTCCACAAGGGTGACTCGACTGTCTGGTCTGCGGGTGGAACTGTAGAGACCGACAATGAGAGAATGATCACTGTCTTCCCGATTAACGAAGATGGAACTGCTCTGTCAGCTGGTGAGAAAGCGATTCTTGATGCATTTCTTGAAGAGAACAGAGAGGTCAATTTCATCGTCTTTGTCTCTGAGCCGAACTTCGCAGCAGTCAGTGTCACTTACGATGTGTTGGCTCTAGAGGGTGCAGATATTACAGATCTCGAGACTCGAGTGGACGCTGCGATAGGATCATATCTTGATCCTACAACCTGGGGTGTCCCGCCTCCTGGGTCAAACTTTGGCTCTAGCCAAGACTGGATCAACAGTACAAAAGTCTACTTCTGGGAGATGGTTCAAGTAATCGGTTCAGTTGCTGAGGTAGACAGGATAATCACACTAACTATTGGTCTGGTTGTCGGTTCCATGGGAACAACTGATATCACTCTTCCTGGTGTAGTTCCGGTGCCGACCGTTGGTGTGATCACTGGCACGGTGACTCCGGCATGAGCCCCGCTCCAACTATAGGTGAGGTCGCTGAGGCACTATACGCAGACCTAGAGCCTGTGACTGAGGCTGATGAAAGCCTCGGTTGGCCACTGATGGTCTTCTGCGAGACGCTAGGGATGACCATCGAGGAGATTAATACTTGGGTCAGAGATACAGAAGACGATGACCCTGGCTGGTCTCTGCTGCTGGACATAGAGCGATGCCCAACGAAAGCGCTCCCCTGGCTCGCTCAGTTTGTAGGCACTCGGATTCCTAGTGGCTTGACAGAGCAGGAGCAGCGAGACTATATCGCTGGTACTGCAAACTGGAAAAGAGGAACCGCAGCTTCCATGATCTCGGCAGCGCAGCATACTCTTACTGGAGACAAGACGATCGTGTTCAGAGAGCGTTTCAATGGAAACGCATATCAGATCTCGGTGGTCACTTACACAGCTGAGACTCCTTCACCCGCTGCGACGGAGGCAGCTCTGGTCTCTCAGAAGCCCGCAGGGCTTATCCTGCTCTATAGTGCGCTCAGTGGACAAGACTACGCTTCATTGCTCTCAGGGAATCCCCTGTACACAAACGTACTTGCCAATTACAGCAACTATCAAGATGCTCGCGACGACACATAAAGGAGGGTAGATGCCAGCCACAACAAGACTTGCCCTGCCATGGCCAGCCGACACCGATTCTGCAGACGTTCCGCAGGATATCCAGGAGCTTGCAGAGGCTCTGGATCTGGTGGTCGCGATTTACAGCTTTGGCACCTTTGCCGCACGTCCAGGCTCTACTGTGGCTGGTCACTTCTATCGAGCGACTGACACAGGGGCAATGTACTTCTGGGACACGGCATGGCGCGATCTTACGACGATTGCTGATAACTCGATAGTTTTCGCAAAGCTGCACACGACAGTGGTGTCTAACATCAACAGGATCGGAATTCTGGCTGATCGTCCTGCTGCTGCTGCTGTGGTCTCAGGGACAAAATACTTCGCCACAGATCAAGTGGTCGATTACATCTCAGACGGGGCCAGCTGGATTAGAACGAGTACGCCAGCCGGTATAACAGCTGACTGGTTCAAGCCAGATGCTGCGGTGCCGACGGGGTGGGTTCTGTACGATGGAGGGAATCTTCCAGCATCAACTGGTATCTACGCAGATCTCTACGCTCATCTTGGTAACACGCTTGTCAAACCCGACACTCAAGGTCGTTCAACAATTGGCAAGGGGACGCATACCGATGTTGATGCTATTGGTGATAGCGACGGTCTAGCAGCGGCTAGTCGCTCCCCGAAGCACAACACCACGGTGACAGGAGCACCAGCTATAGGTTCGCTGGCTGTGTCTGGCGCTCCATCAGTAGGTTCTCTAGCTGTGGGCGGAAGCCCTGTGGCTTCTTCTTCACATACACACGACGTCGCTATACCTACCGAGGACGCCCACGACTCAGGTGGCGTTGTTCCCGTAGGACAAGATGGCACCTTTACATCTGGTGTTCCGTCTGCCACACAAGCTCTGACGGTTACTGGTGCACCGGGCCTCGGGTCTCTGGCAGTTTCGGGAGCACCAGCAATTGGATCACTTGATGGTGGTCCTGGCGGAACACGTCCTGAGGATCAGATCGGTTTCATCACCTGCTCCAAGATAGCGAAGTTGTGATGGGAGCTATCATGTGTTGCTGTCAGCTAAGTCCTTGCCTGATCACGCTTTATCTCGTCATCGGCATGGCGGGCTTTGCGGCTGGTTGGTTTAGTCGTGGATGGCGTGATCGTAGGCATCATGGAACTGAGTAGTGTCAGCGCATTCATCGCACTACTTGTGGGCGGAGTATGGGCAGTTGTTGCTCTGGCTAGCATCTACACAAGGGATTACACAGCCCTGACAATCACCACTCCCGTGATGGTCGCTGTGATCGGTGTCATCTTTGGTGATGCTGCTCGGCGGCGGAAAAACGGAAATGGAGGAAGGAATGGATAATTGGATAAAGAAGAATATCCATTGGATCTACCTATTTCTCTTGCTCTGTGCAGCATTTTCGTTTGCTGTCTTGCTTATAAGTTTCCACAATCAAGCAAGCAAACTGGAAAATCAGAATAAGAGACTCGCTGCTCAGGCAGCAAAGATTGAACATCAGAACAACAACATCTCTGAGCTCTCAGTCAAGAACTGTAAGCAGATTGAGTCACTCAAGAAGATCGTTCGTGATGAAGCCAATGAAAACTTCAAGAGTCTGGGAAAAAATCTACGGGTCTTGAGAATTACTCCCACTCTCGAGATCATCCGTATCGCCAGGGAGGCCAGAGACCTCAAGAGAATGAGGTACGCTCCGAGCAGGTGTGTTTCACCTAGAGTGCCGACGAGCAAGTAGCGAGTATATCACTCGCTATTCGCGCATAGCGTAGCGCAACCAAGATATCTCTTGCTCTAGCTTTACTACTGCACTCTTAGCGAACTTCAACTCTTGAGTCTTCTTTCCCCAGGTCGCTAGATAGCGAACCTTGCGCTCAAGCTTGGGCAATACATCTTCGAACCAAAGTAGCCAATCTAATTGGGCTCCTTTGATCTTCTCTTCATCAGTAGCCTCGCGCTCCTCGCCACCCCAGGACGCAAGACACTTCCTTGCTACGTGAAGAACGCGCCTAGCGCGTTTCTTATCCAACACTAGCTCCGCAGGGCTAGCCTCACTAAGCCTACGTGGAAGAAGGAGTGTCGTAGACACCACCCCGCAGACTGTCTGAAGACGATCTATCTCCTCAGAAACAATCTTGTCTGCGATAAGGTCAGGGTCAATGACTAGCGCTGGGTCGTACCGCTCATCAAGATAGCGTGTCACGCTAGCTGTGCCGCCACAGCAGGCGATGGAGTAGCCCTGGGGGTATCAGGCTAACCCTTAGCCACTGCCGTGACTTCTCCAGGGCTGTCAGCGCGCTGCTCATAGCACATAAGTATCTATATCAACCTTTGCAGCAGCATCTTTACCTGCTTGAAGAACTTCACCCAGAGTCCTGATGCCTCGTTTGAAGTCTGCGTTTATTTGAAGAATATTGATCAACTCAGCTTTGTGACTCTCCCGAAGCTCTATCAACTCCTTCTGTGAATCTTCAAGGTCTAGTTCTAGACTACTAACCTTTTCTTTAAGTTGAGAGATCCTCTCGTTGACATCAAATCCTTGAAGCTGATCGATTGTGCACTCAAGTGGATTCATCATCAGACTCCTCGTAGGCAAGTATATGATCGTGGAAAACTATTTCTACATCTGCGACACGAGTGCTTCTGGTGAAGTAAACCACCATTCCCGGCTGTAGTTCTCCCCAAGACTCACAAGGAGAAGCGCCAATGTCGATGATGATACCACGATGAATCGGATCACGATCTCCCTCAACACTGAATGGTACAATGATCCCACTATCCCTAACAGCCTCTTCCACAGGTGAGGGCAGCACTGTGATCGCATTGCACATCGGTTTCACCCTAGTCTGGGCTCTTGTTTGCATCACCACTCCTCGCTGCCGCAGGATCGGCTAGCCACTCGTGAGGTTTGATTCTGTCCAGAGGAGGATCAGGAGCAAGAACAGCATTCAGCTTGTCCCATCTGTCGCTAGAGATCCCAGCCTTGCTGAATGCCTTAACTCGCGAACGTATCGTGCAGTCACGATCGAAGATAGCCTCGAACTCACACTTGCCTGTCTTGTAGCAAATGGGTGAGAAGGTCTGTGCCATCGGACTGCCCAGAAGCTCGAACTGCCAGCTGTCGTCTTGACGATACTGGTAGCCCATCATCTTCCCTGTGCTGTACCCACTGATCGCTTTCATGATGCCGACCATCACGTGGCGCCACTCGAACTGGGCTTGAGTGCAGAGACGATTGCCGGCGTGGTGGATCAGGTCGTTGAGGTTGGTGCGATAGTGCAGCCGCGTTGCCACAGCATGGGGCAACAATCCTCTAGCGTCTTCTGCAGGAATTCCAGCATTGACCAGCGCGGTGTAAGCAGCACCGATCTGCTTAACGGTCTGATGCCATATGACTGAGGCTGGATCGATAGCTGGATCGTTCTCTGCCATGATAGTAGGAGGAAGGCATACTTCCTCGACCAGATTCTCCTTTACCGCGAATCGCAAACTCTCCTGCGCGAAGGTGGCAGTACGTTGTCGGACAGCCTGGTGAGTATGAGAACGTGTGACACCTTCGATGTAGAAGTGGAACTGCACGAACTCATGAGGAGCTCGAAGGTGCGACTTGAAGGACTCCTTGTAGTAATGATGACGCTCTTCGTCAGTGATCTCTGAGAGGTTGTAGGTAGGCTTGCCCTCGAACATTCTGCAGATGGCTGCGATAGCTCCCAACGGATCAGGAGTCGCCCAGAGCAAGTGCACTTCTGGTGTTACTTTGATCGGGGCTGCGACGTACTGTGATTCGTCGGCCCACCGTACAACCTCTTCAGACATATCAGCTCCTCTGTTACTCAGTCTCTGGCCGAGCTGGCCAGTTGGTGGTCTTTGTGAGTGAGATTGATGTTCTTCCCTCGAAAGCCCACGGCTCTCCCCCGAAGTTTTCAATCTCTTCAATCGTCAGCTCTTTGGTGAAGAACCGAATAAGCCCATCTTCAGTGATGTAAACGAATAGATCCATTGCGCTCCCTTTCGGGGGCTAGTGCAGACAGCCCCAGTATCCGTTGTGGACTCGTAGTCCGTAGTCGGCAACTCTTATCTGAACGAGCTTTGGTGCGTCGTAAGCATGAGGATATTTCTTGATCAGACCTAGTTCTCCTGCCCACCAATCCCATGTTCCCCAGTAGAAACCAACACCACCTTCGTATTTGGATCCTTCTAGAGAACTTCGGTGTCGATACTTTCCCCAATCCCAAAGCGGATATCCTAAAACCCCGCCTGTCTCGCACTGGGCGACACGCTCCCAAGCTCTGATAGTTTCCGGCTTGAGCTTCGCATATCCCGGCATGACTAAGAAAGCCGAGATGATTGCCACGAGCCCACTGGTGATGGAGCCTCTTTTCACTGCCCTCCAATCCGTGCAGTTCGACAGCTACGGTCAGCATTCCGGATCAATCACCCAGAGATTGTGTACCCAAATCTGACGAGTGCTGATGAATCCCGGCTTTACTCCCTGTACAAGAAGTAGATCCCTGCCAGGTTGCATTGACCATAGTCTGTCCCGATACTTCGGGTACTTGTAACGGTCAACCCGAAGGCCCATCTGGTCGTGTTCATCATCACCGACCATGACCATCCATTCATTCAACTCTGGCTGGTCAATCTTCTTGCCATCCGGAAAGAACCAATCTCCAGTTTCCTCGTCATGGATTAGATCAGTTCCCTTAGCACGATTATACTCGAACAAGTCTCTGACGTTTCGGGTGTGCACGACACCGAGCCATACCACCGCTTCATCTTTGCCTTTGGCGTAAGGGATATCGACCGAAGTGTGTGTGGGCTTCGGGATGTCACCTAGTTCACCAAAGTCTATTGACCTCTTGACTTCAGCGATTGCTCTGTCAATCCAGAGAGCACCGAAGGGGTCCTCGCTTTCGCCAAGAGCTTTGATCTTGTCTACTGTCTTTGGCCCGATACCTTTGATGTTGAGGAGGTCGTCCCAGGAAGAGATTGAATGCTCAATCTCGTAATCCTCAATCAAACCACCGATCTTCTCAGCGATACCATCAGCCTGCTTGTACCCTGCGCGGACAGTATTCTTGTCTTCTACGCGCCAGGTGGTGGTACTCTTACCGGCTTCTGGTGGTAAGACCTTTAGCTTCCTACGTGGTCCGTTACCGCGCACAGCATCGCGGATCAAATCAGTGTGCTTCTTTTTTGTCATCCATTTGAGACCTCGAGCAAAGTAACGCTCAGGATCGTACTGCTTGAAGCGTTGCGCCCAGAAACCGATGGTACCGTAAGAATATGAATGACTCGCGTTGAACGCATACGCTCCAGCCGTTATGCAATCTCCCCAAATGGCGGCGGCAGTTTCTGGATCCATCTCAGGGTGATCTGATCGCTTGTGAAGCGTAGAAGCTCCGCGTAGAAAATCATCTCGTCTACGGTTGAAGGCCTGCTCTCCATGCTTGCGAGAGATGATGCGTCTGATCTCGGCAGCATGCGTCCAGTCGAACTGCCCGATCTCGACAACGATGCGAAGAATCTGCTCTTGATAGACGATCTGATAATAGGTGTCCTTGGTGATCTCAGCCAGAGCGGGGTGCTGTGCCTCAGGTTGTTTATTTCCACGCTTGATCTCGATGTATTCGTTAGCTGCCCCGTTATGAAGAGGACCCGGTCTTGCCAGGGCAGTAATGTCACAGATTTCTGCAAAGGTGTCAGGAGCCAAAGCTCCACAGACATACCTGCAAGCTCTACCATCAAACTGGAAGACGCCAACGACATCATTTCTTCTGAATGCATCAATGACGATTGGGTCGTCATCGTGATGGTAAATGTAGTCGTAGAGATCGTGTAGTGACCATCCTATGTCCTTTCTTAGCTCGTCGATGAACGACATATTTGCTAGTCCTAGCAAGTCAATCTTCAGAAGATTCTTGTCTTCAGCCGAATACTTGTCGAGCGACACGACTTTGTACACCTGATCTTTGACAGTTCGCTCGTACACCGCGCACACATCTGTGACCGGGCCAGCGCTGATGACGATGCCTGCTGCGTGAACACCGAAGCCCTTGACGTTACCCTCTAGTTCCATCGCTACACCGAGACCGGGATTGCGTTCGAATACATCTCGGGCCACTTCGAACTGGTCAACCGTATCCTCGATTGTAGCACTAGCACGAAGGTCTCCTGAAGAACGTTCGATAAGAACGTCCTTAACCTTCTCAACTTCCCACTTTGGAATCTTGTGCACCCGCGCAGCATCATCGAGGGCAGCAGGAGCCTTCCAAGTGGTGAAGGTTCCTATGTTGTTCACACAATCTCGTCCGTACTTTGCTGCCAACCAGTCGGTCATAGAGTTCCTAAACCAACTTGGAAAGTCCAAGTCAATGTCGGGTAGGTCGGCCCTAGACTCATCAATGAAGCGCTCGAAGATCAAGTTTGGATATCTGATTGGGTTGACCTCAGTAATCTCGAGCAGCCAACACACTAGGCTTCCAGCAGCTGAACCCCGAGCTGGTCCGACAGTAACGTCTTGGCTCTTGACCCACTGAACGACGTCGGCGACAATCAGGAAGTAATCGACGAATTCTTTCTCCTCGATGACTCTAACTTCGCGCATCATCCGTTGACGATACTGCTCCCGTTCCGCAGGGGGCATTCGATTAATTCCCCTTTTTTCCCAACCGCGTCGGAGCCAATCTCTCCAGAGCTGGTTGACATCAAGATAGCCAGAGGGTAGCTCGAATTTCAGCATCGGTAACTGAGGTATCCTAACATCACAACTCTGAGCTATCTCCTCGGTGATCGTGATCGCTCTTATTGCCTGGTCTCTAGATATCCCTGTTGCAATCAACTTGCGGAGCAGAGCAGCATCGGTCATAGGAGGGCAGAGTTCGGCTGTATATCCCCATGAACGAGCTTGCTCCTCAAGTGTCTGCTTGTGTGCACCACGAATGTTGTGAAGAACCTGCTGAATCTCAGACTCCTCAGGAAGTGTGTAATGACAGTCTAGTGTTGCAACCAGAGGGATATTTAGTTCGGTGGCGATTTGAGCAAGTAGAGGATTCGCTTGACACGTGGCTTCAAGCTCAGGGAAGGCTTGCACTTCGATGAAGTAGTTGTCTCCGAAGCTCCGCTTGAAATGACTGGCCACGGCTCGAGCCCGCTTGTAGGAAGCAGCATCAATATCGATGTGTTTACCTCCGACGGCACTGGTGAACAGGAGGCTTCCTTGACAGCCCGATAAGACGATAAGTCCGTCACGGTGTTTGGTGAGCATTGGTCCTGATGCTGTTGGTTCGTAGTAGAATCCTTTTCCATAGGTCTCTCCTACCAGTTTGAGAAGGTTAGAGTAACCTTCTTGGGTTTGAGCTAACACAGTCAGATGATTCTTCTTCTGAGTTCGGCGCTCCTCGTCAATGTATCCACAATAGAGCTCGACTCCGAAGATCGGCTTCATACCGTAGGCTGGATTGGGATTGCCGAACTTGTCCTTCGGTTTGGTACAGGAATTCTCGAGTGGAACGTGAGAGGATACATTCCCGTGCTCAGTCATTGCGATGTGTGTCATGTTCAGCTCGGCTGCACGCCGAGCGTGCGCCTGAGGCATCTGGTATCCGTCTAGCGGTGAGTATGTCGAATGATGGTGCAGAGACTGAAAGCGCATAGGACGAGAGATAGCTGGAAGTCTCCGGCTTTTCTTGCGCTTACGAATCCACGCAGGCTGGTCGTCGTGATCGCAGTCTGGTTCCCTTCTACTCTTTAGATGAAAGTCAGACTTCTCTAGACGATCGCCATGTCCTGCCATTACTCGATGATCCTTATGTCTTGAAGCACATCGAATACCTCGCCTTCACTAATGTTTCTCATTGCACGTCCGGTCACTTTACGACCTGAACCCTGCTCACCCCTGAGCATAGCCCTTACGTTACGCACGAAGAAGAGACAGTAGTTGATAAGATCAAGAGCATCTTCAATTCGTTCACTTGGATTGTGATCTTCTTTGAAACCCTCAAGCAGACCACCAATTCGCAGACCTTTATGACGAATGTGATGCGCTGAGTCCCACCAACCTCCAACTTTCCACAAGTTCTTGTACTTTGCGTTTTTCTGTTTGTACAGAAGAAATGCCTCAAGCATCATCTCAAGGTGTTCACGATCCCCCTCATCAATATCGAGGGCCAACTCATCTTGCAATAGTGTGGTAATGTGTCTGGCTATCTGATCGACGTTCATGTTGGACCTTCAGAGTGAGGATCCATCATACCTTTCATGCGAAGAGCCAGATCTCTTGCTGGCACACCTAGATGCACATCGTGCTCGTTCCCGTAGGTCGTATCAAGACGGTATGCCTCTCGCCAAGCCAACAAACTCCTGCTCGGAAACATCTGATCGGCGTACTTCTCAAAGAGAGGATGATTGTGATACTGGTGGATGCTGTTGCGGTAGCACCGCTCGAGAGTTGCATCAAGCTGTCGGTTGCCGAGATGCCACTCCTCAGCGCAGTAGATTACGACCGCTACAAGATCTGCAAAACGGACAATATCGCCCTCAATGTTTGCAGACTTGGCGTGCTTCCATTCGTGATATACAGATGGTCCAATGTTGTGGAAATCTTCCATGAGAATGCCCATATTCTGCTCGTCTGCTGCCTCACACTGGAGGCGCATCTCTTCAGAGCTGTACTTGTAAGTACGAATGATATCTCCGGACATACATTCGCTAACGTCGTGCATCAGAGCTTTGCCTAGAAGTACGGCGAAGTTGATGTCCTCGTTGTGAGCAAGAGACAGATCTTCCCCTATTAGGAAAGAGATGAAGGCAACTTGAAAAGAGTGCTCTGCCACAGACTCCGGCTTGATACACGGATAGCTTGAGTACCTGTTGATGTGCCGAAGCCTTCGCACATTCCCGTTAAGTGCTTCAAACAGGTTCATCTCACCACCGCTTTCCGTGTAGAACTCCGCGATTGGGCATATTCTCGGCTTGTTCCTTCATCAACTTTCCGAGTGTGACCTCAACCGGAAGATTGTTGAACTGGTGAATGACGTAGGCCATATCGAGACATCGCCAGATCGTGTCACCAAGCTCTTTGAGAATGAAGGTGTACCTGGCAGCATCATCTCCAGTCTTACGAGAAGCATCGATTGCCTCACTGAGCTCTGTGTGGGCAAGTGCTATCTTCTCTCCAATCCATGCACGCTCGTCTTGGAAGCGATCAGGAAATTGTTTCCAGAAACCGTTTCGTTCAGATCTCGTATATGCCTGAGCGCAAAGAACGTCAATCTCGATGTCAATGCCCTCGTTCATACAACTGGCTCCATTTCGCCCCCGAGAACTTTTCTCGGATGGTATCTCTCCCTTAGAGCTTCGTACTTACAAAGACGGGCAAGTTGAAGAGCAATTCTAAGATCAGCAATCCCCTTCACTACCACATCGACTGTCGCAGACAGCATCAGATTCATGCTCTGTCGCTTGTCAGACTCATCGATGTAAGCCAGGGTAAGCGGTCGGAGGGGAGAGTTGTTCCAAGCGGCTGGTGCGCCGCTGAGTGCGGCTGCATAGCCCATCTCCCATATTACCCCTGGGTCAGTGAAGCCTGCTTCATATCCACCCACCCATGCAAGCAGCAGCCAGCAGTGCAGGTTAGAGATATTCCCTTGAATGACTAGAGCTCTTTCTTCTGCTGTACATTCTGACGGAGGACGACCTCTGAAGATATCTTGGCTGGCGTGATACGGACTGAACACATTGAAGTCCCTGAGTTGTAACTCTTGGTACAACCTATCGACAACAGCCAGTTGATGCTGGTCGAAGATGGGTGCTGCCAGATAGGCGCTGAATGATCCGGGCATAGGACTCATACTGATCTACCCATCCCTTCTGTTGAGAGGATTGCCACTGTATCCTGGAATGCATGATGGTTCATCACACCACGCTCCCATTTTGCAAATCGGCCAACTCTGTGCAACTGCTGCGGTCTATCAAAAGATGAAGGAGCTCTCTGCCAGCAGTCGCAGGTGTTGCTGATGGGCTTCTTTCCGATACTCATCTGCCCAGGAATTAGATGTGTGTACTCCCAAGTTTCTACACCCCGTATTGCTGAGTATCGATACCAGTTCCAGATTGCAGTTTGTGCTACCCCTTCTTGCCATTCATCAGAGCCGTTGTAAATCATCGTTGAGATGCGGTCTGGCTCTTCAGTTACAACTTGCTGAGCGATGAATGTGTCTACCTTATCGAACTTATGATCTGCATCGATGCACAATTCTGGTGAGTAGAGAGTGCTTATCACAAGTTCGTAGTTACTGAGAAGCTCTGCGATGTCGTAGGGAGTAACACTACGTCTCTCAGCAGAACTTCCGTACATATTCCAGAGCTTTGCGTACGTCTCCTGTAGTCCCCAGACTATGTAACTCCCAGCGGCAAAGGTATCTAATGAGACAGGAGCAGTAGGGTCTCGGTAGACACGACGTGCGTACCCCTCGGCAGTACCTCTGACTTCAACCTCGAGAGCGAAATCCTCGTTGTGAGAGTTGAGACCAGGAATCTTATCCATCAGGAACATACTTCTGTCGACAGTAGCTCCATGACCATTGCTGATGATGACAGGCTCGTGACCCGATCGTTCAACCGCGTAGGCAGCGAGCAGTCCTGAAGGTCCTGCACCGAGTATCGCTACCTTGCTCATAGATGTACCTTGCTCTCTTGTATGCCGCAGACTACACCAACCAAGAAGTGATGGGCGATGATGGTATTGAGAATAGGTACCAGTTCTCCGTGAACTGGTACTCTGGTTTGCTGAGCCCTCCTGATAACAATCGACATCATCTCTTGGTGGAACTTGTCGTACGCAATTCGGTCCACTCTGTAGTGCTTGAACTGTCCCTGCACATCCATGCCGTCGCCGACGACTATCCTCAGGAGCCTCTCCGCAGTTTCTATTTCCTTGGCCCCAATCATTTTGGTGGTCTCCAACCAGCTTCGAGGAGCGCTCCTGATACGTGAGGAGTTTTTTCGTTAGTCATGATGAAGATGATGTCTGGAGTCTCTTTGCTCCAAGTTCCAAGACCGCCAACTGGTCTGTAGTGAGAATGCTGAACACTGCCTCCTGCATCTAGCATCACAAGTGCGTTTTGATCTTTCTCCTTCAACAGCTTGACGAGATCTTTGACTTTCATTTTGCTCCCTTATCCGCGGAATGTACGAAGTAGTTCATGGAGCGTAGGTTCAACTTTGATGTCTGCCCCTGCCTTTCTGACCATCCTCGAGTTCAGGAGCTTGTTCACAACTCCATTGGCCGAGGCTCTGTCTATGTTAAGGACTTCTTCAATGTCCTGTCTCCTGAACGAGCCAGTTACCTTCAAGAATTTGGCTAGTCCTGGTTTACTGTGTAGATAGATCTTGACGTCACCATAGTTCTTCTTAGCGAGCTCTCTGTCACCTATTATTTCTTTGCTACGCTCAGAATATCCCATCGCTTTCATACCGTAGATCTTGTCCATGAATGCCACAGCGTCTATGACATGCTCTGGCTTGACCAATACATTCTCGTAGGTCTTATCAGTTGAGAACAAGCGCGCTGCCAGTGCGATCGCCAGGCGACCTATCTTCATTCTTACATTAGCTGGCTGAACAAGCGGAGGTTCCTCTACATAGCGCTTCCCCATCTCGAGAGCAGCCTTGTAGATTGCATCCTCAGCACCAGGTGCCCAGATAACTTTATCAGGTCCTCTAGTCCATACCCACCTGACAAGAGTATTGCAGGCTTCTGAGGTATAGAGCAGCTCACCTGGTTCATCAGGACGGTTCATTTTCTCGGCAGGCACGTCGGCTACTGATACACACATCACCAGATCGAAGCGAGCTATATCTTCATTCTTTCCGATTAGTTCGAAGATGGCCTGAATTCCGTAGGTGAAGTCTGCCATCTTGGCGTCGCGAGGGTTACTCAACCAGAGAAGCCGAGTCATTGCCTCAGCAACGTCACTCTGAATCTTCCTGATGTTGACCACACCACTAGAGCGAGCGTCAGAAAGTTTGGCTATCTCGTCCTTGGAAAGACCACTCGCTTCGTCTATGACAACTAGCCTACGATTATTCTGAGGCATCACACCCCAGGTAACAGTCCACTCTTTACCTTGCCCGAAAGACTGCAAGCCTCCAAGAAGTCCTGCCACCGAAGCTGATTCTCCGCCGACAACCTCACCTACTCCAAAGTGACGAACCAACTTAGATGCCACCGCTGACTTCCCTGTCCTAGTATCTCCTAAGACGAGACACTCAAGCCATCCCCTATGTTCGAGTTCTCCACCGAAGTGCCAACTAAGGACCGAATGAAAGGTAAGATCAATCAGAGCGTGCATCTCAGGACGACCATAGATCTTAGTGACGTGTCTAGCTAGCTCACGTTCTATCTCTGCTAGCTTAGAGAGTGGCCGTTGTCCCTTCTTTGGTTGAAATCTCTTCATCAGCTTAACAGTGTCATCAGTTATCTCGAAGTGATCAACACTCGTGGCTTGCTGGTCAACCTCGTGAGCCAACCACTCGTTAGATTGAGAGCGAGGACTAGGATAGAGTGCGCCCTTAGCTCTGACTGTGGTGTTAGGCATCGTGTTGTGTCGACCAACTGATGTAATCCTGATGTTGGTGTAGTTTGAGCCGGTGCGATTCACATCCCAACCCTGAGCGTGGTCAATGCTTGGTCGAGCGAAAAGTATCTCTACTGCCTGATGCCCGGTGGCTTCTACATGGAGTCTGTTGCACTTACCTCCAGGAATACCGTAAGCTCTAGCTATTGTTGCGGTGACTTGCTGATGCGAGCTGTCTACAAGCTCAAGCACCATAGGATCACTAGGATCAATATCGAATTCATCGTCACCAGCAGCTCCATTAAGAGTGCAAGCCGTACATTTGTCTCCTGCCAGCTGATCACAGAATAGATGCACACGTTGGGGCAATGTGTAACCAGGTTCTTTCTTACCCTTAATCGTGACAAGTAGAGTCGCTTGTTCGCCAACTCTACGAGCATCGAAGCTGTCTATTACTGTGATCGGTTCTTCTGAGACAGGAAGTAAGCTCTCCTCTTGCTGCTCCCAGGTTTTATTGAATAGCTCTGCAAATTCCTTTTCGCCGTGCTCACGTATGAAGTCTGTGAAGTCCTTCCCAGCTTTCGGTGCGACATCGTAAGGCAACACAAGTTGTCTTACGTCGGCGGCTATTGAAGAGATGGAGTACTGAACTTTACGAGCACCTTTAACTCCATCGGTGTCACGATCTTGACAGATAGAAACTCTCTTACCCTTGAAGAGAGGGTTCCATTGATTCTGCCAAGATGTGGCAGCGCCCGTTCTGGTGATCGCATTGTAGCCTAGCTGGATGGCTAATAGAGTATCCCACTCACCCTCTAGCCAAAGTAGTTCGTTGTGATCCAGTGAACTAACCGGAAACAATCTAGTCTCGTTATGTCCGGTATATCCCCATATCTTACGTCTGAGATCCTTCGGGTTAGGATCGTACAGTCTTATGTTCACAAGCACACCTGAGACATCACGTACAGGAATGGTGTAGAGACGTTTGTCTCTATCCCACCCAATCCCGAACTGAACGATGGTGTCAGTCATCAGCATCCGCTGCTCTATCAACCAATCTAGTCTTTCGCTGCTGCCCAGCAAAGAATGGGTCCACCCTTGCATCGTGGCCTCGCTTGGTAGCTCTTGTACCCTTCCTCGTGGCTTCCCTCTACTAGCTCCATTCCATCCTGCGGTTCCCGGAGGAGGTACCCATTCATCCTTCTTCTGTATCAGCTCTACAACTGACCCTCCAATACACCCTCCGAAACAGACCCACTCACTAGACTCGATGTTCAATGAGGCACTTCGTCTGGTATCCACATGAGTAGGACAGAACATATCCCACTCTCCGTTTTCCCTCGGCTGCTCTCCAATCAAGTACGGAGCGAGCAACTTTAGGTGTGCTTGACGAGTCGCCACTGTTCAGCCAGCGAGGCGTCTATTTCCGCGGGTGCCAAGGAAATCGTAGAGAGCTTCACGAACTACCTTCTGTCTCTCTACGAATCCCTTGGGCTCCACCGCGTATTCTCCTTCGTCGTACCTTGTGACAATCTTCTCCAGTTCCTCCCACTCTTCGTCGCCGAGATCAAACAGGAAGTCAGCGTAACGAGTAGACCCAAGCTGATACTCAAGAGTGTATCTATAGCCACTAAGACTAAGGATTGTGGCTAGTGCAAGGTCTTGCGTCCTGAAGAGATTGTCGTCGAGCACAGAACTACTCCGACTCGAACGGGTCTGACCCGTCGCCGTCGTTCTCTTCGAGCAGGCCGATGAGCTTTGACTTCGGAGCACGCTTCGGGACATCGAGACCACGACGCTCAAGTTCTGCCTTCAGCTCTGCGGTGTCCCAGGTTGTGTAGTCGACAGTCTCACTGTTCTCGGCAAGCCACTCATCCAGTTCGTTGGCGTCAGCAGCCTCGAGAAACCCGGTCAGGTAATCTCTGTCCTCGTCGTAGCCTCCAGGGTATTTCTCAGCGAGTGCTGAGTCATCGGTGATGACCTCGAGCAGTTCAGCAACTTCCCACTCACTGTAGTCAGCAGCCTCTTCGGCAGATGCTTCCTCAGTTGCTGTCTCTTCAGAATCAGTCTCAGCTTCAACCTCGGCGTCATCTTCAGGCGTGGCAGTGAGTGGAGAGATACGACCAACGCGGGCACGGTACTCGCCCTCCCACTGATCAGGGTTAATCTTGATCTTCACCTTCTTGTTGACGATCTTGTTGGTGTCTAGCTCACCCTTCTTGGGTAGTCCAAGAGCGTCAGTAAGCTCGAGCAGCTTCCAACCAGATGCCTCGCTCAGCCCGACATAGGTCCAGACCTTGGCTCCATCGAACTCTCCACCATCAATGACGAAGACAACCTCGATGTCATTGTGGCCGTCATCAGAACGGTGATTCGCTTCATCTATCTTTGCCGTGTACAATCCAGGCGTCGGCTGCTTGAATTGACTCGGCTCAACATTCGTGTTGTCATACTTGACCTTTGCCACTATGCTCCCTTCTTACTTGTTGGACGAGTTCTCGTCTTTGCTTTCTGAACTGGCTGGTTTGCTGGCTTGCCCCGAACCTCTTCGATCTTCTTGAGGAGGAACGGCATATCTGGATTCTTTAGAGGAAGCCAGGGTTTCCCAGGTCGGGCGTACTGATTCTTGCAGTAGACATCATCTGTCGTTTCGGTATGTAGAAGACGATAGGTTTCGCCATCCTTCCTGCGAACCTCGTAGTACGCAACAACCGTCATCATTCCACATACCCCGACTGACATTCCTTTGCCTTGCACCCACGGCAACATCCTGCGCTCTCCTGTCGGATCGTTCAGCTTATCTGTGGGGTGAGCAGTGATGCCGAAGTTGAACAGATCGAGCGCTACTGTTTGACGAACCCATTCGAGCAAACGATCCATGTTGCGACCGTATTCGCCTTTGTCCTTGCCTGAATATTTGTTGTCTCGGGCAGGATTATTGTCCTTAGTGGCTTGCCAGATGTCGTCAAGACCGATGTCTTGCCAGAGCGAGATTGAATCAAGCCAGACCCAGTCATACTCTTTGTACCCTTCTGCTCTGAGGTACTCATGAGCCTGAGTCATTTCATCCCAGTCCCTAATCACCCACTGCTCTATACCAGGATGCGGATTGGCAATCGAGTCAGTGTGGTCTGTCGGTGGTCGAAGTAGCAACACCCTGCCAGGAGTTGTACCAACGAACACTGTCTTCCCCACACTCATCATCCCAAACAGCATAATGAAGATGTGATCTGCCGCACTTAGCGGTCTGATTCCGGGTGGTTTGGCGATGCTCCCTCCTTTTGTCCGTTCCGACCAGCTAGAAACTCTAGTCCTATTTCTTCTGGATCACGATTGTCTCTGAGATCGCGTCCGGAGAAATCTAGAGTGAGATTGGTATCCTTTCGTTTGAAGTGAGGCCATCCAATAAGTCTCACTCCGTGCTGCGGGCAGACCTCGTACCCCTCTGAATCTTTGCGCATGCTTGTAAGGGTCTTACCGTCCGAGCTTAGATCCATTCTGTAGTTGATGTTCTTCTCTCGATCACACCCACAGATGTACTTCAAGTCACCCTCCTGTCATTTTGTCCTCAATCTCATGCTCAATGGCCTCTTCCTTGTATGCCAGAGGAGTCCACTTCCTCTTGGGCACAAGCATGAGACGAGCCATCTCTTCGTGGTCGCCACCCACCTGGTGGATCTCACAGATGTCCTTGACGTCGCAGAACATGCAAGTGAACTTGCCTGGATTCTTGTATATAGTGAGCTTACCTGCCTTCACGAGAGTCATATCTCGGAGCTCGCCCAGGACCATTTCTCGCTCAAGCCCTCGTTCAGCGTCTGTCATCGGAACGGGATGTCTCACAAAGTGAGCACTAGGCTGTACCTTGGAGTCGGTTCCGTTCTGATTCAGATAAATCTTCTGTCCCTTCTCACCTACTCTGAACTCGCGCTCATCGGGCTTAGCCTTACGCAAGAAGTTGTAGCGCATTGTTCGTAGTCCAAGAGTACTCTTGATAACACCACTAGCGATGAGAGCATCGACCCCGTATGTCCAGTATCCTGACTTCTGGCTGTCTAGAGTAAGGTACCCGGTGTC
>Ga0208454_1000104_pt1 | contig 60984 bp, 56 predicted proteins | sample EasRivMeERMZT100_FD_187530 | JGI IMG/M metagenome (GOLD analysis project Ga0208454, IMG submission 187530) | Soil microbial communities from meander-bound floodplain in the East River, Colorado, USA - East River MetaG ERMZT100 (SPAdes) (version 2) | ecosystem: Environmental > Terrestrial > Soil...
CTCGTTCGCTTCGGTTCCCGTGTGACTTTCACTATAAGAGCTCGGCTCTTGCTCTGAACTTCACTATCCTCCTATATATACACTACCACCGTGAGCCGCTGGGGATTTTTTCTCACGTCCGCGGAGAGCACAGAAAAGTTTGTTTGATTAAGCAATGACTTCGAACTCTGGGCCTCTGTGGTAAATATTTTTTCACCGCAAACCCTCAATGGCTTTTTTGCGCCTTCTTGCGCGATTTTTTTCCCTTGCGATCTTCTTTCGCCATAAATTTTTGCCGCGCAGCGAAAAATGCCAAAACAACTTCGCCAACCGCGAGAAAGTTTTTGTAAATTTTTGTAAATTTACGTTGACATCAACTTCCCCATCTGATACCAAACCAGGAACTCCGAAAAAATTTGAGCCGCATCGCAGTTTTTCTTCAAAAAAATCGCTGAGGGGAGAAGTATGGTGAAACGTCCTCGAAAAACGCTCGCACGTACTTTAAACCGTAGTACCGCTTGCAGCCGATCATTTCTTGTTCTCGTTTTATTCGCACCGGCGTTGGTCGCGTTCCATCAGATTTCATCAGACCGTGAAGCCGCCCACACCATCCGTTTTGCGCCGGTGGTCGAAGTCGTTGAAGCGGCGCGCCCGGATGAAATCGTGAAGATTTTCACGGTGGTAAAATCCCATCGGCCCGATATCCACGACGCGGAAGCGTGGCGGGTTTCAGAGGTGATTTTGGAAGAAAGCGCCAAGCGCCATCTCGATCCGATGATGGTTTTGGCCGTGATTCGAGTCGAAAGCGGTTTTCAGTATGCGACGGTGTCGCCGATGGGCGCGCGCGGCATCATGCAAATCATGCCCGGAACCGGCAAGTTCTTAACCGAAACGCTGAGCGACGAGTATGGGCTTCATCCGGCGTCCTTTCGACCCGAATCGTTGGACGATCCGCTGCTCAACATTCGCTTGGGCGTCTACTATCTTCACGATCTCAACAAGCAGTTTCGCAGTCTGAATCTGGCGCTACTCGCCTACAACGCCGGACCGGCGGAAATTAAAAATCGCTTGGAGAAGAATATCGCTTTCTCCGACGAGTATGCCACCTTGGTGTTCGACGCTTATCACAGCTTCAAAAAATCCCAGCCACCGACATTTTAGCCCAAGTTTGATTAGTCAATTTTATCCATCACTATTGAGCTCCGCCGCTGCTGCCGGATGCAGCGGGATGGTTTTTGTTGTTCGGGCGACTGCTGCACCGGGCCAGGCATCAGGCGTGATGGCAATCCGATAGGATCCCATGCTAAAGGATCGAAGAAGCCAAGGACTCGGTGCGACCGATGACTAAACCATCCGAAGTGACGCTCACGGCTCAAGCATGGCAAGAGATTGCGCGCCACGCCGAAGAGAGCTTTCCCGAAGAGTGCTGTGGCGTCGTCATCGCTGATGGCGCCAACGAACGGGTACAGCGTCTGGAAAACATCCAGAATAAACTTCACGCGCTCGATCCAGAAACCTATCCGCGCACCGCGGTGATCGCCTATGCGATGGACCCGAAAGAGTTAGAGCTGGTCATCGATAACGCAGCCACGGGCGGCGCCAAGCTCAAGGCTTTTTATCATTCCCATCCCGACCATGAAGCGTACTTCTCCGATGAAGACAAAGCGTTCGCCAGTCCTTTCGGCGAACCGACTTTTCCCAACGCCGCACAGATTGTCGTGTCGATCTACCACCATGAGGTCAAGCGCCTTGCGGCTTTCGCTTGGTCAGACGACAAGAACGATTTCGTCGAAGTGGCGATCAAGAAAATCTAGCAAAGCATATTTGAATTTTACCGACGACGACACGATAGGAAAAGATTGTATCTCGCGCAAAGAACGCAAAGGACGCCAAGACTTTATTTGACAAAAACGGGGGTATGGGCGAGAGCGTTGCGAACTTAGCGTGCTTGGCGCGATAATTTTTCTTAAACTCGTTCTGTTTAACAATTCCCTGGTTAGTATCTAACGATGGCGGCGCCGCGCGAGAAAACTGTCGACTCCCTGGGGCTGACCATTCATTATCTCGAATGGGGTGAACCGGGCGGTGAACCCCTGGTGCTCGTCCACGGCTTTCTCGATCTCGCCTACAGCTGGCAACCCTTCGTCAGCGAATTGCTCGCCAAAGCGCAACATCCCCTGCGGATCATCGCGCCAGACTGCCGTGGCCATGGCGACAGCGGCTGGGTCGGCGCTGGCGGCTATTATCATTTCCCCGATTATGTGCTCGATCTTGATTGCGTGTTGCGCACCGCCGCTGTCGGGCAGGTCAAACTGATCGGCCACTCCATGGGCGGCACTATCTCGTTTCTCTACACGGGGACGTTTCCAGGTCGAGTCGGCAAGCTTGTTCTGATCGAAGGCATTGGACCGGTGGGTATGCAATTCACCGACGCGCCGCGGCGCATGGAACAGTGGATCACCGAATTGAACCAGCGCGGCCGCAATCATTTTCGCCAATACAGCAGCATCGAAGCGGGAGCGAGCCAGCTCAGCCAGACCAATCCCCGCTTAAACGCCAGCTTCGCGCAGGATTTGGCGCGCGCCGCGATGAAGCAACATGACAACGGCAAATGGATTTGGAAGTTCGATCCGCTGCACCGAACCGCGGCGCCACAGCCGTTCTACACGGATCAGGCGGCGGAGTTTCTCCGGCGCATAAATTGTCCGGTGCTCATTGTCGATGGCAAAGACAGCCACCAGACGCGACGCATCGATAAACCGCAACGCTATGCGGCGCTCGCCGATCACCGGCAGGTGACAATCGATGACGCCGGTCACATGGTGCATCAAGATAACCCGCGTCAGTTGGCTGAAGTCGTTGCGCGGTTTTTGCAGTTGTGATTTGTCGTCGACCACGCTGATTTCAGCGTGGAACTAATAAACGGGGCATTTTAATTGGCGCCGGGGTCAATACCCCGGCCGCGAAGTGGCTTTGTTTATTAATCGTCAGCGCCAACTCCAAAAGCCGGCTTGTCAAGCCAGTCCGGCGCTTGACTATTGAAGCCGATTTCTGGGATTATAGCCACGACATCGAGTCCATGGTATTGGGATCTTGGGAAATCGATTGACGATTAAAAGGATCGTTTGTGCGCAGAGAGAAGTCACCACGAAAGAAAAGCGCAGCGCCGCATCAGCGCTCGGAAGAATTGAGCCAAGCGCCGGACCGAAGCGCGCCTGCTGCGGAGACAGCTCCGGCCGCCAACGTCAGTTTAACCCTCAAACATTTCCAACGACGGCGTGAAACGGCGCTTGCCGCGAGCGAAGATAAACGGCTCTATTTGCGTGTCGGCGACGAAGTGAATCACGTGCGCCACGACGAATGGGGCATCGGCGTCGCCATGGAGGTCATGACCTCATCGATCCCCGGCGGCACTTGCCTTGTGCGTGTGCGCTTTCAAGACGGTCAACTGCGCTGCTTCAACAACGATCTCGATAATCAAGCCTGTTGCTACTATTTCGGCGTGCGCCGCCATTGGAATCCCAGCCACGGTGTCGACGCGGTCAGGGCTAAGTTTTTTGGACGAGGATAGCCATGATCAGAAAAATCAAACTTGCCGCCATAGCTGTGCTGCTGACGCTGATCGGTGTCGCCCCGGCTCATCTCCGAGCCGAAGATATTATCGAGAAAGCCGGCGTTGCCACCGGCGTCACCGTTGGCAATACCATCGCAGTTCCGCTTAAAGCGGTGAGCATGACTTTCGGCGCCCTGGGCGGTGCCTTGTCCTTCATCCTCACCGGCGGCAATTCCGAATTAACCCGGCAAATTTGGCAGGACACCCTTCAAGGCCCGTACGTGATCACACCTGAATTGGCTCGCATGTCCGTCGGACAGCGGCCGGAACTCGACCCGAAAAAATAGCAAGCGGCATGTGACCTCACCCAGCGGGTATTGGCCACATGCCGCTTGGCTAAAACACTCCGTGCGACTTTCTAACTTGGTTCTTCCGGGTCCGCTGTGAGGAGGATTTCACCACAGAGGCACAGAGCTCGCAGAGTTCGTAGAATTACTTAATCAAAAACTCTTTACTCCGCGCCCTCCGCGCCTCGGCGGTGCAATCTTCGAGCCGGGTTCACTGGAACGCCTGAAGAACATCTAACTTAAGCCAGGTTCGCCTTGAAGAAGCCGGATGTTCTTGCCCATGCGTCCTTCGCCGCATCCGGGTTATAGCGATCCGCGTTGGTGTTGTTGTTGAACGCATGTTTGGCGCCGTCATAGACTTTGCAATCGAAGCTCTTCCCCGCTTTGGCTAGTGCCGCCTTCAAAGGTTCCACACCAGGCATGATGTAGGCGTCGTCCGCCGCATAGTTGCCCATCACCTTGCATGGGATGTTGGCGACGGAGTCAAGCGGATCGGGATTGCGGCCGTAGTAGACTACGGCGGCGTTTAAGTCTTTGCACTTGGTCGCGAAATTGAGCGACTGGCCGCCGCCCCAGCAGTAACCGACCACGCCGACCTTGCCGTTAACGTAGCTCTGCTTCTTCATGTAAGCCACCGCAGCGGTCAAATCTTCGACAACCATGGCGCCATTTATTTTTTGAATCTCTTTGGTGGCCTCGTCACTGCCGTTCCACTTATCACTGCCACCGATTCGGCTCATCAGGTCAACCCCGATCGCCGCGAAGCCATCCTTAGCGAACCGGCGGGTGACATCTTTGATGTGCCCCACCAAGCCGCGGTTTTCGTGAATTACGATGACCGTCCCCAAATTCTTCCCGTCCTTGGGCCGCGAGACATACGCGTTGACGTTGCCACCAGGGCTCGTTAACTGCACCATCTCCGATGCTAAGCTAGAATCATTGGGATCAACAATATTCTCAATCGTCTGTGCCATTGATCGAATCCTCCTTCAAATTTTTTACGCTCTCAGCTATAGCGAAAAACAGAATTCAAATCCAGACCTATTTCAACCGCGCGAACTAATATTCACCGCCCTAAAACGACCAACGGCGCCCAAGAGGCGCCGCTAGTTGAATCCCATGTGGAATATATTTAGCAAATGTTAACTAGAGGCCGTGCTCGATGTCGACGATGATTTGTCGCTGCCGCTGCTGGAACTTGAGATCTTCTTGGTTTCGGTCTTTTTTGACTCGCTCTTCGATTCCGATGAAGCGGCAGGCTTTGAATCACTATCGCTTTTCGATTCCGAAGAAGCAGACTTCGAACCGTTGTCGCTCTTCGACTCGCCGTTCGTTTGCCCCTTGCGGGCGTAGTCGGTGACATACCAGCCCGTGCCTTTAAGCTGAAACGAGGTATTGGAGATCAATCTTTTAACTTTGCTTTTGCAGGTCGGGCATTTGGTCAGAGCCTTTTCAGTGATCCGTTGGGTGACTTCGATGGTGCCACACTTCTGGCATTGGTACTCGTAAATCGGCATTGAATTTCCTCTACTTAGACGCGCTGCCGGTCAAATTAACCACTCCCCGCAAACTTGTCAATTAAAGCGGTCACTTCGCGGGCGGGGTATCGTCCCCGCCCTTGAGCAAGGGGGATGCTCGCCCCCTTTGGAAACCCCAGTTAATGGTTCACACTGCAAGCAGCGTGATCAACTCAAAGTTTAGCCGGCGACTAGCGCTCAGGCGCCTGGGCGCCCTGTCGAGCCCTTGGCCGATCGCTACCATCGGGCAAAATATGCGGGCCGCCGAACGCTTCCGAGCGGTTGCCGAACAGCACCAAAGGTTCCGAACCGTTGTTGACGATCTGGTAGTAGTCCTTGGCCGCTAGGCAAAGCACGTCGTCTTTCTTGATTGGCCGCTCTTCGCCTTTGAGACCTTTCACAATACCGCTGCCAGAAAAGACCAGAAAGGTTTCCGGATTAGCGTGAAAATGCATATCGGTGCCGTCGCCGGGAACAAAATAGAGCAACCAGGAACGGAAGTTATCCGTGCCGAATAGATGGATATTGCGTTTCGCCTTGTCCATTTCCTCTTTCAAGTTGATGCAGTCCATGGGTTTTCCTCCCTGTGATTAAACTTCACTCTATCCTAGTCGTTGTTGCTTCGGCAAGCGCCCGCTCAAGCCGCCTTGACAGCTCGGTGGCCGTGCCATATTCAAATGTAGGAGTATTGCACGAGAGCTTTTGGAGGAACCGATAATGTCAAAAATGACCGAAAGCCTAGCCACGGAATATGTCGCCGATTTGGCGGCCAAGTGCGACAAGCGCTGGAAACAGACTGTCGACAAGACCAAATTCATGGATGAACTGAAAGAAGGAAATCTCAAGAAAGAAACACTGCAACTGTTTTACAAGAATTGGGGCTCTTTCGTGCCGGTGATCAACTCGGTTTACACATCGGCTTTTTACAAGCACCTTTGGTTTTTCGTCAAGAACGTCGACCTGATGGAAGTCTACACGCAAAAAGTCTTGGACGAATTCGGCCATCCCTCCCCTCCCGGCCATATTCAGATTTTAATGAGCACCGGCGCCGCGCTCGGACTCAGCAAAGAAGAAGTGCTGCTCTCGCCGATGCTGCCGGAATGCCGCGCCCTGCCGGACTTTCACCGGACGTTAATCAATGACGGGCAGATTCAAGAGTATTGGTTCTCGGTTCTTTGGGAAAAACCCTTCGGCGACTCGTGTTTAGATTTTTTCAAAGCGCTGACCAAGTACTACGGCCTGACCACCGTGGAGGCGAGCTATTTCTCCAAGCACCACGAAGCCGACACCATGGATCACCTTGATCGCAAAGCCCACGGCGCCGTGACTCAAACGGTGTTGATTAGATTGTTGCAAGAAGGCATCAACGAACGGCCCGGCTACTCGGCGGAATACTGCGCCGTCACGCCGGCGGACTTGAATAAAATGTTCATGGACGGCTGCTACGCTGCAACGCATTAGCCGAAAAGGCGTTGCCTTTTCGGCATCTCAGATCTCAGATTACGAAATGACACAAATTCCATTCCTCCGACCTCCCGAAACCTGAAACCCGAAACCTAAGACTCATTGCAATCGCGAATTCGGAGAACCTATGGCCTTTAGTGACCTACGTACGTTCATCGACGGCGCCTCACGTATCGGTGAGCTGAAACAAATCGACGGCGCCGACTGGAATCTTGAGATCGGCTGCTTGACCGAGCTGATGGCCGAGCAAGACGGCCCGCTGCTACTGTTCGACAACATTACCGGCTATCCAAAAGGTTTTCGCATCGCCGCCAACGTGCTCGCCAGCGCGCGCCGCTTCGCCCTCGCGCTGGGCTTGCCCACCGACGCGCCAAAGCTGGAAATTCTTCGCGCCTGGCGCAACAAAATTCGCGACCTCGAACCCTTCGCGCCAGTGGAAGTTTCCACCGGACCGATCCTGGAAAACATTCTGGAAGGTGAAAAAGTAGACTTAGGAATCTTTCCCACGCCCAAATGGCACGAGCATGACGGCGGCCGCTACATCGGTACCGGCGACATGGTGGTGATCAAAGATCCCGACAGCGGCTGGATCAACGTCGGCACCTATCGCTCATGCATCGTCGGCAAAGACCGGGTGACGCTCTGGATCATCGAGCAGAAGCACGGCAAGCAGATCGCCCGCAAGTATTGGCAAGCCGGCAAAGTCTGTCCGGTCGCCATCGTGCTCGGCTGCGAGCCCGCGACCTGGATGGCCGCGCCGTCGGCAGCAAAAGCGGGAGTGAGCGAATACGAATACGCCGGCGCGCTGCGCGGCGCGCCGCTGGAAGTGATTCGCGCGCCTTACACCGGCCTGCCTGTGCCGGCGACGGCGGAGATCGTTATCGAAGGCGAAATGCCGCCGCCCGAAGAAGAGTCCCACGCCGAAGGCCCATTCGGCGAGTGGCCCGGCTACTATACCCACAGCGGCGAAGAGTGCGTCGTGCGGGTGAAAAGAATTCTCCATCGCGACGAGCCGATCCTGCTCGGCAACCCGCCGCTCTTGCCGATCACCGAACGCTACGGCATCCCGCTGTTCGCCGCGCGCATCTGGGATCACTTGGAACAGTCCGGCGTTTCTGACGTGCAGGGCGTGTGGTGCCACTGCCACACGCTGATGGTCGTGGTCTCGCTCAAACAGAGATTCGCCGGCCAAGCCCTGCAAGCGCTCACCGCCGTGGCCGGCATGATGACCGGCGCGAGCATGTACCGTTATTATATCGCCGTCGACGACGACATCGATCCGGTGGATTTGAAGCAAGTGATCTGGGCCATGTGCACCCGCGTCGATCCGGCCGAGTCGGTGCAGATTTTGAAATCCTGGACTTCCGATCTCGATCCCCGCCTGGCGCCGGAGAAACGAGAGCGCGGCGACTTTACCATGGGCCGCATGCTGATCGACGCCACCAAACCGTTTCATTGGCGCGGAAAGTTCGCCATCGCCAACAAATTCAGCGCCGACAAACGCGAAGAGATCTGGGAGAAGTGGGCGCCAAAGCTGGGTTTGAAATAGCTGGACGATGAGGAGATCGGACAAGAATTTTGTCTCGCGCAAAGAGCGCCAATGACGCCAAGTAAAAACGAGTTGAGAGGGGATTGAGGCGAGTTATTTGCGAGCTTAGCGTGCTTGGCGCGAGAAAATCCGACTGCGAAATAAGGTGGCACTGCACTAGATCTCAAACAATTTTGTGTATCATTTCGTACACAGCCTTGTATCTGAAATTATACATGGGATGGTGTTGATATTTTCCCGCCACGACGGGGCAACATCGTCGCGTAGGCCAAGCGTCAACTTAGTTTACGCCGAACGTCAACTGATGGATACCTGATCGATTGCGTGAACCACCCGCCGAATTAGTCAACCACGAGAACTCTTTTATTTTCCCCTTCTTGTATGTTGCTCTTCACTACTGTTAGAGTTGGCACCAAAGTTGCTTTTTGGAAGTTGAGAGTGCAATTTGGATTGAGAAACCCAATAATGTCACTCTGCCCCCTCACCGTGGAAGGCGTCTTGAAACCATCACGGGAGGAACGTGAAATACTTAATACTTTAAGTTTATTGAACTCTTAGGCGCTTGACAGGTGATTGGCATTAGCGATATGGCAGAAGGCCTATCTTCTCGCAGTTTAACTTTTGGTTTTTGAAGCGGGTCATCAATTGACCCAGCGCGAGCACGCAGGTGCTCGAAAAATTGGCAAGACTCACCCGTAGGTTCGCGCCAGAGGAGGGCAAGCGAGCCGCGTTCGGCATCACTCATCACCGAGTTTTTCCACGCAACCACCTCTCGGTGGTGAAGAAAGTTTAAGTTCATTGACGAGTCTAAAAGAAAATAAATTTTTGGAAAATAATTCGCTCGGCGCGGGCAGCACGCCCCAGCGATAAGATCTATGCGAATCGACTGAGACCTCACAAAGATGAGTCTCGGTCAAGGAGGTCAAATGAATTCGCGCTACTCGTAAAAGAAACTCCTTGGTTCATTGTAGTAGTATCCATTCCGGCCAATTCTGTGTTGCGGAACACGAACCGAAAAAAATGAGAGGGGTATAATAAAATGAAAAAGCTATTCTATCGATTATCGAACAGTCAGTCGTTCGCAAGATTGCTTACGATATCTGTGTTTGCAGCGCTGGGATTGTATCACCCAAGCGTAGCCTTCGCTATTTACTGCCAGGCGCCTGGGGGTACGTGCAGTTACCGGTCGGGCTTCTCATGCCCACTCGGCACTACAAAATGTAGCCTCACCAGTACCGGTAGTACGAGTGGTACTGGCAGCGAATGGTCAGCAACGATCCTGCTCGGAGACGAAGACGTCAGTGTAGAGCCAAGCTCGGCTTGCGGTGGCACGTTTTTCGACACTACGGCAGCTACAGTGGGGAGTCAGGTGACAGACTGTAAGTTTACCCCGGATCCAACCCTAGAAATCCCGTTTCCTGAGGAGCAAGACGCCCTGTGCAGTTTCAGCAATTTGCGGTGCTCTTGTTTTTCACCAGGTACCTGCGACGCGAAAGCGAACAAGCCGGGGACTCGCACAAGCACAATGACCTGCCCCACTCTCTCTCCTACTGGGCAGAACCTCGCTGGCTGTACGGGAACCTTAACGATAAGCGCACTTGATGGCACTCCATTGGAAACGGTTAATATTGGTGATGGCCTCACCGCGTTGGATAGCAATAATGAGTGTGGACTCGCCTTTCCCGCTGGTAATGGCTTTAAAAGATTTGTAATTGGCAGTGTCACCCAAAGCTGCCAGAGCGGTTCAATTCCTTCGGAAGAGCTCGTCAAAAAAGTGGCGGTACGCGGCCCGGCGGTAAACGGCGTTACCTCCTACAGTTCGAGCACAGTATGGGCCCAGGAATTCGCAGCCACATGTAACCCGGAGGACGGGTTCCCTTCGAATTCTTGCAACAATGACGGCGGCGCATGGATTACCTTCTCGACCACACAGGCTCAGTGTGTTGCCTCTACCTTCAGCTGTGGCCAGCTAGCAAGCGGGACGAGTGGACCGGCGCCCAAAAAATGTGACTACGATGCATTATCGGGCCAGTGTTCGTGCCGCTGCCCTAGGTGTACTCCGGAGGGGACCCTCGTTAACCTTGGTGGGGGGGATTCAGGCAAGTTTGTGGTGGCTAACTCAAATTCTGCCTTCGCTTGCGAAGTTACGGTAACAGGTAACTAGAAACGGGACCGCAGGAGACCGGCCGCTCGGCGCATACTCGGGTCGAATTATGACAACGCGAAGTTCCCCTGATTATTTTGGGGCCGTACTGGTCGTTATATGCATTGCACTCGGTGTATCATCTACGAGCTATGCGCAAGTCTCGACGAACATTAGTTCCAGTGGCCTAGGCACTTCCGTCAACGGATCCACAAGCCTCCCCTGCACCGCCGGTACATGTAACATTACCGGGGGTGATAGAAGAGGCCCAAATTTGTTTAATAGCTTCGGAGTCTTCAATATTGGCTCGGGGGACACTGCGAATTTTAGCAATGATAGCGGACTAGCCACTTCAAATATTCTGGGCCGAGTCACCGGAGGGCAGATTTCAAACGTCTTTGGAACCATCCAGACGACGGGTTTCGGCACTGCAAATCTGTTTCTGATGAATCCCGCCGGTTGGATCTTTGGACCGTCAGCGCAACTTAACGTCGGCGGATCATTTCACGCCACAACGGCCGACTACATCAAGCTCGGAAACGACGGAATTTTCTTCGCTGACCCGGCGAAGAATAGCAGTCTCACGTCCTCAGCCCCATCGGCATTTGGATTCCTGAGCGCTAATCCAGCGCCTATAGAAGTTCAGTCCGGAGGAGTAAACTTCGAGACGGACCCTGCGACCCCGCTACTCCTCCAAGTCCCGGAAGGCCAGACACTTTCGTTAGTCGGTGGGAACGCCGCAGGGAGCGACACTCCTGGTGTCAGCATCGGCGCCCTGGATGGTAGCACGCCGGGCTGGCTGCTGGCGCCAGCGGGCCGCGTCAATCTCGTGAGTGTCGCATCAGCCGGTGAGGCTGGGTTCGATGGTAAAGGATTCAACGTCGAAGGCTTTGCCAAGTTGGGCGGGATCAAGGTCGGGCCCGGCAGCCTCGTCGACGGCAAGGACATATTCATACGCGGTGGCCGGCTGGTCATCGACGACGGCGTCGTGTTGCCCGGGGCATTTGCAATCTTCGGTTTGGCGCTGCCGCCAGATGGCGGCGAGGTCAACATCAAGGTTAGCGATGATGTAACAATCAAAGGAACAACTCTAGAGCCGTTCACCGGTGCGTCACCCGGGATCTTTGCGTATGCAGGAGATTTCTTTAATGTATCGACTGAGAAAGCCAAGGTTCCGGATGTGAATATTGATGCGGGTACGGTATCCATATCCGGCTTCGCCGGCATTCAGACCACACGGAACGGCCCAGGGGATCCGGGCAATGTAATTATAAATGCAAACACAGTGAACGTCGGGAGCGGTGGATCCGTGGCCCTATTCAACGCATTCGAAGGACCGGGGGGTAATCTGATCATCAATGCCAAAGATGTAAACGTGTCGGGCGACGGGAGCCCCAGTCCCGTCGGGTTCGAGGGGCTCGGCGCCCAGGGTGTGGTCAGCCGCGCCTTCGTGCCCACAACCTTCCCTGAATTTGCAAATCCCGATCCGCGGCTCATAACCGCTGATAGCGGAAACATCACGATCAACGCCAGCAATAGCCTCAATGTCACCGGCCTAGGGCAGATCACAACCGATAGCCTGGTTTTTGGGCGCGCTGGCGCTATCACAATAGACGCCGGCGACATTTTCCTCGCCGGTACGGGGCAGTTTGAGAGCGGCGTGATTGCGTCCCAAAGCGCCTTTGCCGGCGACGCCGGTAACGTCACGATTAACGCAGCAAATGCGATAACAATAAAGGACGGGTTTCGAATCACCAGCACTTCTCTGGGTTCAGGCAACGCTGGTAACGTAGATGTGACGTCCGGCCAATCTATTAACCTGTCGAACAATGGCCGCATATTAGGGCGCACGAATGAGCCGCCCAATGCGACGCTAGACGCACTTTTCAAGGAGGTATTTCATCAGGGTTTCAGCGAGGAGGATGTCAACGGCTTCCCCTCCCTCCGTACGGAAATGGGTAACCCCAACGCCACGATGATGGAAGTTCTTGCTTACCTCAAAGGGCGAGGCGACATACAGATTCCCGATCTCGACTTGATACCAGGGGACGGGGGTAGAGTCTCAGTGACTACACCAGTTCTGACACTGAACGCCGACGCCTCAATACAAACGTCGACCGGCTGGGAAGGGAATGCCGGCCAAATCATAGGGAATGTGGGCTCCTTGTCGGTCAATGGTGGCTCTTTCATTAGCAGCAGTAGCGGCATTGTGCTCCGAAACCCGGATGGCACGATTATCGGACCGGTGGTGGGTACCGGCGACGCCGGTAGCATCACGCTAACGGCCAACGACAAGATTTCGGTCTCGGGATCGAATAGCGTCATATCAACGTCCACATTTGGCGACGGCGGCGCCGGAGACATTTCCCTGAGCGCCAATCAGGTTAACGTCCAAAATGGTGGCGGTATTACCTCAGAGAGTGGCGGAACGCTTGCGGGTCAGCCCTTCGTGGGCATCGGGAATGCCGGGCAGATAACTGTGTCCACGCCTACGTTGACGATGGGCGATGGCGGTACCATATCGGTCACTACTTCGGGACCAGGTAATGCCGGCAACATCGCGCTGAATGTAAACAACTTTACACAAACAGGTGGCGCTAGGGTCGACAGCAGCACGAGCGGGGGTGGATCGGGAGGAGATTTGAGTGTTACGGCGGCTAACTTGGCCTCGATTTCGGGTCAAGGAACTGGACTTTTCAGCACGGCTTCGAGCACGGGTGCCGGGGGCGATATCACCGTTCACGCGCCACAGGTTCAGATCCTCGACGGAGCGACGATGTCGGCGGACAGCACCGGAACCGCAACGGCGACGGCCGGCAACGTGAACATCGTCACCAGCGATCTCAACATGCAGAACAGCAGCATCACGACCGGGGCCACGCTGGCGGACGGCGGCAATATTTCTATCACCACCACAGGTTCAATAGTTCATCTAACCAACAGCCAGATTACCACGAGCGTTCAAAGCGGGGTAGGTGGCGGTGGAAACATTACGATCGACTCGGATCTCATTATCCTGGATGATAGCCGGATATTGGCCAACGCCTTCGGTGGGCCGGGAGGTAATATCAACATCACGGCGGATGTCTTTCTCGTGAACAGCGGCGGCACCCTACCGACGTCTCTCGCGGGGATTGTCGACGCGTCCTCGGCACTGAGTACTCCAGGAACGATTAATGTGGAAGCGGCGTTTACCGATGTCAGCGGTGAGGTCGCCCAACTGCCAGAGGCACCGCTTCAGGCAACAGAACTTTTGCGCGCGTCTTGCGCCGCGCGATTTGCCGGCGGCAAAGCTAGCAGCTTGGTGCTCGGCGGTCGCGATGGTGTACCCATCCAGCCGGGTGGTCTGCTACCGAGTCCTCTTTATTTGGCAACTGAGGCTGGCAGTCCCGTCACGGGCGTGAAGACATCCGCTAACGACCTGCCCGCACGTTTCAGTCTTCTTGGGTCTGGGGATTCAAAGAATCGACTTTTGACTCAGTATAGCTTGTTACCGAACGTTAAATGCGCTTTCTAAGCGGTGACCGGGACGGGGTTGGCAAATATCCAGTTCCCCGTTCCGGTTCACCCCGCCTATCAAATTGGAATTCTTTTTGCGCTCTATGCGCCCCCTTCGACCGCGCTCAGGGCATGCTTTGCGGGTAAATCCTCCGCCCCGGAATTTTCGGTTGCGACTTTGCCGCGCTGGGAAGAAATTGAGCGAATCCCCCAATCACCCTCTCTACCTCCCGTTTAATCTCCTTCCCAAAGAGACCGAGAAAATGATAGGAGTGAGGGCCTGGTAATCATTGAGGCTGTAGAAAAAACATGGCATCGGGGTTCACCGTGCATTGGCCCACTGTCGGAGCGTTGTTCTTAACCGCGGTTATTTTCTCCCCCGCTGGAGCGCTGGCCGCGTTCGTTGATCCAACCGGCCGCTCGGGCGAGCCGCCAACTCTGCCACAAGATTTTCAACCCCCGCCTCGGCCGGGTACGCTTTTGCCCTCTGCGCCACTTGCGCCGAAGGGCGACCCCGTTCCGGGTTTGCGCGTCTTCGTGCGCGAGATCAAGGTTGCCGGCAGTACAGCTTTTACGACCGACGAGTTGGCAAAAGTAACCGCTCCCTATTTGAACCGCGAGGTCACTTCCGAGGATCTCGAAGCGCTGCGAGTCGCCTTGACAGTCCTCTACGTCAACAACGGCTACGTCAATTCGGGAGCGATTCTGCCGGACCAGACGATCACGGACGGCGTGGTTAATTTTCAGGTCATCGAGGGCTCGCTGACCGGTATTGAAGTACAAGGCAACCGTTGGTTTCGTTCGAGTTATTTTCAAAAGCGCTTTTCCCTCGACGCTGGACCACCTCTCAACGTCAACGCGTTGCAGCAGCGCTTGCAACTTCTGCTCGAGGACTCACGCATTCAACGCTTGAACGCGGAATTGCGTCCGGGAGTCGTGCGCGGCGAGGGCATTTTGGATGTCCGGGTCGAGGAGCGAACTCCATACCGGCTTTCCTTTGAATATAATAACTATCAGTCCCCTTCCGTCGGAGAGAACCGCGGCATCGTGGTGCTAGAGCACCAAAACGTCACCGGCAACGGGGACGTGTTTACCGGGCAATACGGGAGGTCAAGAGGGCTCGACCCGCTGCTCGATTTTAAATATTCAATCCCGGTCACAGCCCGTGACACGACACTGAGTTATCAGTACCGCAGAAATACCTTCTCCGTGGTCGAGCAACCGTTCGAGGAACTCGACATCAACAGCAAATCGGATGTCTACACGTTGTCGGTGAGGCATCCGGTCTATCGCACGCTCAACAATGAGATTGTTCTTGAACTCACCGGCGAGCGGCTGGCGCACAAAACGACTCTTTTGGGTGAAAAGTTTTCATTGGAGCCGGGAGCGCAGGACGGCCGGACCGCCGTTGCCGCCCTGCGGCCGGCTCTCGAGTGGGTGTACAAGTCACAGAACCAGGTGATCGCCGCCCGTTCTCGCTTCTCGTTTGGTATTGATGCGCTGGATGCAACGGTGAATGATAACGGCTTGCCCGACGGCAAGTTCTTCGCCTGGCTGGGCCAGTTCCAATGGGTCCGCCGCCTCGGTGTGTTGGACAGTTATTTGATCTTTAGAACCGATGTTCAACTCGCTAATGATCCTCTTTTATCGCTCGAACAGATCTCCGTCGGTGGCCGCTACAGCGTCAGAGGATACCGAGAGAACACCATGTTGAGAGACCGGGCGCTGATCACTTCACTGGAGACGCGCCTGCCGTTGATGCCGCTGATGCAAAATTTCCTAGGAGTTGATTTGAGTTCCTACGGCTTTCAATACCTGGAGCTGGCGCCGTTCTTCGATTTCGGCCGGGGTTGGAACAAAGAGCAAAAGACTCCCAAGCCTCAGGATATTTCAAGCGTCGGAGTAGGGCTTCGCTGGGCTTTGACCGTTCCCTCGTTCGTGACTTTTCGCCCTCAGTTCGAAGTGTACTGGGGACATCGATTGAGAAAAGTATTCAATCCCCGGGACTCTCTCCAGGACAACGGCGTTCACATGCAATTTATATTGGGAATCTTCTAGCGAATTTCGGAAAAGGATGTCTCCCGCAAAGGTGCTAAGGCGCAAAGTGACAAGCGCCGCCCGTCATCCCGAGCGAAAGGGAGGGATCTAAGAAAGATTTCTCCCGGAGCTTGTCCTGACCCATTCGACCAGGCTCAGGGTCATGCTGAGGGAAATCGAAGCATGAGCTTTGTCGAAGGGGTCGAAATGACAATTTTTTTCCTCGGCGCCATTGCGTCTTTGCGGAAGATAATCTTCCGACGTGGCTCTGCGACCACCCGACACGGAATAACCTAACCGTCATCCGCTGCGATCGATCTACTCATTGGTCGACGGCAAGCCGACCTGGGTCAACAGCGCAGTCCGCTGCTGCCGCAGCTCCATGTTCTGCGGCGCGGCGTCGATCAAATCCGAGATCGACTTCAAAGCGTCGTACCAAAGACCGCCTTCCGCATAGACAAACGGCTTATCGTTGTCCGCTGATGTCGCTAGCTTCGCCTTGATCTCAGTCGGTATGTCCACCCGCTCGATGGCGCCGCCGGCCAGGATGTCCTTGGAGCGCCGGTCGGCGTCCGGGACGACCGCAACAAACCAGCGATAGGCCGCGCCCGGCTTGAGATGAATTTTGTAGTCGGCTAGTCGAACCTGCTGAATCCCCGCCTTGGCTGGAGCGGGAAGCCGCGTTTCCAGAATCGGTTGAATGCCCTCCTGGTCCATCACGGTAAGCTCAATCGGCAGCGAGGTCGAGTTGGAGATGAACCAGTAAAGCGAAGGCTGTTCGCTGGTTGTGAACCCGCTATGATCCGGCGCCAAGACCGAGAGAACGAAAACATTCTTATCGCCTCTTGTGCCGCCGCCGACGCGCCCCCCGGGTGCTCCCCGCGTCGGTAGTTTATAAACCGGAACCTTCGCGTCTGCTGCTAATAGAGATAATGGTGTGGCTAGAATAAAAATCGCAGCTGAAAAGCAAACCATCGGCCTTAGGTATTTCATAACTTTTTCCTCCGTCACATTTGCTGACAAGCAAGTGTTGGACCACTCTCTCACCATAAGAACCATTACAGGTTAGTCGAATCATTGCAACCGATTTTAGTGCTTGTATTTCAAGGATATTTCACACGTAAACGATTTAAGGAATTTCCCGTACGCCATTCAGGTCCTTACCGGAACTCCCGTGCGCCGTCAACTTCGTTTACGCACCCTGTCAACGGCGTTTACACCATAGCTTTGACGTGAGGAGAGACTTTCGGCACCGAAATCACGCCGGAACGGCCGCGTTAGAGCCAATTGTTGATCATCAGGAAGGCAGACCAATATCCTGGGTGTTCATAACGCGGATTTTCGATCAATTTCAGTTGCGCCCTTTGCAGAGCGACGACCCTCGATATCGCCGGGTTTTTAAGTTCACGGTAAAAGTCCATCACGAGGCCCACTGTCGCTTCGTCATTGATGTTCCACAAAGTCGCCAGGGCACTTCTGGCTCCGGCCTTGATTGCCATACCCGCAAGTCCCAAAGCAGCTCGGTCATCGCCGGCGGCGGTGTCGCACGCGCTCAGAGTGAGTAGCTCCAACGGATCGTCACGGAATCTTAAAACTCCGATCATCTGATTGAGACGGTCCAATGACACCTTGTCATCGAAAGTGAGCAGGAACGTGTTTTCGACATCGTTGCCGAACTCTCCATGTGAAGCGACGTGGACAATGCTGAACTGCTCTTCCTTCAACTTCTTTTCGAAATTGGCCGCGAGGAACTCACGGTTGACAAGGTTCTGACTTCCCAAAAGAGTTTGCAATTCTTGCAGCTCGGCCGCGACATTTGGCAATGCAGGAAATCCCTGCACCGCCTCCGACACGCCGACGGCCAACACGCTCATACCCTCCCGTTTGATCGGCCGAGGATCGCTGAGACTCAGACTGGGAGTGATCCCGATAGCGTATTTGGCGATGAGAAATTGCTTTCCGTCGTGCAAGGCCGCCATGGGGATGGTTCGGAGCGCTCCGTCAGGAACAAAGACCAGCGTATCGATGGCCGCCGATGCGAGGTCCGCTTCCAGCGGTCGGATCAGCCAGTTATAAAGTTTTTGAGCATGAGGCAGGTACTCCCGCGTGGTTCGTTTTTCCAACTTGTGGCGCAATTGGCGCACCTCTTCTGTGAGCGCCGACGCGCCGACGGGAACCAGTACTCGTTTCAGCCCGCTGGGCAAGCTTAGCAGCAACTCGGTTCGATCAGGCAAGAGAATCGGATAGATAACCACGGCGGTTTTGGCCACTGTATCGAGCTGGGTGACTTTCGCCAGAGCGTTATCCACGCAATCATCCCGGAAGTAATCGCGCAACTCAGCCGCTTTGAACAATTCCACCGACTCGCGCGCCTCGACCAGATAGGGGGCAACTTGGCCGGCATCCTGCACTGACGCCGCTCGCCGCAGCAACAGATCGACCAACTCGAAGTACACCGGACCGATGGTCTCCCGAAAAGATTCCTGGGGAGATCCATAGTTCACCGACAACTCAGGCCGAATCGATTGCAGCGTCCGCACGGCGCGCCGGTAGGCGTTGATGGCGTCATCGATGTTGCCCATTTTCGTCAGCAAACGTCCGGTCTGCCACTCCCAGCGATAAAGCGATTCCGGCGCGTTTACTTGTTGGGCGGCGAAGGTCGCCCTGCGCGTCAGCTGCAAAGATTCCGGATATCGATCTTCGATTTCGTAGAGCCTGCCGAGATGACCCCAAGCGTAGGACGCGGTCCGGCGATCGCCGATGCCGTCGGCCACGGCTCCCGCTTCACTCAAGTTGCGGTGCGCCAGTAAGAAAAGCGAATCTTTGGTTTCAGGAAAACTAGATCGGAGGTTAAAATAAGCGAGGCCAATATTCATTAACCCCATGGCCTTCTCTTGTGTCGGCTCCAGGGACTGAATCTGATCGGCGGCGCCGTCCAGCAGCGCCTTGGCTTCCTTCGGCTGCTTGTTGTTTATCGATGCTGTGGCGGCGTTGATCGTCGCCCTCACGGCTAGCGGCGGGTTTTTGCCGAGCTTTGCAAGGGAAGCGCTCTCCTTGTAGAACGAGAGGGCTTCCGGATATTTTTTTTTCGAGCTTGCTAGGTTCCCCAAGTTATTGAGAATCGTTGCAGCGAGACCGTCGTTGTTCAACTCCTTTGCCCTGCTAAGCCCCTCTTGCAAATTTTTCTCCGCTGCCTCCGCGGGTCCCGTAGCGATGTACACGTCCCCTATGGTGGCCATGGCCAATGCCGTTTGCACGCGATCGCTCGAAGCGTCAGCTATGGCCAAGGCGGACTCGAGATTTTTCAACGCGTCCCGATATTGGCCCAGCGACCGGTAAGCCTGAGCGAGCTGAATCAGCGCGTAACTCCTACGGTTCGAATTCTGCGCGGCCTCGAAGCGCCGGGCAGCTTCGGTCCAACTTACGGCCGCTTGCTCGAAATCGCCCCGTTGAAAAAAGCTCATGCCCCGGTCCATGAATTGCTCCGCCGAAGGAGATTCCGAGTCAGGCAAAGTGGCGGCAAACGAGACTGGAGGATTTCCAACACAAGTGAGAATGGCGAGTGCTAGAATTCGCCCGTACAGATGACCGGAAAGAAAAGCACGTAGAGTCTGAACCGCATGATTAAGTAACATAGCTCCTCTATGTCCCGTCAGTCACTTGGGAGGCCGTCTGATGTATATCCGGGGATCTTCTCTTAATCAATGACGATGCCCAGGATTTTCTCCGGGGCCATAGTCGGGGTTAGAGGGGCCATAGACCGGTCATGCCGTAGCCATTAGGCCGCCTTGGTTGCTTCGTGCAATGAGTAGTAGAATGTGGCTCCAACGCGGACGGAAGTGAATCGGTGACGTTATCACTGAACCGTGAAGGTGATGAGTAAGCACAACCAGGTATAGGGTTTCAGTGTTGAGGTTTCAGGATTAGAAGTTTCTTGACACCGACACCTCAAACCTTAAGGAGAACCAAAATGAAGTTTCGTTTCGTGAAAACAAGTATGAGCTTTGCCATAGCGAGGCTAGTCTCGGCAGTCGTGCTAGTGGCTTGCGGCCCCGCGAGCCCGTCAAGAGACGCCGCGGGTACCAGGGAGATTGTCACGGCCCGCAGACAGCTCGATGATCACATGGCGGAATGCACTCGACGCTACGGTTATGATCCCGAAGCTGGCTCGAAACTTGGGTCCAATGTCCTTGGGCCAGGTGAGCGAGAATGGCGCGGCTGCGTCTATCAGGGCATCGAAAAGTACGTGATCCCGAGGACGCTGAGCCCCGACGCATACCGACAGGCGATCGGCGAGGACCGCAAGATGACCGAAGCCATCGCCAAAGGCGACATGACGCGCGCGCAGCGTCAAGCCCGTGTCAAACAGTTGCTTGAAGAGATCGACCGGATGGAGGGAGCAAACCGGGCTCAGCGCGACGTTGATCGCTTGGAGATGGAGATGCGACAGGACATGATGCGGCGGTCGCTCAGTCCGCTTGTGCGTTGAGCCGGCGTCCACATGGACACGTATCACAGCGCTTTAACATTCACGGATTCGATTCGATAAGGGGTCGAGTGCGACAGGGTGGGGTTTGAAAAATTTTTATCATTTCTCATGCATCACCACCAGGACTCCGTTTTCCCCCGCTCTCAGCCGCGCAGCATGAAAGGCAGCCGGCGCATCGGTCGGAAAATCGCGGTGCAGCACAGCGAAAAGTTCCGCGGCTTCAGGTTTTTCCTGGCTTAACGCGGTGTAGGCTTCGGCGTAGCGGGCCAGCAATGCCGGTGGGTCGGTTGGGCACACCGGCGCCAAGACAGGCATGGCATTCTTCCGGCCCTTCACGATTATGTCGCCAACCGGACGAAACGCCTGGCGCCGGCACTGCGCGGCGGTCTCACCGGTCACCGCTACACGGCTGCCGATATACTTGTTCAGTCCCTCCACGCGGGATGCGGTGTTTAGCGTATCGCCCAGCGCGCCGTATTTAAGCTTGCCGTGGGTACCGATATTGCCGACCAGCGCCATGCCGGTATGCACACCGATGCGGGTATGGCCCCACTTGATACCGCGCGCCGTCGCCGCGGCATTGAAGCGCTGGGCCGCCTCGTCCATCGCCAGGGCCGTGGCCACGGCGCGATCAGCGTGGTCCGGCTGGTGCATCGGCGCACCGAACAGCACCAGCAGGCCGTCGCCAATGAAGTCGTTCACCAGTCCGCCATTCTGCACGACCACATCGCTCAGCACGCCGAAATATTCACCGAGCAGACCGGCCACGGTGGCGGCATCCATGGTCTCGGCTGTGGTGGTGAAGTCAGCGATGTCGGTGAAGATGGCGGTGATCTCGCGATGTTCGCCACCGAAGCTGGGCAGAGTGTCGCCCTGCATCATCTGGCTGATGATGCGCGGGTCCAGGTAGCTCTCGAAGCTGCGGCGTAGCTGGTTGCGTTCGCGCAGACCGACCGAGTGCATGACGAAGTTGCAACCTGCCGCGCTCAGCACCCAGGCCAGCGCCACCGGCACGCCAGGCAGCAACAGCCCGGCGCCCCCGAATCCCCAGGCGGTAGCGCCGCCCACCAGGCAAAGGCCTAGCAGCAGCGCCACCAAAACAACCAGTACGCGCCAGACCAACAGCGCCAGCACCGCGCCAGCCATGGCCGCTGCCCAGGTGGCGACATGATCCACCAGGCGCGGCAGCGGTACCCGGTTGCGCGATTCGCCATTGGCTAGGCGGATCAGCTGGTCGGCGACATGCGCATGCAAAGCAATCCCGATCAACGCTCCCTCGCCGCCCCAGCCGGTGCTGAACGGGGTGGCGAAATTATCCTTGATGGAAAGCGCCGCGGTGCCGACCAGCACAATGCGGTCGCGCAGCGTCGCCGCCAACTCCGGCCGGTCGATGATCTCGGCGAAGCTGATCTGGCGAAAGCGTCGCGAGCCACCGCGAAAGTCGAGCAGCATCTGGTAGCCAGCGGCATCTACCCTTGCGTAGGGGCCATAAGGTTGCTCCAGCAGCGGGACACGGCCCTGGCCCAGCGCCAAGTCGTCGTCCATGGGGCGCAGCCGGTCACCGGTGTAGCGTTCGGCCAGGGAAGCGCCCATGGAGTGCCAGTTGCTGTCGGTGCGTTGATCGGAGGCCAACAGTAAGGCCCGGCGCACCACGCCACCGGCATCCGTCACCTGGTCGGCTAACACCTCGCGGCCAGTCTCGCGCAACACCGGCGGCGGCGGAACACCGATATTGTCAACGTCCGGCAGCTTGAAGACCCAATAGAGATTGTCCTGCGCCCGCTGGATGGCTTGCAACTCATCGTTGCCCGGCGGCATGGGCAAGTCGCGGTACAGATCCACGCCCACCGCCTTCGGCCCGCCGGCGAAGACACGTGCCAGCACAGCAGCAAGGTCGTTGTCGCGGATGGGATAACCGAAACGATTAATATCCTCTTCGGTCGTGACCACCAGCACCACGCGGTCGCTTTCCTGCGCCGCGGCAAAAAAAGTCACCAGCGTGTCGTACGCCGAAAGCTCCAAGCCTTGCAGCCAGCCGGCTTCCCGCAGCGGCAGCAGCAGCAGGGCTACCAGGTTTGCCACCATCAGCGCCTTGGCAAAACGCCGGCGTAGCAGGGCGAGCAGCCAATACCCCATGCGTGCTGGCGCGCCTTGCGCCGCCTCGCCTGCAGCGCCATCCATGCGCTTCAGCTTCCCCGTTCCCGCTGTGTCAATAGGATGACGTTTGCTTAAATCAACCTTTCCATCCTTCTCGCGAGCGAAGACAAATTTCACGTTAGAATCCTAATGTGGCCATGGGGATGTGTCAATCAATATAGACGGCAACCGATGCGATGGGATCTACCATCAGGGCTCGGCGCTCGGCGGAAACAGCGCGCGAGTCGTCCAGTCGATTCACCAGCCCAGTAGGTTGCCGCAGGAGGAATTACCGGGTCGGGAGTCTTTTCTCTCTGTAGCACATTGATCCTGGCAAAGGGGAAAAGGTGTTCTTAACCTTTTCCCCTTCTCTTTGTAGCCCTAGTTTTAACGATCAAAAAGTCGGCGATAGATACAATACCGACGCGCTGAACGTGATCAGGGAGACCGGACGGCGTCGGCCTTCTTGCAGAGACGCCCGTGACGTGTGAGACTCGCTCGATCAATAGGTGTATATCTAGAGGAAAGGAATTTCTCCCACGATGGCTCTCTGGATTCTATTCTTAGCGTTCGCGATTGGATTCCCTGTCGTGGCCCATGCGGCCGACGAACCGCTCGCCGTAGTTGATGGCGTTACCATTACCGCCGATGAAGTGGAAAAGCCGCTCGCGTCTCAGTTGAGCAAGCTCGAAGAGCAGATCTATAATCTAAAGCGCCAGAGGCTCGATGCGCTGATCAACGAGAAGTTGCTGGCAAAGGAAGCAGCGAAACGAAAACTCACGGTGCCGGCGCTGCTTGACGCTGAGGTGACGGGGAAAGTCGGCCTGGTCACGGAGCAGGAGATCGAAAAATTCTACCAGGAGAATAAAACGCAAATCAAAGGAGAGCAGGCACAGGTCCGAGAGCAGATTAGAGCTTTCTTACAGAACCAAAAGCTGGCGGCCAAGCGCGAAGAGTTTCTCACCTCCTTGCGCGCGCAAGCGAAGGTGGTGGTCAATCTCAAGGCGCCGCCAATCCAGCGCATCGAAGTGTCGATCCAAGGGGCGCCGTTCAAGGGCGGCGAAAAGGCGGCGGTGACCATCGTAGAGTTCTCCGACTTTCACTGTCCATTTTGCCGGCAGGTGGTTCCCACGCTAGCGCAGCTCGATTCGCGGTATGGCGGAAAAATCAAACTGGTCTTCCGCGACTTTCCGATTGAGAACCTACACCCCGGAGCGACCAAAGCCCACGAGGCGGCGCGCTGCGCCAACGAGCAGGGAAAATTCTGGCCGTATCATGACAAGCTCTTTGCCAGTCCGCCCAGTTCCAGTCCGGACGTCTTTAAGGGAATGGCCAAGGACGTGGGGCTGGATGCAGTTATGTTTGAAACCTGCCTGGGTAGCGGAAAATATCAAGCCGCGATCAAAGAAGATATCGCGGAAGGCAACCGCGTCGGCGTCAGCGGCACGCCGGCTTTTTTCGTCAACGGCCGACTGATATCCGGTGCCCAACCGTTTGAAGCCTTCGCCCGGGTCATCGATGACGAATTAACGCGCAGCGTCTCGACGCAGAGCAGGGCTCGTTAACCGGCAAAGCACTTTTTTCAACCTCAGTGCTGTCCAGATTGCACGGTAAGTAATCGGCTGAGGCCTCGCCAAAGAGATTCGCAAGATGAAAGCAATCCGCTTTTCTTTCAACTTATAAAACGATCACTGCACAGAACTTTCGAACAAAGTCGAAACATGACCTGATATTTACCGAATTTTTGCTTGACCTCACTTGGTCAACTCGGCTATAGACTGCTGAAACTTTTTCCCGTTCCTCGACCGCGAAACTGCAACTGGGTAACCGGACCTAGCCAAGTTAATCTGGTTTCTCGAAGGCAGTGGATTACAGGACCATGCTGGTCCACGACGACAATCGAGGTTTGCGATATCGCCGCGGTAGCATCCGCCGCGACGAGCGGCGGCGAGTACGGCAAACGAAAAAAAATTCAAAACAAGGCAACGGGCAACTGTTTTGCGGTTACGATCGGTGAGCTTGCTTGAAAAAATCATTTCCTGCGCTGATCTGGAGTCGCAAGGATCGCGGCAGTCCTATGAATAATGCCCCTTACCGCCGGTTCAAAATCATACGCCAAAATTTTCGGGCCGCCCTCCTACTTGCTTTTTTGCTAATCCACGGTTTCCCCTCCATCGTCGCTGCCGATAGACTCGTCTTGATTTCACCGCATTGGGAGGGGATCAGATATGAGTTCGAGCGCGCGTTTAAGGCGCGCTATCAAGCCGACACTGGACGAACTGTGGAGTTGGACTGGATGGACGTTGGCGGGACCTCGGAAACGCTTCGCTATCTGGAATCGGAATACAAAAACAAGCCGGCGGGCATCGGCATCGATATCTTTTTTGGCGGAGGCTATGACCCTTATTTAGCATTAAAAAAAAGCCATCTTCTGGAACCCTACATCTTACCCAAATCGCTTCTGGAAAAGATTCCTCAGCGGCTGGCCGGCGTTCCCTTATATGACCCGGACCACACCTGGTATGGCGCCACGTTGGCGGGCTTTGGCATCGTTTATAATAAGGTCGTTCTGGGGCTTACGAAATTACCGGTCATCAACACGTGGGAAGATTTGGCATCGCCCCGAGCATTCGGCTGGGTGGGCTCCTCCGATCCTCGTAAGAGCGGCAGTGTGCACATGGTTTACGAAATTATCTTGCAGGCCTATGGCTGGGACAAAGGCTGGAAAATCATCACCGCCCTGGGGGCCAATGTGCGCAGTTTCACCAATTCGGCGAGTCAAATCCCGAAAGACGTCGCCATCGGAGAAGTCGCCTACGGATTGGCGATTGATTTTTACGCGTGGGCTCAAGTCAAGGAAGCCGGGGCCGATAAGATCGGATTTGTCATGCCCGATAATCTAACGATCATTACGCCGGACGCTATTGGAATCTTGAAAGGCGCACCAAACCCCGAAGTCGCCAAAGCGTTCGTCCGCTTCGTGATGTCCGAGGAAGGACAAAGGCTGTGGCTGTTAGTTGAAAAAGCGCCAGGCGGCCCGCAGCGGTTTCAGCTGAACCGCTTCAGTGTGTTACCGTCCTTGTATGGGCTTTCACCACAGATCACGGCGGTCAAGCTCAATCCGTTTTCTTGGCAATCGGACTTTGCCTTTGACCCGAAGTTGGGCGCCGAGCGCTGGTCGATCGTCAATGACTTAATCGGTGCTTTGGTGATCGACCAAAAGCATCTCCTGACTCGAGCATGGAAAGAGGCGTTGGATAAGGGCGGTTTGAGTGAACAGCAATGGCAAAGGCTGGCGTCTACACCGATCTCCGGGGACGAGGCCTTGACGATGGCTAAGACGAGGTGGAAGGACCCTGAGTTTCGCAATCAGAAACTCAACGAATGGACCCACTTCGCTCGGAGCAAATATCTGTTGGGCCTCAAGCCACCCATCATACGCTCGGAATGGTACAGCCTGCTGGCCTTTGTTTTTCTCTCCCTTGGCCTGGTAGCTTACAGTTGGAAAAAAAGGAGTTAGAGCTGGAGCATGACATGATGGTTAGCGTGAAATTTGACTCTGTCACCAAGATTCTCGGCCAGTCCAGAGCGGTCGACAATCTGACCCTCGACATCGGCGCCGGGGAGCTGTTCTTTCTTTTGGGGCCGTCCGGCTGTGGCAAAACCACCGCGCTTCGCACGGTCGCCGGCTTCTATACTCCCGACGATGGCCGAATACTTTTTAACGGCCAAGATCAGAGCCGGGTGCCGCCGCACAAGCGTAATACCGGAATGGTATTCCAAAACTATGCGCTATGGCCGCATATGGACGTCCAAAGTAACGTCGCCTATGGACTTAAGATGCGCCGTGTCTCGGAGGCCGAGAAAAAACAACGGGTCCGGCATGCCCTTGAAATCGTCCACATGGAGGCCTACGCCGAGCGCATGCCGAATCAACTTTCCGGCGGTCAGCAACAGCGCGTAGCTCTCGCCCGGGCCTTGGTCATCGAGCCGGACGTCGTTTTGCTGGACGAACCTTTGTCCAATCTCGACGCCAAGCTGCGAGTGGAAATGCGCACGCAGATCAAAGACATCCACCTGAAAATCGGGCGCACGATGATCTACGTTACCCACGATCAAGCCGAAGCGTTGTCCATGGCAGATCGCATCGCCGTGATGCGCCGCGGGCGGGTCGTTCAGGCGGGTACACCCCACGAGCTTTACACACGACCTGAATCGGCGTTTGTCGCCGAGTTCATCGGTGGGACCAATCTATTACGGGGGACGTTGGAAGAGGTCGATGACCTTTTAACCGTTAAAACTCAAGCCGGCATTGTGCACGCGAAAAACGGTGTCAAGGGAATACAGCGTGGCGACCCGGTTTTTTGTTCGGTGCGGCCAGAATCTTTGCGATTAAAACCCGCCGGGGAGTCGCGTGGTAAAGTACCCTCCACTGCAACCAACGAGTTGATCGGCGAAGTGCTAAGCATGATGTACCTTGGCGACAACGAACAATACTCCTTGCGCCTCGCGGACAGCGCCTTGGTGCGCGCCGTGGAGTACAACCCGCCAACGAACAAAACTAAGATTGGAGACCGGCTCGCGCTAGAGTTCGATGCCCAGGCTGTGGTCGTGTTGCCCCAGGAGGAGTTAGGTGACTAACTGGCTGCGTCGCCATGACTTGAACCTCGCCAACGGCGCGGTGCTGCTCTTTCTCTGGTTGTTTTTCATCGTCTTCATGCTCTATCCGCTAGGTTACGTTTTCTCCAATGCTTTTTTCACGGAAGACGGGTTTTCCCTGGTTTTCATGAAGTTGATGTTTTCCAGCCCGAACAATACCATCATCCTGGCCAACAGCGTCAATTTGGGCTTGGCTGTGACGCTATTTACGACTGTGCTTAGTCTGCCCCTGGCCCTTCTCCTCGTGCGCTACAATTTTCCCGGCAAGGGCTTATTGAACGGGCTCATTTTGATTCCCATGGTGCTGCCGCCGTTTGTCGGGGCGATCGGCATGCGCCAGTTGCTGGCGCGTTTTGGCTCCGTCAATCTGTTGCTGCTGGAGATGGGCGTGATCGACCAGCCCATCGACTGGCTCGGCGGTGGAAGTTTTTGGGGCGTGGTGATTCTCGAGTCGCTTCATCTCTACCCCATCATGTATTTGAATTTGGCCGCAGCCTTGGCGAACGTCGACCCCAGTCTTGAGGAAGCGGCTAAAAACATGGGCGCAAATAGCTTCAAGCTTTTTACCACGGTTACTTTTCCGCTGATGCTTCCCGGTTATTTTGCCGGGGCGATCATCGTTTTCATTTGGGCGTTCACTGACCTTGGCACGCCCCTGGTTTTTGAATATCGCGAAGTCATCGCCGTGCAGATTTTCAACATGGTGACCGACTTGCATCAAAATCCCATGGGCTACGCTTTCGTGGTGGCGGTCATCGTGCTCACGCTTTTTTTCTTTTATCTGTCCAAACGCGTTCTTGGCGGAGGGCGTTACGAGATGCTCGGCCGCGGTCACGTAGCGTCAGCCGCGCGCCCGGCGTCAGCGACCATGACTGTCGTTGCTTACACGGTTGTCCTGGGCATCTCAGCCCTGGCTCTTATTCCTCATCTCGGCGTGTTGCTAACGTCCCTGACACACCGATGGTTTTTGAGCGTCCTACCCAGTGAATACACGGTTAAATTTTATCAGGATGTGTTCAGCCATAACCTCGCGCTCCTCAGTATCAAAAACAGCCTCTTGCTCAGCAGTCTGAGCACGATCATCGATATTGTTCTTGGCGTCACCATCGCTTACCTTTTGGCGCGCAAACGGGTACCCGGTCGAGGTGTGCTGGACGCGCTTGCCATGCTTCCGCTGGCGCTCCCCGGTCTCGTTTTGGCTTTTGGTTATGTCGCTGCGTTCTCGGCAACGCCGCTCGACCCTCGAATAAATCCTGTTCCCTTGCTCGTTATCGCTTACGCTGTTCGCCGGCTGCCCTATATGGTGCGCGCCGCCTATGCGGGCTTTCAGCAAACCAGCGTCGCGCTCGAAGAGGCGTCTATCAACCTCGGCGCTAGTCCCATGAAAGCATTTTTGCAAATTACCATGCCGCTGATATTTGCCAACCTCATCGCCGGGGCGGTGCTGTCGTTTTCCTTCGCGATGCTGGAGGTGAGCGACAGTCTTATCCTTGCTTCGAAAGAGCAACATTACCCCATAACCAAGGCCATCTATGCCCTCCTGGGACGAATAGCAGATGGCCCTTATATCGCGAGCGCGATGGGAATTCTGGGTCTTTTGCTGTTGGCTGGGAGTCTTTTCATCGCCGGCCGTTTTTTCGGCCGGCGCATGGGAGAGCTGTTCAGGGCATGAGCGGTACCGAGAATGGGTTCAAGCCGGCGCCACCAAATGACAAATGCAAACAGCAAATAATCAAAACTTGACGCTAGAAGCGCTACTGTCAAGGTTGACGCCAGCGCCGACAAGAAATATGGTCGACCGAAAAAGGAGGAGCGCGGCATGGACAAAGTAAATTTTCCCTATCGGTCGGACAGCCACCTACCCTTCTTGCACGTCGTGCATGAATCGGGGGCATGGGCGAAGCATGGCTTGGAAGTGAACTACGATTACGAGATCACGTCGGAAGACTCGCACAAGAACGTCGCCAACGGTACGGTCGAGTTCGTCGGCGGCAATCATCTTTCGCCGTATATTCAGCGCCCCACCGGCGACAAATGGGTTTATCTCGGACAAACCGTAAGCCTACTCAACCATCGTCTCGTGGTGCGCGCGGATTCCGGCATCAACAAAGTTTCCGACTTGAAAGGGAAAAAAGTCGCTACTAAAGGTAAACATCCGGGCTTGAATACTTGGCTCTTCATCAAACAGGCCGGATTGCTCAATGATTGTCACGTCGAGAAAGCCAAAGGCAGCAAGTTTCATTGGGAAGCGGTGCGCGACGGTGAGGCCGACGCCGCCTTTGTCACGCCGCCGGCGGATATTCTTTCCAAACGCGCAGGTCTGAAAGTCATCGAGGTGTCGTATTTACCGATGGTGTGGTTCACCACCGTTTCAAGCGGCGCGGGCTTCGTCGAAAAGCATCCCGACATTGTCGACAAAATGCTGCGCGGCATCTGCGAAGGCATCGCCTACTTCAAAACCCATCGCGCCGAGTGCATCAAGATCATCAAGGACAAATACAAAGCCGAAGGTGAACTCGACGACGAGACAGCGGCGCATCTTTACGAAGATCTAAAGCTGATCCTGCAAGCCAAACCCTACGCGACCATACCGGCGATTTCGAACGTCTATGAAATCGCCATCGAACAGGACAAAGCCGCCGAGAAATGCGATCCGATGGCGCTGTGGGATTTTCACTATCTGCGCCGTATCGATGACAGCGGGTTTATCGATAACCTGTATCGAACCTAAGACGTTCATGCTTCAACGACCCTGTCCTGAGCGAAGTCGAAAGGCTCAGCACGAACGGAAGGTTCTCGCTCGCTCTGAGCTAAGCCTGTCCTGAGCGAAGTCGAAGGATCGAAGGGCTCCGCTTTTCTTGTACGGAATCAAAAGAGCCACAGCCGATGAGCAACGTTACACCCCAGCTCGGCGTCAAGATGAGCCCCGAAGACGCCAAAGCTTATATCAACTCGGTCAACCAGAAAGTCATCCAACGCTGGAAAGAACGAGTCACCCACGGGCCGTTCATGAGTCAGTTTCTCGAAGGGAAACTGCCCATGTCGGCGATCAAGCTATTTTTCAAAAACTGGGGTAACTTCACCGTCGAGATTAACACGCTGGTTTCAGTCTCCTACCACAAGCATATCGGCTTTTTTAAACGTCATCCCGATCTCATGGGGCCGTTGGGCATGAAGATCGCCGATGAATTCATCCATCCCAAGCCGCCGGGCCATGTGCTGGTCATGCTGCAAACCGCCGAAGCGCTGGGACTGACGAAAGAGGAAATTCTGCGCGAGCCGATGCTGCCGGAGTGCCGCGCGATTCTTGATTTCAAACGCCAACTGATGTGGGAAGGCACCGTCGCCGAGTGGTGGTTTTCGATGATGACCGAAGAAGCGATCGGCCACTGGTCCGCCTTGTGGTTTAGAACGCTGACGCAAAAATACGGCTTCACCAAACAGCAAGCGGTCTACTTTTCGACCCACGAAGAAGCCGATTTGAAAGAACATGACGACGGCGTCATGGGCCATGGCAGCTTCAATAAACTAGTCATGCAGCGCATCCTGGAAGACGGCTACGCCGACTGCCGCGAAGGCTATAACTTGGAATACTGCGCCCTCGCCGCCGTCGATCTCTACGGTGTCATGCACCGCGCCGCCGTGGAACTGGCGAGCTAAATTGCCAACCGTTTCGGGTTTCGAGTTCTAGCCCGTATTATTCGCGGTAAATCTGCGGGCAAAGTACGATGGCGTGCAACCCTTCCGGAACGAAGGCAAAAGAGTTGTGCCCTAAAGATGCCAGCAGGACGAGTTGATTATGAGATCAGCAGCGAATAGGTCAAACATCGTGCCGAGCCCCGAGCACAAAATGACACATTCGCGCTGGTGCCTTCGTCCCTCCAGGGGCACACCTCCATCGACACACTGTCATCCGTTCTCCTCGTAGTATGAATAATCCGTGCTACGTTTCGAGTTAACCCGAAAGCCGAAATAGAGGATTTCATGAACCCCTCCAACCACGACCTCCGCGCCTGGCTCAAGGAAGTCGAAAAGATCGGCGAACTGCACCGCATCGAGGGTATTCCCTGGGATCGAGACATGGGCGGGCTGGTCGAGATGATTCTCGAACGGAGCAAACACGCGCCGGCGATGCTGTTTGAGAAGATTCCCGATTCGCGCCAGGACATGAGCATTCTTTGCAGCCAGATCGACGGCATCAAACGGCTCGCCTTGGCGATGGGCACCGATCCTAATGTGAGCATCACGGACTACATTCAGAGCTGGCGGCGCAAGCTGCGTAACTTACAACCGATGGAGCCGCAATACGTTAAAGACGCTCCGATCTTCGAAAACTGCGTCGAGAAAAATATCGACCTCGAAGCCTTTCCGATTCCGCGCTGGCATCAACTCGACGGCGGCCGCTATATCGGCACCAACGATCTCGTCATCACCGAAGATCCTGAGGAACATTGGATCAACGCCGGCACCTACCGCGTCATGCTCCAGGGTAAAGACGCCGTCGCTCTCTACATCTCACCGGGGAAACACGGCGGGCTACACCTGCGAAAACACTTCGACATGGGGAAGCCCTGTCCGGTCGTCATGTCCTTCGGTCACCATCCGATCTTGTTCATGGCCGGCTGCACCGACGTGCCGGTGAAGACGAGCGAGTTCGCCTACGCCGGCGGCGTGCTGAACGAACCGATTCAGCTGGTGCGCGGCCCGCACACGGGTTTGCCGATCCCGGCGTTTTCAGAAATCGCCATCGAAGGAGAAATGCTCCCCGGCGACGATCTGCCCGAAGGTCCATTTGGCGAGTGGCCGGGTTATTACGCCAGTGACACGCGGCCCGAACCGGTGGTGCGCATCAAGGCGCTTTACTATCGAAACAACCCAATTCTCTGCGGCGAGCCGCCGCTCCGGGCGTCGGCCAATCAACGCTTCCACCTGTCGATTCAACGCGCCGCGTTGATTTGGAATGCCCTCGACGACGCCGGCGTGCCCGACGTGCAAGGCGTGTGGCTCAATCCGAGCGCGTTTCGATTTTTTGTGATTGTAAAAATCAAGCAGCGCTATCCGGGCCACGCCAAGCAAGCCGCGCTGGTCGCCAGCCAATGCCGCGCCGGCGCGTATCTTGGCCGCTACGTCGTCGTCGTCGATGATGACATCGATATATTCAATCCCGACGATGTCATCTGGGCGATCTCGACGCGCTCCGAGCCGGAGAATATCGACATCCTGCGCCGCTGTTGGAGCGGCCCGCTCGATCCGGTGATTCCAAAAGAACGCAAGGGTTTCAACTCGCGCGCCATCATCGACGCGACGCGGCCGTACGAATGGAAGGACCAGTTTCCCGTGGTCAATGCGGTCAGCGATGATTTCAAAGCCGAGCTCGACCTGAAGTATGCGTCGTTGATCAAAGAGGTCTTGGGACGGGCTCCGTAAGATTACAATCTCAGCGCCTGAAACCCGCCACGGTGGCGCGCCAACCGTCTTCATTCTCACCGGAAACAATCGGGAGGTAGTAACTCACGCGATCGAGGAGTCCCTCATATTTATTCAAGACTCGCGCCGGTAACTCAGCCCAACTGCCGCGCAGAGCGAAGCGCTCGAGCATCTCATCGGTGATCAGCGCTGGCATCTTACTCCAGCGGCCGCGCGCCGCCAGCGCCTTCAGTTCATCGGCGACACCGCCCCAACCCTCAAGTTCGAACACCGGCCGATACGGTGGCGTGCTGGCGTAGAAAGAAATCTGCTGGCGCAGTTCGCCTTCGAGCTTTGTGGCCTGGGCTAAATCGTCGGTGGGAATCACGAAGATGCTGCTGGATAATTCCATCTCGCTTCGTTTTCTCTCGCTCTTCGCCAAACCCATTTCAATGTTGGGCAGAATCTTTTCTTGCAGATAACGAGCCGTGTGCAATGGGTGCACGTGAAAACCTTCGCATCGCTCGCCGGCGAGTTGGCACATGCGGCGATTCACGCCGGCAACGAAAATCGGAATGCGATGATACTCATGCGGGGCCGGACTGAAAAACGGCGTCAATAAACAGGGCATTTCGCGTACGGGATATTAACCCCGCACGCGACCAAAGGGGATGCTCGCCCCCTTTGGATTCTCCATTTGATGGTGCCCGCAGCAAGCTGCGGGGAATGTTTGGATTAAAGTCAGTTTATAAAACTCGCCCTGGAAATTGAGCCGCGTTTGATTCTGCCAACAGTCCCAGATCGCGCGCAGGGCGAGAATCACCTCGCGCATCTTCTCCACCGGTCGCTCCCACTTCACGCCGAAGCGCCGCTCGTTGTGACCTTTGACCTGCGTGCCAAGACCAAGAATGAAGCGCCCTTGGGAAAATCGCGCCAGGTCCCAAGCCGTCTGTGCCAGAATCATCGGACTACGCGGAAACGCGACGGCGATGCTCGTGCCGACGCTCACGCGTCGACTTTGTTCGGCCGCCAAGACCAGCGGCAGAAAAGGCTCATGCGCGGTCTCGAAGGTCCAGATGCCGTCGAATCCGGTCTCGTCGGCAAAGCGCGCCAACGCGGCCATCTGGTTTAAGTCGTAAACGAGTAAGCTCGCATCAATTTTCATCATGTCATCCCGCGTAGAACTATGATCCAATGAACCTGGTCATTTGATTTCAACCGTCAATTGTGTTTTTTCCATTCTAGACAACTTGCAGCGCAATTGCAGCTGAAGCGCTTGCAGTACCGTTTGCCAAACACAGGAGATATCGATCGATGATCAATGTTAGAGTGATTGGAGCTTTCTTGGTCAGTCTTATCTTGTTGCCGAGCTTATCGCATGCCCAAGAAAAAGCCGGCCCGGAAAAAGTCCGCATTGCCATCGCCACTAGCTCGATGGCCTTTCTGGTTCCTTTCGTCGCCAAGGACCGCGGCTTTTATCTAAAACATGGCAGTGAAGTGGAACTGATCGTCATGCGCCCCAATATCGCCATGGCGGCGTTGCTCGGTGGGGACATAGACTACGCGGAACTCATCGGCTCGGTGATCCGCTCTGCGGCGCGTAATCTCCCAGTACGCGCAATCTCGACGAGCATCAAAGCGCCGTTCTTCAGCATCGTCGCGCAAAACAAATACAAAAGCGTCAAAGATCTCAAAGGCATGGTCATCGGCCTCACCTCGATCGGCGGGACCAATCACGTCAGCACGCGCATGACGCTGCGCCAGTTCGGTCTCGATATCGATAGGGACGTAAAGATTTTAGCCATCGGCGAAGAAAAGCTGATGGTCGATACTTTCAAAATGGGCCGCGTCGACTCGATCGTCGTCGCGCCGCCGTTTTCCGTGCAGCTCAAGCGCGAAGGCTTCCCGATTTTAGCGCAAACCGCCGATCATGTGGTGATCCCGTTCTCCGGCCTGGGCACGACCATCGACAGAATTAAGAATAACCGCACCCAAGTGAAAAGAGTGCTGAAAGCCGAGATCGAAGCGCTGCGCTTCATTCAAAACAATGCCGCCGGCACCACCGATATCATCCGCAAACGTTTTCACATGGACGAAAAGTTGGCGCGGGAATCGTACGATGTCGTCGTCAACGCCTTCAGCCGCGACGGCCGTGTCCCCTTGGACGGCGTGGACATATTATTGCAAATCGAAAAAGACGCCAAATTAATTCCAGCGACCGTCACACCGCAAATGATCGTCGATCCGTCTCTAGTAGACGAAGCGCTGAAGGAGTTGGGCGGGTAATAGTCCTCGATTAGCCTTGAGTTGCAGAGAGAACCGAACGTGCAGATTATTCACGGCGTGAATGATTAACATTCACGGCATGAATAGTGTTCATAGGATTGGACGGCAACCACAGGGGTTGCCCCCACAAGTCTCTTTCCGCTTTGCGTTCTTTGCGGTTAACACTCCGATTCCGAATCTTTTCCGTTATCACCCTTGTGTCTTTTGCGTTCTTTGCGGCTAGTTCAGAGCTTCCCGACTTTGACTCGTTGCTGCGCTCTTTTCTCGCCGGTTAAATAATGATCGCCGCGCAGTGCCGCCTGGGCGTCTGCTTCGTCATCGTCCGACCACAAGCCAAGATTGTAACCGTACCACGGATCCTGCGGTTTGAGCTTGGGCAACTCCAACCGTTCCCACAGCTGCTTGGCGCGCTCCATGTACTCTTTCTTCGGCAACGACACCGGTGGGTAGTCCCATTTGCGTGTGGCGTCGATTAACATTGCCGACGCGCCGGCAATCTCGTCTAACGAATGTCCCGCTTCCTGTCCCGGTGGAAAAACCGACGGGTCCATTTGCGGCGTGCGGTTGCGAATGATCAGCACGTCGCGATGCGGCTGCATGCGAAAAGCCATTGCCCAGAAGAGCGAATCCAGATTGCGTGGATTGATGTCTTCATCGACGGCGATCACCATCTTTCCCGTCGCCGGATTGTAACCGACCATGCTGTGCAGCGCCTGCCAGACATGGGCCTGGTTAATTTTCTTCATCTTGATGACGCAAATCTGCCGCACCGCGATGCTGTGAAACGCCACTTCGATGATGCCAGGAATGTTGCACTGGTCACGCAAGAAACGAAGATAATTTCCCTCAGCCGCTACTTGGCGCATCACGCTCGACTCACTCGGCGGCATCTGGCTGATGATCGTGGCAAAGATCGGGTTTTTCCGGTGCGTGATGCACTTCACTTCGAAATAGGGATTGAGCAGCTTTTCCGCGATATAGCCGGTCGACTCGCCGAACGGCGCCTCCGGTTCCAAAAACTCGGTGGAAATTTCGCCTTCGATCACGATCTCGGCATTGGCTGGCACGAGCACGTCGTTGGTCTTGCATTTCACCACTTCGATGGGCGCGCCGGCCAGACCGCCGGCAACATCGAGCTCGCTGACGCTGAAGGGAATGCGTGAAGGCGCGGTGTAAGCCACACAAGGCGGCGCGCCGATAACCAATGCCGCATGCAGTGGCAGGCCGCGCTCTTTGCACTTGCGCCAATGGTAGCCGCCGTGGTTGCTCGAGCTCAGAAACACCCCGGTGCGCGTCGGGCTTTTGATATGGCCGCGGTAATTGCCGACGTTGATGATGCCGGTTTCAGGATCTTTGGTGAACCAATGCGATGCGGTGGTGAACGGCGCACAGTCGTAGCCGGGTGTTGAAATAGGAATGGGAAATTCGCCGAGCCCGCCCTTTTCCAACAGCGTCGCGCCCGTGTAAACGACTTCATGCACCGGCGCGTTGTCGACGATCTTGGGCGGAATCGGTTTTGACTGTGCTATGTTCCAGCGATCGACGATCTCTTCAGGTTCGCACTGCAGACCGAAGCCATAAATTCGCCGCGACGCCGCCAGCGTGCCGACGACGACCGGAATATCGTAGTTGCGCCCCTTGGCGTCAACGACGTTGGTAAACATGAACGCGCGCCGATCCTCTTCCGATAAACCGCGAAACTGCCAACGCACCAAAGGCATTAGTTCCGTGTCTTTGTTAATCTGCTCATCGATTTTGACCAGCAAGCCCGCTTTGTCCAAAGCATCGATATGTTCTCGCAAATCTTTGTAATAGCCCATCAACGATTCTCCTTACGCCATTGCTTTGCTCTGTGGTATTTGATTTTAAAGTCGATTTCTAGACTATTGCCCCCGCGCTCCCGTTCCAGACGTTCCAATCGTTCAAGCCGTTCAAGCCGTTCAAGCCCCCCTCCTTGCTCCTCCCCCGCGTCGCGGGGGAGGATTCGAGGCGAGGGCGCATCCATAATCTGAAATCCCTGGCTTAATGACGGCTCAAATTGCTCCAGCCTTTAGTTCAACGGCTTCGAGGTCTGACGGCTTGAACGTTTTGAACGGCTTGAACTGCTTGAACCGAGGTGGTTAGAAGCCGAGCGCACAGCCGCCCTTGCGCGGGTCGGAGCCGCCGACGAAGGCGCTGGAGTCGGGATGAATCATGATCATGTGTGCGCCGCCGAAGCTCTCCGGATTACCGCCGACGACTTGGTGGCCGCGGCGCGCCAATTCATCCTTCACGCTCTGTGGAATTTCCGGCTCCAAGCCCACCTTGGTCGCTTCGATATGATTGAAGCGCGCCGCGACAATCGCCTGTTGCGGCGTCATGCCAAAGTCGATCAGATTCGCAATCATCTGCACCTGCACTTGCGGCTGCACATGGCCGCCCTTCAATCCAAGCGCCGCAAACGGCCTGCCGCCTTTGAAGATCATTCCCGGCATCAGCGTGTGTACGCAGCGCTTATGCGGCCCCATGCAGTTGGGATGGTTCTCATCGAGCGAGAACAAATGGCCGCGATTCTGCAAGATGATCCCCGTCTCCGGCTCCACGACACCGGAACCGAAGCCCATGAAGTTGCTCTGAATAAATGAAACCAAATTACCGTCGCGGTCTGCCGCGGCAACATACTCCGTGTCAGTTCCAGTTGGCAGGTTCCGATACTCGCCGGCGGCTTGGTTCATATCAATTAGTCCGCGTAACCGCTCGGCGCGCTTGGCCGCGAACAGATCGCGCACATCGACTTTCATGCAATTCCGATCGGCCAAATGTCGGTCGCGGTCGGCGAAAGCCAATTTCTTCGCCTCGATCATGGCGTGCAGCGCGTCGGCGGAATTCGCGCTCATCGCCTTGAGGTCGAAGCCTTCCAGTATTTTCAGCATCTCCAGCGCGACGAAACCTTGAGTCGTCGGTGGCATCTGGTAGATATCGTAGCCGCGATAGCTGGCCGTGATCGGCTCAACCCAATCGGAGCGATGATCGGCGAAATCCTTGCGCGTAAAAAATCCGCCAAGTTTCTCCGAGCAGCGCACCAGCTTGGCGGCAATCTCGCCTTTGTAATAATAATCCGCGCCTTCCGCCGCGATCCGTTTCAGCGTCGCAGCCATGCGTGGGTTGCGGAAAATCTCGCCGGCCTTCGGCGCGCGCCCGCCGATTAAATAGTTGATCGCCCCGCCTTCGTCAGCTTTCAGACGAGCTTCAGATTCTTTCCATTGCTCGGCCGTCAACTCGGCAACCGGAAATCCTTCCTCTGCGTGGCGAATTGCCGCTTGCACAACTTCCGAAAGTTTCTTCGTGCCGTGGGAATTGAGCAACGTCATCCAGCCGTGCACCGCGCCGGGAACGGTAACTGAATGAATCCCGCGCTGCGGCATTTCTTTGAAACCGCTCTTGCGGCAATATTCCAAACTCGCCGCATAGGGCGAGCGCCCGCTGGCGTCCAACGCTTTGATCGCTTTGTCCTTGGTGGAATAGAAGAGACAGAACGCGTCGCTACCGATGCCGATCGACGACGGCTCGACGACGCCCAGCACCGCCGCCGTCGCGATCGCCGCATCGATGGCGTTGCCGCCGTTCATGAGCATTTCGACACCGGCCAAGGTCGCCAGGGGCTGACTCGAAGCAACCATGCCGTTTTTGGCTATAACTGAAAATTTTTCTGGCACAGAAGGGTCCTTGGCGAAGATTTAATGGCCACAATCAGCGTCCCGATTTTCCCCCCTCGAGAGACTGTGCCGCAATACCGTTCATGGTTCGAGAACCTCACCACAAACGGTATTGCTCGATCACGAAATCAACTACTAATCCGTTCGCCCTGAGCGTGTCGAAGGGCTCCAATTGAATTGCGACACAGTCTCCGACGGGGGAAGAGATCAGGCAGAACCGCGTCCGCGCTCTATGCCGCCGCGGATTCCTCAATCCGCGCCATGGCCGTCGCCAGCGCGCTGCGATAAGCGCGATCTACAGCGAGGCTGTCCAGCGCAGCGCGGATCACCGCCTGCGCCGCCCGTTCATCAGTGATGTGGCGGTCGTAGATCGGCTCGAACATGTCGGAGTGATCTTCGTCGGCGACCATGTGAACTTTGGTGTTGATGTCGAGACCTTCGATGGTGCCGCCCTGATCGGCGACGCGCTTGTGCGCGAAGCGCGCGGTGAAGCCGCCCCCTTTGACGATCGCCGGATTGTTTTTTCTTTCAGTAATGTGGTTAACCGTCAACGCCTCGATCCACGGCCGGGTGGTCGACAGATACATCCATGCCATGAGCGCCGCGCGCACGCCGGGAAGCAAATTCTCCTCGGCGGCCGCCTCCGCCATCTGCTCATCGGTCAGATGCGCCGAGCCCATGCGTTTGTCGAAGATCAACTCGTCTTTCTCGTGCTCCCAGATCGCCCGCTTGACGTCGAGCGGCGCCTTCACCGCCGCCGCGCCCCAGCAGTCCCGCCGGCTTTTGATGTAATGCGGATAGTGCAGATCCCAAATCTTCTGCCGCTCCGGCGTCAACTTCACCGAGAACAGTTGACGATATTCCGGCGTGTCGAAATGTTTGTTCACAATCACATTCAACTCTTCGCGCACTTTCGGCCACAGGCTCATAAAACCTCCTGAATCGCTTGTTCTGAAACTTGTGCAACCTGTTTTCAAATGACAATCGCAAAAGAATTTCTCCTTAAGGTCGAAATGACAGGCAGTCGAATGGTGTCATCTCGAACGAAGTGAGAGATCTTTCCGAGTTACTCAACACTCCACTAATCATTCACTCCATTCTTCACTTCTACCCCGGAATTTTCTCCTGCGCCAGCGCGATCCCTTTGCGATACATCGCATTGAACGCCAATGAATCCTTGGCAGCTTGGATCGCCGGCGCTTCCTTGGCGCCGGTGGTGTGCTCGGCGAGAAACGGCAGGAACATGTCGCTATGTTTTTCGTCGGCCTGGCTATGCGCCTGCATGTTGGGAATCTGCTTCCAGGTGAAACCCATATCCTCCATCCACTTTTTCGCCATGCGCGTAGACTGTCCGCCGCCGAGGTCGCCGAGCAGGCGGTCGTCGTTGCACCACTCGGTGATGGTCATGCCGGTGAGCGACTCGGTCCACGGCATCTCGCTGGTCATCCAAGACCAGGCGTAAAGCGCCGCGCGGGTTTGAGGCGTTGGCGCGGCGTTGAGAATCTCTTCCGGCTCTAGCCCCACCGACTTCCCCTGGCGAATGATCAAATGCAGGTGGCCGTAGTCGGAAAAAGCGTCGCGAATGATCTCTTCGTACTCATGCTCCAAAATTCTTTGCTTAACGCCCATCACCGGGCAATTGGCCGAGACATGGGCCCAGCACTCGCGCCGGTGGCGCACGAACAAGCTCTGCTGCTTGACCATGACCGCTGCCCGCGGCTTGTTCATTTTAATCGAGAAGTAAAAATCCATCTCCGGCGAGCGCATGTAGTCGCGCACCAGCTGGCCCAAACACTCGCGCCACTGTTTTTCGGTCATGGCCTGGCTCCTTTGTGAAGCTTGTCGATGAAGCCTTCCTGCGCCAAACGGTCGACGATTGAATTATCGAACAGCTTGCTCTTCGTCACGCCCCAAACAATCGACATAAACGCATCGCCAACGTCTTGGTCAATTGCAAATTATTATCGGAGCTGTTCCATGGCGTCGGCGAGCCCAGCTTGATACACGCGATAAAGCTCCTCCGACTCCTTTGCCGCTTGGAGAATCATTTGCTCGTTTTCACCTTTGCCGTATTCTTCCCACACCGGCAGGAACATATCGACATGACCTTTGTCCGCTTCGCGGTGTGCACGCCAATTTGGCAGATCGTCCCAGGTGATGCCTAACTGCTCGACCCAGCGCTGGCCCATGCGATAAGCGTGGCCGCCGCCCAGATCGCCGAGCAACCGGTCGTCCTGATTCCATTCCGTCATCGACATCGCCGACAACCCTTCGAGCCAGTGCTTTTTCTTGCAAATCCACCCCCAGGCATAGAGCGTCGCCGAGGTGCTTGGGATCGGCTTGGCGTTGAGAATATCATCGGCGCTGAGCCCGATGCATTTTCCCTGGCGAATGATCAGATCGAGATGGCCATGCTCCGAATGCTGATCGCGAATCATCTCTTCGTACTCATGGCGAAGAATTTTTTGCTTGACGGCGAGCACCGGCGCGTTTCCCGAAACATACGCCCAGCAGTCGCGCCGGTGACGCACGTAGAGTGAGAGCTGCTGCAATATCAACTGCGCCCGCGCCTTAGTGATTGGAATAGAAAAATAGCGCTCCAACTCCGGCGACGACATCGTCTGCCGCGCCAGTTCGCCGAAGGCGGCGGACCAACCGTTCACGTCCATCTTGGATTCTCCCTAACTCTTCCGACTTTAACTCGATTGCCTGTATTAAAAAAACGTAGATTACGGGCGACCCAGTTTAAGCAATCACATCTGGCTTTGTTTCCGTCATACCGGCGCAGGCCGATATCCATCCCTCCTCCCCCAAGACCTGGATGCCGGTTTTCACCGGCATGACGAACCCTGATCGCGCCACCAATCAGACAATCACCGACGTTCACGGTGGGCCGGCCCCTCGCGCAGGTCCTATTCCAACCGCTCCATCTCTTTGGCGATCCCATAGCGAAAAATTTTTAGCAGCTCCATTGACTCCTTCGCGGCTCGAATGACCAAAGGCTCCTTTTCGACGGTGGCGAATTTTTCAAGATCGCCCAGAAACATGTCGCTATGTTCCTCATCCGCTTGGGCGTGCACTTTGAAGTTCGGCATCTGCTCCCAGCCGAAGCCAAGATCGTCCATCCAGCGCTTGGCCATACGGCTTGAAAGCCCGCCGCCGATATCGCCCAGCAGCCGGTCATCGTTCGCCCACTCGGTGACGGACAACGACACCAAACCCTCCAGCCAACTCTTCTCGCGCGTCATCCAACCCCAGGCGTAGAGCGTCGCCATCGTCGAGGGCAGAGGCGCGACGTTCAACACTTGCTCCGGCGTCAATCCAAGGGCCTTGCCCTGCCTGACGATCAATTCCATATGGCCGTGCTCGGTGTAGTTGTCCTTGATCACTTCGCCGTACTCATGCTGCAAGATTTTCTGCTTCACCGACATATGCGGACAGTTGCCCGACACATGAGACCAGCAGTCGCGCCGGTGGTGAATGAACAAGCCCAACTGCGTGATCAGCACCTGCGCGCCCGGCTTGGTGATTTTGACTTTGAAATAGTGATCCAGTTCGGCCGAGCGCATCGCATCGCGCACCACCTCGCCAAGCTCACGGCGCCATTCCGCTTGATTCATGATCGACTTTCTCCTTATTTGGGATACTCAGGCTCGTGTGCAATCCTGGACAACGCGATTTCAGTGCAAGGACTAGGGAATTGCACCGCGGAGGCGCGGAGGGCGCGGAGTAAAGAATTCTTACTCGAAACAACTCCGAACTCCGCGAACTCTGTGCCTCCGCGGTGAATACTCTTTCCCAGTAAACCGGATAGGACACTTATTTATATAGCCGGTCAACAAACCCTTCCTTGATAATCCGATCGACCGCCGAGTTGTCGAAAAAGTCGTTGACCGAACCTTCGCCCTTATTTTCCCAATTGAGCACGGTCTGTATCACCGCCGGATCGACCCGCGCCTGGCGGTCGAGATATTTGACGGCGTAGTCGTAAGCTTCGTCGAGGGAATCGCCCGCGCCAAGCAGATATTTTCCCAGCACCTTGTAAGCCAACTCTTTTCTCGTGCGCAGCGCCGCTACACCTTCGATGTAGGCCCGGAGCATCGCTTCCACCGTCCGAGGCGAAGTCTTGTAGTAATCCCGCTTCACCGCGATGAGGTCCATTGAAAACGGAATGCCCAAATCCGGCAAGTCGACCAGCATGCGCGTCTTCGGCCCCGGCTTCATGCTGCGCACCGCGCCGGCCACCATACCGTTGCGAATCGCCATGTCCACTTCGCGCGTCCCACCCATCGGTTGGATTTTGACTTTGTCCTGAAGCCCGAGCTTTTCCAGCACGAATTGAGTTAAGAAGTGGGTCGATGAACCATGCCGCGTGATCGCCAGCACTTTGCCGGCCAGTTGCTCGGGCCGCGCAATCTCCGGTTGTACGAACAAGCTCATCGCCGGCCGGTTGGTGATGCTGCCGACAGCGATCAGCGGCGCGCCGCGCAGGATCGAGCTCACCACGGCGTTGCTGGCGGCGATTGACACCTCTAAGTTCCCGCCGACCATCGCCTGCACCGTCACGCTGCCCGAGCTGATGTAGACGAGATCGCCCTTGAGCCCGTGCTTTTCAAACGCGCCGATCTCCTTCGCCATCCATACGCCGGCGAAGATCGGACTAATCGCGGAATAGGCGACGGTGACCTTGGGAGGAGTTTGCGCGAGCGAAGAATGTGGAATCGCTAGCAGCAGGCTAACAATCAGAGCTACGATCAAGGGTAGCAGGCGCGACTCAGCCATCGCAATTATAAGAACATGCTTCGATAAGCTCAGCATGAACGGATTCTTCTCAATCATCTCAGAAGTCTCTCCGCTCGTCCTGAGCGCCGTCGAAGGACTCCGAAAAAGCTTCACAGCAAAGCGCTAGAAGCGATACGCTAGACTCAAATCTCTTTAAACCGGCCATCCATGCTCGGAAACATCGACGCGGTTGCCTTCGACGTCTTTGATCCAGCTTTCGGCAATGGCCCCGTAGGTGTTGTCTTCGGCTTTCGTGTCGGCAATTTTCTCGATCTCTTTGACACTATCCACCTTGAAGCCAAAGTGGTGAATGCCCCAAGGATACTTCTCGCTATGAATAAGCGCGAGATCGAGATGGCCGTCGGAGAGATAAATAGTTCCCCCAGGACGGCGATGTTTTTCTTCCATGCCGAATACTTTTTTGTAGTACTCCGCGGTCTTGTCAAGATCTTCAACGTTGATCGCAATATGTCTGATTCTCGGTTTTTCCATGGTTTCCTCCACCTAGGTTACATTTTTTATCTTCTTGGAATTTATCGATCCTCAATCTTCAATCCTCAACCAATTAAATCAGCGCTATCTTCTCCATCTCCCGCGCCACGCCTTCGCGATAGAGCGCGAACAAATCAAGGGACTCCTTCACCGCGTCCAGCGCGATCTGTTCCTTTTCACCGACTGCGTACTTCTCCAGAAAAGGTAGGAACATATCGCTATGCTCCTCGTCGGCTTGCGAGTGCGCGACGAAGTTCGGCATGTCGCGCCATGCGATGCCCATATCCTCCGTCCAGCGCTTGCCCATGCGTGTCGAATGGCCGCCGCCAATATCGCCAAGCAATCGGTCGTCGTTGGTCCACTCGGTCACGGTCAACGCGGATAATCCTTCGATCCAACTTTTCGCGTGGGTCAGCCAGCCCCAGGCGTAGAGCGTCGCGGTCGTCGTGACGATTGGCTTAGTGTCGATCACTTGCTGCGGCGTGAGACCGAGTTTCTCCGCCTGCTTGATAATTAAATGCAGATGGCCGTAGTCGGAATATTGATCTTTGATCACCTCGCCGAACTCATGCTGCAGGATCGTCTGCTTGATCGCCATCACCGGACAGTTGGCCGACACATGGGCCCAACAATCGCGCCGGTGGCGGATGTAAAGACCCAACTGCGTGATCATCAGCCGCGCCCGCGGCTTGTTCATCTTGACCGAAAAGTAATGCTCCAGCTCCGGCGAACGCATATGGTCGCGCACCATTTCACCGATCGCCTTTCGCCACTCTCGGACTTCCATGGCAGTTCCCCTTAATCTCCGCTCGCTCCTCTCCTAATACAACAATCCAATTACACACTACAATCTACATTCCAGCACCAATAAGCTCACGCCCGAGAAATTCCGTCACCAGCGGCCAGGTCAGATCGGCGAGATAGGGCTGGTAGCCGTCCGACTCCGTCGACGCGAAGCCGTGATTGCCGAAATGAAAATAGTGCCACTCCAAAGGCTGGCCGTTGGCGTGAAAACTTTCCATCACCTTCATCTGGACCGGGAAGGTGCTGGTTCGATCGTTCCCGCCGTAGAGCACCATCGACGGACATTTGATTTCCCGCGCCGCGTCGTTTGGATGGCGCGGCCGGATGCGCGTCGGCGGCTCGTCGGCAACCGACGGATAATAAGCGACAAACGCGCGCGCCGCCGGCGTCGCCGCAACGAAGTGAATGCCGATGCGCCCGCCCATGCAGTAACCGATCACACCGACCCGCGCGCCATCTACGTCGTTGCGCGATAAGCAATAGCGCCAGCCGCGATCGATCACGCGGACAAAGTCCGGGTCCGGCGTCTTGTTCTGAATCTCAGTACCCTTGTCGATGTGCGTTTCCGCTGGGTAACCGAGCATGTGATAGAGATTGGGAATCACCGTCGTGTAGCCGAGCTGAGCGAACTTGTATGCGGCGGTTTTCAGATAGCCGGTGAGACCCGAATGTTGATGGATCAGCAAAATAGCCGGTCCTTTTTCAACGCGCTCGGGATGCGCGATGTAGCCTTCGATGCCGTCCTTGTCCTCTTTCAATCCGTGGGTGATGATTCTGGTCATCGGGCAAACCTCCAAGGAGTTTCACTAATTTTTCATCACGACAGCGGTCGCATTTCTTCTTCCGTCATTCCGGGCACGCTGGCGATAGCTGGCGTGACCCGGAATCCATGCGGGGTGTTGGGCGGCTAGATTCCCGCGTCCGCGGGAATGACGGAGAGTGGGCCTTCGATTTTGCATTTTTAATTTTGCCTTTTGCATTGGCGTCCCGCCGCTACGATTTCTTGAAAATTTTCTCGAAAAACCCTTCGCGAGCCAGCTTGTCGACGATCGCATTGTCCTGAAATGTTTCCACCGGAACGCCCTTCTTACCCATGAACTCAAGGATCGTCTGCACGGCTTCGGGTTCGGCTCGCGGAATCCGGTCCAAATAGGTCATCGCGTCGTCAAAAAACTGATCGATAAGTTTCGCATCATTGAGACGCGAGTACTTAGCGATGATCTTTAGCGCCTGCTCTTTGTTTCGGTGCATAAACGCGAGCCCATCGACATAAGCACGTACCATGCTTTCGACCGCCGCGGGATTGCGCCGGTAGTATTCACGTTGGACGGCGATCATATTCATCGAATACGGAATTCCCATTTCGACGAGTCGCACCAGAATCTTCGCCTGGCTGGGCGGCGTCACGCGCAACTCCGAAGTGACTGCGCCGGCAATTAAACGGTTCTGAAAAGCCGCCGACACTTCGATGGTTCCGCCCATTTGTCGAACATTGACCGCTCCTTCCAAACCATATTTGCGCAACAGTATGCGGCTCAAGTTATCGGTGATCGATCCGAAGCGTGTGACGCCCAGCGCCTTGCCGCGCAAATCTTCCAGCCGGTTTATGTCCGTTTGGACGAACAGCCGGTGATAGGGCCTGTTTGCGGTCCCACCGACGGCGACGATCGGCGCGCCGCTCAAGACCGCGTTGATCACGGCGTTGCTGGCCGCGCTCACCGCATGAAGGTCACCGCCGATCAGAGACTGCACGGACACTGGACCCGAGGTGATCAGAATGATGTCGGCTTGCAGACCATATTTTTCGAAAGCACCGCTCTCCTTGGCCATCCAGACGCCGGTCGCCATCGGTCCGATCGACGAGTAAGCGATGGTCACCTTGGTTTGGGCTTTGGCGACGGAGCAGACGAAAACAATCGCGGCCGACGCCAACAAACCAACCCACGTAACGAAATGGAACTTTCGGATTCGGTGTGAATCACCGCGGAGAGCCTGTCCTGAGCTTGTCGACGGGCGTTGCGGACGCGGAGTAAAAAGATTTTGATCAAGAACTCTGCGAACTCTGTGCCTCTGCGGTGAATTCCCCTTCATAGAAATCCTCGACGCGCAGGCAAAATTGAGCACGTAATTCATATCACCCTCCGCCGAGACCGCTGCCGAGAATTTCCACGCCTTCGGTTTTTTGAATATAGCCGGCGAATTGATATTTGTTCTCGCGCGGGTCGGGCACCCGTTTGGATTTTTTCGGACCGTCGGTATCGAGTGGCTCGACGCGGGCGCGGATGAAGTGCGGGCCGTTGCTCGACAGCGCAGCTTGTATCTTGGCGCGAAACGCGGCGGCGTCTTCAATCGTGCACGAGCTGTCGATGCCGCAGCCTTTGGCCACCGCTTCGAGATTCATCTTGCCAGCGGTGGCCGTCGGCATGCCCGGTGCATGCTTGTTGCTGCCGAGATAATTCTGGTTGTCCATCAGGACGATCGTCAGATTCTTCGGCGCCTCATTGGCGATGGTGCCGAGCACTCCCAGGTTCAACGTCAGATTGCCGTCCGAATCGATGGCGACGATCTTGCGGTTGGGCAGCGCCAGCGAAAGCCCCAGGGCCGTCGAGCTGCACATGCCCATGGTCAAATGAAACAGGTTGGCCTCGCGCTCTTTGAGCTGGCCCCAATGGCCGCTGTTGTTGCCGATGCTGGTGAGCACCAGCACATCGTCAGGGACGATTGCCGATAATTCTTTCAGCAAAGTAAATCGCGTTACCATAACGCCTCCTCGTTGAGCAGCACGGCGACCGGCTTCAACCACGCCCGCGCGCTCTCGTTGCAGTCTTTAATGGTTCTGACGATATCCTCCGAGCGGCTGACGATGCGATAGGGAATATCCATCGCGTTCAATCCCGGCTCCGTGGTTTTCTTGTAGAGCCCCATCCAGCGCGGATCGCCGATGTCACCACGGTACGGAATCACGACCAGCACCGGCACTTCATGCAGCAAATTGATGCGCGCCAGATGATAGGTCGCGACTAATAAACCGGAAGTCGCGAGCATCAACGCCGGCTTTTTGCCGCCGAACCAGGCGCCGAAGCCGATGCCCGTCGCCTCGGCTTCATTGGCCGCGCCGACGTAGTGAATGTCACGATCCTCGGCGAGCATTTTGTAGACTTCGATAAACTGGGCGTCGGGCACGCCGGCGGCGAAATCGACGCCGGCCTCCTTGAGCCCTTGGATCACCAGTTGGGCTTTTTCTGGCTTCATATCCATCTACTCCTTCTAACTCGGAATCACCTCTCGCCAAGCATGTCCTGAGCCTCGTCGAAGGGGCGCAAAGACGCCAAGTTCGGAAAAGAATTTACTTCTTAAAACCATTGCGCCTTGGCGCCTTTGCGAGAGATATTTCGGGTTCGTACTTTGCGTTCTTTGCGGCTCTCCCCCCTCACCGCGGCGGTAGCGGCTGGGTGCCGCCGAGCAATTTGTAGAACTCGATAATTTCAGGATCGCGCGGCAGCTCCCTGATCGCCTTGTCGTTGGCGTCGGGCAGAAGCGGCGACGCCTCTTCGCCGGTCAACTTCAGATACTCGGCGATAAATTCTCGATCCGCGTAAATCTTCCGCATCGCCTCGCGCAAAATCTCCGCGCGATCTTTCGGCGTGCCGGGAGGCAAAATAAAAGGCGAGCCGGCGAGCCTGAAGGTACGGTGCAGCGCCAGTAACTGCGCTCCTTGTCCGACTTGACGAAGCTGTCCAGTTCCGGCAGCTGGGCGAAACGGGGATGTTTATCGCCTCGGGGAATTTCAATGATGCTATGAAAGTCCATCAATCCTTTGTCGAGAAACTCCGGGTTTTGCTTGACGATACTGCTGGCCACGCCCGACCCGGCGTCGAGCTCGCCGCCCAGCATCGCCACATCCAACTCGGGAGAAGAGTAGCCGACGACAAATTTTGGCTCCCTCAAGCCGAGGACAAGAGCGAACAGACGGCCGGTTAAATAAATCGGATGGCCGACGGTCTGGGCGCCGACCCGCAATCCCGAGTGAGCGCGCAATTTTTCCATGCTACCCAGCCCGAGCTTTCGATTGGTGAAAAACACATAATGCGATTCGCTGTTCGGCGAGCCGAGATAGAGAAACTTGTCGAGATCGTATTGCACCCCGGCCTCGCCCAAAATCGCCGACGACACCATGCCGCTCGGCGCGCTGCCGATGATCAGGCCATCCGCGCGCGCGCCGCGATAGAGATGATTGGCCGCCTTGGTGCCGCCGGCGCCCGCCATGAATTCGATCACCACCGTTGGATTTCCCGGCACATGCTTTTTCAGATAGTTCGCCACCGCTCTTGTGCGCATTTCGCCGACCCCGCCTGGCGCGCTGCCGCGAACGATGGTGATGGTTTTCCCTTGATAGAAGGGCGCCTGCGCGAACGACGCCGCGGTCGCGGAACAGAGCCATAGAATAGTTAAAACGGCGAGTTCAACTCTTAGTCTTATCACTTTCATTGGCAACCTCCTTGATCGCACGCCAAACTTTTTCCGGCGTTAGCGGCAGCGATTTCACCCGCGCGCCGGTGCTCCAGAAAACTGCATTGGCAACAGCCGGCGCCACGGGGATGATGCCGCCTTCGCCCAAACCTTTCGCGCCGTAAGGCCCCGGTCCGTTACCGTCTTCGATGAGAATCGATTCGAACTCGTCAGGCACGTCGTCGAAGGTCGGCACTTTGTAATCGACGAGAGATGAATTGACGATCTGCCCGCCCTCCCAGTGGTACGCTTCATAGAACGTGTGGCCGAATCCCATCATCGCCGAGCCTTCGTCCTGTCCTTCGCATTGCAACGGGTGGATCGCTTTGCCAGCATCGGCGGCGGTGACGTATTTTTCGACGTGGACCTTGCCGGTCTCGCGATCCACCGAAACTTCCACCGCGCCAATGCCGATCTCCCAGAACAGCGGGTTGGCCGGCGTCGGCGCCATGCCGCTATGCGCGTAACCGGTGCCCACCAGTTCGCCGCCCTGATCGGCGAAGTGCTTGTTGATCAATGCGCCGTAGCTAATTTTTTTGCCGCCGGCGCTAGCATCGCCATCTTTTAAAGTAATCGCGTCTTCCGGGCACTCGAAATGCTCGATCGCCAGTTCGACGATCTGCCGGCGCGCATCGCCACCCGCCAACTCAACCGCTTTGCCCATGACCGTCGTCGAACGGCTCGATCCGGTGGAGCGGTCGAACGGCGTGAACGCCGTGTCAATCGGTCTTATCGTCACCCGGTCGAGGGGCACGCGCAGCTCTTCGGCGATGATCTGACTCATGATCGTCTTCGCGCCCTGACCAAGCTCGGAAGTGCCACACATAAACACAATGGAACCGTCGGCCAGCACGTGCACCGTCGAGGTCGACGCCAGCGGCGCGCCGGGATCGGTGGTGCCAAAGCCTACGCCGCGGCCATGTCCTTCCTTCGAACGCGGACCGTCCCAACCCAACTTGTCGGTAACCAGCTTAAAGCCTTTGGCCAGATCGGTATCCAGCGGCCGGTATTTCGGCCGTAACTCTTCGCCTTTCTTGACCAGATTTTTTAGCCGCAACTCGACCGGGTCGATGCCGAGCTTTTCCGCGATGATGTCCATCTGCGATTCCGTCGCCCAGGCGGTTTGCGGTCCGCCGATGGAGCGGAACGATGCGGCGGAAACCGTGTTGGTGTAAACGCAGTAGGAATTGATTTTTAAATTCGGATAACGGTAAGGACCAAGGATGCGCGTCAGGGTGCGTCCGGCAACCGTCGGACCGGTCTCCGCATAAGCGCCGGTATTAAGAAAAATCTCGGCTTGTTTCGCCATCAAGGTGCCGTCTTTCTTAGCGCCGGTTTTGACTTTGCATGTGATCGCGTGGCGCCGGCAAGTGACCATCGCCTCGGCAACCGACGTGACAACCCGCACCGGCCGCTGCGCCTTGCGCGCCAGCGCCGTAACTAACGGCTCAATTTTGCCGCCCGACTTGCTGCCATAAGCGCCGCCGACGAAGTTCACATGGACGCGAACTTTTGACAGCGGCATGTGAAACACCTCGGCGACATCCTGGCGCACACCGAAGGGGTGGCCGGTGGAAGTCCAAATCGTGATGCCGTCGCCGTCGAATTGGGCGATCGCCGTGTGCGGCTCCATCGAGTAGTGATAGATCATCGGAAAGTCGAACTCGTCCTCGACGATCAGGTCCGCCTCGGCGAACCCTTTTTCCACGTCGCCTTTGAGCAGCTCGTGATGGGCGCAGATGTTTTTCTCGGCGAAATCATGCAAGCGCGGCGCGCCGTCGGCCATCGCCTCCTCGACGCTGATCACGGCCGGCAACTCTTGGTAGTCGACGTGAATCTTGGCCAACGCTTCCTCCGCCGTCGCGCGGTCAGCTGCCGCCACCGCCACCACCGGCTGCCCGGCGAAGATTACCCGGTTCGTCGCGATGATCGGCTGGTCCTTGTTGTTCTTACCGCGCCCCATGTAATGACCTAAATCGTCCAAATCTTTACTGGTGAGCACCGCAATAACACCAGGCATCGCTTCGGCCTCGGCGGTATCGATCGAGCGGATGCGCGCGTGGGCGTACGGGCTGCGCAAGAACTTTCCTTCGATCATGCCGGGAATCTGGAGATCGGCAACGTACCTGGCGCTACCGGTAACTTTCGCCGCGCCGTCGACGCGCGGCACCGATTGGCCGACGATGGAGAAGCTACGTTTGTCAGTGCTCACAGAGTATCCCTTTCCAACTTGACGATTTCCACGCTAGGAAATCGGGAGAATTGAAGCGCCTTAGAAGTACGTTCACCCTTTGCGTATAACGGCCCTGCTCTCGCTGTCAAGGCTGATGGCTCGACGGCGTTCTTGTGTGGCGCGGTTAACGATGCGATTCTGCAAAATCCATGAAACGATTGGCTCGACAACCCCGTGCATTGTTAATTTCTGCTGCGTTGGCGATTCTTTGTACCTTGGCGTCTTGCCGAAGCCACGGCGCTGTCCAAACAACGAAAGCTCGCTTGGTGGATTTGATTCCATTCGAGCTCGATCCGAAATATCCCGAGCGCAAGCAGTTCGGCTCGCTCACTCTGATGCGCGCCTTCCATTTGGATTCGAAGGACAAGCGGTTCGGCGGACTGTCCGGTCTATCTTTTGGAACTGATGGCAAACTATACGCGGTCTCGGACCGCGGCTACTGGTTGTCGGCAAAGATGGCAAGCGATGCTGACGGCGCACTGCTGGATCTGGTCGATTGGCGAATCACCCCCATGCTCACCCCGGCCAAAACTTCGGTCACCGGTTCGCTGGTCGATGCGGAAGCGCTGGCACTCGCGCAGAATGGTTCGTTTCTCGTCGCCTTCGAAGGGCGCCATCGGATTTGGCGCTACGAGCCACCGTCCCGAACATCCGAATCGTCTCCAACACCCATCGCGGTTCCAGCTGAGATCTCGCGCGCGCCGCGCAACGGCGGGCTCGAAGGGTTAACGTCACTGCCTGATGGACGCCTCCTGGCTTTGACCGAAGAGTTCGCCAATCCGGACGGCAGCTTTAAGGGCTGGCTGATCGACGGCGGCGATTTCGCGGAGCTAGCCTATTTGCCGGCCAAAGGCTTTCACGTCACCGACTGCGCCGCGCTGCAAAACGGCGACGTCCTCGTGCTCGAACGGCGCTATGTCTCGGTTGGAATACTTTCGGCGCGCTTGACGATCGTCGACGGAATGACGATCCAGCCGGGCGGCAAACTCAGCGGTAGAGAATTGCTGAGAATCGAGCAACCTCTCGTCGTCGAGAATTTCGAAGGCCTCGCCGTCCAGCAAACTCGCAAGGGCACGATAATTTACCTGGTCTCCGACGACAACTACAGCCCGTTTCAACAAACCTTGCTCTTACAGTTTCTTCTGCCCAACGCAGACAATTGAACAACTGTCGTCTCGAAGTCGTCTTCACTTTCCGTCTTTCCCGCGCATCCAGGTGACGGATAGCGTCCGTCATACCGTTGAAAAACGGTATCCAGGTGGATGATGGGTCTAGATACCGGCCCCGGACCGAGTCCGGGGCGAGCTCTTCGCGGGCATGACGGACTTTCGCAGCGTCTGAGGGCGAAGGATTACTACCATCCCCGATAGAGACAATAAACGGAGCATTTCGCGTACGGGTATTAACCCCCCCCCCCGCGACCAAAGGGGATGCTCGCCCCCTTTGGATTCCCCATCAATAGGGTGCCCGCAGCAAGCTGCGGGGAATTATTAGATTAACAGATTGACACGAATACGCACTGGCAGTTAATTTGTCCGCACATGAGCCAAATTTTCCACGACAACGAAACCCACATTTTTCCTGCCGATTATCTCCGGAACTTCACCACCGAAGTCTTCATTCACTTCGGCGTGCCGCGAACGGATGCCGAGCAAGCCGCCGACGTTTTAGCGAAGAGCGATCTACGCGGCATCGATTCCCACGGCGTGGCGCGGCTGCATACCTATTTTGAAATGCTGGAGCTAGGCAGAATCAACCCCAAACCGAGAATAAAAATAATCCGCGAAAAAGCCAGCGTCGCCACCGTTGACGGCGACAACGGTTTAGGCCTAGTCGTCGGGCCGAAGGCGAACGAGATCGCCATGGACAAAGCCGAGCAGCATGGCTCGGGTTGGGTCAGCGTATGCAATACCAATCACTTCGGCATCGCCGGCTACTACCCGTTAAAAGCGCTCGAGCGAGATTTGATCGGCTGGGCGATGACCAACACGACGAAACTGGTCGCGCCGTTGTGGGGTGCAGAGAGAATGCTCGGAACCAATCCTATCGCCATCGCGTTCCCAGGATTGAACGAGCCGCCGATCGTCATCGACATGGCGACCAGCGCGGTCGCGTATGGAAAAATTGAAATCGCTCTGCGCAAGAAAGAACCAGTACCCAAAGGCTGGATCGTCGATAAACATGGGCGTGAAACAATAAATCCGCACGATATGATCGAAGGTGGCGCGCAGTTGCCGCTCGGCTCGGAGCGAGAAATGGGCGGCCACAAAGGCTATGGCCTCGCTTCGATGGTCGATATCCTGTGCTGCGCGCTAAGCGGCGCCAACTGGGGCCCCTTCGCGCCGCCCTTCGCGCTGCGCCAAGAAATCCCCGAGCGCAGCGTCGGCAAAGGCATCGGCCATTTCTTCGGCGCCATGCAAATCGACGGCTTCATCGACAAAGACGAATTCAAAAAGCAGATCGATGATTGGATTCAAGTCTTCCGCAAAACCAAACCTGCACCGGGAACCAACGGCCCACTCATCCCCGGCGATCCGGAACGAGAAGCGGAAAAAATAAGAAGTAAGGACGGTATTCCGCTGCTGAAAGTGGTAGTGGATGACTTGATAGATATTTCCAAAAAGACGCGAATTCCGTTTGGGCTGGAATAGTTAACTGCTCTGCGACATTTCAGGGCCGTATATGGCTCCCGTCATTTGCAATAGATACATTTACATTAGATACACGCATGTCAACTTCCTGACAGAAGAGGAGGGTAGCGAGCGCATCCACGCCGCCTACCGAAACAATTACCATCGAATCGTTGAGGTCAAGACGAAGTGGGACGCGGAGAACCTGTTCCAGATAAACAAGAACATTGTCACTAAATATCTCCAACAAGACCGGCGTACCGTTTAAATTGAATTAGTTTATCCAGGCGAAACATCCGAAACGGCATTTAGTTGATCACCATGGGTAGCTGTAATAAACTGAGTTCCATTAGGGGGGGCCATGAAGGATTCCATCAATATAAGTCTACCTGGAGTGCTCAAACGCAAGCTGGACAAGCTCACCAAGCAAGAGCAAGTCAATCGTAGCGATGTCGTCCGCGATGCTCTCCGCGAGTACTTTACCCGACGGGAGTTCCAGCGCTTACGCTCATCCCTAGTGCTGGAAGCCGAGAAGCGCGGAATCTACACGGACGAAGATGTGTTCCGCCAGGTCTCGTGACCATCATTTTCGATACTAATGTTATTCTAGCCGCCTTCCTTACTCACGGTGCATCAGCGGAAGTCGTCGAACATTGCATCACAGAGCACGAAGTTTTCATCTCTTCGTTCATTCTTCGTGAAGTAGAGGACAAGCTCCGCAACAAGTTCCGCTTCCCAGCAGCGAAAGTCGCCGATTTGCTACGGTACTGACGCGACCAACTAGAATTGATCGAACCCGCCAAGCTCGCTTCGCCCGCTTGTCGCGATCCCGACGACGACATGATCCTTGCGACTGGGATCGCGTCGCGGGCAGATTGTATCGCCACCGGCGACAACGATCTGTTGGATCTAAAGCAATACCAGGGAATTCCAATAATCAAACCCGCCGAGTTTTGGCGGTTCGAAGCGAGTTTTAGAAATTGATCGTCGCACCAGAGGAATTTAGTCGAGGATGAGCGGGGAGCAAAGTAATTCTAAAACCGCGTTGCTGATCGGCGCCAAAACTATTTGCGCCGGAATGATCGCTCTGGCCCTCGCGTGGATCATCGCCCGCACCGACACGCCGTGCCGAGTCATGTTGGAGACTCTAATCGTCATTCCTATTTTTGTTCCCGGCATCATGGGAGCGGTCGGCTGGATCATGCTGCCCAGTCTGAAAACCGGCACGCATAATGTTTTTCTGCGCGAGCTCTTCGGAGTGGAAAAATCTCCGTTCAACATTCACAGCCTGTGGGGCATCATCGAATAATCCGGCTAGCCACTCGCAGATCACTTTGATATAGCTGCGCGGACAAAGCAGGGAATCATATGTCGATCAAAACAACCATCAAGAAAACCCTCGCCACCCTATTTCTACTATCGTGCGCAGCGATTCCGATGCCGCGGGTGCCCGCCGACGCGGCGGATGCCACCGCGCAGCTGGCAGCAAAGCTTTACGAGGGCGCGAAGAAAGAAGGCAAACTGGTCATCTATGGATTGGGCGAGCCGTTTTTGACGCCCGTCGCTACCGCTTTCAAAAGACGCTATACCGGGATCACCATCGAAGCCTTGAACGAGCCGGGCGCCCAATCCCATGAACGAGTGATTGCAGAACAAAAATCCAGCCGCCCGATTGGCGACATCATCATCGCCGGTCCCATCTATACTTGGCCCTTGGCGGATCTCAATTATCTGGAGCCGTTTAAAACCTCGCAATGGGCGCAGATGATTCCGGAGCTTCTACCGGACATTCCCAATGCCAATCCACTGCGCGCCGGCGTCTTCTCCATGGCGATCAACTCGAAGCTGATTTCGCCGGCGGAAGAGCCCAAGCAATGGTCCGACCTGTTGCAGCCAAGATTCAAAGGCAAGATGGCTTCGGACGACCCGCGCGGCAGCGGCGGTCCCGGGCGCCCAGGCGCCGGAATGGTTGCCAGTCTGGAAAAGGCTTTCGGGGTAGAATACCTGCAAAAGCTAGCGGCCCAGGACATTTTCTTTAGCCGAGACTCAGGAACGATCTTAGCCAACTTAGTGCGCGGCGAGTACACCCTGTTCATCACCGCATGGCACAACGAGATCATCGCCGCACGCAAAAGCGGCGCGCCACTCAAATTCTTGAAACCCACCGACGGCGTGCGCGCCGCGGGCAACTATCAGTCGATCGTCAAGAACGCGCCCCATTTAAACGCCGCCAAGCTTTGGGTCGAATGGAGCACCACGGAAGAAGGCCAACAAGTTTTTGCCAAAACCGGTCAAGGCGCCGCGCGCAAAGGCATCAAGGCTGGCGAGCCGGAAGCCGATCTCACCGGAGTCAAGCTGCTACCCGTAGTCAGCAGCCGCCAGGATATGAATCTGATCAACGAACGAACCAAACGGTTCGAAGGTATTTTCTTCAAGAAAAACTAGTGTGAGCCTCGAAAGTTCAGGTAAAAAAATAGCGCGCCAATAAGGTGAAGCCTTGGTAAAAACCGACGGCGGTTCTCACCCGCTTCAACCCAAGCGTGCCGAAAATGAAAATAATCTCGCGATGCTCGGCGCGGCTGCTGGGGTTGGGCTGATGCGACAATTCGTTCCGGCCATTCCGGTTCTTGTGTTTGACTCTATTTCTCCGAAACATCGATAAACACACCGTCGGGACTCGATGTCACATGTTTACAGTGACGGCACCCGGCGATCAGTGCGGCGCGCCGTTCGCCTTCACTGGGCTCAGCGATAATTCGCTCACGCATTTCCGGATCGGCCTCGCGCAAGGCCGCCAATTCTTTTTTCACCGTCTCGACGTTTTCGACTTTGAAGCCAATATGCTCCAACCCTGGCCGGTCAATACCCGCGCCTTCGAAGTCGCTCATTTTCCACGGCGCGATGATCAGCGTCATGCGGCCATCGGTGAGATAGAAATTCGGATCTTCGAGCGCCTTGTCGGCTTCCTGCAAGTCGAACAGATCGCGATAAAACGCCGCCATCGCCGGCGCGTTCATCACGCGCAGCTTCAAGTGATGAATCCGGCGCGGCTGCTCACGCGTCTGTTCAGCCTGCGGTGAGCCCGGTCGAACCGTGTAAACGTCGCGCCGGTTCGACATGCCTTCCTGGGTCAAGTCGAAATAATTCCCTTCGGGATCGTGGGCGCCGTAAGTGGCGAAAGGCCGGTTCGACGGCCGCTTGAGCACCGCGACTTCGGGATATTTTTTCTTGATGCGCGCGATCGCCTCGCCGACATCGTCGACATCGACGCCGAAATGATGCAGGCCGGGAATGTAACCGGGTTTGCGCCCGATCATCGTCACGCCAACGTAGCCGTCGCTGATACTGACGGCATAATTGGTCCGGATCGCCTTCTGTTCTTCCTCTGATCCCGGCTTGGACCGCTTCATTCCGAACACGGCCTCGTAAAACTTCGCCTCGCGCACGAAATTCTCACTGACGATCGCCGCGTGCTGAATTCGAGTTAACATCTGGCCTCCCTTCGGTCGGCTTGTTCCAAACGTTCCAGCCGTTCCAAGTGTTCCAACAGCAAAATTCAAGGTTGATTCCGAGACCACCTGGAACCGATGGAACGGTTGGAACCTTTGGAACGCGCATTACTTCCCCGTGATTCGCTTAAAAAATCCCTCTTTCTCTAATTCATCGACCGTGCTCTCGTCGATATACTTCGCCGGGTTCTTGTCGATCTTGGGATTGCGCTCGGCGACCATGTCCAAGGTATTGCGGATGCCCTGCGGCGCGATTCGCGTGGGGAACGCAAAGCTCGTGGCGATGTATTGATAGGTTTCCTCGATCGCCTTGGGATTTTTCTGCTGCAACCACTTTGTCAGCACCGCCGTCGCCTTCTCCTTGCTGTTCAACAATTGATAAGTCGCTTCGGCGTAGGCTTGTTGGTAACGCTTCACCAGGTCGCGATTTTGTTGCAAGAAAGAACGGCGCACCACCATGGCGTTCATCGGAAACGCGGCGGTTTTCATGTCGCGCATGTGCACGAGCACGTTCATGCCAAGACGCATCGCTTCGCCAAGCTCCGGTTGAGCGAGCACCGTGGCATCGAGCACTTTTGCGGTCATGCCGAGAAACCTTTGCGACGCGCCGCCCGCTTGCAAGATCGTCACGGCCTGGCGCGACATATTCCATTCCTTGAGCGCGAGCAGCACCGCCAATTCATTGGCGCCGCCGAAGCCGACAATGCCGATCTTCTTGCCAGTGAGATCTTCGGGCTTGCGAATATCTTTTTGCGCTACGAAGCTGAATGGAAATGTGTTGAGCGAGCCGGAGATCATCACCAAATCGGCGCCTTGAACAATCGCGTTGATCGTCGTCACCGCGTCCACTTGGGCGAAGTGCGCGCTGTTACCGAGCAGCGCTTGAATTTGCCGCGTCGAGCCCGGCGTCAAAACCAGATCGGCATTGATGCCGTATTTGTTTAGCAAGCCGAGTTCCTTGGTCGCCCAAAGCGGCGATTGGAAACCGGCGAAGCCGGCATAAGCAATAATGTAACGCTCCTGTGCCACGGCAGCCGAAGCGGCGGTCAACACGAAGAACACCATGGCGAGGAGCAGCCGTTCGAGCATAGCAGTTAGTTTTCTCATAGTGTCTCTTACCTTAGCGTCTTTGCGCCCCTTCGATAGATTTTATCCTGAGTGTAATCGAATGGCTCAGGGCATGCTTTGCGGGAGATTCTTATTTCAGAGAATTATTTTAGTTCGCGGCTGCGCGTGTATTCCTTCCAGTCAGCCGACTTGGGAATCACATCGGAAAGCACGACCAGATTAGCGAATCGATTCGCCTTCGGATCGCGGATCATATGTTGCGGATCGCGGCCTTGCTGTACGTCTTTGATCGCGTTCAAGATCAACTTGCGCGCGCCAATGATCGCTTTGTCTGACGAAACCGGATTTTCCGCCGTGCGATTTTGCACCGGCCCCTGACTCTCGGTCGCAAAGGCGTCATGTACCTGAAAGTTGGTGCCCATGCCGGTGAAGGTCTGCGTCGTCATCGACGCGCGGTCCTGCTGATAGCGGTTCGCCGCGCTGCGCGTCAGGCGATAATCAGCAGTTAGCTCCATACGGCCGCGGGTGCGCAGGAACTCATCCAATTCCGCATCGCGGCTGAAGGCAAAAATATATTTCCAGTGAGTATGGTCGTCGATCGGCACATGCCAATGGACCGCATAGCCACCGCCCACCGTCGAGCCGCCGAAGGCTGAAAGATTGGGCATGACGAAATTGGTCACGCGCAGATAGCGCTTGTCCGCGCCGGCGTCTCTTGTGGTGTAGATGCGCAGACCGAAGTTGTGCACTTCGACTTCGATGGTCGGGGCAATGTCTCTGCCCAGCAGCGTATTATCGCTGGCGTTGACCCCTTGAACGATGCGTCGGCGCGCGATCTGGACTTCATCGATAATTTGATGCAAGAACGACAGGTGCACCGGGTCGATGTTACCTTCATTGCCTTGCAGATAATTGCACTCGTAGCGCGTCTTCACCACCGTGCGCTTTTCCGGTGGCGCGGCGAGAAATTCGTAGCCGGGCAAGAGCGGCGGTTCTCCCGGCCCCATGTAAGTGAAAACAACGCCGCCGGACTCCTGGCAGGGATAAGCTGGATGGCGAATCGCGTTTTTATTCGCGCCGCCGCCCGGCTCGCCGGGTTGATCGATGACGCGGCCGCAGACATCGTAGAGCCAGCCGTGGTAGAGACAGCGCAACCCGCCGTCTTCGATGCGCCCGTAACTTAAGTCGGTGCCGCGATGCGCGCAGTGAAGCCCGATCAAACCGGGCCGTCCCTGGTCGTCGCGGAACAAAACCAACTCCTCGCCGAGGATTTTCACCTTCAGGGGCGCACCGCCCGCCGGCAACTCCTCACACAACGCCACCGGCTGCCAATAACGCCGCATCAACTCGCCGCAAGGCGAGCCGGGATTAGTCTCGGTTAGCAATCGGTTTTCTTCAGCGGTAATCATGGGCGTTACCTCCGCGGTGCGAGTAAATTCCGTTTTCATGCAACGTAGACATTCGCAGGGCGATGGGCGTGGATGAGACCGTCACACCGGCGAAGGCCGGTGTCCATGGCCGGCTCTGGCGAACAGCCGGAACAACCCGCATCCACTCCTGGATTCCCGCATGCGCCGGAATGACGGACAGAGGTCGCCTACATCGCAACAGAAAAACAATGGAACTCGACATCCAGTTACAGCAACTCATCGTACAAGTCCTTCCATTCCGGATTTGTTTCTTGAATGAGGCGAATTTTCCAAGCGCGTTTCCATTGCTTTATGGCTTTCTCGCGTGCAATAGCAACATCCATCGTACCGCACACTTCGTACCAGACTAAGACGTGCACTCCATAGCGTTTCGTGAATCCTTCAACGAGGTCGTTTTTGTGTTGCCAAACCCGTTGGATCAGATCCGATGTCACCCCAATGTATAACGTGCCATTTCGCTTGCTGGCAAGAATATATACGCAGGGTTGCTTCACCGAGCCAATCTTAATTTATCCGTCTGTGATCACACAAGTCATCGGACGAGGCCTGTCAGGCAAAACTTCAGAACTCTTCGTCACACCGGCGCAGGCCGGTCTCCAGTTTTAGCTTTGTGACTCCAGAGAGAACCACTCCTCTCCACCCCTGATAGGGGTCGGGAACGGCTTTCGCCGTCCCCGCCCTCCGAACCGTGCGTGCGGTTCTCCCGCACACGGCTCTCCAGTCGGTAGTTTCCTCATCGGGATTGGCTCGCTAACGCACGGGCCGCAGC
>Ga0208454_1000107_pt1 | contig 60103 bp, 79 predicted proteins | sample EasRivMeERMZT100_FD_187530 | JGI IMG/M metagenome (GOLD analysis project Ga0208454, IMG submission 187530) | Soil microbial communities from meander-bound floodplain in the East River, Colorado, USA - East River MetaG ERMZT100 (SPAdes) (version 2) | ecosystem: Environmental > Terrestrial > Soil...
GTGCCGGCGATGGCGTGGAATACCACCAAATTCCCGAACTCACCAGATAAAACATCTTCAGTCGTGTAGGTGCTACTGCGGTCGTCGACCACGCTCGACAGCGTGTAGGACGCAGCGCCGTCCCATACGACAGCACCAACGATTAGGTTCCCGCTTACCACGTTGCCCGGGAGCGTTACCGCGATATTAGGATCGCCGGTAAAGCCTTCTTCGGATATTTCCGATTGCACGAATTCCGGTTGCGTGGCCTCATACAAGCGCGCCTCGACGCCCGCGCCTCCGGTCAATTGCTTGACGCGATAGCGGACAATGAAGCCTTCGTCGGTGCCGGGATCATCGTAGGTCGGCACGTCGTAGGTGTCGAGCAGGCCCGCGCTAGTGGCGATGACGTACTGTGCGTCCGAAGGTGTCTCCTCGTTGACGCACAGGAAGTTCGGCCCGACGACAGTAGGCCCGGAGGCGCCTTGGGTGGGCGACCCGACGAGCGTCAGAGGGAACGCCCCGACGAGGTCAGGCTCGGGCGAGTCGCTGCCCCCGATGGGCCAGTACGACACAGGGGTGCCCACGGACAGCGGGTTCGCGCCAGCGGCTAACGCTTCTACTTGTGCTTGCGATAGCGCTTCATTCCATACAGCCCAATGGGCGAGCCGACCGTCCATGTACTCGCTGCCGTCGACCCACCGCGCGAGGTTAACTAGCGCAAGTCCTGATGGAACATTAACCGAATTTGTGCTTGTTCCGCTACTGGCCCATACACCATTCAAAATGGTGCGACGTGTTGTCGCGTTGGTTATGACTATCGCAACATGGAACCACACGCCCGTGCTTGCAGCATTCGACGTTGCAAAAGCATCCGCCCAAGTACCGCCAGAGCCAACTCCACCGTTAATTATTCCGCTATCGTTGAGCGCAATAAAATAAGACTCGGTCGGGGCTGTGTCCTCCGTGATTGCGAACAGCGTATCGAACGCACCGCTACCCGGCAGCGCATCCAGCCACACCCACCCGGCGATGGTGACGGGATACGCCGTCAGCCCGAGCCCGGTCGACGCGGTCAGGTATTGACTGCTGCCGTTGAAGTCCCTCGACAGTAGTGCCGGTGAGCGCGTCCACGCCACGCTGCCGTCCGCTTCAGGACGCAGCAATATTCCACCAGAGAGCGGCAGGTCGACGGGCGGGCCGAACGCCCCGGCTGGCGGCGACGCGATTAGCGTCAGGTCATACGCGCCGACCTCGTCCGGTTCCGGTGATGCAAGACCGGATAGTGGCCAGTACGCGACCGGCGTGCCGACGTTCAGCGGGTTGTCCCCCGCCGCCAACGCTTCTATCTGTGCCTGCGATAGCGCGCTGTCCCAGATCGCAACATGCGCCGCCTGCCCGTCGGTGTAGTTGTAGTTGTCGTTGTAAAAGTCAAGTACACCTACAGCGAATACAGTAATATTACCAGGAACGATATTATCAGTTTGTACGCCAGCACTGGCCCACACACCATTAAGGATCACGCGACGCGATGAAACACTGGTAGCAATTAACGCAATATGAAACCAAGCACTCGTCCCCACCGTGTTACTGGTAAAGGTACTCTCACCAGACGCTCCCTGCGTGTAAATACGAAGCGTTCCATTCGTCTGCAATTCCACGTTGTAGAAATGACCATCTACTCCCGATGACAACGCGCAGAGGGTCTGCTGCACCAGCGCATCGATACGGAACCACCCACAGATCGTGAACGGCGATGCGCTGACCGGAGCACCACCAGTCTTGACCGCGTATTGACTCGACCCGTTGAAGTCGCGCGACGTTTCGACGGCGGGGTTGCTGCCGCCCTGCGGTGGACTACCGCTGAGTGAGAAGTCATAGTTGTTCTTCTCGTCGGGCTCTGGCGATGCGGTGCCCGCCAGCGGTAAGTAGACGATCAGATCGTTGTTGGCAATCGCAAGCGGGTTGGCTCCGGCCGCGAGCGAATCGTTCTGCGCTTCAGTGAGCGCGATGTCCCACAGCGCCCAGTGGGCGACCAACCCCTCCATACGCGCCGACAGATTCGCCGTGCTGTCGCCGATGCGCATTTCGGTCGGCTGATTCAACGTGCGCGCCGATCCAGTGTACGTCCCCGAGTTTGCCCAGTCGCCGTTGAGCACCACGCGCCAGTTCGTACTGCTGGTCGCAATAACAGCGACGTGCGTCCACGCATCTATTGTGAAAGCGTTGCCTTGGTTCGCCGTCTCCGCCCACGCAGAGCCATTCCAGTGCCGCAGCCGGACATGCTCCGACGCTTGCAGTTCAATAGCCCACTGATCGTTGTTGGAAATCCACCAGCCACACGCGCTGTTCTGGTCGTTGTTCGCCGCGTTCATCCAGAAGCAGATGGAGAACGGGTAGGCGAGCGTCGGCAGCCCGCTGGTTTTCTCCAGATGGGCGGCGGTGCCTTCGGCAAACTGACGGCTCATACACTACTGCTCTTCGCAGTTCCTCGATCCGCCCTTGCACACGATCACGGTGTCAGGGTCAGTCCAGATGGTGCGACCGGGGTAGCGGGCCTGCTGAACGCTAAAGGGACCGCATCCACGGACTCCAGCCGCCCCCATGTCGGATCGATCTTGACCGCGCGCGCGGTGACGTTGTGCGCGCCGACCGACACGCCGTCCACGTTCCACTCGCAGCGCTTCGGCGTGCCGACCACCGGCAAGTCAGCCGTCCACGCGCCGCCGTCGAGACGGAACGTGCAGTGCGTGGTCGTTTGGTCTAGCAGGTCGCCGACGACGTTGACCGCATAGGCGGGTAGCGCGAGCAGCGCGAGGACGACGAAAACGAACATGCGCAACATGGTCTAGCTCCTTGTGTGACCGTGGACTTCCATCATGTAGTCGATGTCGGCGTGCACGCCCCACGGCGGCGGCGCGCCGTCGAAGCCCCAACCGTGATTGCCGCGCGTCAGGTGCAGGCCCTTGTCGCGCCACAGCTTCACGCCGTTGTTGTAGCGCGAGCCGTTGAGCACGGCGTCGCTGGGCACCACGCCCGACCAGCGCAGCAAGCCTTCTTGCGTGGTGCCGCTGAACATGCTGCCGTGGCCGAAGCCGATGGCGGTGCCGTAGCTCAGCGCAGCCTCGCCCGAGCAGATCGGCCCGCGTACCGACCGCGCCGGGTGCTTCTGGATGAAGTCGACGTGCTTGATGACGTTCTCGCCCGGCAGGAACAGCAGCGGCAGGCCGTAGTAGATGTTGCTCCAGGTCATCACGCCGATCATGCCGCGCGGGCCGAACGAGCCATCGCTCAGTGCGATCTTCACGTACCGCGAGTTGTCGTTGATCTGGTAGGGCGTCTGCAGCGCTACCGCGACGACCTCGGGGCCGAAGGTCACGCTGCCGGTGTTGATCGTTACCGTGCGCTTCTTGATGTTCTTGGCGCGGATCGACCCGTAGTACAACCACCCGTCCTGGTAGGCGATACCCTCGGGCGCCAGCGTGGCGAACTGCGCGACGATCGCCGCGCCATCGTCAAGCGACACGACGATCACGCGGTTGTTCCCGGTGTCGGTCACCGCCATGAAGCCTGACGCCTTCTCCACCTCGATGTTGTCGAACGGGCGATTCAGTCCGATGGCGAACTCCGTCACCACCGGAGGAGTCGCGTGCGACGTCGGGTTGAACTGCAACTTCAGCACGCGGTTGTTGGTCAGGTCAGGCAGGAACACCCGAATGCCCGCCGCCATGATCGTGCCGTCGCTGTCGGGCCAGCTCGCGTGCGGGTGCAGGTCCTTCTCGGCGGGGATCGTCGGGGCGTTGAGATCGCTGACGAACGCCCGCGAGTCCCAGCCGATGCCCCACATCCGGCATGCGCCGCGACGCTCGGGCGGTATCGCGTCCCAGTTGCCGACCAGCTCGGGCGCCGCCGGGTTGCCCGCTACATCGTAGCGGTACGGCGGCGGGTGCGGGTGGCGGAAGCCACACAGCGTGACCACCTTACCGTAGTCGGCGCTGCGGTACTTACCCAGCAGGATTTTGCCGAAGCGCCAGGTGTCGGTGAAGTACAGGTTGTCGACCGGGCCGTTGAACGGCGGGCTGTTGACGACGGCGGTGCCCCACTCGACGTGCATCAACCCGGTCAGCGTGCCGCGACCGCGCACGCCGTCGAGCAGCGGCCAGATGGGGACCTTCGCCTCGAAATCGTAGAAGTTGTAGTTCTGCGTGTTGAACGTCGACCAGATACCCTCGGCGCTCACCACCGGGCGGTGCGGATCGGTCGCGCGGTAGGGGGCGATCTCATCGCACACCAGCATGTCGCGCGAGATGGCGGGCACGCCGACGATGCTCTGCGTCACCACGTTCGGGTACTCGCGCATCGCCAGCGGCTTCTCGGTCGGCGCGTAGAGCGTCGGCACCCACGCGAACTGGATGTTCCATGGACTGCCGGTCGGCTGGTGCATCAGCTCGTAGCTGGCGGTCACCGATGGCATCAGCGCGTGCGGCGGAGCCACCGCGCTCTTGAGGACGAAGACCGCCCACCAGCAGCAGTCCCACCCGAAGGCGTCGCCGCCTACCACGTCGGCCTTGTACCAGCCTTCCTCGACCTGCGCCGCGTTGATGCTGAAGTACAGCTCCTTCTGCGCGGGATCGGTGGTCGCGTTGGCTTGGATCGCCAGCGTGCCGTCGGGTCGCTCCAAGCGCAGCGTCAGCGGCATGGCGGCGCCCCACAGCGGCGCTCCGCCGCCGCCTGCGAGGTCGCAGGAGAACACCCGCACGCGCAGCGCTCCCGCCGCGTCGGGCTTGACCACGGTGAGGAACTGCGCCCGGTTGTAACGATCCGGGCTGGGCATGAACGACGCGACCATGATCAGGCGCGACATGCGCGTCAGCAGGCGCGTCTGCACCACCGGCAGCGTCGGCTCGGGGACGACGACGGGAACGACCGCGGTGACCTCGTCGGTGTCGCTGACGCCGACCGCGTTAGTCGCCACGACGACGAAGCGCGTGGTGGTGAAGATGTTCTCGGTCCACGGCAACGTCACCACGCGGTTGTTGAGCGTGATCGTCGTCGCGTCGGTCACCGTCGCGCTGATACGTGTGGCGCCCCCGCCCGCGGGCAGCGGGTTGGGATCGCAGCGCAGGTCGGTGATGGTCGGCGCGGGAGGGGCCGCAGCCACATCGACCGACAGCGTCACGCTGGTCGTACCGCCCGGGCCCACCGCGCGCAACACCAACTGCGTGTCGACCGTCACGGTGAACGGCGGCGTCGGCAACGTGACCGGAGCATCGTTCAAGAACACCGCGTCGGCATACCGGACCGCGGCGTCAACCACCACCGGCCCACCGCCGTAGGGCAGCGCGCTCGGCGTCACCGTGGCGCTATTGATCTCGGGCGGCGGGTAGACCGACAGCGCCTGCGCGACCGCGAGCGAGGACTCGATGGCGGCGATGACATCGACCTTGTTGCTCATACCCAGCCCCGCCACAGCGCGATCACGACCAGCATCACTGTGAAGAGCACCGCCCCCCACATCAGCACGCCCGCACCCATGATCTGCTCCTGCGCGTGGAAGTCGTCGTCGTCGTAGTCGAGCTGGGTCATCACGTCCCTTTCAGCTTACGAATGCGGAGCGCCGCGTAGTACTTGCTCTCGAACACGACCGACTCGACCTCGCGAGCAGCCTCCTCCAGCGTCTCCCCGCGCACGAGGTCGCGTAGCAACTGAGCGAATATCTCCAGCGGCACGCCGCCGACGCAGTGACACTGCGCGCACGCCTTCTTCCAAAGCTCATCGACGCGCGAGGACATCTCACTTCATCGACGCGAGCACGCCCTGTAGGAACTCCTTGCCGCTGACCACGACCGTCGCGCCGGGAGCGAGCGCGTCCTGCGCGCCGTCCAACTTGCCAGCGACAGCGATCAGGTTACGACGGGTTTGCATCCTCCCGATCTGCGCGTTGAGCGCCCGGCGCTTCTCGCGGATGGCGTCGATCTGTGCGCCCAACTTCTGGTTCATCGCCACGCCCTCGGCGATCATCTTGTCGAGTTCCGCCGCCTCGGCGACGAGCTTGTCTTCGGCCATATCGATTCCTTTAGTTCGCGATGCGCGTGGTGTCGGCGTTCGCCGTGAACGTGCCGTTGGTGGTGCTGACGTTGCCGCCGAAATCGTTGAGGAAGCACAACTCGTCGGCGGTCGACGCGCCCCCGCGCGACTTGTAAGTGACGCTGCCCGCGGCGGTGATGGTCGAGGACGACCACGTCGACACGCCCCACGTCAAATCCTGACGGTTGTTGCCCGTGTCGATGGCGGGGACCGTCGCGGTGAGGGCCGCGCCGCCGGTGGCGTAGTTGCCCGTCGCGGCGTGCTCGTTGGTCACGTCGCTGCGCTTGGCCCACGAATCCTTGAACGTCTCGATCGCTGGCACCGCAGTGACGAGCATCCGCTTGAACGTGTCGGTGTCGACGTCGATGTTGCCCTTGGCAAGATCGTTCCAGAAGCTATTGGGGATGCCGGAAGCCATCTTCTACTCCTTCGAGTTACGATCCCCGAGCCTGGAGGCCCGCCTGGATCTTTTGGTTTGAGGACATCTTCGACGTGTCGAGACCGCCGACGACACGTGATCCGGGCGCCCCAGACCCCTGACTGCCAGGGAACAGGTGTGGAGCGGATTTCTTCAGGTTGGCGACCCAGTCCAGTACGGGCATCGGGGTCATCCCGTCCTTGCCGTACACGACCGAACCGCGCTCGTCGTGAGGGGTGGCCACACCGTTCACCATCTTGAACGCCGCCTTAGCGCGCAGCAGGATGTCGTCGATGGCCGGACCCGTCACGCCCGACTTGGCCGCCGCATCACGCACCACGTTGTCGACCAGGAGCACCTCGAGCTGGGAGCGAGCCGTGCCGAGCTCCGTGCTAAGGGTCTTGATCTGCCCCTCGAACTCGCCGCGCATCGTGGTGACCCGCTCCTCGAGGAGCTTGTCGACCTCGGCGTTCGACTTGCCGGTGAGCTTGCCCTTCGACTCCAAGTCGACCAGGGCGCGATACTTGTCCGGATCCACGTCCTTGAACCGCTCCAGCTGCTTGGAGAGCGTGATATTGTTCGAGCGGAACTCGTCGAGCTTCTCCTTCGCCACCACGCCGTCCACCTGCAGGTAGAACGCGTTATCGGCAGAGTTCAGGGTGTACAGCGGCCGGAGGTTTTCGGTGACCGCATCGAGCTTTTCAACCTTAAACGGAAGCATTTTCAGACTCCTGGTGATTTATTGGACATCGCTTTCGCCTTCTGCGCCGCTATGGCCTCTGTCCGGGCCTTTTCAACCGATGCTATCTCCTCGTCGTCCTCGCGATCGACGGGGATTATGTCGCCGCGACGCATGTTGAACACCAGCGTCTCGGCGGAGATGCCGCCCTCGAGGTAGGACTTGACCAGGTCGACCAGGTCGTTCGCCGGCATCCTCGTCTCGAGGAACTCCTTGTTCAGGAGGATCGTGACCTCGTCGGGATCCTCGCCCCTCATCAGGGCGACGTTCCTGTACGCCTGCGTCAGGCCGGCCTCCGTGGCGCGAACGACCATCGCCAGGGACGCCGTCTCGGACGCGTACCTGAGCCTGACTGTGTCCGCGGCCTCGGAACCGCGCTTGGAGTTGTCCAGGAGCCTCGCCGAGAGGCTCGCCAGCTGCCCCTGTTTCTCCTGGAGGGCCTTCTCGAGCGACTGGAGCCCCTGACCCGTAAATTCGAGGTACTGGGCCCTAGCGTTCGAGTCGGGGAGGATCCAGGCTGTCTGACTGCCGACCCGGAGCTCCGATGTGGCCTCCGCTCCCGACACGACCGGCGTCGGGAGCGCCGTGAAGTGCCGGCCGTGCTCCAGGTCCGCCGATGTGCGATAGTGGGACAGGTTTATGTCCACGATATCGAGCATCGGCGCCTTGTGCATCTCGAAGCTCACACCGTAGGGCGTTATCGGCGTGAACGGGATCCAGTTCATCGGCCTGCCCTCGATGGTCGGGACCGTCGACGACAGGACGTTCCTCTTATCGTCGAAGACCGTGACCGAGTACAGCTCGCCGTTCAGGGACAGTTCGCGATACTGGGTGACCGCCACCTTCTCGTAGCGATCCTTGGGGTCCGGCACCAGGACGGCCTCCCTCAGCACAACCATCGTCGGCGCCCCGAGCTGGTCCGTCTCCCAGTTAATGATCGACTCGGCGTTGTACGTCGTCAGGTACGGGTCACCGCCGTCTCTCGGCATGTCGGCCAGCACGCCGACCCTCGCCATCAGGAGGTTCTCGGATAGGGACTTCGCCAGGACCTCGTAGAACTGGATCCCGCTCTCGTCCTTGTAGTACCCGGACATCGAATCCGGCATCTTCACGATCGGGGATCGCACCATCGCCATGCCGACCAGCGCGGACACCGTCTTGTTAGTGATCGAGAAGAACAGCGCCCGGTCCCGGTACGCGTTATACTCGTCCATCGTCTGCTTGGTCAGGGCCGGCAGGTACCTCACGCCCTTCGACTTCACGGCGTCCTGCCCGTCGTAGGCGTCGCGACACCGCTCCCACTTACTCACAAAATCCGTATAGTTCGGATGCAGGCTATCGATCGGCATGTCAGAACCCCACGACCTTCGCCAGCTTGGCGGAGTGGGTCGCCTTTAGCACGCGGTACCTGATCACGTCCCAGAGGTGGTCCTCCCCGGCCGTGTCGATGTCCTCCTCGTCCTTATCGTCCCGCTCGAGGTTCGGCACCGTGCGGATGGTGTGATAGCACGTGTTGAACACGTAGTACCCCGGCTGGTCCACGCCCTTCCGGGCGGCGTCCAGGCGCTGTCTCATGACCGCGCACCCGAGCACCCGGCTCCCCGGCGACTTATCCGCCTTCGTGAACGTGATCCCCTCCTTCGCCATGTCGTCCGCGATCGACGGGTGGCCCGGCACCTTGGAGAATATCGAGTTATCCGCCGGCCCGCTCATCGCCCGGCCGAACAGCCCCTCGTCCACCTCCGTCATCCTGATCCGGCGCGCCTGCTCGCGCGCCGCCAGCCTGAGCCCCTCGTGCCTCTTGTTCGCCAGGTACAGCTCGGCGCACTGCACGATCGTCCCCCTCGGGAACCATATCGCCCGGCCGTCCCCGGTGACGTGCTCCTCGCCGTCGCTCTCCGCGAACCAGCATGCTGCGGCCGGCGCGGACGACCCGTAGTCGTACCCCCTATCGACCTTCCACGTGTGCGGGATCTCGAACGGCTCGATCACGTGGAACTTCGGCTCCCAGACGTCGCTGAACATGCCGCCGCTGATGAGCCCCCAGTCCCCGTTCAGCATCGCCTCGACCAGGGCGCCCGACCCCAGGCCCTTGACGCGCTGGGCGTACTCCGGGTCGTTCTGCAGGAGCACCTTGTTATCGTGCAACTTCGCCCCGACGTACTCCCGGAGCATCCCGCCCTCGTCCTCGGGCGCCCGGAACGTGTTCCCCTGCCCGTGATCCACCCACCCGGACTTGAAGAAGTGATGCCCCACGCCCCCGGGGTTCGCCGTGTACAGTATCCGCGGGAACAGCCCCCTCCACTTATCCGGCACCTTCAGGGAGCCGAGCCGGACGCGAGATCGGAGGAACCTGACCATATCCGGGGTGAAGTGCGTCGCCTCGTCGATGCAGAGGAGCCCGATCTGCGCCCCCTGGTGCTGGTATATGTCGCTCTCGTACTGCGAGTGCGCCAGCTGGATCCTGGAGCCGTTCCAGAAGTTGAACGAGTTATCGCTCTTGCTGTACGTGACGTCCCCGGAGTCCAGGAGCGAGTGCAGCATCTCGAGGTAGCCGCCCGGCGTATATATGTGATTCGCCAGGACCTCCTTGAACGTCCTCCGGAACAGGTACGTGATCAGCCCCGGGATCTCCGCGCTGAAAACGATCGAGGCGACGCGCACCAGGTAGCTCTTGCCCCCGCCCAGCGCTCCGCCGTACAGGATCTCGGTCGCCGGGGTCATCAGGGCCCGCCGCTGCTGCGGGTACAGGCTGAACTCCAAGTGTGACCTACGTCGCCGTCACGCCGTCGTTCGTCACCACCCGCCACTTGCCGCCCGCGAACACCAGCAGGAGGGCGTCGGCGCCGTTGAACGCGTAGTTCGTGGCGGCGATATTCGCCCCCGTCAGGTTCACCGTCCCGGAGCCGGCCATCACGATCAGCTTCATCTGGCCCTCGACGCCGTCCGTCAGGTACGCCACCTCCGTCGTCGAGCCCGGCAGGTTCATCACCGTGACCATCGTGTCCAGGCCGATCAGCCTCGGGCTCCCGCCCGTCGGCTGGGTGACGACCACGGTGGCGTGGGTCGACGACAGCAGCTTGTCGTTATCGTCGTAGCTGTACGCGTCGCTCGTCGACGTGACGGCCGTGTTCGTGTCCGTCTTCGTGTAGGTCGCGTACGACACCCGGGCGTCGGTGCACGCGTTCAGCTTCGTGATCAGCGCGTCGAGGGACAGCGAGAGCGAGCCGCCGACGTCGAACTGCAGCTCGCCCGTCGCCCCGGACGCCATGCAGGTGAACGTCACCCCGTTCACGGTGACCGTGTCCCCCGCGATGATCGCCCCGGTGAACACGATCTTGCCGACGGCCAATACACCCATCTTCGTCCGGGTCTCCGGGCGGCCGTGGATGCCCGCGCGAACCGCCTGCGCGACGTAGGAGAGATGCGAAGACTCGACGTAGCTGCCCATGGTTTTACCTCTCAGTCGGAACTGCCGTTATGTCGATGACGTTAGCGAGTCGGGCCCCGCCCGGCTGCGCCATTTCGGGGATGGCCGGCGGATCGGATTCGCCGTCCTCCCTCACCTCCCTGAAGAGCGAGACCTCGATGGTCCGGCGCTCCCTCAGGTTATCCTTGATCTCTATCGCCTTGAGCTCCGGCTCGACGTACTTGAGGACGGTGGCGTGGGCGCGAAGGGCGAGCTCGCTGTCCTGAGCGTCCTCCGCCGCGTGGGCGATGCGCGCGATTGATACGATGGGGTGGTACTCGGGGTGCTGGCGACGCAGCATGTCGAGGAGGCGCTCCCCGTTATGCTTGAACACCCTTTCGATGACCGGCTGTGACATCGTAAGACGATTATAACACGTTCTTTACTACCTGTGTTAACAACGATCCTGGATCCATGATTAGGGGCATACTTCATAAGTTGTTGTTTTATATAGGTATTTATAGCGCACCTAGGGAGTTCAAAAAGTAAGTTCATATATGGATACTAGCTAGGCTGGCCGGAACTGACCTGCCATCAGTAGGAGCGCTCCGGTGCGCATAGTGTGTCATACCCTACTGTTAGTTCTGACAGTTCTTGGGAGGACGTAACACGCATCAAGCCCCAAGCACTACGCCCGACGCATTTCGCCCCCTCGGCCGACGGGCCAGGCAGTTGCACACAAAGTCGTCCCCGTCGAAAAAATGCCCCCGGAACTGGGTCGTATACCACCCAGGATAAGGGCCCCATGCATCGATCGTTTCGTGTGAGAATGATTATCATTTCTAATAGTACATTATTTTAGTCAAGTATATGGGTTTATAATAATAGTACATTATTTTAGTCAAGTATTTACGTTTACGTAATAGTACATTATTTTAGTCAAGTATTTATGTTTACATAATAGTACATTATTTTAGTCAAGTATTTATGTTTACATAATAGTACATTATTTTAGTCAAGTATTTATGTTTACATAATAGTACATTATTTTAGTCAAGTATATTGATTTACTTATTACTAATGAGAATGATAATCATTATCATCGATCGATAAAATAATAGCTGACTAAATTAGTCAGCTATTATGTAAATGAATTTATGTGATATGGTATTATGAATACATTATACCATATATGATTCGAGAATCGATGATATTTTCGATTTCGTTTAAGTGTTCTTGTGCGATACTGGCTTGTTCGTGTGTGTCGTACTTTTCGATTTCGAGTTGATCGGAATCTGATGTGATGAAAATTAAAAAGTATTTCATGATATGATATGTGTTTTATGTGACAAGATTGTCACATTACGATTATATCACGAAAATCATAAAATCGTAAATACTTTATAGTTATATCGCATATAACGAAAAAGTATTTTACATTTCCGCGAATTTACGATATTATCCGAGCGACAGTTTCGCATTTCTAAAAATATGTAAATATGAATATAGTAATTTTCGCATTTCTAAAAACGTTATTTTTCGTTACAATTTGTTACACTTAAAATGTGTACATTTTTTTAATTTTGCATTATTATATAATTGTGAATTAAATAAATAAGCTTAAATAAATGTTTAATTCATAATTGGCAAAGTTGCTCTTTAAAAACTTGGAACAAATTTTTCCGCCGGAAATTTCCGTGCCAGGAATAGTTTTTTCCGCGGAAAAAAGCGTTCCTAAATAGCGAGGTAAATATGAATACCGAAAGCACCGTTCAGGAACTGGCAGTAAAGGTCGAAGGCATGATCGAAGGTCTGCCGGAGAGCGCAAAGGTACACGAACTGACCGCGAAGTTGAACGAGGTCATCGCGCACCTGAACAAGATGCCGAAGGCAAGGGATCGTGGGCCGGAGAGCTCGCGGACGATGGTCGAGGAAGACGCCAAGAGGATCTGCCTCGGGGATCTCGCAACTCTCAGTCACACGAAGGCCGCCGAGGCGTTGGGACTCAGCTACGGACAGGTTTACTCGGCCCGTAAGGGGTTCACGTTCAAGGCAGTCTACAAGGAGGCAGTGAAGGCCGGAAAGATCAGGGACTGAGAGGTCTCGGAGGAAACCCCCGCGAGGGGGTTTCTCCCCGGACTTCGGGGACAACGCAACGAGGGAACTATGTACATCGGAAGAGGCACGAAGCGCGCCTACCGGGAGTGGCTGAGGGACATGGTCATGGACTCGGTCGGCAACGAGGAGCGGTCGGTCACGACCGCGGTCCTGGAGAAGCTCAAGAGGAACACCCGCCCGGCATCGCCGGACCGCGAGGACCTGAGGCCCTGGAGGACGAGCAATGAATGACCATGACAGCTGGCCGAGGTGCGTGTGCGGACACATCGCGCAGGCGCACAATGTGCGACGCGGCGAGGAGCCGCGGAACTACGGTTGCGATCAGTGTCAGTGTCCCGGATACCGCTACCCGGATCATACGGACCCCGAGCTGATCGCCAGGCTCGAGGCCCGGAGGAATAGGGCGCTAGGGATCGAGTCATGATCCACCTACACTGTGGCAAGAGGCTCGAGTACTGGTACGGGCGACACACCGACGGGCGACTGAAATTCCACGCCTGGCGATGCACGGTATGTCGGAAGATTTTTAAGCAAAAGGTCCGTCTACCAAAGAAGTAAGGACCGTAGGGACCGTGGGGCGAGGGGCCGAAGCCCCTCGCCCGAAGGGCCCTAATTTTCGGAAGACCCATCCGCCAGGGCGGACCGCCCCTGCGCGCTCGCCGGGGGCCGAGGCCCTTGGGCCGAGGCCCGCCCGCCCGTTGGTCCACGGCCCCGCGCAGGCCGTCCCCCCCTTAATCCCCCCCACGCAGGCCCGCCCCCGTTGGTTCATCGTTACAATGTGTTACACTTTTTTAGTGTACATCCCGACTAGGGGAGTATATAATTAAAAATGTGAGCAGGCAATCCCGCCTCTCACGAAACGAGGAGTTCAGAATGGACCACACCACGGAAATCGCCGAATCCCCCGCCCTCAAGGCCCTCGACCCCCACGCGAAGCTGCCGGAGGTCGTGGCGGCCCTGAACGCGGTCATCGCGCGGCTCAACGCCCGCCGCGACCGCGGGCCCGAGTCCACCCGGGTCATGACGGAGGCCGACGCCAGGGCGATCAGCCTGGGCGAGCAGCGGGCCCTGTCCCACACGAAGGCGGCCGAGGCCCTGGGGCTCTCCTACGGGCAGGTCTACTCGGCCCGCAAGGGGTTCACCTTCAAGGCCGTGTACAAGGAGGCCGTGAAGGCGGGCCTCACCAAGGAGTAGCCTAGTCAGGAGGGCCCGCCTCGAGGCGGGCCCCCCGAGCGAGGCCCCTCCTTTTTTCGCCCCCAAGGCCGGCGAGGGCCGCCCCTGCGCGCCCGCCGGGGCGTCGGGGCCTCGGGCGTGGGCCCGCTGTGGCCCGCGGGAGCCCGTTGGCATCGTAGCCCGACGCCCCACGGCCGACGGGCCGTTGGGCAAGGGCCCGCCGGAGCCCGCGGGGGCCCGTTGGCATCCGCAGGGGAAGACCGGCGGCCGGAGGGCGAAATTTTTGACACACCGCGCGTCGGCCCCATGCACATCGCAGCGGGCCAGGTTCCGACCTTTCAGTGGATCAACAAAAGTTACGAACACCTTTCCCCAATTAGAATAGTTTTTAAAACGATTAACAGTTACGAACACAACTGAATTTACACTGGCTACCTTATATAAGCTACCCTTACGACTAAATAATTTCCCAACTAGATATACTAGAATAAAAAGTATATAAACCCCTATATATATTATTTTTATAACAGTGCTCCGTTTAACATCTTTAGTATTTACCCCAATATAGAGTTGTTACTAGAATATCTAGTTGATTCTAATATTAATCAAAGGCTACCTTATATAAGCTACCCAATGTTCACCCAAAACGAGCGGAGTATGCTCCCTGAAATAGAGGCAATCTTCGCTTCGCGTCGTTTTTTGCTACCTTAAGTGCCCAAAGCTGTCTAAAGTCTCTAGTTCAACTTCGCGAGGCAAATCGGCTTTTCTCCAACTAGAGCTACTAGACACCTTTTGGCACTCAAGGTACACCCTGCGTATCTAATTGAAGTAGCCCCCACACTAACATTTAGGGCATTCTTGAGTCTCTAGTTGACATAGTTACGAACACCTTCGGGCGACGGCCGTCCTACCGCCCCAACGCCCTATGCCCATCGAGCAAAAAAAGGGGCGCCTGTAACGGCGCCCCAAGGCCAACAGCGAGGTGTTCTACATGACTACGAGCGAGGCCTCGACGGTCTCATCGCCCCAGTCGGTGTTTCCCGGGTGTCCGATTATTACGGCCCCGTCATCCCTGACCCGCACTTCGGCCGGCCCGTGCCCGAGCGTGCCGCAATACTCCCTGATCTCCTGAATCATGCTGGCCAGCGTGGGGCCTCGCATGCCCGGCGGGTGGCCTGGGGTCCACTCGTGAATGATCGTCTCATGCCCACTGAGCGACGGGTCTAGGTTGACCAGGATCGCGGAGATGGCCTCCCTGCGATCGAGCCCGAACCTCCTGACGTACGGGTCCGGCTCGGCCGACTCCTCGCCGGCCTCGAAAGCCTCGTTGAGCATGTCCACGAACGAGTCGGCGTCATCGATGCCCTCTACCGGGGCGGGCTGGGCGATGCTCGGCCCCTCGATGTAGCCCCTCACGATGCTGTACGGTCTTGTCATGTCTGCTCCCTAGTAGTGGAGGTAGACCATGCACGCCCACCAGGCGTGCTTGTGCGGGTGTCCCCACCACACCTTGAAGTACGGGTCGGTGGGGTGCCTGTGGTGCTCGAAGCCGAACCACGAGCTGCGATACCTCCGGTAGATCGATATCGGGTGCATCACGACCGCCAGCTGCGCACGAGTTCGGCGGCGTCCCGCGTGGGGGCGTCGAGCACGGAGCAGTACCCGTAGATGCCGTTGTCGTAGGCGGCCATGACCACGTCGGCCAGATGGCTGGGGCTATCGATGCGCGTGTTGAGCGTGGGGATGAGCCCCTGGATGTCACGGGTGGTATCATTGAAGCGGATGCCGTCGGGCGCCGTCTCGGCCACGATAACCTGACCCTCTGCTGCGTACATGCGGCCCGTGTTGAACTGGACCCGACATCTGCGATTCGTCATTTGTTCCTCGCTGGTTGAGTGCGCGTAATTTCGCACATTCTTATTATATCACACCCGAGCTAGGATGTACACACCCTAATTCTCTGCCATCAGAGCCAGATCCTGTCCCGAGGGGCGCCGCACGCCGGGCATGGGGCGAGGTCCGGCCAGTCGTGGGGGACCTGTTTCCTGCAGTCGTGGCAAGTCAGGTTCGGCGGCCTGGAGTCGTGCATGACGCCCTCGACCAGAGGGTCGAGCGCCCGGCCCTGGTCTGATAGCGGCCAGGGCGAGGGGGCGAGCCGCGCCCTGAGCGCGGCGATGTCGGCGGCCATGACCCCGAGGAGCTCGATGATTCGCTCGGTCTCTCTCATGACGGCCTCACGATCTCTGTGACATAGTACGCCCCGTCCATCCGGGCGTCGTTCGCCCAGTCGGTGGCGGCGGACTCCGATTCGAACGGGCCGTACAGGCGCGTGCACCACTCGCCCACACGCTGCTCGTACTCCTGACTGACGATCACGAAGGCCCGCTCGTCGACGATCTCCGGCTCCCTCGGCGCGAGCTTCTGGGTCACACTACCGAGGGTGTGCACGGCGTCCCGCATGACCCGGAGCGCCCGGTTCTTGGCCACCCTGACGGCGATCGGGAGCATCTCGTACCGGCTCCGGCCCTCCGCGACGGCGGCGGCCGCGTCCATCAGGTCTTGCCGCCCCTGATCGTGGAGGTGTGGGTGGAACCAGTTGGGGCGCTCGCGGTCGAGCGCGGCTATCAGGTCGTCGTCCTTACACCTGAGGACGTCGTCGCAGGTTACCGGGTTCATACTATCCTCCTGATCCTGGTGTGGCCGGGGCCGCCGGGCGGGAGCCGCTTGAGCGTCCCGTCGGGGCGACAGGCTTCGTAGTACGGGCCGACGTCGGCGCCGTCGATGCGGGCGAGGCCGAAGCCGGCGAAGGGGGACCCGCCGGAGAGGCGGAGGACGGCGGACACCCTGACCATGACGAGGTGGCCGGACCACTCGGCCTCCGTGACGTGGTCGGCCTCGGGCACGGCGGAGTTGAGCACCGATGAGCGCCCCGACCACGGGCCGTACACGCGACGGGCCGAGCCGTCGGCGATGGTCAGGTCGAACGGGGCGCCGCCGAAGCCGTGCTGGTCGCTCGGGTTGTGGACGAGCATCTTGACGAGGTCGCCGTACGCGGCGTGGTACAGCGTGCCGCCCCCGGAGAGCGGGGCGTACCTCCACGTCAGGTCCTCGGTGCGGGGGACGCCGTCGGCGCCCGTGACGCCGAGGGCGAGGACCGGGCCGTTGCCGTAGCCGGCCCGCCAGTCGACGTCGATGTACCTGAGTCTGGCTTCCATGCGATGGGCTCCTTGCGCTTATGCGCGACGTTGCGCATATAGTAATTATAACACGCCCGAGCTCGGAAGTACACGCCCTAATTCGCAGCCTCGATCAGTCCAGCACGATCGCCGGCACCGCGATGCGGACCTCGTCGCCCGCCTCGGCGTGCCACGGTCCGCCGTCGAGGTCGACGGTTATCAGCGTGCGGTCGTCGCCGTCGGTGACCCGTAGCCGCGGCATCACGTCGCAGGCGTCGTCGACGCGCATGCGGATCGATTCGGTGAACCTGACGCTGCCGTCGCCCAGCTCCCACAGCTCGGCGGGCAGCGGGAATACGAGCGTCTGCCACGCGCCCCCGGCGACGCGCAGGCGCACCCGCAGCTGTACGGCGCTGGGCAGCCATGCATTGAGCAGTTCCTCTGGTGATGAGCCTAGCAGGTCGCCGATGAGGGCGTCGTCGGGTGCTGGCGTCCACAGAGGGGGCCGCTTGCCCAGCGCCGGCAGCGCGGCGATGGCGGCGCCGCTGACGATCAGCTTGAGGAACGTTCTACGGGCGGTCATGGCTTCTCCGGCATGTTGTCGTCTCCGGTCAGCATGTAGTGGCGCCACTTGCGCGCGTCGGCGAGGACCGACTCAAGATCGGCGGGGTCACACGTCGCCCCGTCGTTTCGCATCCCGTCGATCATCCGCTGAACCGTCTGCTCGTCATCGTTCATGCTCACGTCCGCTCCTCCCGCTCGCGCAGGAACGCCTCCTCAAACGGCTCTAGCCGGTCGGGCTCCCACTCCGGTTCCGGCGCCGGCTTCTTGGCGACCGCCATCATCGCCATGACCAGCATGCCGGCGAACGCGCCTACGAGGAAGGCGATAAAGTGTGATACGATGACCATGGGGCTCGCCAAAAAGGTGGGGGCCCCGGACGACGCTGACCGGCTCGAACGAGGGCACGAGCGGGCGTTGGGCGTGGGGGCCCCCGAAGAGGGTTAGGCCCCCGACCGTACCGGTCCTGGGTCGGGGGTGACTCGAGAGAGCTTCATACGGGCGGAGTGACCCGCCCGAGTGCCGGGCTGTTTCCCTTTACGACAGGAGGCTGTCCGCGTCGGCGGGGGTGGCCTCGACCTTCGCCTTGGCCCGACGAGCGGGCTTAGGCGCCTGGGGCGTATCACCGTCGGCCGCCGGCTCCTTCGGGGCGGACTTGCGCGAGCCCGACCGCTTGGCCAGGAAGGCCTCGGCCTCCTCGGCCGTCGCGGTGTTGAGGCCCTCGACCGCCGTGACCACCTCGTCGGTGCCGTTCGCGTCGTAGTCCGGCACCTGCTTCAGCCACGCCACGGCGGCGTCCTTCTGCTCCTGGGTCGGGACGAACGCCGCGTCGATGTAGCCGAAGTTCCGGCCCTTGACGATGTCCGCGACCTTGCCGCCGGTCGTGCCGTAGCGCCGGGCGATCTCGCCCTCCTTGTTGCCCGTCTCCTGGAAGCGGATCATGTAGACGAGGGCGTGCGGGATCTGGCCCCGTACGATGTTCGCCAGCGTGCGTTCCGCCTTGACTTCGGTGCTTTCCGTGTTCTCGTTCATGCTCATCTCCTGGAAGTGTTGCAATCGCGGATTTAATCGGCTCCGCGCATCACCTAGTCCCAGAAGCGGGACGAGAGCCACAGCCCGGCGACCCTACTGCCTCGCCTGACCGCAAACTCATAGACCAGGGCCGCTACGACCCAGAGCGGCGGGAATACTAGGCCCGCCACACAGAGGATCGCAACAATCGCGTGCGCCCGTGTCACTTACTGTCTCTCTTCATGCCCGCGCCGACCCCGACCAAGAAGGCCGCCACAAATATCAGCGCGTGATACACGATTCCGAACGTCCACAGCGCGATCTTGATCGCCGCTCTCATTGTATATTCTACACCATCCGAGGTAGGATGTAAACTGCTTTGATCCTGATCCATGATCAGGGGGCCTCCCGATTCAGCTTCACCTCGGCGGCGCGTATGCTGTCCAGCGCGCGCTCGATCCGTGACCCGTAGCCGATGATGCCCTCATACCGGAGCCACGCTTCGAAGCACTGAGAGGCGGACATGTGCCGGACGACCTCTGGGGACAGCTCTGACTCCGCGAGGTTCATCTGGACGTCGCCACTAAGCTTGCTCGTGTCGATCATAGCCCGTCCTTCCTGATGCGGGTGAACTCGACCGAGCCCGTCCCGCGCTTGTACACGCCGAGGAGCAGCCCGTTGCGAGCGCTGTACACCTCGATGACCTCGCCCGCCTTGCAGTCCCAGTGACAGAGGGTCAGGGCCCGGTCGTGGGCGCGTCGGGCGTCGGAGTAGTACCGTCTCGGGATGTTGCGCTTCAGCTTCGGATCCCATAGACGGAACGGCCGCTCCGAGTAGCGGTTCTTCGGGTGGCGGGCCTTCATCGGGCCCTCCGATTGATCCGCTTGGACGCGCTGGCCATGCGGCGACGGGCGAGGCGCTTGTCGCGCTCGGCCGGGGACGCGGTGCGCGCCCCGGTCTGGGACCGGTTGCGCGGGGTGTGCTTGTTCATGTGACCTCCGATAGTTCGGGTCGGCGCGAGATTGCACCGTATACTGATTATATCACATCCGAGCTCGGGAGTACACACCCAAATTCCTGAACCATGACCCGCGCATGTGGCTGTTTAAACAATCGCGCGCGCCCGCGTGTGCGCGCGTATTATACCGCATCCGAGCTCGGAAGTACACACCCTAATTCGCAGCCATGATCGAGGCCATGATTAGGGCTGTTTACAAGTGATAGTCGTCATGTTATAATAGGAATGTCAGTTGAGGAGGTCATATGAGACTAGACGTTGGATTGCCCGATGAGGTGTCCGACTCGGAGAGGGTGCGACGGCTCCTGGTCGGCAGGTTCATGTGTCGCGCCGACGGCGATAACACCATCCAGGTCTCGCCACTGGCCTGGGACTACCTGATCGGCATGGGCCTGCTCGTCGACCCGATCGGCGGTCGCATGGCGGTGGACCCCGAGTGGGCGTCGTACCGCCGGCTGGATAACTGGGAGTGGCTCATAGCCAGGAACAGGGAACTGTTCTCGGACCGGCTGGTTGACATGATCAACGACGTGTCGAAGACCGTGGAGGAGTACACCGTCGGCCTGTCGGCGGACGAGTACAGGATCCTCCTGAATTACGGCGGGAGGGACGTGTACGATTTTTTTGTGTTCGACCACCGGTTCGGCGCTCCGCCCCGGGGTCGGGAGTATAGGAGCAACCTGCGGAAGCCGTGGCACGAGGGGCCGAGGAGGGGCCGGCCCGATAACGGCCTGCTCGCCCTTCGCAGGAGGATCGACCGCAGGATGGATCGCGGGGAGGACGTGTCAGACGACCTGGTCGAGCTGCTCCGGAGGCGGGGCCTGATCGAGCGGGGGCTGGACTGGAGGGATGTTCCGCCCCAGACCGAGACCGATGATTAGGGGCGTGTACTTCCGAGCTCGGATGTAGTATAATGGTAGAGTGATCGATCGACCTAAGGAGAGACTCGTGATCCTGTACCTGACCGGCGCCTACGGGCGAGACTACAACACCCCCGAGGGGGCGAGGGCCGACTGGCATGCGGGCAAGGATTTCCGCATCACCGGCGGGCCGTACTGCAGCGTGAGGGATAAGGCCCTCCTCTTCGAGAAGGGCTTCGGGGCGATAGTCGTGCTGAATCGCTCCACCGGCCGGCAGGTGTACGCGGAGACGCTGGCGTGACGGAGCTGCCGCGGATGCTGCAGGCCGACGTGCTGGCCGCGTACCCCGAGCCGGAGTTCCTCCGGCCGTGGCGGGTGATCGTCACGTGCAAGCTGATGAACCTGTGCACCGCCGACCAGGCGAGGGGCGTGGTCTACAACCTGTTCGGGGCGTGGGATCACCCCGCTCGACTGGCCTCGGCCGGGGAGGGGCTGGAGGAGCTGCTCCGGCCGCTCGGCATGAAGAGCGTACGGGCCGCCGCCCTGCGCCAGATGTCCTACGACTTCCAGCGGGGCGTGCCGGCCGAGCGGTGCTTCGGCGTCGGGCAGTACGCCGTCGAGAGCCTGCGGATATTCATCGGCGGGGACCTGAACTTCGAGCCGGACGACGTCAAGCTCAGGGCCTACGTGCGAGCGGCGAAGGCAGTTAAGAGCGCTGCTCTGCCTACGGAGTGCTGTGGCGGGGATGAGGACGACTGCATATGGGGCATAGCCAACTGCCCTAAGGAGAGGTCGTGAACTTCACGATACTGGTCGGTGACGTGGTCACCGTCAGGCCGAATCGAGAGCGGACCCGCGGGCTCGTAGGCATCGAGATGATCGTGATCCGGGAGTTCGGGCACGGCATCTTCTGGTGTGAGGGTCCGGATGGTTTCGTGTGGCGCCTTCACAGCGCCGAGCTGGACCGGGCGCGCCGTCCGTCGGACGAGCGGAGGCGGGCTGAGATAGACGAGCGCCTCCTCGTCGCGGAGAGGCGCCGCCAGGCGGAGCTCGTCGTGATCGAGAACAACGCCCGGATGTACGCCCGGGTGAGGAGGTACGGTGTCCGACTGACGGCCAAGGGGCTGCCGGACGGGCGTATGAAGTTCGTCCTACCGCCCAGGATCCGGGCGAAGGGGAGGTGATATGCTAGATCATAGGCCGAAGTGTCAAGTCGAGGAGTGCATGAGGGAGGCCGCACAGCGTGTGGCGCTCAAGGTGAAGGCCCTGAACGGCGCTGGGGACATGGTGCTGTTCCTCAAGGTGTACTCGTGCGACAAGCATGCCACGCCGTACACGGCTAAGCGGGTGCTCGACGACGATCGCACCAGGCGCAGCATACAGGCGACCCTCCTGAGGAGGGGGGTCTCGATGGTATCATGGGAAGAGTCCGAGGCCGGCTGGGCCCGGATCTAGGGGAGCGCTATGTCGAATATCAAGAAGTACCGGCCGGCCTCGTCACACGATGACGCGTCCAAGTTCCGGCGTCGTATGAAGGCGTACGCTAAGCTCGAAAAATTGCGGGAGGCCGCGCTTAGGGCCCCAGTCGAGGCGGTGGTCCTGCCCATCAAGGGCCGGAAGCCCTAATCAAGGGCCCCTGATCATTCTTTACACAAGTAGCAATAACTGTGGTATAATAGTACTGTTATCTCCACCGTTCGGGTTTCTCCCGCACGAACCAACAAAATATGCGGTTAATGAGGGGACTGCGTGTTCAATGCAGAGCTTGCGCTGAAATTTTCGCGCATCGGGTTCTTTATCTTCCCGCTGTATAGAAGCACTAGCACGGATAGGCCATGGGTCGAGGCGAAAGGCTGGAACCGATTTCCCGGGGGACTGCCCTCGGATGGCCGCATAGAGCCCGAAAAGGGCGAGGTCCCGGCCACATCCGACGAAAGCTCCATCCGACAGTGGGCGAACAGCGCCGTCACGGTCGGATACGGGATCTGCGCGCCGTTTAACCTGATCTTCGACCTTGACGTCAAGCACGGCAAGAACGGGGTCACGGAGTTTACGGACATAAAGGCGCGATTCGGGGTCCCGAATCCGTCACTGATAGTCAAGACCAAGTCAGGCGGGCTCCACCTGTACTACGCTCGCGAGCCGGACCTGGTGCCCGCCAAGGTCGGCAAGGCCACAGACCTGCGAATCGATCAGCGGATCCACGCCGGGGTGGACCTGATCGCCAATTCCGGCTACGTCGTAGGTCCCGCCCATGAGGGCACCAAGGACGATTGGGCCGAGGGGCGATACACGCTGATCAAGGCGAACTTCGACGCCCTGACCGTGTGCCCGACAGAGGTGTACCGGGGCCAGATTCGCACCACGGCCGCCGATCGAGTGGTGGCCAGATCCACCACGGCCGATGAGCTGATCGTCAACGCCTACCAGAGCGAGGACGATGACCTGATGGGGCTGATACGGGCGGGTAAGGTGCCCGAGAAGATCCCGGCCGGCAGGAGGGACAGCCTCCTGACGTCCCTGATCGGCGTCCTAAAGGCTAGGCGACTGCCTAGGGACACGGTCCGCATGGTGTGTGATAAGTTCCTAGAGAACTGCGAGCTGGCCATCGGCGAGACTCGCGAGCAGTTCCTGAAGGCCATAGGTCTGGACAGCAAGTTATCGCGGTTTTACTCCGTGCCGGGGGACGTGAACGATCCCCGCGTGGTGGCGAGGGAGCTGGTGGATATCGGCAAGTGCTTCAAGCTAGTGGATCAGCTGCCCGGGGCCGTGGCGTTCATAGCCATGGCCGATAACGGGTACCTGTCGCCCAGGATCATCTATACGGAGACCAAGGCCCGCCAGGACCTAGCTCCGTTCGCCAGGCCGATACCGGATTCGGAGAATAAGAGGCCCGTGAATCCGCTGGATCTCGTGATGAGGGACTCCTCCATGCCCCGGGTGCACAGCACGGGGTACATCCCTAAGCCGGTCATGGCGTACATAGACCCGGCCGACGGTACCGAGAGGGTCAACCTGTACGTGCCACCACAGATCCCGATAGGGTGCCGTAACCCGTCCGGCGTGGTGCAGAGGTACGAGGACCTGGTGTACGAGATCTGCGGTGATATGACCGATTACTTCCTCGATTTCATGGCCCACGTAGTGCAACGGCCTTGGATCAAGATGGGCCAGGCGCTCCTGATCATATCTCACGCGCACGGGTCCGGCAAGAACACCCTGGTGCAGGTGATGAAGCCCCTGATAGGCCCCAAGAACTACCTCCCGGTGTCGGGGCTGTCCCCGCTGGTCGAGGACAAATCCGTGGTCATGGACTGTAACGTGTTAGTGGTGTTCAACGAGGTGTCCAGGCCGGCCAACCGCAATGCCTGGACCGACATGTCCAGGGCGGTGAACAAGCTGAAGACGGCCATATCGGAGTCCTCGGCGCAGATCAACCCGAAGTACGAGCGACAGCGCACCATAACCACGTACTCCAACTTCGTGATGCTATCCAACGACGATTGCCCCTATGACCTCGATCAGGGGGACCGTCGCATAGCGGTGGTGAACAATGACCCGCCGAAGCTGGACCAGGCCAAGTTCGGCCCGGTCGCCGATTTTGCCCATAACGAGAAGAACATGCGACTCACCCCTCGCGAGTACGAGGACATGGTCTTCGAGTTCAACGAGTTCTTCCGGGCCCGAAAGGTCTCACACAATCTCACCACGGCCGACGCGCCGATGGGCGAGGCGAAGCGGGCCATGCTCACGTCGATGGCCTCGCCCATCGCCCAGGCCCTGCGAGACTTCAGGATGGTGAAGAGCGCCGGCACCGACGGGCGGTTCATCAGCGAGGACATGATCATCTACATCCTCCGCCACCGGTTGGGGTTCAAGGAGTTCGGTAAGGATCGTGGGCGGTACGACATATTCGAGCAGTTTGTGGACAATGGCATCGTGCACAGGCTGGGGCAAAAAGGAAACCAGAAGAAGGCTCGAGTCATCGTAGGTCTCCCCGCCCTGCGTGACAGGGAGGATTCCCCGCTCATCGGCCCGATCCGGCCGCTCGACGGGCCCAGCAAGACCTTCGTCTGGGCCGACCAGGGACTGCTCCTGCACGATATTTCGGACGCCGCCGTCAGGGACGAGCTGTGGACCGCCAGCTCGCGCCTCCGGGACCCTAACCCGACCGGAAAGTCGGACGTCCTCAGCATAATCAAATGAATCCAGGTTCTCTCCGTAAGGTTAAGACGCAGCTATATACGTTGGTACTTTCTGATAGCCCTAGGTGTATCCTAATAACCTTTTAAAATCAACAACTTACGAACTATGCGAGATTGCATCTTTTGCGTGTTAGACGGCGTCCTGGCGGACTCGGCGCATCGCCGGTCCGTGACCAATCCGGCCATGATCGGCCCGGTGGTGAAGGGCGATAGCGTCGTGGAGCCGGTCAAGGAGCTGCTCGCGTGCATGTACGCGGCGGACTACCTGATCTACATCTACACCCATCGACCGAGGGAGGCCGAGGAGGACACCGTCGAGTGGCTCCACCAGAACGGGGTGCGCTACTGGCGACTGCTCACCGTCCCGGAGGTCAGGGGAGTGCCCCAGGCCAAGGTCAAGCTAGACCTGATCGGCAGCCTCGACCTGACTGACCGATTGCGCTTCGTCATCGACTGTGACGAGGCGTCGATCCGCCTATGGAGGGCCTTTAACATCCCCTGCTTCCGACTGGAGCTGTGATGAGAGAGCTATTCGGCCTAGACGTTGAGACGGCCGGCACCGTCAAGGAGGTGGCCCAGTTCGCCGGGCTAGAGCCGTGGCGCATGTGGCGAGGTCACGCTCACATAACGGACGTGGGCGTGTGCCGGCCGGATGGGTCGACATTGGCCCTGTCTCGCAGGAAGATGGGGGACGACCTGTTCGAGCGGTCGGTCAGGGAGGTCCTGAGAGACCTGGCCGGCAAGGTCGTGTACTGCCAGAACACCGTATTCGATCTGGCCTGGATACTGGGTACCCTCAAGGGAAGTCGTACGGAGCAAATTCCCGGGGAACTTAGAGCCATAAAATGGCAGGATACCAAGCTCCTGGCGAAATGGCTGGCCAACGGACAGTACGCCGAGGACACGAGGTTCAGCTACTCTCTCGTGAACCTGGTCAAGACCTTCCTGCCGAACCACCCGCTAACGGAGGAGTTCGTCCGGATCAAGAGCGGTGATATGCCCGAGGCCGGGCAGGATCCGGAGTACTGGGAGAAGCGAAACCTGTATGACGTGATCCTGACTCGCGCACTGGCCGAGTACCTCGAGGACAAGCTCCCGTCCGGCCAGAGGATGGGCTACGGCACAGAGATGAGGAACCTGCTGCCCGTGGCCAATAGCTGGCTCACCGGCATTCGAGTTAACGTGGGCCGCCTCGAGGAGGTGGAGTTCGACTTCCTGCGAGAGCAGAAGGAGATCATCGATAGGATCGGGATCTCACCGTCCGTGATCACCTCGCCCAAGCAGCTAGGTCACCTGCTGTTTAAGGAGATGGGCCTGTCGCCGACCAAGTACACGCCGACCGGCACGCCGTCCACGGCGGCCGACGAGCTGAAGATGATCATGTATCGCATGACCCAGGGCGATGACCCTAGGGCCCCCGTCATGAGGGACATCTGCCGGTACAAGCAGGTCGCCACCCTCATGTCGAAGTACGTGACTGCCGCCAAGGAGGCGCTGCGGCATACCGGTGACGGGTTCATATACGGCTGTCCCATCATATTCGGGACCTACACTGGTCGATACACGTACGCGTCTAAGACGCTGGATACGTGGCGAACAGGCATTGCGTTGCACCAGATCCCTCGCAGGGACAAGGCGATCCGGTCATTCCTCGCCCCGCCTGACGGTTATAAGGTTTACGAGGCGGATGCTGCGGGCCAGGAGTCTCGTCTCATGGCCATCAGGTCGGGCGACCCTAACATGCTGAAGGTGTTCTCGGACGGGCTGGACTTTCACGCCGTTACGGGCTCCAACGTGGTGGGCAGGGAGTACGACGAGTTCATGACCCAGTACCGCGCCGGCGACCATCGCACCATCGAGGAGCGCCAGTACGGCAAGCTGACTAACCTGTCCTGCAACTATCGCATCGGCGGTAAGGCCCTCTCTAAGAAGGCCTTCGACGACTATGACATGTTCATGACGGTGGATCAGGGCATGTTCCTCGTCAACGGGTTCTCTCGCACATACCAGGGCGTGCCCAAGTACTGGCGCGAGGTCATCATCGAGTCTAAGGCTAAGGGGTACACCGAGGCGTTCGGCGGGCGTAGGTACAAGATCCGACACTGGAACGGCGACCGCTCGTGGGAGTCGGAGTCCTCGGCCATCAACCTCCCGATCCAGGGCGGAGGGGCGTCGATGAAGAACATCGCCATCGCCGAGATCCACGAGGCCGACGCCGACTGCCACTTCAGCCTAGACCTGCATGACGCGTCATTCGTGTGGGTGCCGGAGGACCGGGCCCAGGAGAAGAAGGAGATCCTGGATCGGACGCTGGCCGAAATCGATTATAGCAAGTATTGGGGCTTCACGCCCTCCATCCCGCTACCGTACGATTCCAAGGTCGGTGCCAATTTTGGGGAAGTAAAATAATGGCCAAATCCATCGCGCTAAGTCATAGCCGCCTAAGCACGTACAACCAGTGCCCTAGGAAGTTTAAGCTCCAGTTCCTGGATAAGGCCTTCCCTCAGGAGGACGCCGACAAGAGCCCGCACCTAGTGCGCGGTAACAACGTTCATAAGGCGCTGGAGGGGTACGTGGTTAAGCGCCTGTCCGGGCAGAATGACATACAGCCCTCGTCCCTGAAGGAGGTCGAGACCACCAAGCCGCTGATCGATCGCCTGTTTCAGGAGTTCGACATGATCATGCCAGAGGCGCAGGTGGCCGTCGATAGCGAGTACAAGAAGGTGGAGTGGTTCGACTCCAACGCGTACTATCGCGTGATCATGGACATCATCGGCAAGGGAGATAGCACGGCCTTCGTGGGCGACTACAAGACGGGCAAGATCAACGACTACAGCGGATACGGCGGTCAGCTGCACCTGACCGCGGCCATCACGTTCTGCGTATTCGAGGACGTGCAGGACGTGACGGCGGCCTACCTGTATGTGGATCACCAGAAGGTGAATAAGATCAAGTTCCACCGGTCCGAGCTGCCGGCCCTGATCCAGCACTTCGACGCGGAGCACGTCAAGGTGAACTCTGACAAGGAGTTCAAGCCGGTGCCCAACGACTTCTGCAAGTGGTGCCCAGCCACCAAGGCTCAGTGCCCGTACTCGAGGAAGATCTGATGAAGCATATCTTCACGCTACTGGTGTTCTGGGCCGTGTGCGTGATCGTGATAGGTCTATCGTTCGGCATGGTGATCGGGCTAGCCTATAAGACCCTCGAGTGGGTGAGGGCATGGTGACCACAGTGCTGAGCGAGGCCGAGTCCATCATCTACGGTGATCGGGAGCGGACGTACGGTAAGCCGGGCAAGAACCTGGAGGCCATAGCCCTGTTTTGGGCCGCATACCTAGTGAGTAAGCACGGGGTCGCAATACGGCTGAGTCCGGAGGACGTGTGCGCCATGATGAGGCTCCTAAAGGAAGCTCGACTAATGAACCAGCCGAATCACAGAGACTCGATCGTAGACCTGTGCGGATACGCGGCGCTACAGGATAGGGTATTGAACGGTGACCCCGGAAGGGAAGGTGAAACTGAAAGTCCGAAGGTGGCTTAAGGATAACATGCCCGGGGCGTGGCTATACGCGGCCCCGGGCGGCACCTTCGGTAAGGCCGGAACTCCGGACGACATTGGTCTCTGGAGGGGGAGGTTCTTTGCTGTTGAGAGCAAGGCGGATCGCGGTTGCACGCTGACCGATTTACAGAGGAAGACCCTGATGAGGATGAAGGGGCAGGGTGCGATAGTAGCGGCGCTTTTCGGATTCGAAGAGAAAAAACTTGTGTACATCCGTGATGCGATCATACAAAGTACGCCACATTGGGAGTATGCACATGACACCTCGAGTACCGTTCGCGGAATACGCCTGGCCGACCCGAGCGGGCGGCTCGCCGTATCAGCACCAGAAGGTGACGACACAGTTCCTGCTGACGAATAAGAGGAGTTACTGCTTCAATGACATGGGGACGGGTAAGACGCTCAGCGCTCTGTGGGCGGCGGACTTCCTCCTCATCAATGATGTCATCAAGAGGGTGCTCATAACCGCTCCGCTATCCACCCTGCGAGCTACGTGGGGGCGTGAAATAATGTACAACCTACCGCACAGGCGGTGGGCCGTATGTCACGGGTCTAAGTCCCAGAGGATTAGTGTCCTCCGGGGAAATTCCGAGCTAGTTATCATTAACCATGACGGCCTTAAGATCGTCGAGGACGAAATCGTGAGGTCTGGGTTTCAGCTGTTCATAGTCGACGAGCTGACGGCGTTCAAGACCCACTCTACCGATCGCACGCGGGCGGCGGAGCGCATCGCCCGATCCATGAAGGGCGTATGGGGCATGACCGGCGTACCGACGCCCAACGGGCCGATCGAGGCGTTCGGACAGGCTAAGGTGGTAAACCCGTTTAACCCGTTCCTGCCCAAGTTCTTCGGCCAGTTCCGTGATCGGGTGGTGGAGAAGGTGACGGACTTCCTGTACGTGCCCAAGCCCGGAGCCAACGACGAGGTATTCAGGATCCTGCAGCCGGCCATCCGGTATACGCGGGAGCAGTGCATAGACCTGCCCCCTCGCACCTACGAGGTGCGCGATGTGCCGCTATCGCCGGAGCAGTCTATCGTGTACGAGAAGATGCGCAAGGAGCTCCTCGTACAGTACCAGCACGGCGAGATAACCGCGGCTAACGCCGGGGTCAAGGCCCTAAAGCTGCTGCAGATAGCGGCCGGATCCGTCAAGGACGACGAGGGCAAGGTCGTACACCTTAAGTGCGATAACAGGCTGAGCGAGTTGTACGACATATGGGAGTCCACCCCGCAGAAGAAGCTGGTGGTGTTCGCCGCGTTCAGGGCCAGCGTAGAGCGCATAGTGCAGTTCTTCGTGGGGCGCAAGGTCCGGGCCGCCTGCATAATGGGCGGGACGGACGGCAAGGTGCGAGGTCACCTGATCGAGGACTTCCAGAACGGCGACCTCAGCGTGCTCGTCCTGCAGCCGGCCAGCTCGGCGCACGGCATCACCCTCACCGCCGCCAACATCATCGTGTGGCACAGCCTGGTGCCGAGCAACGAGATCCACACGCAGGCCAACGATCGCATCACTCGCATCGGGCAATCACGCAACCAGCTGGTGATATACCTGATAGGGTGCAAGGCGGAGGCACACATCCTCAGCCTGCTGGAGAATAAAGAGGCCCAATCCAACGACCTGCTGAGCTCCTATTCGGAATTCCTGGCACCCTAATCATAGATCAGGATTAAAGGTGTGTACTTCCGGCGCTAGGTGTGATATAATTATAATGTAGCGTCCTAACATAATCAGGAGACCGTATGCCCATAAATATCGCAGCACTGGTGAAGGAGTATCGAGAGGTGCGAGACGCCCTGGATCAGGAGCGTCACCGCTACCAGGAATTCGAGCGTGGGGCCAAGGATAAGATGGCCCAGCTCAGCATGGCGTTGCGCGAGGTGGCCGACGAGATGGGCGTGGATTCGTTCCGCACCGACGAGGGCACGGCGTATCGCGTGGTGAAGGAGTCGTATCGGGTCGGGGTGTGGGAAGATGTCCTCGCCTGGATCAAGGAGACCGGCAACTGGCAGTGCCTCGAGAAGAGGATCGGCAAGCTGGCCACGAAGGAAGTTCATCAGGAGACGGGCGAGCTCCCGCCCGGAGTGGAGTACGACGCGGAGGTTGAGTTCGTCGTGCGCAAATCGTAGTGTCAACCGTGAGGACCTCACAGTATGAGCAACTTACCCGTAGTACCGGACTACCTGAAGGCCTTCATGGCCCCGGGCCAGACGCAGTCCTCGGATACGGAGTCGATGGCCTCGGCCTCGATCTCCATCCCGAGGGTCTCGCTCAGGGCCAAGAAGTTTCGCTGGATCGAGCAGGGCGAGGAGCTATTCGCCGAGCCGGAATCGCACGTCGTGATCCTGGCCGCGGAGCCGGGCAGCGGTCGGTTCGTCAAGACGTACTATGACGGACCGTATAACCCGGGCGACTCAAGCCCGCCGACCTGCAGCTCCTCCGACGGCGTCACTCCCGACTCGTGGGTCACCACTCCGCAAAACGGGGTGTGCGCCACGTGCAAGTGGAACCAGTTCGGCTCGGCTACGAGTCGGACGGGCAAGAAGTCGAAGGCCTGCCGCGACGCCAAGAGACTGTGGCTGGTTAGGGCGGACGATATTTCTGGCACCGTTTTTGGGATGAACGTGCCCGTCACGTCGCTCAAGAGCCTGTCAGAGCTCGGCCACCAGATCAAGTCCATCAACGCTCCGCTCTCGGCGGCCGTAGTCAAGCTGACCATGGATGAGGACGAGTCCTACCCCATCATCTCCTTCACGCTGGAGGGCTGGCTCAATGACAAGTGGGGCCCAGTCGCCATGAAGCGGAACGAGGGGAAGGACTGGCCCGGCGCGCTGAAGGACGGGCCCGCAGGTCCCGCCCTCTCGGCCCCGGCTCGACAGCCCCAGCTGCCGGTCAACGAGGCGGAGCAGGTCAAGGAGCCGTCGACTCAGGCTAAGGTGGCGCAGACCCCGCAGACCATCGAGGGGCAGTCCACCCCGGCCAAGGGTAACAGCGCCGACGACGCCCTCTCCACCTGGGGGTGATGTCATATAGCGGCGGGGCCGTTCGCGGCTCCGTCGCCTTTCAGGAGATTTGATGGACCATCTGATCCTGTCGCTGGGCCATAACAGCTCGGCGATACTCGTTCGTGATAACAAGATCGTGGCAGGCTACGAGACCGAGCGCCTGTCCGGCGTCAAGTCGGACTCTAGCTTCCCTAAGGGGGCCATAGAACTGCTGATCAGCCAGTGCGGGCTCTCCGATCCGGACATATACGTCAGTCACTGGGAGCTGTTCGGCGATGTGAATAAGATGGCCAAGAAGCACTGGGATTCGGGCTATCTGGTGTCCAGGTTTCCGAAGGCCAGGATCTTCTCGACCAACGAGTACTTCACCCATCACGACGCTCACGCGTGGAGCTCGATCACCTTCGCCGGTGACATACCATGCCAGGCCAAGGACCGCACGTTCATGATCGTGTGTGACGGGTTCGGCACGTTCGGCGAGCACCTCAGCATCTATAGGTACATCGACGGCATACCCATCCTGATCGAGCGGAAGTACGGGTTCGGCACGTCGTTGGGCCTGCTATATCAGTACACCACCTCGTACCTGGGGATGAAGATGAACCAGGACGAGTACAAGCTCCTGGCATTCGAGGCGCACATCGACGCCCTATTCGAGGCTAAAGCCGTATTCGAGAAGTCCCTGCGCGAGGTCATAGAAGCCACCTCCGACATGTACCTGGCCAGGCTGGGGTCCTACATGACGGAGGAGCGGACCGATCCGATGCTCAGCATCGGCGCGCTGCCCACCATAGCCAGCAACGTCGGCGACCTGCTGGCTAATACGGTTAAGGCCGTGCAGGCGAGGGACCTTAGCCACACCGAGCGCAGGATAGTCGTGGCGTACTTCGTGCAGTCGGTGGTGGAGCGGACCCTGACGGGCCTGCTCAGCACGCTGAACATGGATAACCTGATCCTGTCAGGCGGCGTGTTCTACAACGTCAAGGTCAACAGCGCCATATCACGCATGGTCAAGGGCCGGATCGCCGTCATGCCGCTGGCCGGAGACCAGGGCGCCGGGCTTGGCGTGTATGCGGCCATGTACCCGGAGCTGGAGTGGCCCGGTCACCTGTTCTGGGGCCATAGGCGCCTGAGCGCCGAGCAGTTCGACGGCACGCCGAACCTGAACTACTTCAGCTACGGTCAGGGGGATCGGGCCTTCGACGCCATAAACACGCAGCTCCACGTAAACGGCATGGTTAACGTCGTGCGAGGGGCGATGGAGTTCGGACCCAGGGCGCTGTGTCACACATCCACGCTAGCACGGCCGTCGGCCGAGGTGGCGGCATACATCAATCACATCAACGATCGGACGAACGAGATGCCCTTCGCCCCGGTCATGACCGCCGCCCAGGCCAACGAGAGCCTGATTGGGTGTGATAAGGTGCACAAATCCCTCGAGTATATGATCATAACCAGGGACGTGCACCCGGACCGGGGGGATGCGCTGGTCGGGGCCTCACACTTCGACAGGGATAGAATGGTGTACACCGCTCGGCCGCAGGTGGCATCTGACGCTAGGATCCTGGACCTGCTAGAGGAGCACGGTCCGCTGATCAACACCAGCTTCAACTTCCACGGCAGGCCGATAGTGTTCGACGCGGGGCAGATACTGCACACCCACGCGCTCGAGCAACAGCGGGTCGATCAGGATCGGCCCATCGCAACCGTAGTCATAGGAGAGTAGAGTGAAACATTCGCTGGAGCAGGTCATGCGGTTCAACCACGAGATCCTCGGGATCGAGCCTCGCATCCTCGGCCCGATGCAGCCGGACGAGGCGGATCACCTGGTCAGGTGCCTGGACGAGGAGACGAGCGAGTTCACGGCGGCCTTCGTCAATCACGATTTCATTGGCCAGATCGACTCGATCATGGACCTGATGTACTTCGCCATGGGCGGCCTGTACAAGATGGGCCTGTCCGCCGAGACGGCCGAACAGATCTTCTCCGCCATCCATGACGCCAACATGACCAAGAAAAAGGGCGTGGTGGCGAGGCGCGACAACGGATCGCCCGACGCCATCAAGCCCGAGGGGTGGCGCTCGCCAGAGGAGAGGATCGCCGAGATCCTAGACGGGGCGTAACATGATCGTGCTCGAGGGGCCGGATAACTCCGGAAAGACAACACTGGCCGACGCTCTAAGGCGCGAATTCGCCTTCGAGAAGTTCACGGCCGGACCAGCCCCGTCAACCCATGACGAGCTCGTGCGATGCCTGCACGATCAGGAGGGTCGCATCTGGCAGCCATGCATCCACGACCGGGTCACCTGCATCAGCCAGCAGGTGTACTCGGGCCGTGACGCCATGCTCGACGCGTTTTTGCGTCGCATGGCCGGGCCGGCCGTTATCGTGTACTGCCGCCCGCCGGAGCGGACCCTGATGGATTTCTCCACACACAGGGTGAAGGGTTATGATACTGAGGAGTCGCTGCGCAGGCTCATGGACCGGCAGCACGAATACATCGGTCGGTACGACGACCTGATGAGCACGGTCGGCCACGTCAAGTACGACTGGACCGACGAGGGGCTGAACAAGGACGGGTTCATCCAGTTCGTTCATTACGCCATGATGGACGAGTCGATCAAACGAAACCTTTACGGGCTACCGGCATGAGCAACTCGAACTGTAGGGCCTTCCTCCACATGTACCGCGAGCTGATGTGCGGATGGAAGGTGTCACCGAGGGGGTCAGAGGTGTTAGAGTGTGAGGACTTCGTGCTTAACCTGCACATGGACGAGTCTGTCCTCACGTCGTTCTTAGCGCGTAACCTGAATCTCAAGTACGCGAAGTCGGAGTTCATCTGGTACATGCGTGGCGACCCGTACGACACGTACATCGAGCAGTTCGCGTCCATGTGGCCGAAGATCAAGCAGCCGGCCGGGTTCTACTTCTCGAACTACGGCAAGTACCTCTTCGCCGACGGTCAGGTCAGGTGGGTCATCAACGAGCTGACCCGTGATCGGGACTCGAGGCGAGAGTCGATCGTACTGCTGGATCAGGACCACATATTCGCGGATAACCGCGATATGGTGTGCACGTACAGCATGAACTTCAGGATCCGTCGCCACCAGCTGAACATGTCAGTGAACATGCGCAGCAATGACGCCATATTCGGCACCACAAACGACGTATTCTCGTTCGCCATGGTGTACGAGATCGTGTACGCGTACCTCCGCCTGACGAGATACCCAGACCTGTGTCGCGGCCTGTACTCACACAAGGTCGACAGCCTGCACGTGTATCAGAGACACTGGGACATGCTCGGCTCCATCCTGCACCACGGCGAGGCCGGCTACAAGCACATCCCCGTCCCGGAGATCCTCTCCCTGTCGGAGGCCGAGGCCATGTTACACTATCACAAGACAAAAGGAGAGGGCATTGTATGTCCGCCAGCGTGGGAACTGATGACATGGCTGCATACCGACCAAGCGTAGATGAGTACTTCCTTGGCATGGCAGAGCTGGCGTCCTACCGAGGGACCTGTGCGCGTCGAAGGGTGGGTTGTATTCTCGTCGACCGAAACAATCGTGTACTCTCGACGGGGTATAACGGAGTTGCGTCCGGGCTACCTCATTGTACAGATACGCCTTGTCCGGGGGCCGGCCTACCATCCGGTACGGGTCTACATCTCTGTCAGGCCATTCACGCGGAGGCCAACGCCCTGATCAGCTGTCGTGACCCGGAGGACATATACGCCGCGTACTGCACCGCCTCGCCGTGCGTGCAGTGTGTGCGCATGCTGATGAATACGCCGTGCATCAAGATAGTTTTCGCCGAGGAGTATCCGCACTCGGAGTCAAGGGACCTGTGGACGTTTAACAGGGTTTATGGCCGGGATGACCGGCAGTGGATTCACATACCTAAGGGATGACATGGACGTGACTGACGTTTCCAAGCGCAAGAGGGTCCTCGAAAACCAGATCCTGGCCTCTATCGAGGAGTTCGAGCGCGATACGCTCACCACCGTGATGAGCGTCGATGTCCAGAGGTTTGAGGTGACCGGCGAGAGGGACCACGTGCTGGTCACGAGCAGGGTGGAGGTGCAGTGATCACCCTATATCGCAGCAATAAGCTGGGCGTGGGCACGTGGCGCATCTGGGCCGAGGGCAACGTCGTGAAGATGGCTCACTCCACTGTGAGCGGAGGGGCCGAGGTGTTCCACGAGGAGGTGGTGCCCATAGGCCTGGCCGGCAGGACGCTAGAGCAACAGGTGATATCGAGGGTGCAGTCCCGGATCAACCGACAGCGTGATCGAGGGTACGTAGATAGTCATGAGATCGCGTCGACCCAGCCGGTGCTCAACACCCTCAACCTGCCACCGCCCATGCTAGCCAAGAAGCTGGACGACCTTCGTGTGTGGCCCGGCAAGGTGATCGTGCAGCCCAAGCTGGACGGGTTCAGGTGTCTCGTCACCCGTCGGCCGGATGGGTCGGTCATCTGCTACTCGCGCCAGGGCAAGGAGCTGGACGCCCTTCGCCACATCGCCACGGCGTTCGAGGGCACCCTGCCGGACGGGATCATCCTCGACGGGGAGATATACAGGCATGGCACTCCGCTGCAGACCATCGCATCGCTGGCCAAGAAGGCCCAGCCCGGCACGGAGAAGCTCGTCCTACACGTGTACGACTCGATCAGTCGTGATATGTTCCCGGATCGGTACGCCGACGCCGCTACGGCCGTGGCCGTGGCGGCGTCCGATCGGGTGGTTGTAGTCCCAAATCAGGTGGCGAAGACCGCCAATGAGGTGTGGGATTACTTCGAGGATTTTAGGGTGCACGGGTACGAGGGCGCTATGGTGCGGATCCCGTCCTCACCGTACGAGAGCGGGACCAGGTCATCGGGCCTGCTAAAGGTCAAGGCCAGGGAGGACGCCGAGTTCGAGGTTACCGGCGTGGTGGAGGGGTCGGACGGCCTCGGCGTCCTTGTGTGCAAGATGCCGTCCGGCCGGACCTTTCGCACCCTCGCCCCGGGCCCGCACGATCAGAAGAGGTTCGTCTTCGTGCATCGGGACCAGTTCATCGGGCGTCGTGTGACGGTGGAGTACGCCAACCTCACCAATGACGGAATCCCGTTCCACCCCGTCGCCACTCGCTGGCGCCCGCTGACCGAGTAGGGCTGTCAGAACTAGCGGGTGGTAGCTACCTAGCTACCACCCGTGTTATTTTACGACAGACCGGTGCGCTCTCCAGCTACTTCAAAATAGCTACTACGTAGTTATATACGTTGATAGTTTTACGTAAGCTCACGTGTGTTATAATTACGTATATAAAACAACTACTTACGAAGTAGCTATTCGCCCATCATCGCCTTGATGATCGTCAGCGGCCCGGTGTACGCCTTCGGATCGTGCTTGTTCCGCCACGCCTCGCCCCAGCTGCGGAAGGCATTGATCTCCGCCGTCGTCCCGCCGACCGCGCCCGCCCAGCGCAGGTCTTGCTTCGTCTTGTCCTTGTACGGCCCCATCATGTTCGCGAAGTAGGCGGCGTCGACCTCGTCCAGATCGGCCAGCGGCACGTTGCCGTCGTGGTACTCCGCCTGATAGGCGGCGTCGCCCGTCGTCAGGTTCTCTTCGCGCAGCTGCGTCGCCTCGTTGTCGGGCATGCGGTGCATCCCGATGACGAGGTCGATGAACGCCCTCTGGTCGTCGGGCATCGCGCCCTGCGTGTGCGTCTGCGTCGTGGCGGCTTCGATGTCGTACTTGGTGACCACCGGACCGGGGATGCGCATAAGCAGTTCGGCGAGCGCCGCCTTCAGGTCGTCCAGCTTGGCGGCGATAGTTTCGAGTTCGGTCATGACCATTCTCCTTCGTAGGCAGGTAACCCAAATGGCGCGAAGCTCAGTTGCAGCGTCGCGTAGTTCACGATGGAATCCGCCTCTGCGGCGGTCAACGCTAGCGCGTAGGTGAAGAACAGCGGCGTCAGCAGGACATCCCACGTCGCAAGCGTAGTGCGGCTGCCAGCGGACGTGTCGTGCAGCAGGACACGGACCCTGCCGCCGTAGGGCGCCCGCGCCCGGACATGCACGACGTGGCCGTTACCGGTCAGCGGGTCGGTGATGGTCGACAGCTGCACGAAGCAATTGCTGCCGGGCACCACGCAGGTGATGTACTCGGCGTCGTTCTCGTTGACCTCGTCTAGGGTGCTATACAGCAGCGTACCTTCACTCGGCGTCCACGCCCCCGTGAGAACGTCGGCCGACGGCCGCGCGTGCTGCAGCGACGTGCCAGCGGTCGTGCCGATTGAAATGAGGTCGGTGTCGTAGTCAGTATAGTCCTCGTAGTATCCCTGCGCCCAGAACACCTTGATGCCGTCGTGCCCGATTACCGAGTACGGGCGGATGTTCTTCTCCGTGCTGCCGCTGGTGATGTCGGCGGTCTTGTTCCACGTCGCACCGTTGTCGGTGGTCTCCCACTGCTGAATCTCGTGATAGCTGCCGACCTTGACGCTGACGTAGACGCGATTGGTGTCGTTTCCGTCGAAGCTCATCAGGCCGCTGTAGAACGGCTCGTTCACGGGCGCGATGCCGCCGCCCATCGCCACGATCTGCACCGCAGCGGTCCATGAAGTGCCGTTGAATCGCGTAAACATGCAGCGGTGATCGCTGCTGGTCTCAAACCGCACGAACAGCAGGCGCGGATTCCCGTCGGGGCCGATACGCACCTGCGTCATCACGCAGTTCGATGAGCCAGAGTCGTAGACCAGCGTGCCGTCGGTCGCCCGCACCGGCATCGACATGACCGTGCCGTCGGCCTTATGCGGGATAAAAGCGCCGTTCGTTTCCGTGAAGTACAGGTGATAGATGTCAGCGTGCCCGTCCCCCTGCGCCGGGTGCTGTGTGACGTAGCAGCAATCGACACGGTTCGGCCCGTTCTGCGTCATCGTGGTGTACGGGTTTTTGTTCCCGTATGAGTCGGTGTCGATGAAGCAAAATTCGCTTCCGAATGTCACGAAGTCCGTAGTTCGCACCGCGTAGTCGAGCCGGTTGGCGGTCGGCTGGAAGCAAACCCAGTAGTAGTTCCCGATCTTGATGATGTTGGAGTAGTTCGCCTGTGTCCAGTAGGTGTAGCGAACCGGCCCCCACGTCCCGATGTCATAGGGGTTGATGCTGACCTGCGCCATCGGGCGCGTCGTGCCGTGCTCGGCGTAGGCGATGGCGATGCGCCCGTCGGGCAGGAATACCATCGCCGGGTTGTTGTGGTCATCGCCCTGGAAGTTATCGCGCACGATGACGCGCTGCGTGTCACCTGTCGCCGGGGTGTACTTCCACATGACCATGTCGCCGCCGGTGGCGACCTTTGACATGCCGCCGCCGTAGTACACGCCGTTGTGGTAGAGCATCCGCTCTTCGTTGGGGGCGCCGACCCAGACCGCGTCGGCGCATACCGTTCCTCCTCCGCCCGTGCCCGGACCGCCTTCGCCGAAGTTGACGCCCGCGCTGCCGCTAATGGTGAGCGTGCCGCTTCCGACGTAGTTGTTCGTGTGCGACTGGCGGCTGGTTGTCGCCGCGCCGGTGAAGATGAGATAGCCGCTGCCGACGTAGTCCTGCGATGCGGTTCCGCCAGCCTCCTGCCGCAGGACCGGGCGGTGCTTCTGCGTGCGGAACAGCTGCCACGGATTGACTGACAGGCTTTGTAGGTCAGCGTGGTCAAGGCGCCCAAACAGCGGCACGACTAGGGCCACGTCGAAGGCGCCAACGCTCGCCGAAGCCGTCGTGCGCACGACGCCGTTCGCGCACATATGCTGGAACGTCGTCGCCGCCAGCGTCGCTGGGGCGGCCGTCCCCTCGCCTTCGAACATGCCGTCGACGTAGGCACGGCGCAGGCTGGTGCCGCCGCCGCCGAGGTCGATCAGTGAGGAGGACAGCGCGATGGTGTGCCAGCGCATGTCGGACACCGCGACCGCGCCCGTGGTGAGGATGGCCGGATTCGGTGCGGTGTACGTGCCCCCGCCTGAATCCTGAATGTAGAAGCGCAGGATGTTCGCGCCCGACGAGTCGCCGGCCAGAAACATCAGCGTGTTGCCCGCCGAGCCGGAGTCGGAGCCGAAGGCGGCGATGGCGTTAGCGTCGATGCTCGACGTGCGCTTGCGGAACACACAGACGAAGCTGAACCACTGGTCGGTGCCGAGCACCAGCGGGCGGCGCATCTTGGCGTGCACCATCGAAGAGCCGGAGCCCTCCCACGCCGGGAAACCGTCGCCCCCGATGATCCTCGGCCCGCCGGTGAGGACTAGCGGGCCGCCCGCGCTGACCGCGCCGAGCGATGGCAGCAGCGCGCCGCCGACCTGAGCACCGCCGAATGCCTCTACTAGCTCCGCCCCGGCCTGTACCGATGCGCCGGTCGGAAGGAGTTTCGTGAACCGCATCGCTTACACCGACTGGTTCTGGATGCGCTCGTAGTGCAGGTAGAAGTTCGACCCGGTCGAGTCAAGATTCTGCCCGGTGTCATGGGTCACGAACGCGCACCAGAAGGGCGGCAGCACGCCACCATATAGACCCGCCACCGATATGGGCCGAATGAAGTAGTCGACACCTGTCGTCGTCGCCGGGTAGATCGTCAGCGCGGGCTGCATCATCGCCCACTTCTGGCCGTCATTGACAAGCGTTTGCGAAGCATCGGTGCCGAATGTGTGCGGAAACGTTGGCGTGCCAGTGACGATCTTGATCGGCGCGGCTACCCATATCTCAATCGCTTTGTTTGCCGTGAGCGCCACCGAGCCGACGCGAAGGCTGCCGGACAGCAGGTGATCGAGGTCGAGGTTCGTGGTGTTGTCAACGTACACCGACGAACGCCCGACCAGCCGCGTCGAAGAGGTCGCCAGCGACGCCAGTGTGATGGTCAGCGCAACGCTCGACGTTGCCGGATATTTGGTCTTGAAGTCAGCCATGATCGGCTCCTAGTCGGCGTTGATAGTCGGCGTCACGCGGATCACGTCGCCGTTGTCCGCGATGTTGTATGGGCCATTCGTGAAGCGCTCGGCGTAGACCAGCAAGCCGGAACTCGTCTGCGTCATGTAGTAGCCATACACGTTCTGGTTCTGCGATCCGGCCGACGACGTGAACGCCTGCTGCGCGTAGCTCGCCAAACCGCCGGACACCGACCAGCTTGACCCGGTCAGCGTCACGTTGGCGTAGCCGGTGAAGTTTGCCTCGGTGTAGTCGCTCGCGGTGTGCGTGTCGACCGGCGTCTGATCGTTGCGGAACAGCCGCAGGACGAGGTTCTGCCCGGCGGTGTGATTGAGCAGCGCCTTCAGCGCGAGGTCCTCGCCGCCGTTGACCAGTACGAGTGCCATGCCGCGCTCCTACTTGATGAGAAAGGCGAAGCCAGCGACGGCCCAGCCGATGGACGTGACGATGAGCGCGATACTTGCCTCGCGCGGATGGGCGGCGACCTGCGCCGCGAGTTTGTCGAGGAACTTCTTCATTTCGTGACCTCCCGTACCCAGTCCTGAAGCTGCTTCAGCTGCTCGGTGTTGATCGTGGCGACGGAGTGGACGGCGAAGGCGGCTTCAAGGACTGCGCGGAGGGCACTTCGAGTGGAGCTCGCATCAGATCGGCAGGCGGCGAGGGCAATCTCGCCGTCACTGCCCACTTTTGGAGTGTTCCGCACCCGCTCAGAATCAAGATAAGCAGTCCAGCCGTCACTAGCCTCACGTATCCAGTTCGCACGATCCGCCTCCGCTTGCTTGCGCACCCGCGCGAGTTCGGCGGTCGCCTTGCTCGCTTGCTCCTCGGCTCGCTTCGCCCGCGCGTCGCCGTCCTCTTTGATCTGCAGCTGTTGGGCGTTGCACTCAGCGGCGACCTCGATCCAGCCCTGCACCTCGGCCGTGCCCATCTTCAGGCCCGCCCAGAAGCCGCCGCCCGCAGCGACTGCCGCGATGACCCCGGCGACGATCAGCTGGATCATCATGCCTTGCTGCTCTCGGAGCGGCCCATGCTGTTCTCGCGTCGCCGCGTCGCCGCCATGTACCCGGCGAGCGAACCGATCAGCACGCCGAACGCGCCGAAGATCAACCCAGCCGCCTGTCCGATGGGCAACGGATCGAAGCGGCATGGCACGATGCTGGTCAGCGCCTCCGGCCCCTTGGTCAGCGTAGTCTGCGGCTGGCAAGTGCTGTAGTCGTAGACACTCATTCCCATGATGAAAATGAGTGACGCGATGGCCGCGACGGCCATCAGCCCGATCACGACATAGGCGATGTCAGGCACTCCTTCGCTGTCGCTCACCGCCTGCCGGAAGAAGCTCATCACGCGACCTCCAGTGCGTCAGCGACCGCTGCGTTGATCTGCTCTGTGGAGTACGGCTGCTGCCCATTCTCATGGCGCACAATCGCGGCCACCAGGCGACCGAGCATCGCCGGGTCGGTGACGACGTTGATCGTCTCCGTCGGTGATACGCCGACCTCACGCGCGACCGCATTAACGTAGGCCCGCGTATCGTTCTCCGACGTTGGCGCCCAGCGGCCGATGATCTCCTCAACGCAGTCGAGCCCGTACTTCAGCCGGTAGGTGATGAGCAGCTTCGCCAGCGCCCGCAGGCCGTAGTGCGCCGACGAGAAGATCACAAAGTCCACTGGATCGCGCCCGACCTCGCCCTTCCACGGCACCGGGCCGCCACGGATGTTCCCGCCGTTGTTATTCCTCAGTCCGCGCGGCAGCCGCGCTTGATCGAAGGTCGTCGTCGCGCCCGCCCCGCCGAAGCTGGGCGGCTCCGGCGCGGGCTTCTTACCAAACAGCGCTTTGAACCAGTCGATCATCCGCGCAGCCGGTAGCCGGTCAGCCCGAACAGTTGCAGAACCAGTATCAGCAGGATGACGACGAACACGACCGACAGGATCGTCTTGCCAGGTGGCGGCATCGGCACGAAGGTCGTGACCAGATACCAGACCAGACCCAGTACGGCAACAGCGATGACGAATTCGAGCAATCCCATGATCTACCTCCTGTGGTTCAAAACAGCCTCGCGGTGCAACGCTTCGATCCGCGCCAGCGACTCGCGAATCTCGACCCGGTCGCGGATGTAGACATCCATCCGCACGTACTCTATTGGCATCCGCTCGCGCACCAGCGCGATAGCCGCGTCCTGTATGGCAGCGTGCGCCTGCATGTCCTTGATGTCCTGCCGCACGTCGTAGACGATCAGCCCAACCGTACCCACGACCAGCGACAGTAGCAGGTCGAACGCGATGCGAATCAGCGCGGTGTTGGATGGGGGCTCGTCGGAGGCCACGTCTATCGCCCGTTGTTGAGGCGCTTGATCGCCTCGGAAAGCTGGTACTCCATGACCGACAGCCGGACCGAGTTGACGCGAATCTGGTCACTGTCCTTGGCGTCCGCCGCGATGTGCGCTGCCAGCACGTAGGCCACCAACGTGAACAGCGCGCCGACCAGCAGCCCCGCGCCCCACATAGCTCCCTTCGCCCCGGCCACGCGTCGGTCGTCATTAGCGCGATGCAAGTCCACGTCGCGGTCGATGCGGCTCACCGCGTCGGCCAGCTCGCGCAGCGCGTGCATCTGGTCGTCCAAGTGGCCCGACATCTTGCGCATGACCAGCAGCATCGCCTTGAGCAAGGGGTCGTCCGCTCGTTCGATCAGTTCGTCGAGCTGATCGTTGTGGTGCGTTTCGTCGCGCACGGGCGTCACACCTCCTCCAGTACCACGCGCTTCTTGTGGACGCTGATCCCGTACAGTGTGGGGTCAAGGTCGGCAAACACGCAATTTAACGAATAATCGCGCTCCCTGCGCCCGGTCAGGGACGGAAACGCCGATACGACCATGTCGCGATCGCGCCCGCACACGCCCTCCAGGTCGACCCACGTCTGCCGTTCGGCCTCGGACATGAACGTGAAGTCGAGCATCAGCCGGCGCCACTTGCCGCCCGCCGCGGTGCGCAGGCTGCCACCCCGGCTGCGACTCTGCTCGGCGTCGTCGACCCACGTTAGCCCCATGTCAACGTCCATATTGGTCGTGACCTCGAAGTACCTGCCCAGCCAGATGCGCGACGCCTGCCAGTAGGCGTCGGCCGGCGTGCCGCCTGTGGTGATCCTGAAGCTCTTCGCCGTCGTCGCCTCAGTGAAGAACAGCACGTATGGCGCGTCGGCGATGAGCGGATCGACGCCCGTCACGTTGCCCCAATCGTGTGAACCGGCCGGCGTGCTCGATACGGTGAGCGCCGTCGAGTCGTAGACCTGCGTCGTCCAGTCGTTGCCGGAGAACAGCTGCAGGCGGACCGTACCGCCGCGGAAGTTGTGGCGGAACACCGCGAACACGTTGCACTTGCGCACGACGTTGTTCCAGTTGCCCTGGATGGTCTGCGCGGCGGTCGACGTGGAGCGCCAGAACATCCCGCGCGGCGTGATCTGCGCGTTCTCGATCTCCATCGTCGTCGATGCCTCCGACGTGACGGTGAGGTTCACCGCTTCGTCGAACCAGTTCCTCGGCACGATGCGCAGGTTGGCCATTTAGGTCGGCGCCTCCATCTCCGCCCACGACACGTCGACAGAAAACGCCGGATGGATCGGCACCCGCTTGCGGATCAGCGTCAGCGTCATCCGCGACTCGGACAGCGCCACGTCGATGCCGATGACCTGCGCGGTGACGTTGATGAGCCCCAGCACGCCGATGTCTAGCCCGACCACGTCGCCCAGTTCCAGCAGGTAGTAACCGAGGTGCGTCTGCAGCGTGATGATCTCGTTGTGCGGTGACCACTTGCTCCGCGCACGGGCCAGCCAGAAACCCGCCGCCTGCCCGCCTCTCAGCAGCGTGTCGACCTGATCGCTCTCGGTGATCGTCTTGTGATACCGACTCGGCGCCGTGGTGTAGGACGTGCCGCTCTCGGCCGTCCCCACCGCGACGCGCCCCGGCGACGAGGCGTAGGCGATGTACCAAGCCTCTACCGCATCGGCGAAGTCCGACTGCTGCGGCGTCCAGTTCTTGTCGTAGAGGCAGCTGAAGCGCGAGTACTTCGGCGGCTGGCGGTCGAGCGTGACTGACCGGCGCGCCACGTCGTCGTCACTGATGGCGTAGGTCGGCGTGTCGAAGTCGGTGCTTCCGTTAGGCAGCACGCGCCCGTACTGGAAGAAGCCGGTGCGGGTATTAGACCAGAAGCCGTGAATGCAGCTGACCAGCTCATCGCACAGGTCCATCGCGTTGGTCGGCTCGCTGATGACCAGACCGACGGCCGGATCGCCGCCGTCGAGCGGCTCGCTCTCGGCCGACAGGTTTTGCGCGGATGGGTGCGCGACGAAGGAGCCCGGAGGAAACGCCGCTTCGACGTTGACGAAGTGTTCTAGGACCGACGTGAAGTAGTGACGGGTCAGCGGCTGGGTGTGACCCGCCGACGGCGGCCATGTGTAGTCGGCCGTGACCACACCCGCCGCCGGGTGCGCGAGGTCGATGCTGCCGTCGTCGTACGGTCGGAAGTTGCACCGGCGGAGTTCCAATATGCCGCTGTAGGTGCCATTGATGATGTCGATGGGCGAGCCAGTGCGTGTGGTCGACAGCTGGAAATATCCTCCGCCCTCGACTTGCACCGCATTACGCACCCAGTAGTAGGCGTTGGGAACCAGCGGTGGATTGCAAAATGGGTCGACGCCCGACGCCGTGCGCACCAAGTAGACGACATCCTCAGTGAGGAACGACATCGTCGTATCGCAGAGGAAGTTATCGGTGTCGGAACTTATAACCGTCCCACCACTGCCTCCCTCACCGGCGGGAAACATAGCGAGCGTCGTCCCAGAGGTACCCTGCGACCTACCAACCACCAGACCCGCGTCATAGACCTGCACATCAGCCCCGACCAGGTCGCTGCCGATGTAGTAGCGCAGGTTCGCCCGGTCCGATAGGACCGCTTCGACGCGCTCCGGCCCGCCGAGGATCAGAGGACGCCGGGCGCCCGCCGCCGCCTCGCTGCCACCGATGGCCGCACCAGACACGCGCTTGTCGAGCAGCGCGCCGTTGTCGCGCAGGGTGATGGTCAGCCGTGTCTCGCTGGCGCGGATCGCGTCCAGCGTGGCGACGAAGATCGTGCGGAAGTCGGCCCGCGCCCACCCCACCGCGCCGAGCAGGAATGTCGCCTGATGCCCGTCGATGATGCGGTCGAGCAGGAAGTCGAGCCCGCCGTCGGAGTTGTCCAGCTCCAGCGAGCCGACGGTGAAGCGCGCCCGCCCGCCGAGGGACGCGCGGTCGATGGCGCGACTGTAGCCGGGCGCCGCCACGATAGCGTCGCGGTAAGCGGTGCTGCCGGGTGACTCCGCACTGCCGGTCGCGTATGGCGCGTCGGAAAAGTACATCGTGCCGATCTGTGGCGCGCCGGACACGTCGTAGGCGTACTGCAGCTCGGCGAGGAGGACGGACTGCCGTGCGCCGTTTTTCAGCCAGAGGAGGTACTCAGCGTCGGTCATTTGCGTGGCGCCGCCGCGGCAGCTGTGGTTTCGAGGGCTTGCACTATAGTCTCTGGAGAATCACGTGTACCCTTGGCGATGGCACGCAATAGGGCGGCCACCTCGTCGTGCATATTCTGGATGTCCTGCTGTGATGCGATCGGCGATTCGCGTGGCATGGCCGCGGCGATCACGGCGTCGTTGGAGTTCGGCTCCGGCCCGCCGGTCTGGGCCGGTGCGGCTAGCGCGGTCAGCGCGCTGACCACCGACTGCCATATGCGGTTATAGTCGCTAGTGCTGGCGAACATATCACGAGCCACCTTCAGGTAAGCGTCAGCCGCCCCCTGCAGGTCGCGCAGCGCGTCGATGTCCCCGCCCTGCGCCCTCCCAAGCAGGTCGAGATAGTCCTTCTGCGCCGCGGCGAGCTTGGCCGACGGCGATAGCGGCGAGATGTCGTCACGCAGCGCAATGTCCTTGAGGTACTGTCTCAGGGATTCTTTGATCCGCTCAAGCTCGGTCAGCGTATTTTCTACGCCGCCGGAGATGCCCTCTAGGATCTCCTTCCAGCGATCGTCGAAGGTCTTGAGGATGGCGTCCATGACCGGCTGGTTGCCCGCGAACCTCTTAAGCATGTCATCGCGCCACTTCTCCAGCTCGAACCGCTGCTCGGCCAGGGCAGGACCGTACTGAGCCGATAGCAGGATGAACTTCGCCAGGTCCCCGGCCGACTTAGTGCTCAGATCCTTCAGCTTATCGATCAGCTCCATCAGGCCCTGGTACTCGCCGCTACCGGCCTGCACCGTGCTCAGCTGAGAGGTGAACCAGTCGATCTGCTGAGCGATCATAGTCAGTTTCAACGACAGCTGATCGCCCATCGTGCCGCTCATCTGCCCGACCGTATCGTCTATCATAGAGGTGACGCGATCGAACTCCGAGCGCATCGTCTTTCCGATACTGCCCAGGTCGACGACGTTGGACAGCGCGTCCGACACCTCGTCTATGGACTCGGCGGCGTCCTGAGCGGTGCCGTTGACCCGGACGAACACGCCGGCCAGCCGCATGAGGGCCACGTACATATCCCTCTCGGCCGGAATGGTCAGGTTGAGCCCGTTTAAGATTTCCAGGAACCCTGCGTGAGTCTCCGGCACGGCCAGGCCCAGGTCATCGAAGCCGCTATTCAGGGCCTCTAGGTCCGCCGCGCCGCGCTGGGCGTTCGTGTAGAAGTTATCCAGCAGGAACCCGATCGAGTCGAGGGCCGCGCCCATGCCGCCGAAGCCCTCGGCCAGGGCGCTCAATACGACCGGATCCACCTCGTTTAGGGCGTACCCGAAGTACTCGAAGGCCTCCGTAGTGGCCGTGATATACTCGGTCGCCTGCTGTGCGGTGCCGTTCAGGGTGACGAAGGCCGGGGCCAGAGATGTCATCACCTCGTACGTGGCTCGCCCGGCTTCGGTGGTCAGGTTCAGGCCGCCGAGTAACGCCATGAACTCGGTGTGGGTCTTGGGCACCTCCATGCTTATCCCGGCGAACCCATCGGTCAGCTGCGCCTGGACCGTCGCCAGCTTATCGGCGTCCGTCGTGAAGTTCTGTCCGATAAAGGCGAAGCGCTCGGCCATGGCCTGGGCGCCGCCGAACACGTCCACGAACGCCTCCAACTGGGACGCGTCTAGCGCCTCAAGCTGGGGCTGCAGGCTGATCACGCTCTTGACCGCCGTCTGGAGGGCCGCCCCCATATCCAGCATCTTGGTGATGTCGGCCTCGGTGGCCTCGGAGACCTTCACGCTGTCGAACAGCGTCGACAGGTACGTGGGCAGGTCCGAGCCCTGGATGGCGGCGAACAGCATTCGCTTAGTCTCGAGGGCGATCCTGGCGGTGTACTCCGCAGGATCTCTGCCCACGTCGATGTCGGCGGCGTTATACACGACCCTATCGCCGACCATCGCCTGAGCGCTGAGCAGAGTTCCGGCGTCGCCCTTCGGGTCCACGGCGCCGCCGATGGAGAACTGAGCCGTACCGGCCTTGATGCCCAGGCCGCGAGCCGCCTGGATGTATCCGGTGGCGATACTGTCTGACACCTTCTGATACTCCGCGTCGGCCGTGCTTAGCGTGAATAGCCGGCCCATATCGCCCTTGTCCACCTGCCCCGTCTTGACATCGGCCCTCGATGACGCGGACCCCTCGGTCTTCACACCGCCGCCGGACTTAAAAAGAGACCCTACTAGGGAGCCCAAGGCCGATCCGATCATGGCTCCGATAGGACCCCAGATAGACCCAATAGCCCCGCCTATTGTGCCGCCGACCTGCGCGCCGGTCTTGCGCCTCTCGCTTACGAAGGACGATACTAGCGATCCTATGGCGAACCCAGTACCGGCACCGGCCGCGGCCTGTCCGAGCTGATCCCCGGTGGAAAAGAACGGCAATCCGCCCTCGGGCGACTGAACCCCACCGCCCCACTGGTTGTTAGACAGACTAAACCCGGCCCCGAACGGGTTGCTGAACCCGCCAACCATCTTCGACAGTCCGCCGAACAGCCCGGCGCCGCCCCCAACACCGCCACCGCCGCCGGCGAAGGCCGAGCCGGACCCGCCGAAGATGCCGCCGATAATGGCTTTGATGGCCGGCTGCATGATGTTCGTCTTGAACATGTTCAGCAGCACGTCTCGGAAGTTCTTGGCGAAACTCTTGCCGTCCTCGAACCCCCTCATCAGGGCGTCGGATATGGTGTCGGAGATGGAGTCGCCCATCTTCTCGAATTCGGTGGCCGTCTTCTTTAGCCCGTCGCCCGTCGCCTTAGACAGGTTATCCGCCCACTGCAATTCGATGTTACTCGTATTCAGTGCACGAAGATCCTTCTTGTTCTGGATAAGTTCCTTAAGCTTCTCTGATTCCTCTGTACACGCCAGGGCGCTCTGCTTTGTAGCCAGCGTAGCCTCAAGAGTGGCGATCTCTGCGTCGATACGGGCGTTCTCCAGGATCTTGAGATTGATGGCCGTCTGTCCGATGGCCTCATTCTCCTCCTTCTGCTTCCTGACGGCCTCCGCGCTCGTTTCAATCTTCTTGTCAAGAGACTTGATCTCGTCCTCATAGGCCTTCTGGAGATACGTCTCCAGCTCCGCCGCCACACGATTAGCATTGTTGAGGTATATCTGTGTTTCGAGGAGCGCAAACATCTTCTTGCGCATATCCTCCCTGGCGATGGTGGATACGGCCATAGAGGCCGCGTACAGGTCTTCGACCATCCTATTCTCGGTCACCTGCACGCCCTGCTTTTTCAGGACCTCCATCAGCTTGACGGCGTCCGCGTACTGAGCCTTCTGAGCGCGATTAAAGTCGTCGTACGCCTTGGCGGCGGCCTTAGCGGATGTCTCGGCCTCCTTGTTAGCCTGCGCGGCGACCGTGCCGTACTCCTTGTTCAGCGAGATCAGGGCCGTAAGGATCTGTGTCTTACGAGCCATCGTGATATCGCGATCAGACAGCTCGGCCTTGAGCTCGGACTTGGTGATGTCCAGATCACGGAGCCGCTCGGTGGCCGTTATCTCCTTGGTCTTGATGGAGACGTTGCGCTCTGAGTCCTGGTACGCTTGCACCGCCGCGTTATGCGCCTTGTTGGAGGCGTCTATGGCCATATTCTCGGCGGCCATGCGAGCGAGGATCTTATCCCTGGCATCGTCATTAGACACGCCGTACTTGACGCTAGCGCTGGTCAGCTTCTCCTGACCGGCCGCCCAATCGGCGAACGTCATCTCGCCCCTAAACACCTTAACCAGCGCGAATAGCTGCTTGATGGCGAGTAGCGGCCCCTCGAATACGAACATAAAGGCGTCTTTGACCGGCCTAAGGGCGTCCACAAGGAAGTTGAACGCCGACACCAGGGCGCCGACCATCGTCACTAGGGCGGAAAGCACCTCGTATAGGGCCGTAAAGAACGACTCTATGTCCTCGGCCGTTAGGTTCTTGAGGAACTCCTCGACGTACCCGAACAGCCTCGACAGTATGGTGCTAAGCTGGACGGCCACCCCGCTCTGATTGCTCATGATCTCCGTCATGGTGCGAATCAGGCTCGACGCCGCCTCGATCGCCCCGGACTCGGACAGTACGATCAGGAACTTGTCGAACGTGTTGATGAGCTTGTTCCACTCCGCTCGCAGGTTCGTGGACGCCACCACGGCCGCGTCATGGAACCGCTCGCCGATGATCTTGGAGAACTTCGGCAGGAAGTCCTCGGTCAGCAGCTTTCCGGCCCGGATCATCTTCTCCAGGCCGTCGACCGTCGTGCCCATGGCCTCGGCGGCCATCTGCATGGTGCCCGGGAACCGCTCGGCGAGCTGCTTGCGCAGCTCCTCCATAGACACCCGGCCCTTGCTCACCATCTGCTGGAGGGCGAAGAACACCAGCGTGAGATCCTGTGTGCTGAGGTGCATCGCCACGCCGGCCTTCGTAATGGACTCAAAAATATCGCGAATTCCCTGACCCTGCAGGGTGGTGCCCATCGCCGCGGCGGACAGCTTGGCGTACGAGTTGGTGAGGGCCTCGATGTTGGCGCCCCACTTATTGGCGATACTGAACAGGTAGTCCAGCTCCTCGCGAGCCTGGCGCACGCTGCCGGTGACCACAGACATCGTGGACACGAATCCCTGAACACGATCGGTGATATTGAAGACGGTCTTACCGGCCTCGATTATCGCCGTCAGGGAGATGACCGTCTTTAGCATGCTCCCAATGCCCTCGTGGGAGGATGCCATCTTCTTCAGTGACTCGGTGATCGAGTCTACGGACTTGGAGGCCTTGTCGCCGGCATGGGTGATACCCTCCAGATTCTCGATAACGACTCGAGATCCAGAAGCGGCCTCCTTACCGTCTACTACTACTCGGAGTTTCGCCTCTTGAGTCACTTGCGACCGACCCCCTCTTACCCCTACCGTTGTGAACTAGCAAGAATGCCGAGTCCATTAAAACGATGTATGCCACGAATTTTTCGTCATCGTCCTCCGGCGTGCCGAACTTATCCATATACGCCACGATATCCGTCATAGATATCGGGTTTATCGCCATCCCAACCTGGCGCCTAGTGGACAGCGTCAGGAACGTTCGGTAATACGCCCACAAATGAGCGGGCACATCGGGCTTAGACTTGAGCGCCTCTGGCTCTATCTTCGTCTGAGCCCACACATCGTCTAGAAAGTCCTCCCGAGGCGCCCACTCCGCATGCCACTTGACGCACTCCGTCAGGATTTTCCCTCTTCTTCCATCTCCTCGGCCCGGAAATTCTCCAGGTCTAGCGCGAACTCCTGCAAGAACTCGCGCAAATCGTCGTTGTTCTTGAGGGCCATCTCCGCCATCTCCGGCGAAAATGGGACCTCCTCCTTGTTGGAGTTGATGACGTCCTTCCAGTCCAGAAGGAGTCCGCCGGCCATCGCCTCGCATAGGATGTCACGAGAGATGGACGGATCCAGAGTTCCCTTCTCGATCTTACGACGATGCGGAGCCTGAAGCCGGTTCAAGATGCGCTGAAACCTGATGGACCCGGTGTGGGCCACCTTGAACTGGCTATCTCCGAACTTCGTCCAAACTCCCTTATCTTGATTACTCTTATTCCGATCGACTACGATCATCTTAACGCCTCCGCAGGGTTAAAAAACCTCCCCGGTCGTCGCTGACCCGGGGAGGGCCAGGAGAATTACGGGCCGACTGGCGTCGCGTCGCGCGTGACCTGGAAGATCGAGGTGGTCACCGAATCGTACACGCCCTTCCACGTGGCCGAGAACATCAGGTCCTGATCGAGGCCGCCGGCCACGACATTGCCGGACTCGAACTTCGCCTTAGGGACGATGATCTCGTACGTGTTATTCTGCACGTCACGCACCTTGAGGAGCAGTGCGAACGACGTCGCCGCGATGAACTTGTCGAGGAGGGTCTTATCCTGGAAGTACGCCTCGATCGAGCCGCCCAGGTCGATGCGACCCAGGGCGATGCCGACCGCCCCGAGGTTGGCGATAGCGCGCTGGGACCTCAGCGAGTTGTTGTACGACAGTGACAGCTTGCTGAAGAGCTGGGTCGACGTGATGCCGTCCTCCTTGATCTCGATGATGTTCGAGACCGCGTTCATCGGCGTATTCGTCGTCACAGCTGGGAACGTCGCGCCGGCGATCTGCGATGCCGACGTAGAGGCGTTGAGCCCGAGGACCCCGAACTTGCCGGTAACGATCTGGCCAGTCTCGAAATTCAGGTCCATCGAGCCCATGCGACAGCCCTTGAAGGTCAGGTACACGGCCGCCGTCGTATCCTGGAAGTGCTTCTGGAACGTGAAAGACCTGAGGGTCGTACCGTTCTCCAGCGTAGCCACGCCAGACACAGGCGCGCCCCACGTACCGCAGAGCACGGCCTCGATCAGGTCGTCAAACGCGTCGTAACAGAACTCCCAGTTGATGTCGCCGGCCACCTCACCGGAGACCTGGACAAGGTCGGCCGTAACGCGATCCTCGCGGATTTCGTTACTGGTGATGTTGCTGATGTTGTAGTTCAGCGACTCGCCGGTGTACCGGATACCCTTGAGGGCCGGCGTGGCCGGCGTGGTCCCGAGGACGGATTCGGCGACGTACCGGAGCGCCGTGCGATTTGAGGTACCGATAGTCATGGCTTAAAACTCCTCGCGATAAAACGGACAATCTACGTTCACCTGGTACCACCCATCGGTGACCCCTACCCGCATCATCTCGGGGACGTAGAACTGGATGTTACCTAAGCGCCTATTTCGAAAAAGCGGAGTGATCAGATCGGCCAACTCCGTCGCCCGACCCCACCCTAAACCGCTCCTGGTAAAGATTTGAACACAAAAAAGGCCATTATACCTGAATAGCGGGTCCGCACCCATCGACGCCTGCCTCCCCGAGGCAGGTAAAACGGTGATACGAACCCACTCCGTCAGACTTTGAGGTTCGAAATCCACGTTATCGCGAGCGACCTGCGTATAGGTCCAGTTAGTCACAAACTCTGACTCTATGCTGACCTGGGCGGCTTGGTAGCTCACGTATTACGTAAAGATTCCAGTGTTAGTTTGACCATGTACGCCGCCGGGTTCTTGGGGCTGCCATTCTCGACCACATCGGCGTACGGGATAGCGTTGGTGATGTAGACGGTCGGATACCTGGGCAACTTACCGAGAGTTTTCGGGATGCTCGGGGGGCCGATCGGCACCAGCGCGGAGCCGGTTGTCGTCGTAGACAGGTCCTCTGACCCCTCTCGAATGCGCCAGGAAGCCCTCAAGTTACCGGTAAAATATGGGGTTCTGTGGATCACGCCAGCAAAGATCTCTATGGCCACCTCTTCGGTGACCTTCTTGACGGAGTCGTGCAACGTCGGCACAAACTCCATCGGGCTGACGACCCACTGTGAGGGCACCCTATCTCCTCAACTGAAGGGTTCTAACGCCGACATGGTTACCCACGTACGTTGGAGTGATCTTGACCAGATTATACGATACGCCGTTAAACTCCACCGAATCGCTAAGGTCGATCGGAACGGATACGGAAAAGTCTATCAGCTTTACGTCGTCTGACCTGACCAGGTCGCCGTCCACCTCATCGCTCTCCCACCGATCGACGGAGGCCTTGAGATACTTTGTGACCTCAGTGGGCTCGGCCTTACCGGTGGAGTTGTTAAAAACCGTAGACGTGGATTTCAGGGTGATGGTGATGACGAGATCGCCAAGCGAGCTCTGAGCCCGGTCTATGGCGTGCAAGACGGTGCTCGAGAGGCTCATGTCCTCACCAGTTTGGCCACCTTAACGGACCTACCGCCGGCCGCCCCCTCGTACGTACCCCAATGGGACAGTAGGGATAGGACGGTCCTGGGCACGGCGTACTTAGCCGCTAACTCGTCAAAGTCGACTCGAATCGAGCCAACCCTAACCGTATCGAGATCGGAGATGACGCCGGTGTATTCGCCATCTTTCAGTATCTGGAGAGCCAACTCGCACTGCGCCTGCTTGATTGGCAGGGGGATCGTAGTGTCGGTTACCTCTCGACCGTCGACGTCCTCGACGTACTTTCTCGGCCACCTCAAGGACTGGGTGTCAGAGGCCACCACGCCGATCCACGAAAAATCGGAATCGAGGACTATGGCTGCCGTAACAAGGGAGGCCTCCCTGAACAGGGTTTGAGCCTGAAGCCACTTCTCCGACCCTAGGCGGGACGAGAAGAAGGAGTCGGCAAACGCCAAATCACAGTAGCTATTGGCGTTTGCCGCTCCGGCGGTGGCGACCAGGGCCAATTACTTCTTCCCCACGCCCAGAGACTCTTCGGCGGCCGAGGATTTGGCCCTGGCCGCCAGGTCGAGCTCGTACTTCTCGAGGTCCATGATCTTGCAGGCGTAGAACCCGCAAAGGATCGGCGTCAAAACCTTCGCCTCATCGTCATCGTTGATGACCATGACCCCGTCGACGAACTTGTATCGATCGGCGATGATCTGATTTCGCCCCTCGCGCTTGCCCGTGCAGATGAACACTTTTGCCATCTCTACTCTCCTGGTCAGGTTGAGACGCGGGAGCCTTCTTCGGGCCCCCGCCACAGGCCGGTCGCCCGGCTAGTTCGTGGTCTCGGTGATCGCCGCCAGGCCAAGGTTCGAGAACAGGGCCATCCCGCAGTACATCTTGACGCGGGTGATCGTCTCGTCCTTCGTCTCCGACGTCCCGACCTCCTCCACACGGACGCCGGCGGCGCCTCGAGCGGTCAGGCCGGAGATCCCGTAACGACCGGAACCGTCGTCGAACGAGCCGCCGAAGATCGTCGTCTCGTTCACGCCGCCACCGCCGTTGATCGGGATCCAGTCGTTCGTGAACAGCGGAACGCCGCGATACGTCGGGACCGTACGACCTGACGGCAGGGTCACGACCTCGCCAATTCCGGCTCCGCCGAGGGCTCGCAGTTGCGAGTAGTACGAGCGGATCGAGCGGGCCGGCATCATGAAGTAGTCGACCTGGCCGTCCTTGTCCTTGACCTTATCGATCAGTTCGTCGAGGTGGGAGAAGTCCCACGTACCGGCGTTGCGATCGATCTTTTGTGACGCGGGCAGGAGCGACAGCAGGCCGGCGAACGAGTCGTTCAGGCCGTCACCGCTGATCATCGTCTCCTGGTACTTGCGCCCCAAGCTCTTGGCCTTCGAAGCGACCTGGGTCGCCTTCTGGTCGGTGTAGTCCGACCGAGTCGCCTGGATGAGACCGTTGACTTCGGCGTCGCCGATGAGGGTCGTCAGGCTCGACGTGACCTTGGTGAACGTCGCCGCGGCCTTGGCGGTGATGGTGCCACCCACGCCAAGGAACTGGACATCGCCGAGCACGTTCTCGCGATTATATGCGAGCGCGTTGCCCTCGATCTCCATGAAGGGGAGAAACTCGAAAATCGCGTTGGTCGTGACGATGTTCTCGATCACGCCCGCCAGGAGCATGTCCTGGGTGAGTTTGGCCGATTCGGCCAGGGTGACTGATGCCATTGAGGCCTCCAGAGATGGTTGAGTGATACCGGCCGAAGCGGACCCCGCTCCTTCACTCCATCACCGATGGAGGAGAGTGCCGCTCTAAGGAAACCCCGTACCCTTAGAGTTACACTCTTAGCTGATTATACCACACTTATCTTCACATGTAAACAAGAATGTTCATAGTCCCCCATGGAATAATCACGATCCCTGGGGCTATCGCTCCGATACGTTCAACTGGATGGTCCTATCCTCCTGTCGACCGCCGGCCGATGTGATGTGACAGGTAACCAGGTAGGTCTTACCGGCCTCACCTCCAGAGATCCACACTGTGGCCTTCTTTAGGGTGGCCGAACTGGTTGCCACAGTTAGCCCAGCAGTGGCCTGAAACGTGGCCGAAGATATGTCGTCCACCCCAAGCCAGGCCGTCCAGTCAAATGTGTAGTCTAGGATCGCGTTAGGGTCCTTGTCAATGGCCGGAAACGGCCCTTCGCCAACTACGAAGCCCATGGTTCCTCCGAAGTATCAATCTCACGATCCTCTATGTCAAGGACCAGCTCTCTAATTTCGCCATCCAGCGCGAGCGATCTGTCATCAGCTGTCAGGGTCAGGGTCCTATTCGGATCAGGTATAGACCCGTATGCCACGACCGAACCGGCCAGGGCCTGCGCTATGACCTCGGCGATAAACCCGGCGGCCTGACTAGCGGCCGATACGGCTCCTGATATGAACGATGCTGCGACCTCGGATGTGACCCCGATCGAGGATCCGTGACCTTCGGTCGACCCAGACACCGGCACGGATGCGACCGTTACGACCTGACCACTAGCCACCGCTCCGCTACCGCCCTCGGCCGCGCCCGCGATGACCGATGCGGAGACGGACTGCACCTGTCCGGATACCTGGCTATCGGCGATCGGTCCGCCGGCTATGGCCGAAATGGCGGCCGAGGTCATCGCCCCGTTCACTTGCGAAGAGGCCGTTGCGGATCCGGCAACCAGCGCAACTGTGGTGACGATGACCTGGCCATTGGCTGTAGCGCCCGAAGTGCCCTCCGCCGTCCCGGGCAACGCAGTTATCGTCGCGGTCTGCGTAGCTGCTGTCGTCTGGGCATCGGCGCTCGGCGCACCCGCCACCGCAGAGGCCGTAGCGGTGACCGTGGCCCCGTCAGCAGTGCCCGCCGACTCGCCCGTAGCGGTCCCCGCCACTGCGGTGATCGTCGCGGTGACCGTGGCAGCCGTCGTCTGCGAATCAGCCGTGACGCTGCCCACGATGGGCGAGATCGTCGCAGTGACCGTCGCACCCGTCGCTTCTACCGAGGGCGCTCCACTGACCGCGCTGATCGTCGCGGTGTTGGTGACGCCCGTCGCTTGCGCATCTGCCGTCGGCGATCCGGCGACCGCGCTGATCGTGGCAGTGACCGTCGCGCTCGGCGCATCTCCGCCCGAGGAGCCCGTCGCCTGACCTTCGATGGCGCTGATCGTGGCGGTGACCGTCGCCGCTGCCGCTTGCGAGTCCGCCGTCGCGCTACCGGTGACCGCGCTGATGGTTGCGGTGACCGTAGCCGCTACGTTCTGTCCGTCGCCCGTCGCGCTGCCGGCGACTGCAGAGGAGGTGACGCTGCTGGTGACGCCCGTTGCCTGCGCGTCAGCGGTCGGGCTCCCCGAGATCGCGCTAATCGTCACCGTCTCCGTGGCGCCCGGCGCATCGTTGCCCGCCGTAGCGGAGCCAGCGATAGCCGAGATGGTGGCGCTGTTGGTGACGGCGACGGTTTGCGCATCTGCCGTGGGACTACCTACTACAGCACTGATCGTAGCGGTGACTGTTGCGGCGGTGTTCTGTCCGTCCCCGGTGGCGCTGCCCGCGATGGCGCTCGCGGTCGCGGTATTGGTGACGCCCGTCGCGCTGACATCCGCCGCGCCAGTGACCGCGTTCGCAGTAGCGGTGACCGTCGCCGCCGTGTTCTGCGAGGACGCGGTAGCGCTGCCGACGACCGCGCTCGCCGTGACGCTGACCGTCGCGCCCGGCGCCGTGGCATCGCCCGATGCCCCCTCGGGAACCTCCAGCTCAATCCACGAGACCTCCGCCCGGTACGCGACCTTGCCCGGCAGCCACAGCTGCGAGCGCGGCGCGTAGTGCCGGCGGAATGGCGGGCGAAAGACGTGCGACATGCTAGGTCAGGCCAGTTCCTCAAACCAGATGCAGCCCGAGCCGGTCAGCGCGTCGACCGGACCGGCGTTAGTCATGCCGATGGTCCAGTACTCGCCGGGCAGGATGATCGGGCGCATCTCCGGCGTGTAGATGACCTCCAGCGGGATGCGGACGTTCCAGCCGCGCTGTCCCATGTTCTGCAACGTGCCGGTGCCCGTGGCGAGGCGCGTGGTGTTGTTCGCCTCGACCACCGCGCCCGCCGCGACATCGTTGCGCCCCTTGGCATAGATGGTCGGCGTCGACCCGCCCGAGCCAGAGGTCACAGTGCTGAACCCGCGTACCTCCTCCAGTCGCAGAATCTCCTCGGCGGCGTCGCCAACGTCTGAGATTTGGAACAGCACAAAGCCGTGGATGGCGACGGGCTTGCCGCTAGCCGCGAGCACCTCGAAAAAGTCGAGCGCGGTCGTCGCCGCCCACGTCACGCTGTTGAACTGTGCTTGGTACATGCGCATCACGTCACCTCACAAGGAGCGCCGTCGGGAGGCCCCGAGGCGGCGTAAAGAGAATCGACTTTGGCGGATCGGTCCACGTCAGCACGACGAGACCACGCGCGCCGGTCCCGCCCGCGCGATTGGTCGAGCTATTGGTGCGTCCGCCCGAACCGCCGCCACCGCCCGTCGTGCCGCTGCTGGTGCCGACCGCGCCCGCGCCGCCCGCAGTGCCCGTACCGCCGTCGCTGCCGTAGCTCGCGCGCCCGGTGCCCTCTGTAGCAGTGGTCGTATCGCCGCCCGTGCCGCCCGATCCCGCGCCACCACCGCCACCGCCGGATGATCCCGTTGGGCCAGCACCCGCGCCGCCGTTGCCGCCCCGGTAGGTGGTGTCGCCAATCGACGTTCCCGCCGTGCCGTTACCGCCCGCGTAGGCCCCGGTGGACGCGCTACCGACGCCGCCCGGTCCGCCCTCGGCGTAGACCGTGCCTGCCGCGCTGAACCATGATGGGTTGCCGGTGCCGCCGGTGCCGCCCGCCGCGATCCCTGCCGTGCCGCCGGTGCCGACCGTGACCGTATACGGATTGCCTGCCGGTGAAACTGCGACGACCTTGATCGCGTATGCGCCGCCCGCGCCGCCGCCGCCTTGCGATGCGGTGTTGCTGCCGACGCCGCCACCACCGCCACCGCCGCCGACGCACTCGACCGTGACCGATGACACGCCCGCCGGGCAGTCCCACGTCGAAGTCGCGGTGAAGGTTTGCGTGCCCATCGCTTACACCGAGTACACGCCGACGCGCACCGCGCTACGGTCGGTGATGTTTGCCACGTCGGCGGAATCAACCGCCCACTCATACGTCCCGGCGGTGAAGCGTTGCACGGGATCGGCCGACCGCAATACTTCCGCCTTAAAAGTAGCGATTGCGGTTAGCGTTTCTGTAAAGCCCGTGATAGTGAACGTCGCGGCGATAGGCCCGGCCGCCCCCTGTATACGGTCCTCCGTCGCCTGCATGTCAAGCGACGGCCCGGCGTTTTCGCGGATCGTGTAGCCAGTGCCGGCGGCCTTCGCCACCTGATAATTCGGGTCGCCTGTCACACCGAATATATATTGCCCGCTTGTTGCCGTCGTAACGTTCCCGCTAGTTACTGCGTCCGTGCCGCCGCCCGGATTTGCTTGCACCTGTGCCGCGTATTGATCACGCTCGCCCGCCCCGCTTACCTCGTGCACGATCATGCTTTTACGACTCGCGTTACCGCTTAACGTAACCGTCACTGTGCACGAACCAGACGTGCCGGCGATGGCGTGGAATACCACCAAATTCCCGAACTCACCAGATAAAACATCTTCAGTCGTGTAGGTGCTACTGCGGTCGTCGACCACGCTCGACAGCGTGTAGGACGCAGCGCCGTCCCATATGACAGCACCAACGATTAGGTTCCCGCTTACCACGTTGCCCGGGAGCGTTACCGCGATATTAGGATCGCCGGTAAAGGCTTCTTCGGATATTTCCGATTGCACGAATTCCGGTTGCGTGGCCTCATACATCCTCGCCTCAACGCCCGCGCCTCCGGTCAGTTGCTTGACGCGATAGCGGACGATGAAGCCTTCATCGGTGCCCGGGTCGTCGTACGTCGGCACGTCGTAGGTGTCGAGCAGACCCGCTGCCGAAGCAGAGACGTAATCGCTATCACTGGCGATTTCCTCGTCTACGCATTCAAAATTAGGCCCCGGTACAGTCGGCCCGCTCGCGCCTTGCGACGGCGATGCAATCAACGTCAGGTCGAACGTCCCCGCAACATCTGGCTCCGGAGAATCGTTGCCACCTAGCGGAACGTACATGGTGGGGATGCTGATGCTATAAGGGCTCGCCCCCTCCGCTAGAGCCTCCACGTTGGCCTGCGACAGAGCGACGCCGTCCCACACTGCGAAGCGCGCTGCCATCCCGTTGAGTGAGATGTAGTCATTCGCATTAAACCGCAATGCCCCGATGGTAAGCAGGTCCAGCCCCGTCGGTCGGGTGTATGGCGCCTCAGTGCTGTTCGCCCAATCACCATCCAGCACGACGCGGTGCCGGTAGGTGCCCGCGTCATTACGACAGATGTGCGCGACGTGAAACCATGTGTCCACGGGTGCAGTATTCGTCGTTATAGATGAATCAAAATTTGGCGTCTGTGTTGCCCGGATCGCGTCGGTCGTATGCCGACGAATCTCCCAATACTGATCTGCATCTGCGTCGCCTAATGACCACAGACACATCGCCCC